>Ga0315545_1000352_pt1 | contig 49532 bp, 47 predicted proteins | sample SalMarSW160210MG_FD_203096 | JGI IMG/M metagenome (GOLD analysis project Ga0315545, IMG submission 203096) | Salt marsh sediment microbial communities from the Plum Island Ecosystem LTER, Massachusetts, United States - Salt Marsh Sediment SW1602-10 ...
CATCCGGAGTACAACGATCTGTTTGCTCATCCGTTTCAGTGGTCTTGGACACGCTCTGCTTTTCGTGAATGGATAGCCAAGAAGTCAGCAGGAATTCCTTGCAACACTTCGACTACAGTCCACTAGGTGCCTGGAATGTGCGTCTCCTCCCTTTCTCCTCGCCGCTTTTCCCTCTTGCATCCTCTGACCTCCTGCGCTATAATTCCTGTATCGCAACGGAGGTCTCGCGGTGAAGCCTATCTACACTACAAAAGGCGAGTGGGTTGCCCTGATCGAGGAAAACTATCTATACGACGCCTACGGCGAGTGGGTGGGCTGGCTGGACGGCAAGGACGTGTACACCCGCGATGGGGAGTACGTGGGTTTCCTTTCGGGCGATTGGCGCATTCTGAGGGATCGCATCCACCAGCAGCGTCATATCCGCCGCTCGCCGCCTGTGCCTCCCAAGGCCAGTATACCGGCGAAGGTGCCGCTGGCACCCATGTTCGCTGAGCTACCCTGGCACTTGGTGGATGTTTTCGAAGAGGATCCCGACCTCTTCAAACACATCTCCGAGTTGAAGCCGGATTGGGAAGACTGACCGTGGTCGCGGGTAGTAAACTGCAGACTGCGGGCTTCTGTCTTTGGATGTTGGGGCTTTTCCTCGCCGTCGCGGGCTACTTTGGGCCGTGGGTGCCTCATAAGACGGCCGCGTTGACCGTGACCGGCTCCGAGCTGTCGTGGCTCGTCAAGTTTTTCCCCCAGGTGTGGGATGGCACGCTGACTGTGCGACGCGAGTTGTTCGCCACGCCCTTGATCGCCGCGGCCGTGCTCTTGGCGCTCTGGGTTCGGAGTCTCTCCGTTCGTCCGCTCGTGCGCTTGGGCGGGATTGGCGTCGCTTTGTTGATCGTCCTTGCTGCGTTACCCCTCTACGATCCTCCACTCAGCCCCGAGTATCGAAGCACGCTGGTTCTGATGGCCATCGGAGCAGCGCTCGTTCTCCTGACGCTGCTGGCGCATTGGCTTCCTCGCCGGGTGGTGGGTGTCTTGCTTGCGCTTCTGGCGATTGCGGGCGTCGTCCCTGCGCTGTGGCAGTTTATTCGCGTTCGTCCTCTCGTCGCCGCGCTGTACGGCCAGCCTGTGGGGTTGGGTTGGGGGTTAATCCTCTGCGTGGTCGGTTTTGCGCTGCTCTTGATCAAGGCAGCTCTTGCCATCGCGGGTTCCGCCCGCCCCGCGCAGCTAGCATCCTAGCTCTTCCGGGATGCATCCTCGCCGATCATCCGCGCGACAGTCTTCCCTGAAAGCATCACCATCGGCACACCGCCGCCGGGGTGGGTAGAACATCCGGCAAAGTACAGCCCGCGCACGTCGAGGCAGCGGTTGTGCGGGCGGCGCAGTGTGGCCAGCAGGCCGTTGTTCGACGTGCCGTACAGCGCGCTGCGATACGTGCCGGTCAGTCGGGCAATGTCGAGAGGCGTCAGCATCTGCTGCACACGGATTCTGTTCCGCACGTCGAAGCCGAAGCCGGCCAGACGGGACAGGACGAGGTCGTAGTAATCGGCAGCCTGTGTCTCCCAGTCGTACTCCGGCCCCAGCGCAGGAGCGTTGACCAGCACGAACCAGTTCTCGCAGCCCTCTGGCGCGTGGCCGGGGTCGGAGCGGGCAGTGATGACGACGTAGATGGTCGGCTCGGCAGGCGGGACACCGCGGTGAAAGATCTCGTCGAACTCGCGCCGGTAGTCGGAGCTGAAGAAAATGTTGTGATGGGCCAGCTCCGAGTGGATACCCTCCACGCCCAGCGCCAGCACGAAGCCGGAGCAGGAACGGGGTGCGTTCATCAAGCGGTCCAGCCTGCGGGGGTTCACGGCTTCGCGCGGCAGGAGATGCTGGTAGACGCTGGTCACGTCGGCGTTAGCGACGACGCCGCTGGCCAGTTGTCGGTTGCCGTCTGCTAGCACGATGGTTCGCACTGCCCCACTGCTGACCTCGATTCGCGTCACCGTCCGCCCGGTGTGAATCTCCACGCCCAACTCCCGCGCCAGCCGCTCCAGCGCGCGGGCGACGGTGTAGACGCCGCCCCTGGCGTACCACACACCGCCGTTCAGCTCCATGTGGGCGACGACGTTGTAGGCTGCCGAGGCCTCGTAGGGGCTGGCTCCGGCATAGGTGGCGTAGCGGTTCAGCAGTTGGCGCAGATGTGGAGAGCGCACATGCTTCCGAACCGAGCCATCCAGCGTGCGCCACACATCGACCGCCAGGGCGTCCCTCGGTGGGATGCGGAACAGGTCGCGCCAGGTGGGGGGATCGGAGTAGGTGAACAGCGGCCCGGTGACGCGGTGCAGGCGCGCGACGTAGGCCAGGTAGCCCAGGTAGCCCTCTACGTCGCGCGCGTCCAGCGCGGCGATCTGAGCGAGGGTGTGGTCGAGTTCGCGGCTGATGTCGAGCACGGTGCCATCAGGGTAAAAGTAGCGCGTCAGCGGCTCGACGGGCAGCAGCGTGAGATAGTCCTCCAGGCGGCGGCCTGCCGTGGCGAAGAGGCCCTCGAACACATGACGCATCGTGAGCACTGAAGGTCCTGTGAGCCATTCAAATCCTCCAGCCTGGACGTGGCGCATCTTGCCGCCGACGGCATCGTTCTTTTCGAATACGACGACGTACTGGCCAGCAGCGGCCAGGTGGATCGCCGCGCTCAGCCCGCCGATGCCCGCGCCGATGACGACGATGGGGTTAGCCATGGCCTCAGTCCGTCTCTGAGGGCATGCCAAGCGCGTGGAGCAGGTCGAAGCAGAACAGGAACCCGCCTTGGACGATGATGCCCCAGCCGTTGCCGCGCCAGAAAAGGTTATCGGTGCCCAGCGTCAGCGCAACGCCGCCGGTGACGTACAGCACATCCAGCCCAGTGTTGATCAGCAGGATGCGGCGCAGGTTGCGCGCCTCGCGGGTCAGCACATCCAGGGCGGATGGATCGGCTAGCCCAGCGCGACGGCGGTGCGTGACCCAGCCGCCGACGAGGGCGATTCCCGCGTCGATCACGCCCCACGCGATGGCCTCCAGGCCTACGCCTTGCCAGAAAGGGTCGAGAAACAGGATCGCCACGCCCACGGCCGCGCTGATGGCACTCCACGCCAGCAGGCGGCGTGTGATGGCTTTGTAGTATTGCCAAATGTTCATGGGTCTCCCTTGTAGGCGTCGTCTGAAACTGTGTCTACGAGATACGCGCGATGAAGTCTCGCACCCTCGGCGGCGTGCGCTCCTGGCTCTCGCGGGCCAGCACCAGTGTCATACCGAAGGCAATCAGCGTGTTTGTCACCAGGAAGAAGGTGAACTCTTCCAGCGGTAGGACGCCGCCCAGGTAGAGCGCCAGCGATTGGGCCCGGTCGATGACCCAGGTCCCGGCGCCGATGGCGACGGCATCGGTCGCGCCCAGGTAGAGCGTCGCCGGCACAAGCGTCAGCAGGACCAGCCTTCGGTAGCGCCACAGGATGTCGGCACCGAAGGCGAGCTGGAAGATGATGGGCGGCAGCGCCCAGGTCAGTTGGATGGTCAGATAGACGCCGGGCTTCCAGCCGGAGAGAAGCCCGACGACTGAGGCAAGCCAGATCAGCCCTGTGACCGAGGCCGAGATCCAGCGCAGCTTGGGACTCAGGGGACGATCCGGCACAGGCAAGCGGCGTGCCAGCCACAGCAGCCATAGTCCAGACAACAGCGTCTGGAGCACGAAGAAGGTGTATTCCTCGATCGGCACCCAACCGATGGTGATGCCAGCGACCAGTTTGGGATCGTACCACCACACACCGGTCGCTACCAGGTAGTTATCCCATGGCGTGGTGTAGAGCAGGGCGGCGAGTACGTGGGCCGCCAGGGTCAGCCAGGCGGGAAAGCCGCGCAGGGCGTTGGGCAGTATTTTGCCACGGCGTGCGTCGCAAAGTGTGAGGCCACTCACCAGCAGGAGGGGGACGACGACAAAAAGCGCCAAGTAGCCCAAGTAGGTCATTTCTGTTTCGCTGCCTCCAGCAGCTCTTGCCGCCGTCGGCGATACTCCACGATGGGCCGGTCGGCCTGGATCAGTTGCTCGCCCATGCGCAGTGCTGAGGGCTTGGGCCGCTGAGTGATGACCACGCGCCGATCCTGATGGGCGATGTAGCGGTTGCCGGGCATCGCCAACCAGTTGAAGAGATCGCGCAGCAGCGGCATCCGGACGAAGCGTTGGTAAAAGCGCAGGTAGAGGATCGTGTGCTCATCGTCTATCGGCACGAAGGCGGCTAACACGCGGGCATTGTCCGAGATATAGTTCTGCCACAGGTTGGGAAAGATAAAGCCCAGCCTGAAGTCGCGGGCCGGGTCGGGCGCGATCTCCTCCGGCTTGCGCGGCGGCTTGCCGTCGTCCACCCGGTTGTAGACGTAGAAGTAGAACATATCCTCGCCCACCCACTGCACCACGGGGCCGTCAACCAGGGTGCGGTTGCCGCGTCCGATGGTGTTGTAGTGGACGAAAGGCAGGTGGGCCACGTCGAGCTGGTTCTCGATAACGCGGGAGTAGTGGGCATCCCATGGGTCGTAGACCCTGCCGTAGCTGAAGCTGTCATCGATGTCGGCGAAAAAGCGCGGCGGCTGCAGATCCTGCGGCGGCTCCTCCCCCCACCAGATCCAGATAAAGCCGTGCGCCTCGTGGGTGGGGTAGTGGTGAACGTGGAAGCGCTCGGGGATGGAGGCAAGCCTGCCGTTGGCAGGAATGCGGGTGACCCTGCCGGATGGGTCGTACTCGAAGCCGTGGAACGGGCACTGCAGGTGGCCCGCCACGATCTTGCCCTTGCTCATTTGCACACCCCGGTGGGCGCACTGGTTGCGCAGGCAGCTGACCTGTCCGGCGCCATCCCGCCAAAAGACCAGCTTCTCGCCCATGCGCATCACGCCGACCGGCTGACGCTTGACCTGGCTGGAATCCATCACCACGTACCATTGATTGGGGATCATGGCTCGTTTCTCTGGTCCACGCACGCCATCTGCTTTCCCGAGTCGCTCAGCTCCAGCAGCTCTTCCGGGTACGGCTCGAAACAAGTCTGCTGAGCCAGGTACTCTTGCCCGAAGCGCACGATCCATGATCGGATCAGGCTGCGGGGGGTGCTGGATGGCGACTTGCCCTCACGATACCTCTGCAACGCGTCGAGGAAGAAAGCCTTCTCCTCGCGCGAAAGCTCGTCGGAGAAATACCCCAGCGCGTGCATGAGCACGTTGATATGGGAGGTACAGCGCGGCGGCCGGGCAAGGGCACTGTAGAGATGCTGCTCATAGTCCGCGACGACTTGGTCAAAAGGCCGCTTGTCCGGGTTGGCGACGATGCGGCCCAGTGCCCGGAGTTCCGTCTGGTGGTAGGTCATCAGCAATAGCTTGTTCTGGGCCTGGAATTGGACCAGGTCCTTTATCGCGCCCGATGCTTTCACTTGGCGGAAGGCGGCCAGGGCATAGATCTTGGTCAAAAAGTGCTCGCGGATGCGAAAGTTGTTCAGACGTCCTTCGTCTTCGGTGGCCAAGTGGGGGAAACTTTCCATCACTGCCCCGCCGAACATCCCCTGGCCTTTCAGCGCGGCAGCCCCTTTCTTGGTGCTGGTGTAAACCTTGACGTCGTTGAGGCCGCATGATGGTGAGCGGTTCTTGAGAATGAACCCGTCCACATCGGCAAGACCGTTGAGGAACGAGGCGGCAAAGGCGTGCATTCTCTCCGTGTGATCGAGCCCTGTTTGGGGTTGCAGCAATCGGGGCTCCCCCTCGACCGCGACCAGGCGCAGGAATTCCCGGGGCACGCCCAGGCCCAGTGCCATCTCAGGGCACACGACCGTAAAGTTCACGTAGGGCCGCATCTTTTGCACGAACGGCGCAGCGATGATCTCGCCGTTGTATCGGCAATGGTCGAACCCCAGGCACTTGCTGACGAGGATGTTGGGTTTGGCAGCTTCTCTCACGTCACGTTTCCTTTGGGGTGGCCCGCCATGCCAGCACGACGAGCACGCCCATTCCGACGAATCCACACAGAGCTGGCCCTGGCAGTCCCCAGAAGACGGCCAAGCCAAACGTCTCCAATACCCACGTCAGCGTGTACACTGCCAATAGCGGGCATTCCGGCAGGTTCTTGGGGCGCACGGCTGCCGTGATCAGCGCTGCGCCCAGGAACCACCCGAAAAAGTTTACCCAGGGGATGGAAAAGTAGCCGCCAGGCTGATCCCACACCCACAACTCCCACTGCACCATCTGTGGGTCGAGAAACAGATCCCAGGCGGTGATGGCCAGCGCACTGGCGGCGACGAATGCCCAGCCAAACCGCCGCCCGCCGAGCCGCCATCCGATAGCCCAGGCCGACGGCAGCATCATCATCCAGGCGGCCATGATCAGCACCGGCACGTGGGCGATCTGTGGCTGGAGGCGGTCGGTGTAGTGGTAGTCGCCAAAGGGGAAGCCGGTGGTCGATCCCACGGCCTCGAGCCCCCAGGACAAGACGGAGACGATGGCCACAGTTAGGATGGTGCGGGGAATTCCTTGGCCGCGTGCCAGCACAGTCACTGAAAGACACGCTTGGAGTAGGACGCTCACCGAGATGTGCAAGTAGATCGCCCGGTCACCCCAAATCCAGTTGGTGATGGGCATCGTGAGCATCGCTGCCAGCCAGACGAAGAGGAGCCGGGCGGGCCACCCGCGCAGCCCTTCGCACGCCGCCTTGATGTCCTCTCGCCATATCCTCACTTTGCTCCTAGGTGCACACGGGCTCGCGGGGTCTGCTCGGGCTGGCAAGCTTGTACGCCAGTGTCTTGGTACGCCACCAGATGCCGGGCAGACGGCGCAGCTTCTCCAGCCTGCTCACGTAGGCGCGCCGGCTGAAGACGTCGCCGCCGTTGGCCTGGATGTCGTCCAGGATCGCCCAGTAAAGCTCGGCTGCGGCGGCGATGGCAAAGCGGCCAGCCGGGGCGAGAAGGGCGATGCCCGGCAGGGAGCTGGTATATAGGTTGTGGACGCGATCCATCTGAAAGCACAGGAAGGCGTGCCAGCGATCGTCGATCTGCCGGGTGGCAATATCCTCTTCGGTCAGATCGAAGGCGGCCAGCTCTTCTAGCGGGAGGTAGAGCCGACCTGCGCGCCAGTCCTCGCCCACGTCACGCAGGATGTTGGTCAGTTGCAGGGCCACGCCCAGCCGGACGGCGTAGGGCACTGCCTCCGGCCCGGAGAAGCCGACGATGTGCATCGCCATCAGCCCGACGGTGGAGGCGACGCCATAGGCGTAGGTTGTCAACTCGCCAAAGGTGGCGTAGCGCACTGTTTCCAGGTCGTGCGCGATGCCGTCGAGCAGTTGCTCGGCATACAACAGGGGGATGCGGTGCCGCGCGCGTGTATCGGCCCAGGCCAGAGCGACCAGGTCGTCTTCTGGAGGGCGCGGGCTCAGGGCGCGCTCTCGCCAGACTTCGAGGGCTGCTTGTGGGTTCCGCCTGGGGCGGTCCACCAGATCGTCGCTGACGCGGCAGAAGGCATACAGAGCGTGCACCGAGCGGCCGATGGCCGTGGGCAGCAAAGCAGACGCCAGATAAAACGTGCGGCTGTGGGTCTGCGTGATGGCCTCGCAGTGCCGATAGGCTCGCTCGATCTGCGCAGGGTCAGCGTCGGGCAGTGCCAGCTTGTCTGGCGGGAGGCTCCCCAGCCCTGCGTACGCCCAGTCTATGAGTGTCTGTTCCCAAGAAGCGATTTTCGAGATCATGATTCCATGTATTCCTAGGTGATGGGTTGTTCTTTCAGAATGCGTTCCTCTACTAGCCCGGCGCCGAGAAAGGCGATGGGCACGCCGGTACCGGGATGGGTGCTGGCGCCGCAGAAGTAGAGGTTCTTGTAGCGGCTGTGCCGGTTGTGAGGACGCAGGTAGCCCAGTTGTGTGATGTTGTGTTTCAGCCCAAAGGTCGCGCCCCGGGCCAGGTTGAACAGCTCCCGCCAGTCGTGTGGGGTGTAGCTGACCTCGTGCTTGATGTGCGCTTCCAGGTCCGCGGTGCCGAGCCTTTCTAGCTGTTTGAGCACGGTCTTCCTGGCACGCGACTGCAGCGATTCAAAGTCCTGGTCCAGCTCCTCGTACAGGCAGCCCACGGGCACCAGCACCATCAGGTCGTCGCACCCTGGCGGGGCAGCGCTGGGGTCGGTGCGGTTGGGCACGTGGATGTAAAAGCTGGGCCTTTCCGGCAGCGTGTGATCGTGAAAGATGCGATCGGAGTTGGCCTTGTAGTCGCCGGAAAGGAAGACGTTGTGGTGGGCCAGTTGCGGGTAGACCGTATCGACGCCCCAGTAGAACATGATGGTGGAGCAGGTGAACTGCTTGTCCATCATGCGCTTCGCCAGGCCTCGATCGGGTAGCAGCTTGTCGTAGACGTAGGGCAGGTCGGCGTTGGCGACGACGATGTCAGCCTGCATTTTGCTCCCGTCTTCCAAGACGACGCCGGTAGCGCGGTTGCCCTCGACGACGATCTGCTTGACTGGCGCATCGTAGACGAAGCGCGCGCCGTGACCCTCGGCGATCTGGGTGAGGCTCTCGACGATGCGGTACATCCCGCCGATGGGGAACCAGACGCCGTCGGCCAACTCGGTGTATTGCAGCATTGAGTAGGCGGCAGGGGACTCGTAGGGGCTCAGCCCCATGTACACGTCCTGGAACGAGAATACGGCCTTGAGCTTTTCGCTCTTGAAATAGTTGCCCAGGTTGTCATAGTGCTTTCTCAGTAACTTGAGCTCGGTCAGCAAAGACAGATTGCCGGGGTTGATTTGGTCATAGAGTGTGTAAAAGTTCTTGGTCAAAAACCTGTCGAGCGCGATATCTAGGTGGCGATGACCCTCAGACATGTAACGCAGAAAGCCGCCAAAAGATCCGGGCTCGATGGCCTCCAGTTGGGCCTGCATCCAGTTGATGTCCGCCGAGAGTTGGAGGACAGCGCCGTCCTCAAAGTGGATGTGGTAGGTGGGGTCGATGCGCTTCAGGTCGAGATGATCCTCCATTCGCTCGCCCAGGGCGGCGTAGGTCGCAGCGTAGACCTGTGGCAGGAGGAACAGGCTGGGGCCGACGTCGAAGCGGTGGCCATCCTGCACGATCTGATTGCACCGCCCGCCTGGGAGGGTGTTCTTTTCCAGGACGGTCACGTCGTACCCTCTGCGGGCCAGACGCGCGGCAACGGCGATGCCACCGACGCCTGCGCCGATCACGAGCACCGAGGTCACAGGGGGGCCTCTTTCACAATGCGCTCCTCCACCAGCCCGGCGCCGATGAGGACGATGGGCACGCCGGTGCCGGGGTGGGTGCTGGCGCCGCAGAAGTACAGGTTCTTGTAGCGGCTGTGTCGGTTCTGCGGGCGCAGATAACCCACCTGCGTGAAATTGTGCCCCAGACCGAAAGCCGCACCCCGCGCGAGGTTGAACATCTCCCGCCAGTCGTGGGGCGTGTAGCTCACCTCGTGGGTGATGTGTGATTCCAGGTCGGTGATGCCGAGTTTTTCCAGGCCCTTGACGACGGTCTCGCGAGCGCGGGCTTGCAGCGCTGCAAAGTCCTGGTTCTGTTCTTTGTACAGGCAGCCCACGGGCACTAGCACCATCAGGTCGTCGCGCCCTGGCGGCGCGGCGGCGGGGTCGGTGCGGTTGGGCACGTGGATGTAAAAGCTGGGCTTTTCCGGCAGCGTGTGGTCGTGAAAGATGCGGTCAAAGCTGGCCTTATAGTCGCCGGAGAGAAAGACGTTGTGATGGGCCAGTTGCGGGTAGACGGTATCGACGCCCCAGTAGAACATGACGGTGGAGCAGGTGAACTGCTTGTTCATCATGCGCTTCCCCAGGTCCCGATCGGGTAGCAGCTTGTCGTAGACGTAGGGCAGATCGGCGTTGGCGACGACGATGTCGGCCTGCATTTTGCTCCCGTCTTCCAAAACGACGCCGGTGGCGTGGTTGCCCTCGATGGCAATCTGCTTGACGGGCGCATCGTAGATGAAGCGCACGCCGTGCCCCTCGGCGATCTGGGTGAGGCTCTCGACGATGCGGTACATGCCGCCGATGGGGAACCAGACGCCGTCGGCCAATTCGGTGTATTGCAACAGTGAGTAGGTGGCCGGGGCCTCGTAGGGGCTTAGCCCCAGGTACATGTTCTGGAAGGTGAAGGCGGCCTTCAATTTGGGATCCGTAAAGTAATTGCCGATGTAGTCGTAATGCATCGTCAGCGCCTTCAACTGGAACAGCAGCGGCAGGTTGCCGGGGTTGAACTCGTCAAAGAGGCTGTAGAAATTCTTGCCGACGAACCGGTCAAGGGATATATGGAAGTGCTGGTGGCCCTCGACCAGGTAACGCAAGAGGCCGCCGAACGAACCGGGCTCGATGGCTTCCAGTTGCTCCTGCATCCAGTTGATGTCCGCGGAGAGTTGGAGCTCGGTGCCATCGCCGAAGCGCAGATGGTAGGTGGGGTCGATGCGCTTCAGGTCGAGGTGGTCCTCCATCCGCTCGCCCAGGGCGGCGTAGGTTGCGGCATAGGTCTGGGGCATGAGGAACAGGCTGGGGCCGACATCGAAACGGTGGCCATCTTGGAGCAGCTTGTTCAAACGCCCGCCAGGGACGGCGTTCTTCTCGAGGACGGTGACGGCATAGCCTCTGCGGGCCAGTCGGGCGGCAATGGCGATGCCGCCGATGCCCGCGCCGATCACGAGCACCGAGGTCATGGGAGTCTCTCCTTTTGTGTGAATAAAACCTATCGCGTTCTGTGAAGTTGACTGGATTTTACTACGAAGCTTTCTCGTTGTCAAAGTGTCCGGCCTCTGCAAGCATTTCGCGCAGAATCTCTGCCTGATCTAGTGCGTCGTGGAGGGCGTGGTGCGTCAGCTTGCGCCCATCCAGGTAGCGGGCGGCGACGTGGTGCATCGTCGTTTCTTCCCACGAGACGCCCGTTACGCCCATGTAGAAGGCCTTCAGGTCGATGGCGGTATGGCCAAAGGGGTTGTGCCCGATGTAGCGGTGGAAGTAGTCGTTGACAAACATCCAGTCGAAGGGAGCGTTGAAGGCGACGAAGATGGGGCGCTGCATTTCCGGCACCTGTTCCTTGGCCCATATCTCGAAACGCGCCATGGCTTCTGCGGGGGGCAGGCCGTGTTCGGCCAGTTCCCCCAGCGACAGGCCTGAGATAGTCAACGCCGATGGCAGGAAATCGTCTTTGTCCGGTTGCAGTTCGACGTAAAAGGTACGTTCCGGGTCACACACCATGCACGCGCCGATGGAGAGCAGCGAGTACTGGCTGGGGTTCGGCCCCGCCGTCTCGACGTCTACAGAGATGTAGGCTTCGAATTCTTTGGTTAGCACGATTTAGACTCCAATTCCTCGGATGTATAGCAGTTCTAGTCCAGCAAAGTAGCACAGAATCAACAAGAGTGCGTCGATCTCGACAATGCCGATGCGGCGCTCCACCTGGGCAAGTTGCCGATCAGGCCCATCGTGGTGAGCAGCAGCGCCAACAGGCCCGCTAGGGCGAACGCCGGATCGATGGCGCCGAAAAAACTTCCTTCGGTGTAAAAAACGTCAGCCAGCGCCAGGGCGAACATGTTGAACACGTTGCTGCCGAAAAGGTTGCCCACGGCAATGTCGTACGCGCCGAAGCGCACCGCCGATACCATGGCCACCAACTCTGGCAGAAGTGACAAAGGCCACCATTACCACGCCGACAAAGCCATCCCCCAGCCCGGTGGCGTCGGCTATCTCGGTGCTGCTGCGCACCAGCCACGGAGTGACCAAGATCAACACGGCGGCCGTCGCCGCGAATCCAATGACGGCCCATCGCAGTGTGGGAACGTCCCCGGCCTCCTCCTTCACCTGGTCCGACGGCTGGCCCCCGAGCACCGGGTTGGAGCGGAGCAGCCAGGCCCCGGCAAAGTACATCGCCATCATCGCCAGACTGTCGACGCCTATCCAACCAATGCGCAGGTTGACGTCCGCCAGCAGGAAGAAGACGGCCATACCGGTCAGCATCGCGCCCAGGCTGGCCGTGAGGGCGTGCCTCAGTGCGACGCGCCGGATGATGCGGGTGCGATAAAAGATCATGTCCAGCAAGCCCAGGAGCAGCATGTTGAACATGCTACTGCCGAACAGGTCGCCGCGGCCAGGTTGATGTGCCGCTGGTTGATGGCGTTGAACATGGTCAGCAGCTCGGGGAGCGAGGTGGCGGCAGCCACCAGTAACGCGCCGACAAAGAGGCCGCCGAGTTTGGTGCGATACGCGATGGCGTCGCCGTACTTGGCCAGCTTGATCGCCGCCAAGACGACGATGCCTGCGCTGATGGCGAATTGCAGCCAGGCCATCTAGGCGTCCTCTAGCAGCCTGTCGGAGAGAAATTTGTCGTTCCATTTCGGCCCATTCTTGAGGTCCAGATGGCGCTTCGTGTCCTAGTTTTAGCCAAATACGGGCCCGAGAGCGGCATTTCTGCGAAAAAATCACTCCCTCCGATGGGTTGCCGGCCAAATAACAAGTCGAAGCGAGGCGTTTTTGCAGAAAAACTTTTCTCTCCGACAGCCTGCTAGGGTCTGAAACAGGCTGGGGATGCCCTTGGCGATAGGCAGGGGCCAGGCGACCAGGGCGGTACCCGAGACCTCGTCGAGATCGCCCACCACTGCCTCGACCCTGGAGATGCACTCTTGCACCGTTGCCTTGTCCTGCGCGATGGCAAACAGCGTGCAGGAGCACCGCTCGGTGGATGGGTCCAGGTTCTCGAACGCGAACCGGATTGGAATGTGATGGCGAGGGCGGCACTCCCCTTCGCTCGAGCACGAGCTCTCGATAAAGGTGGCGTTGCGCACGCCCACCTCGCGCCACGCATCGAGCACGTCGTCCAGATCGCTGGGGCTGCTAAGGATCAACATAATCATGTAAGCCATAACTCTTCCTCCTATTCAAGCATGCAAGACCCCTGGGGTCTTGCTCGCCCTAGCATAGGCTGCTAGCGCCCGCTCCCGCGCCCCAACGTGGTCTACGATGGGGACAGGGTAATCCTGCCCGACGACGCAGCCGGCCTCCTGCTGCATCCCAGGTGGCGTCTTCCACGGCTCGTGGATGAAGCGATCGGGTACCTGGGCCAGCTCTGGCACCCAACGGCGCACGTACGTGCCTTCTGGGTCGTGCTTTTTACCTTGAGTGATGGGATTGAAGATGCGGAAGTAGGGCGCGGCATCGGTGCCGGTGCCGGCCGTCCACTGCCAGCCGCCGTTGTTGGCCGCCGGGTCGCCATCCACCAGGTGCTGCATGAAGAAGCGCTCGCCCCAGCGCCAATCGATCAGCAGATCCTTGACCAGGAACGAGGCGACGATCATGCGCGCTCGGTTGTGCATCCAGCCGGTGTGCGTCAACTGGTGCATCGCGGCGTCCACGATCGGATAGCCGGTGCGGCCCGCACACCAGGCAGCGAAGGCAATGGTATCGTTCTCCCACGGGACGTTTTGCAGGTTGGGACGAAAGCTCCGCTCCAGGACGTGGGGAAAGTGGTATAGGATGTGCATGTAGAACTCGCGCCAGACGAGCTCGTTCAGCCATGTTTCGGCGCCGGCACGACCCTGGTCGTCCGGCGCGGTGTCGGCGGCGATCAGGGCGGTTACCAGGGCCTGGCGCGCCGAGACCATCGCAAAGCGCAGGTAGGGGGATAGACGCGACGTATCGTCCAGGTCAGGGCGGTCGCGCATCTCGGCGTAACGGTAGATAGGCGGATCGTCCTCGCCGCTGAAGACGCTCAGTCGGCGGTGGGCCTCGGCCTCGCTGGGCGGGAACGGCACGCTGGGTTCCAGCGCGGGTTCTGTGGGGATCGGCAGACTGGCTATCTCCGCTGGCGTGGCGATGTGTGTGGGAGCCGGCAGGATGTTCCTCAGTGTCGGCGGCGTCAGCGCCTTCCACTTGCGGCCGAATGGAGTGAACACGGTATAGGGCGTGCCGTCGGTCTTGAGGACGCTCCCCGGCAGATGCACGACAGGCGCGCCGACCAGCCGCAGAGGCACGCGCGCCGCTACGCGACCATCGCGCTGCCGGGCGTAGGGGGTCAAGTCCTCCTCGGCGAAAACTGCCTCCGCCCCACTCTCAGCCACGAGCGCGGCCAGTTCGTCCGCCGGGTCGCCGTGGCGCACGACGAGATACCCTCCCCTGGCGCGCAGGCTGTCGTCGAGCGCGCGCAGTCCGCCGAAGAGGAAAGCCACGCGTTTCTCAGCCGCGCGATGCGCTTCCAGCAGCGTTGGGTCCAACACAAAGACGGGGATCACCCACTCGGCGTGGGCCAGGGCGGCGGAGAGGGCCTGGTTGTCGCTCAGGCGCAGGTCGCGCCGCGCCCACCAGATGGCGGTTGTCATTCTGTCTCTTCGATGCCTACCCAGATCGTGCTGTCCTCCACTTTGGTGGGGAAAACGGGCAACGCATGCTCCCGTCTGAGTGCGCCCAGCATCTTGCCCACGGCGGGCGGCCAGGGGCTCCACGCTTTCACATCGCCGGTTTGAAGGTCAAAGGCGCTGTGGTGCCAGGGGCAGGTGATGGTGCCGTCCTCTATCTTCCCGCCTTTGAGCGGTAGCCGCATGTGCGGGCAGGCGCTGGCGATGGCATAGATTCGACCTTGTTCGCGGATGAACAGAATGGAATGGCCGTCGATCTTGACCACCTTCCTTTCGCCTTCCAGTAGCTCGCTTTCGGGAAGCGCCTTAAACCAGTTCATTTGAGCCTCCTTTCTGGCCTCTGCGTGGGAACCAGGGGATGAATGCGCTGGTCGTCTCCATGTATGCCTGGTAGTCAGGTTTGGTCTCTTGCAGACTCTTCTCCAAGAGCGTCACGCCAGAGATGCGCGTCAGCAATTCAGTCATGATGATTGGGCTGAAGAACGTCCAGTAGCCGCCCGCAGCAACTGCAATGAGATAGTAGCTCCACCACTGGACGGCATCGCCAAAGTAGTTGGGGTGGCGCGTGTAGCGCCAGAGACCGGTCCGCAGCACCTTGCCCCGGTTGGCCGGATTGGCTCTGAAGCGATCCAGTTGCCAGTCCCCCACCGTCTCGAAAGAGAACCCGATGGCCCACAGCACCAGGGCTGCGATGTCGAGCGCTGTGAGCCGGTCTGTGGCAGTCTTGATCTGGGCGGCCAGCAGGGGAGCGGAGATCAGCCATACCAGAAACCCTTGGAGCAGGAAAACTCTGAAAAAGCTCTGCCACCACCATTTCTTCCCCGTCTCTTCCCGCCACTTCTGATAGCGAAAGTCCTCCGGTTTGCCCCATTTGCGTCGGAGGAGGTGGAGCGAGAGCCGAAAGCCCCAGATGGTGACCAAGGCACCGATGAGCCATTTGCGGGCGAGAAGGCCGCCGGGGGTTAGCACAAAATAGAGCCAGTTTGCCACGATAGACCCTGCGCCCCAGAAAACGTCGATGATGCTCGAATCTTTCAGGAGCAGGCTGACGCCCCACAGGATCGACACGGTCCCCAGGATGGCGGCGGCGGCGATGCCGCAAGTCTCCCAAAGCGTCATTACAGCACGGGCTCCTTTCAATGGGGTAGGCGGCTGTGTTCTTGGGCTGGAAAGCGTGTTCCTATTTTCCCTCCAGCGAATCGAGGAACTCTTCCACTTCCGGGATGGCCAGCAGCTTGGCCTTGAAGAACTCGTTGACCAGCCCTTCCACCTTGGCCCGTGAGTCGGCGATCAACTCGTTCCATCCGTCTCCCAGGTCTATCCGTCCGGTGATGTCGTCCCGAAGCCGGATCAGGGCCATCACGATCTCTGATTCCATCGGCCCTTCGGTGGTCTCCAACACGTCGCGGATGAGTTCGTCGGTCTGTTGCACCAGAGTCTCGCGGTCGATGGTCGAACCGGGCTGAGCCGCGTCGTCGATGGTGTCCAGCAGCGACCAGACTTGGTAGAGCAGCGCCGCGGGCTCGTCGAACAGCTCGCGGATCAACGCAGCGGGCCGATGGCGGCCCGTCAACCGGAAGATGTTGTACAGCCGCTTCGCCGCCTTGCCGTAGTTGACGTGCTTGTGGGTATACTTGTAGACCTCGCCTGTGATCTGCTGCACGTACTCGTCCAGCGACTGGGGCGATATCTGTTGGGCCAGCTTGGAAAACAGCGGCACCGACTCTGCCTCCAGATAGACCTCCTGGAAGTAGGGGTCGATGAAGCCGTCGAGGGGCGTGATCGTGCCATTTGGCGCTTCCCAAGTCACGTCAAGCATGTTGCTGGCGTTGACCACGCGCCCTTTCCCCGGCTCGGCGACGACCCAGTCCATCTTGCACCAACCGGGGTCAAGACAGCCGTACTCCCATTCCACTTCCCAGGGCTCGCCCGAGGTGCGGAAGACGAGCATCTTGCCTGCTTTGATCTCATCGGGGTCCCAGGAGACGGGAGAGGCGGTCTTGATGGGTTCGCCGTCCTTGACTACGTCGGCCTTCCAGGTGCCGAACTTGACCTCGATCAGTTGGTAGCCGGGGCCTTCGAACGTGTCCAGCGCCTTGTCGCGCATCAGCTTGGCGAGGATCTGGCAAGCCTCCTCTCGTGTCTCCGCCTGGATGTTGACCCGCTCAAAGTAGTCGCAGTCGCCGGGGTAGAGCTGGATCACGCCCTGGGCTGCACTGCCGGCCAGGCTGATGGCGGTCTCGACGTTGGGCAGGTCGGGTAGTTGGACGATGTCGGCGATGCGACGGTAGCGGTCGAGAGTGGCTTTGTCGAAATCGAGCAGCGTGATCTCGTGGCCGTAGATACCGGCCTCCTTGTCCATTTTCCACTCCATCGTGCCGGACGCGGCCATCGCTGCCAGCCACTGGGCGACGTCTGTCTCGTCCACCTCGACGCCCAGAGCTTTGGCCGTCTTGATGATCTGTTCCACCTCTTCTTGCGCGTCTAACGGGTTCTTTTCCTCAGACATAGTCTACCTCCGATTCTCCTGATTCCCCTTACTGGCAGGGGAATGATCTCCACAGTGGGCTTCCCTGGCCCTATCTGCACCCTCGCCACCGAGGGCAGTTCGTATCTTCCCGATTCGGCGACTGCGCCGGGGTTGACCAGCAGCGTGTGCCCAATCCACTCAACGTGCGCGCGGTGCGCGTGGCCAAAGACGATGACGTCCACCTCAGGATAGACCTGTGCCAGGCGGCGGGCGTTGCGCCGGTTGAGCCATCCGTTGTCCAGCAAGCCGACCTGGTTGACGAAAACTCGGACACTCTTGAGGCCAAAGCCTCTCAGTCCAGGCTCGTGGCCGTGGGTAAGCACGACATGCTTCCCGGCTAATTCCAGCTCAACCGCGGCGGGTAGCGCCGCGCCGCCGTCGGACAGATCGAGGAAGTGAAAGTTGCCGCGCACCGCATGCACCGGTGCGATAGTCCGCAGTGGTTCCAGCGCTGCCGGATCGTCCACGTCGCCAGCGTGCAAGATCACGTCCACCCCGGCCAGCGCGTCTAGTACTGCTTGGGGGAGTTGCCTCAGGCGGCGGGGGATGTGGGTGTCGGAAAGCAGTCCGATGGTGAGGGCGGTCATTGGCACAGAGTTTAGCACACTTGGTGGGTTTGGGCAAAAAGAGCAAGCGTGTAGAAAGTCGCTTGTCTACCCGCGCGCAGTCTGCCAGGGTTTGCATAAGGACGAAACTGGTGTATGATTTTGGAGTTGCAGCTAGATGTAGGAGAAACCCAGACACATGCAATTCGATCCCGCCGAGCACCCTCACCGTCGTTGCAACGCGTTGACGGGCGATTGGATTCTCGTCTCGCCCCATCGCACCAAGCGTCCCTGGAGAGGGCAGGTGGAGAAACCCCCGCCCGAGACTCGCCCTCGATACGATCCCGACTGTTATCTCTGCCCAGGCAACGTGCGGGCCAGTGGCGAGCGTAACCCCAAGTACGAGAGCACCTTCGCCTTCACCAACGATTTCACCGCGCTCCTGCCCGATACGCCGGAGATGGATGCACCGTCTAATCCCCTCTTCCGCGCCGAGGCCGAGCAGGGCACTTGTCGTGTCATCTGCTTCTCGCCGCGCCACGATCTGACCTTGCCGGAGATGACGGTCGAGGACATCCGCCGCGTGGTAGACGTATGGGCCGAGCAGACCGAAGAGTTGGGGGGGAGTTATCGCTGGGTGCAGATATTCGAGAATAAGGGGGCAGTGATGGGCTGCTCCAACCCGCATCCCCACGGGCAGATCTGGGCCGGGAGCGCGCTGCCCAATGAGCCAGCCAAGGAAGACCGGCAGCAGCGTGCGTACCTTGAAGAACACGGCGAGCCGCTGCTGATGGCTTACGTCCGGCGAGAGGCAGAACTGAGAGATCGCGTCATCGTTGAGAACGAGCGCTGGGTAGCCGTGGTGCCCTACTGGGCGGTGTGGCCCTTCGAGACGCTGCTGCTGCCTCGCCGCCATGTCCTGCGCTTGCCCAAGCTGGACGACGTCGAGCGAGACACGCTGGCGAGCATCCTCAAGCGGCTGCTGACCAGGTACGACAATCTCTTTGAGATTTCCTTCCCGTACTCGATGGGCTGGCACGGCGCGCCATCTCCCCGTTCCCTCCCAGGGAGAAGGGATAGGGGTGAGGGTGGGACCCAGGGTAGGGACGAGCCCTACCCCTACTGGCAACTCCACGCCCACTTTTTCCCGCCGCTGCTGCGCTCCGCGACCGTGAAAAAGTTCATGGTGGGCTACGAGATGCTGGCCGAGGCGCAGCGCGACTTGACGGCCGAGCAGGCCGCTGAACGATTGCGCGCGCTGCCGGAGGTTCATTACAGGGTGGAGGAGAGGCAGTGAGCTTCGACTATCGTCTGCATATATTCCGTTCGCCACTATTTCAGGGTGTTGTGAACGAGGCAATCGAGTTTTTTAACCGCACGCCCGTATACGAACTACCGCCGCCTGATAGTTTTGCTGGCACGGGAGTTTATGGGCTGTACTATATTGGCGGCTATGAGCTTTATGCAGAAATCGCCCGTTTGAATCAGAGAAACTGTGTACGGCCGATTTATGTGGGTAAAGCTGTACCGCCTGGATGGCGAGCGGCAAGATCGCGGAAGACTGAAGCGCCGGTTCTTTACGGGCGATTGCAGGAGCATGCCAGGAGTATACAACAGACCGAGAATTTGCGGGTTGGCGATTTCCTATGTCGGTTCGTGATCTTGAACGGCGTCGAGAGCGACTTGATCGTACCCGCAGAAGCCGAACTGATTCGAAGGTATAAGCCTCTTTGGAATTCTGTCGTCGATGGCTTTGGGAATCATGACCCCGGCAAGGGCCGTTATAACTAGGCGAAGTCTGAATGGGATGTTTTGCACCCTGGTAGGATTTGGGCAGAGCGGTTGACCGGGGAGTCCTCAAGTTTGGAGAGTGTGTGGGCGAAGGTTCGCCAGTTTTTAGCAGGCGTTGGGCTTTCTTAATTCTACTATGGCCTCATACAGTTGATGTGATTCCTTGGCTTTGACCACGCGGACGTCTGACTGGATGATGCTGTTGCCAACACGTGTCGCTCGTGGAATGTCGATTCTGACTAACTCCAGGCCAATGGATTCGGCAATTTTCCCAAAGTATTGATCAGTCGGTATCATGATGCCTTGTAGTATGCTGTTTCCGATAACCACTAATGCAGTAGCGTTTGGCTTCAGAATGTTTTTGATGGCTTGGGCAAAAGTAAGACTGTCATTGAAGTACGAAGCGGCGTAGTTAGCCCATCCGTTGCCACCATAAACGCCTTTTTCGGGCTTGAGTTGTCTGAGTGTTTCTAACTGCTCTTCTAAATCTGTGCCTGGTAAGGAAAGCTCCAGGTCTAGCCTGTCTCGTTCGCGAACAGTTTGCCAGTACTTGCCAAAGTTTGAGCGTTCGAGAGATTTCAGGTCCTTTGGGCATTCTGCGTAGCCCAGCCAGTACAACTGCGGGCGTGTGTTTCGGTTGTAGTGGTAGTTGTTCAGATATGGCGGTGATGTGACTATCAGGTCGATGGATGCGGGAGCCAGATATTTCTGATACCCAAAAAACGAGTCGTTGAGAACTTTTGCGTCAGGCGGCCTGGCCGGTAGGTTCCTCTGAAACCAAGAGATGTCTTCCAGCATTTCTAGTAGTTTGTCTGTAATAGTTCGACCGACTGGAAAATCGTGGATGTCTGATTTGCCTGCACTCACCCGTCTCCCCAAGCTCGGCTCGTAAGAGTAGTTTGAGTAGCACACCATTGTGGAGGCAAAGGCCAGCCGAAACAGGTCCCGTATACTTGGGTCATCAATCGTGTCTATAAAGTCGTGCAGTATCAGAACCTTGTGCAATACTTTTGGGCTGTAGAACTCGGTCCGTGTCTTGAATCCCTCGGGAGGAGCGCTTTTTGGTGTGTAGCTGTCTGTGGTTTTGTCCCTGTAAAAAACCTGGAATCTTGAGATCTCGTCATAAAGCTCTGAGGTTGCGACCTGATGAGCGCTGACCTTTGTGCGGGAGGCCTGGGCGGCATACGGGTTGATCTCAAATCCGATGGCATTGTGCCCACACAAGAGAGCTTCCACCAGGGTAGTGCCTACACCGCAAAACGGATCTAGGACAGCCCCTTGATTTTCTAGGTACTTGTTCAGCACATCTTTGACAAAGCTGCTCGAAAAACCTGCAATCCACGGCACCCATCGGTGTATTGGTTGTGTTTTGTTGTTTGCAAAGGAGGGATCGCTGAAATAAGAACTGCCATTCTCTGACGTCGCAGAAGAGAGTTCTTCCGTTTCGAAAAGCTTCAATTGCTTCAGTTGGTGATCCGATAGCTCTGCAAGGGTTGTCATCGCCGAAAACCTCGATTGGCCGGAGGCTATTCTGGGTGGGGAGCCGAACTGACGACTTTTCCAAGGTGATATTCAGGCCGGAGTTCCTTCAGAACACTGTCCATCTGTTGGCGTTCTTCTTCGTCGCTCAATACGTGGGCAAAGTCATCGAAACTTAGAATGATGACTTGGGGAACTCCACGACGCTCAACGATGTAACGAGTGTGGTTATGGGTCACGTCGTCCAGGACTCGTCCAAAGTTGTTTTGCGCTTTTGTTGAACTCACGCTTTTTGTTGCCATTGCTTATTGTCTATAATAGCTAATTTAGCTAAATTATACCAAATAGATAATTCTTTGTCAAGAGATTGCCCTAGTGAGTGCTTTCCACGTCATGCTCGATCCTTGGGGGCCGATCCGTAATCTGGACTGCGCCTATTGCTAACACCTTGCGAAAGAGCAGCTCTACCCCGGCAGCGATTTTCGCACGACGGGTGAGGTGCTGGCGTCGTTCACCCGGCAGTACAAGTTCAAGCATTGTAACGGTCAGCAGAGAAAGGGAGAGTAAACGATGATCGAAGAACTGAGATTTGGCCGTACCGGTCATATGAGCACGCGCACCATCTTCGGCGCTGCGGCTCTTGGCGAGGTCAACCAGACCCGGGCCGATCACACGCTGAGCGTGCTGCTCTATTATGGCTTGAACCACATCGACACGGCCCCCACCTACGGCGATTCAGAGCTGCGCATCGGGCCGTGGATGGAGCGCCACCGCGACAAGTTCTTCCTGGCTACGAAGACGGACAAGCGCACCTACCAGGAGGCTTGGGATCAGATTCAGGAGTCGCTGGAGAGGCTGTGTGTGGACCGGGTAGACTTGCTGCAACTGCACAATCTGGTGGATCCGGAGGAGTGGGAGGTCGCGATGGGGCCAGGCGGCGCGCTGGAGGCAGTCATCGAGGCTCGTGAGCAGGGGCTGACGCGTTTCGTCGGCGTGACGGGCCATGGCATGACGGCTCCCGCTATGCACATGCGCAGCCTGGAGCGCTTCGACTTTGACTCGGTGTTGTTGCCGCTCAACTATGTGATGATGCAGAACGAGCGATACACTGCCGACTTTACCATGCTGATGGCTGTGTGCCGGGATCGCAAAGTGGCCGTGCAGACCATCAAGTCCATCGCGAGGGGAGAGTGGGGCAAAAAGACGCACACCAGCGCTGTCTGGTATGACCCGTTGGATGATCAGGCGGCCATCGACCGGGCGGTGCATTGGGTGCTGGGCTGGCCGGGTGTTTTCCTGAACACGGCGGCGGACGTTAACCTGCTGCCTAAGGTGCTGCACGCTACCCGCCGCTTCCAAGGGCCGCCGACTGACGAGGAGATGAAAAAGCTGGTCAAGGAGCAAAAGATCAAACCGCTTTTCAAGTGATAGTGCTCATGGTCTGTGTCGCCCGAAAGGATTGGCTATACACGTATTTCAGAGGTAGGAGCTGGTTGACTGACAAAACCTCGGTGTTCCGTAGATTAACCTGGCAGGCTTGTAATTGGACGCAGATGAACACTGATCAACGCTGATTCCTGTTTCATCTGCGAAAATCTGCGTGAATCTGCGTCCCAAATGAGCTTGTCAGTCAATCAGCGTTGCCCATTCAGTGCGGCCTGTCTCCTGAGGTTGAGGGACGGGTCGTCTTGCTTTCTTCTCCGCTTTGTGTATAATGATCGCTGTTGCAATTCTTCGCAATAAGGATACCTATGCCTCATTGTCATACGCTGATTGAGGAGCTGCGCAAGCAAGGGTATCGTCTCACGCCCCAGCGGGAGATGATCGTGGAGGCCATCGTCCACGCCGGGCGGCACGTCACTGCAGAGGAGGTCTACGAGCAAGTGCAGAGCTGCACCAGCGCCATCAACGTCGCCACCGTCTACCGCACCCTCGACTTGCTGGTCGATTTGGGACTGGCGAGCCGGGTCGATCTGGGGGGCCAGCGGGCGGTGTATGCCACGGTTCGGCACGGCCCGCACGTTCATCTGGTCTGCAAGCGTTGCGGTGGAATCATTGAGGCCGACCACGAACTGATCAGTCCGCTGCAGGAGCAACTCGAAGAGCTGTATGGCTTTGTGGCGGATCTCTGTCACTTGGCAGTCCCTGGTCTTTGCGCCGGCTGCAAATCTCAGTCTCAGGAGGTGTAGTCATGTTAGCGAGTGGTATTCTTCCTTCTCCTGCTCCCATGCACATCCCCGATGGGTTTCTCAGCATCGTGGTGTCGGCGATCTGCTGGGTGCTGACGGCTGTAGGTGTGGGCGTCTCCCTGTGGCGCAGCGGCAAGACCCTGGGGGGACGCCAGGTGCCGTTAATGGGGGTCCTGGCGGCTTTCATCTTTGCCGCACAGATGCTCAATTTCACCGTCGCCGGGGGCACGTCGGGCCATCTGATCGGCGGGGCACTGGCCGCGATCCTGTTGGGGCCGTGGGCCGGCATTCTGACGTTGACGACCGTCGTCGCCATCCAGGCGCTGGTTTTCCAGGACGGCGGGTTGCTCGTCATGGGAGCTAATATTCTCAATATGGGCATCATCTCTGTGCTGGTGGCCTATGGCGTGTACCGCGGCGTGACGGCGCTGGCGCGCGGGCAGCGTTGGGGGCTTTTCGTCGGTGGCTTTTCGGCGGCGTGGCTCTCGGTGGTGATAGCCTCCGTGGCGACGGCGATCCAACTGGCCTTTTCCGGCACATCGCCGCTGGGGGTGGCCCTGCCAGCGATGGCGGGCGTGCACGTCCTCATCGGCATCGGCGAGGGGCTGATCACCGTGGGCGCGCTGGCTTTCGTCGCCGCGGCGCGGCGGGATCTGCTGCCTGCCCTGAGCGGAGTCGAAGGGGGGCCAAGTGACAAGCCGGTGCGGGGCCTCGGCTGGGCCGCCGTTGGGCTGACCATCGCCCTGGCGGTGACGCTGTTTGCGCCCCTGGCCTCAGAGTACCCCGACGGGCTTGAGCGCGTGGCGGAGGACCTGGGCTTTGGCGAGGCAGCGCTGGACGCGCCCTACGCGATCATCCCCGATTACGTGTTCCCTGGCCTCTCCGAGGAATCGCCAGCGGCGACCATCCTTGCAGGCATCGTGGGGGCGTTGATCGTGGCGGTACTTGGCCTTGGGATCGCGGCTGCTGTTGCCCGGTTGCGCAAGCGCGCTGTGCTACAAGAGATTGGCGATTAGAGATCGATTCGATGGGCCTTCGCATCCACGCCCTCGACGCCTATCGCTCCGGCGATAGCCTTGTCCACCGCCTCGATGCGCGGGTGAAGCTGGTCTTGGCGGTACTGTTCATCGCCACCGCAGCGCTGACGCCCGATGGGGCTTGGCCCGCCTATGCGCTGCTGGCCGCGTTGGCGCTGGGTGTGATTCTGTTGTCTCGATTGGGCGTGGGGTTCGTGTACCGCCGGTCGGCGGTGGCGCTGCCGTTTGCTCTCGCCGCCGTGACTGTGATGTTCTCCACGCCGGGACAGCCTCTGCTGGTGGCGCGCATTCTTGGCTGGGATGTAACCCTTTCCGATGCCGGCTTGGTTCGTTTCGTCAGCATCGTGCTCAAGTCGTGGCTGTCGGTACAGATGGCGGTCGTGTTGACCGCGTCCACGCCTTTCCCAGGTCTGCTCCAAGCGATGCGCAGCCTGTGTCTGCCCAAGGTGCTGGTCGCCATCGTCGGATTTGCGTACCGCTACATCTTTGTCATCGCCGACGAAGTGATGCGCATGATGCGCGCGCGGGCGGCTCGCAGCGGATCTCGTGAAGGTCGGGGTGGTGGCAGTGTCTTCTGGCGAGCGCGGGTGACGGGAGGGATGGCGGGCAATCTATTCCTGCGCTCCATCGCGCGCAGCGAGCGCATCTACGAGGCGATGGTGGCGCGGGGATACGATGGAGAGGTGCGGGTGCTGCGCCCGCCGAGCTTGCAACTCGGTGACGTCCTCGTCGCGTTGCTCTTTGTGCTGGTGCTGGGGGCCGTCCAGGCTCTGGCGCAGTTGTTTTGAGATGGCTGTGGAAATTTGCATCGACGTCCAGGATCTCTCGTACGCCTACCACGATGGGCGCCAGGCGTTGCGTGGCGTGAACCTGCGCGTCCGGCCGGGCGAGAAGGTGGCGTTGGTCGGCCCCAATGGCGCGGGCAAATCGACGCTGCTTCTGCACCTCAACGGCATCTTGCGGGGAGATGGTGGTGTGCGCGTGATGGGCCAGGCCGTGACAGAACCTAACCTGGCGCGTATCCGGGCGCAGGTGGGGCTGGTGTTCCAGGACCCTGACGATCAGCTATTCTCGCCCACCGTCTTCGAGGACGTGGCCTTTGGGCCGCTGTACGCCGGGCTGCCGGAGGAGGAGATTCGGCGGCGAGTGGCGTGGGCGCTGGCGCAGGTGGGGGCGGAGCCGTATGCAGAGCGGGTCTCGCACCACCTCAGTTTGGGGGAGAAGAAGCGCATCGCCATCGCCAGCGTGCTCTCGATGGAGCCTGAGATATTGGTGCTGGACGAGCCCACCGCCGGGCTCGACCCGCGCACCCGGCGGCGGCTGATCGGGTTGTTGCAAAAGCTGTCCCAGACGCTGCTCGTCGCTACCCACGATCTGTGGCTGGTGGCGGAGGTCTTTCCCCGCACCGTAGTTCTCGACGAGGGACAGGTGATCGCCGACGGGCCGACAGAGGAGTTGCTGGCCGACGCGGTGTTGATGGGGGCACACGGGCTGGAGGTGCCGCACTGTTACCTCCCGCACGCCGAGCGGCATCATGGGTAGAAAAGGGAGGAAGGGGATATGACCGAGGAAATCGGGGTGGGTATGCTGGGTTATGCCTTTATGGGCAGGGCGCACACCAATGGTTTCAAAAAGATTCCCTATATGATGTATCCGCCGCCGGCCGTGCCCCGGCTGGTGGCTATTTGCGGGCGCGACGAGGGTAGGGTGGCCGAGGCAGCGCGCCGGTATGGCTACGAGAGCGCCTACACCGACTGGCGTGAGATGCTGGCGGATGATCGCGTGCAGCTATTCGACAATGGCGGTCCCAACAATGTCCACGCCGAGCCGTGCATCGTCGCTGCGGAGGCCGGCAAGCACGTCATCTGTGAGAAGCCCCTCGCCCGCACGGCGGAGGAGGCCGGGGGGATGCTCGACGCCGTCGAAAAGGCGGGCGTCAAGCACATGGTCGCTTTCAACTATCGCTTCGTGCCGGCCATCCGCCAGGCGCGCTACCTGATCGAAAGCGGCAAGCTGGGGCGGATCTATCATTGGCGCGCGGTATATCTGCAGTCGTGGCTCCTGCCCCACCAGGACACGCCCAGGCTGTGGCGGTTGAGCAAGGAGGCGGCCGGCAGCGGCGCGCTGGGCGACCTGGGTGCGCACATCATCGACCTGGCCCGCTTCCTGGTGGGCGAGATCGCAAGCGTGAGCGCGGTGACGCGCACTTTCATCAACGAGCGCCCGCTGCCCGGCGGCAGCGGTACCGGCAAGGTAGACGTGGACGACGCTTTCGTGTCGGTGGTCGAATTCGAGAATGGCGCTATCGGCACGCTGGAGGCGACCCGGTTTGCCGCCGGCCGCAAGAATTACCAGGCGATCGAGATCAATGCCGAGAAGGGGAGCATTCGCTTCAACCTGGAGCGGTTGAACGAGTTAGAGGTGTTCTGGGTGGGCGAGGAGCCAAAGGAGACCCAGGGTTTTCACAACGTGCTGGTCACCGAAGGCTATCACCCCTGGTGGGAGAACTGGTGGCCGCGCGGGCACATCATCGGCTGGGAGCACACCTTTGTGCACGAGCTGACACACTTTTTGGATTGTATCGTCAACGACAAGGCCGTAGAGCCCTATGGCGCAACGTTTGAGGATGGGTATCGGGCTGCCGTCGTCTGCGACGCGATCCTGGAGTCGGCTGCCTCGAAGAAACAGGTGGATGTCACCTACCAGCGATCTTCGCTGGAGTGCGTCACGCGAGGGTGAGGTATCTCTGCCTGGACGAGCAGGCCGCCTGTGGCTTGGTTCTGAAACTTGACGCGCCCTCCCAGCAGCGCTACGCGCTCGCTGATACCCAGCAGGCCATAGTGCCCCTCGGTTGGCAGTGCCGAGAGAGCAAAGTTGTCTTCCAGTCCCCGTCCATTATCGGCAATGGAGAGCAGCAGTGCCCGCGGTGACGTGTGTTTGATCGAGATCTCCACTTCGCCGGCGTCGGCGTGCTTGCGCACGTTGTTCAGCCCTTCCTGTACGATGCGAAAGATGGATAGCTCGATAGCCTCGGGGAGACGACCCAGATTGCCATCCAGGTCGATGGTGGCAGAGATTCCCGTTCGCTTGCTCCAGTCGTGAGTGTATGATTGGATCGCTGCACCCAGCCCCAGATTGTCGATGGTAGGCGGGCGCAGGCTACCACAGATGCTGCGGAGGTCCGCTACCAGCCCGCGAATATTCTCTCGAATGGAGGTCAATTCCTCGCAAAGTACTGGCGTCGTTGCTCCAGATGCCTCGATTTCCTCCAGTTCATAGTTCACGCTCAGTAGGTCCTGGATCACTTGGTCATGGATCTCGCGGGCCAGGGATTTGCGTTCCTGTTCGAGTTCGGTCAGCAGCCGGCGCTGGGCATCCTGCAAGGCTGCGTTGACGCTATCGAGGGCGCTGACTTGCTCGGCCAGTTGGTCAACAAGTTGTCGGTCTACCGTGCCCTGTGCTGCCAAGTCTTGCTCCAAAAGCCCTTGGTGATGGCTCAGTTTTTCGGCTTGCTCGCGGACGCGATAGTAGCTATCCAGAGCCCAGATGATGGGCGTCAGTTGCTGGCGGTCGGTAGTGCCTACCACCGCAGCCACGATTTCGGCGCGATCAGTTTCGTCGGTGCGATACTCGGCGACCAACCGTCCGTGACGCAGGACGACGATGCGATCTGTCACGGCTAACAGGTGGTCGAGATTGTTGCCGCTGAAAATCACGGCTGTCCCTTGCTGCTGCCACGTTTGAATCAGAGAAAGCAGCTTTTGCTGGCGTGGATAGCTTAACAGCCGCGTCGGGTCATCGATGACGATCAACCGAGGTGTGCGGGTCATTGTGCGGGCGATGGTGATCATCTGGCGTTGCTCGCTCGAAAGGTTGGCCACTGCCTCGTGCAGGGAGGCAAAGTGCATATCCAGTTGCGCCAAGATGCGAGTCGCCTCTCGGTCCATTCGCTGCCGGTTTGGCACTTTTACCCACTTTCCCCAAGAGGGCCAACCGATCTCGTTTCCCAAAAAGACGTTGCTGGTAATGTCCAGATTTCCGGCGAGGCTGGGCGTTTGATGGATGATCTCGATACCCAGCGCTTGTAGGCGGAGGGGCCAGCGGAGCCGCCGCCCGGCAAAGTACAACTTGCCTTCGTCTGGTACGTGAAACCCCGCCAATAGCATGGCAAGGGTCGATTTCCCAGACCCGCTCTGTCCGGCGAGCCCCACGACCTCACCTGGGTGAACTTCCAGGCTTATGTGCCGCACAACGGACAGAGTGCCAAAGCTCTTGGAGAGATCAACGGCTTTCAGCAGCGGTTCCATAAGAATCTCAGTAGGGATCGGGCAAGGGCTGGCTAAAGTCGTTGTTCTCCCAGGCCCAAAGCATTTGCTCTACATTGTTGCGCGTGACAATATCCATGCCCGAGCTGATATAAGGCGGATGTGGTTTGTCGTTGACGACGTGGTCGTAAACGATTTGAACCGTGTCGTATCCCCATCCCCAGTATTTCTGTCCCACCAGTCCCGAGAGATAGCCATCACGCAACAGTTCCAGTTCGACCGGAAGCGTATCGAAGGCGACTGTTTTTACGTCTCCACGCAAGGCGGATGCTTCCCACAGAGGCATAGATCCACGATCTGCGACGAGTGGCCACATACCGGCAAAGAACCAGCCGTTCAGGTCAGGGTGTGTCTGCATGGTCTCTTCCACCACCTGCACTCCCAGGTTGATATCGTCGTTGCTTACGACGGTGGCGACAACCTGGATATCGGGGTAAGACGCTATGCCGTCGTAAAAGCCTCGGACGCGAGCTTCCAGGTTGTGCGCGCCGGGGACGCCGGTGAGGATAGCCACTTCCCCCTGTTGGCCCATCGCGCGTATCAGCAGATCTGCGGCGGCTTGCCCGGCCTGGTAGTTATCGATCCCCAGGTAGGTGAAACGCTGGCTTCGGGGAGAGTCCGAGTCCCACGTCATCACCGGGATGCCGGCCGCCACGGCTTGGTTGATAGGGTCGATGCAGATGGTGGGATCGTTGCAGGAGACAGCTATGGCATCCACCTTGCGCGCAATCACGTCTTCTATCACCTGCACTTGTTCGGCGGCGTTGGAGGACACAGAGCCCACGTACAACACGTTTACCTGGATCGGCCCGTTGGCCGACAATTCCGCCGCCTTCTGAATAGCGCCCTGGCGGCCCAACTCGAACACCGGGTTGTTACGGGCTTTGGGGATCCAGGCGACCGTCAGCGTTTGCCGGCTGGAAGGCTCAGACAGTTGGGAGCCGCCGGGCAACCTGATAACGGTTTGCCAGACGACCAGGGCGCTAACGAGCAGTACAGACGGGATCAGGAAAGCCAGTAATCCCCGGCGACCTCGAATCGGTTTCCATCTCCCCCAAATCCTCTGCCCCTTTGTTTCTCCGCTCCCCTTCCAGTTCCACGTGGAGGCGCTCTCTCTCCGCCAGTAGTCTAGCAGGATGGCCAACAGGATCATGGCTCCCATCGCTGCTTCTTGCCAGTAAGTAGGAAATCCCAGAAGCACCAACCCGTTGCGCAGCACCTGCATAAAGGCTGCGCCCAGCAATACCCCTAACGTGCCTCCCTTTCCGCCGAAGAGGCTGGTCCCCCCGATAACGGCGGCAGCGATGATGTCAAGTTCGTAGCCGGTGGCCGCCGTGGGTGTTGCGACGCCCAAGCGCGCGGTCATCAGTAGCCCACCGGTTGCCGCCAAAAAGCCGCAGAGTGTATAGGTCAGCACTTTGACTCGGGCAACACCTACGCCAGAGATGAGCAGCGCCTGTTCGCTGTCGGCCAGGGAGTAGATGTAACGGCCCAGTAGGGTCTGATTCGTCAACAAGCTGACGAGTACTGCCAGGCCCAGCACGAACATGAATGGCAAGGGAAAGGAAACGGGACCCAACAACAGGTCGCTTTGGCCCAGCAAGCGAAATCCTTGGGGGAGGTCGGTCACAGACCACCCTCCACTCAAGCCATGGGTGAGTCCCTGCACAACGCTCATCGTTCCCAGAGTAACGATGAAAGGGGGGAGCTTGACGTGGGCAACGATGGTACCATTGAGCCAGCCTACCAGGCCCCCGGTTATCAGCCCGACGACGATGGCCAGCGGCACCGGCAGCCCCATCTGCATGCACAACGCGCTGATGAGACCGGCCAATCCCATCACTGCGCCTACCGATAGATCGATGCCGCCGATGATAATGACCAAGCTTTCGCCAAAGGCGGCGATGGCGAGCCAGGAAAACGTGCGGGCGATGTTTAGCAGATTCGTGCCGGTAAAAAAGGCCTGTTGCTGAATGCTTGAAAGGACACCCATCACGAGCAGAAGAAGGATGATGACGATGGGATAACGGCCGATCGTCTTGTCCCAAAACCAACTCAGTAGCTTGGACGTGCTAGACTTGCTTTCGCTCTTTGCAGGAAGAGGGATAGGGGCTTCGCTCATTTTGAAACTCACGCAATTACATCATCGATGATTTGTTGCAGCGCGGCTGTTTCCAGGTCTTTTTTGTCCAAGAAGGCAACTGCGCCGGCCTCCAGGCCCAGCCGGTGAAACTCTCGGTCTGGATAAGCGCTGATCAGAATGACCCGCGATTTGGGCAACAGCGCCTTGATGCGTCGCGTGCAGCGGATGCCGTCTTCCTCCCCCAGTATCACATCGACGAGTACGAGTTGGGGCGTCACGCGTTCGGTCAGGTGTACGGCTTCTCCGATGTTCTCGGCTTCATAGATCGTCGCCCGCGGACAGATCTTGCCGATCATCCGGCGCAGTTGGCGACGATAACGGGCATTGTCGTCCACCAGCAGCACGGTGATGAGTTCGCGTACGATGCTCTCGGGCGACGGCGGCACCAGGGCCGCTGCCTGCCCGGACATGGCCAAGATCTGGGGGTGTTTCATCAAGTGGTTAACGGCTTCCAGTCGGCTCTGGACGTTGAGCAGCCGGTAGAGGCGTGTGAGGTGGTTTTCGATCGTTTTGACGCTCAGTCCCAGGCGGTGGGCTATGGTCTGGTTATCCAGCCCTTGCTGCAGCAGCTGTAGAAGTTCGCGCTGGCGTGTTGTGAGGGATGGCAGATCGGATGGGGGAGCACCTGCGTAACTGACCAGTTTGTCTACCAGTGGTCCAGAGACCCAGCGATCGCCGGCCAGCACGCGCTGCACGGCCAGTCGTAGGTCGCTGAGGGGTTGGTCCTTCAGGTGGTAGCCATCGACGCCTGCGCTGAGTAGGCCCTGCACGTAGACGTCGTCGTCGTAGGCGCTAACGACCAGTATCTTCATGTCCCTATAGCGCTCTCGGATCTGGCGAACAGCGGTCATGGGCTCGAAGGCGGGCATCGTGATGTCTATCAGGAGACATTCTGGCTGCACCTGCTCCAGAGCCGCAAAGAGCGTTGGGCCATCTCCGACCTCTCCGGCGATCTCCAAGTCGGGCAACTCTTCCAGGGCCTGGCGGATACCGGCGCGCACGACGGCGTGATCGTCTGCCAGCAGGACGCGCGTCTTGCTCATAGCTCGATTATACCACCATTGCAGGCCGTTGCCCACATTTATCTGTGTGTGGATTAGGGGATTTCCCCTAATCAGCTAGGGGAAATCCTGGGCTTGAGGAGGGGAGGTCGGGGGTGTAAAGCGGCAGTTTTTCTGTTATAATTCTTGTTCGTGCAGTCTATCCAGCCCCAATTTGCAAGGACAGCATCCAGTAGCAAATGTCGGGAAGGAAGTGTGAGGGTGAAAAAACCGGGTTTGTTGCTCCTTGCGATTGTCATCATAGCATTGCTCGCAGCGTGTGTACGCTCAAGGCCTGGGTCTGCGGACTTTAAGGTTGTCGTCATCGGCAAATCGGTGCATCCCTATTGGAGTAACGTGGAGGAAGGTATTCATGCAGCAGCCAAGGACTTGGGGCTGCGTGATGACCAAGTCGTCTTCTTCGTTCCGCCGACAGAGGACGTTGCCAAGCAAATCGAGACGATGGAGACCTACATCGCCCAGGGCGTAACCGGCATTGCAGTAGCGCCTTCGGATCCCTCTGCTCTTGAGCCCGTGATGGAGAAGGCGGTCGAAGCAGGTATCATTGTCACCACACTGGATACACCGCCGGTTGCCGACTCGGTTTCGTTGGTTTACATCGGTACTGACAACTATGCTGCCGGAAAGATGGCAGGTGAGAAGCTGATCAAGTTACTGCCCGAGGGGGGCACCGTCGGCATCGGGCGTGGCTCCGACACGGCCCTGAACGCCTTGCAGCGCACCGATGGGTTCCTGGCTGCCATTGAGGGGAGCAACATCGAAGCCCTGGAGCCGGTGAATGACAAAGAAGATGCTGCGCGCGCGCTGGAGTTGGCGAACTCGGTATTGTCGGCACATCCTGATCTGGCAGGCGCCTTTGGCGTGTATGTCTACAACGGTCCGGCGTGGGCAACGGCCATCAAGGAGGCCGACCGGGTGAATAAGACCAAGTTGGTCTGCTTTGACGCGACGACGGACATTATCAACGGTATCAAGGAGGGGGTGATCGACGTCACGGTGGCCCAGCGTGAGTTCGATATGGGCTACAAGTCGGTGTATTTTATCTATCTGGTCTCCACCAAGGGGCAGGATGCCGCACTTGACGAGATGGGTGTAGTGGATGGCATCATCGACACCGGGGTGGATATCGTCACCCAGGCCAACCTGAAGGAGTACGAAGCACAACTAGACGCCAAGGGTATTCCGCGCAAGTGGTCGACCGAGGGATGGGAACCCGACCAGAGCGAGGTGGACCAGTGGAAGTGAGGCCTGACAAGGGCAATCCTTTGTGTCATAATCTCCTCTTTGTAGCAACACACAAGTTGCCTGGAAAAAGCTTCTTCTCCATGTACCATATCATCTGTAGTGTAATCGACGATCTGCTGAGTCTAGCGTTATGCGGGATTGACTTGCAGCCCGTTGATTGGAGATTGTGTCAAGTCGTACAGCGAGCCGGCCGGTATCGGCGACGGTACGTCCGGCGCGAATGTCCCTGAGCCCGAGTGTTACGATTGGCGTCTGGCCAATCGGCATCGTGATCGTCACAGACGATTGAAAAGGAGGTGGTGGAGCAAAGGCGAATTGATATCGGTCGAGTCACTGTAAGAAACCCCTAATCTTAGCAAGGAGGAAAAATGAAAGGCAAACTTACCAAGTCGATCGTGCTGGTCCTGACGATGGCGTTGGTTGCCACCAGCCTGTTTGGCTGCACCTGCGGGCCGACCCCGGCTGGCGCTACCGAAGTACCCAAGGGAGAGAAGATCAAGGTCGGTCTATCTTTCTCTGACTTTGCGACCGAGCGCTGGAAGAACGAAGAGATACTCATGAGAGGGCTTCTGGAGGATCTGGGCTACGATGTCCTCTCCCAGGAGGCCGCCCACGACGTGAAGATGCAGAACGACCAGATCGACAACATGGTCGCCCAGGGCGCAAAGGCCATCATCGTCATCGCTGAGGATGGCGATGCGGCTGCCACCGCAGCGGACAAGGCCGCCGAGGCCGGCGTGTTCGTGATCGCCTACGACCGCCTGATCAAGACCACCAGCATTGCGGCGTATATCTCCTTCAACAACACCGAGGTGGGTCGTCAGGAGGCGTTGGGCGTCATGACCGCGCTGGACATGGACAACTGGGATGTTGCGGCGAACGGGCCTGCCCGCATCGTGATGCTGGGCGGCAGCCCCACCGACAACAACGCCATCCTGGTCCGCCAGGGGCAGGAGGAGATCGTCAATCCGTATGTCGAGGCGGGCACTGCCGAGATCGTGGCCGACCAGTGGGTGGATAACTGGGATCCGGCGAAAGCGCTTACCCTGATGGAGAACATCCTGACGTCGATCGACAACGACTTGGATGGTGTGGTGGCCTCGAACGATGGTACGGCTTTGGGTGCGCTGCAGGCGCTAAAGGCCCAGGGACTGGCCGGTGTGGTACCGATCTCGGGTCAGGATGCCACCGCCGATGGCTGCAACAGCATCGTCAAGGGTGAGCAGACCGTCTCGGTCTTCAAGGACATCCGCGATCTATCGCCGCTGGCCGTGGAACTGGCTGACAAGCTGATCAAGAGCCAGGATGCGGGTCTGGAGATGTTCACCCTGGCCGAGCTGACCAACGATGCCAGCAAGACAGGTGAGGTGGCCTGCAAGTTCTTGCCCGTCTACCAAGTCAACAAGGACAACGTGTACGACATGGTGGTGGTGAGCGGGTTCCAGAGCTATGACGACGTCTATCGGGACATTCCCGAGAGCGAACGTCCGCCGAGGCCCGGAGAAGCAGGCCCAGGACCGAGCGAGAAAGTCATAGTCGGCTTGTCCTTCTCTGACTTTGCGACCGAGCGCTGGAAGAACGAAGAGATACTCATGAGAGGGCTTCTGGAGGATCTGGGCTACGAGGTTCTCTCGCAGGAGGCCGCCCACGACGTCAAGCTGCAGAACGACCAGATCGACAACATGGTCGCCCAGGGTGCAAAGGCCATCATCGTCATCGCTGAGGATGGCGATGCGGCTGCCACCGCTGCGGACAAGGCCGCCGAGGCCGGCGTGTTCGTGATCGCCTACGACCGCCTGATCAAGACCACCAGCATTGCGGCGTATATCTCCTTCAACAACACCGAGGTGGGTCGTCAGGAGGCGTTGGGCGTCATGACCGCGCTGGACATGGACAACTGGGATGTTGCGGCGAACGGGCCTGCCCGCATCGTGATGCTGGGCGGCAGCCCCACCGACAACAACGCCATCCTGGTCCGCCAGGGGCAGGAGGAGATCGTCAATCCGTATGTCGAGGCGGGCACTGCCGAGATCGTGGCCGACCAGTGGGTGGATAACTGGGATCCGGCGAAAGCGCTTACCCTGATGGAGAACATCCTGACGTCGATCGACAACGACTTGGATGGTGTGGTGGCCTCGAACGATGGTACGGCTTTGGGTGCGCTGCAGGCGCTAAAGGCCCAGGGACTGGCCGGTGTGGTACCGATCTCGGGTCAGGATGCCACCGCCGATGGCTGCAACAGCATCGTCAAGGGTGAGCAGACCGTCTCGGTCTTCAAGGACATCCGCGATCTATCGCCGCTGGCCGTGGAGCTGGCTGATAAGCTGATCAAGGGCCAGGATGCGGGTCTGGAGATGTTCACCCTGGCCGAGCTGACCAACGATGCCAGCCAGACAGGCGAGGTGCCCTGCAAGTTCCTGCCTGTCTACCAGGTCAACAAGGACAACGTGTACGATCTGGTAGTGGTCAGTGGCTTCCAGAGCTACGACGACGTCTATCGGGACATTCCCGAAGCCGATCGTCCGCCAAAGCCCTAGTTGAGGTGTTTCCAACACCAGATTAGGGCAAACCTGATCTTCTGAAGGAGTTGGGCCTCCTTATCAAAATGGTGTATAATATCCTCTGGTAAGGAGGCCCTCTCTTCTAAAGGAGAAACGTGCGATGAATGACGAGACTGCTGTGGGTAATGGCATTATCCTTGATATTCAAAAAGTCACCAAAGAGTTCCCTGGCGTTACGGCTCTGAAGGATGTATCCATTCAAATCCGGCGCGGCGAGATCCATGGCATCTGTGGTGAGAATGGCGCTGGCAAGTCAACCTTGGTCAAGATCTTGGCCGGCGTATATCCTTGGGGCGATTATGAAGGAACTGTCATATACGAGGGTCAGGAGTTAAAGCTGGAGCGCAGCGCCATCCGGCAAGCCACCGAAGAGGGTATCGCGATCGTATATCAGGAGCTTACCCTGGTGCCCAGTATGACGGTTGGCGAGAATATCTTCCTGGGCAAAGAACCGGTCGAGGGCCCAGGAATCAACTGGGACAAGCTCTATGCAGATACCCAGCAAGTCTTGAAGAAATACAACCTGGATATTCAATCACAAGCAGTCGTTGGCTCTCTGGGGGTCGGCAAGATGCAGATGACGGAGATCGCCAAGGCCCTGTCGGAAGATGCCAAGGTCCTGATCCTCGACGAGCCGACGAGCGCTCTCGCCGACGACGAGATCGAAGGTCTCAAGGAGATCTTGCGGACGCTCAAATCACATGGGGTGACCTGTATCTATATCACGCATAAACTCGAAGAGTTCTTTGGTATCACCGATACGATCACTGTCCTGCGGGATGGCAAGGTCGTCACAACCCAGCCGTCCGAGGATCTGAGCGTTGAGAAACTCGTTGGTTATATGGTCGGGCGCGAAATGACGGAGCGTTTCCCGAAAGGGAACCGCAAGCCCGGCGAGGTGATTCTCGAGGTGGAGGGTATTCGTGCCCAGGATCCTGAAGAGGCTGGGCGCGAGGTTGTCAAAGGAGTATCCTTCAACCTTCGCCAGGGCGAGATCCTTGGCATCGCCGGCCTGATGGGTTCGGGGCGTACCGAGCTGGTGATGACGATCTTTGGCGAGTACGGCAAGATTACTGAGGGGACGATGAGACTGGAAGGACGGGAGGTCAGGCCAAAAAGCTCCCGAGAAGCGATGTTGGATGGGATCAGCCTAGTCCCGGAGGATCGGAAACGGCATGGGCTGGTGCTCATGCAATCGGTCTTGAAGAATATATCCCTACCGAACCTGGACCAGTTCGCATCTTGGTTCAGAATCGACAACTTGGCCGAACTCAACGCGTCCCTAAAGTTTGCCAAGAGCCTTGATATCAGGGCCCCCAGCCTCCACGTTCCCTGTGACTCACTGTCCGGCGGCAATCAGCAAAAGGTGGTCATCTCCAAATGGCTCATGTCGAAGCCAAAGGTGCTCATCATGGACGATCCGACGCGGGGCATCGACGTGGGCACCAAGTACGAGATCTATAAGCTCATGAACGACCTGGCCGAGCAGGGCATTGCGATCATCATGATTTCCAGCGAGCTCGAGGAGGTGCTCGGCATGAGCGATCGGGTCGTGGTCATGCACGAGGGTGCGTCCGCCGGCACGCTCGATATCGCCGATGCAAACGAAGAAAAGATCATGGCACTGGCGACGGGTGTCGCCAACGGAAATGATTCCGGCAATGCTGTTGGCAGCATCGCTTAAAGTCATATTATACTCCAAGAGGTGGCCTCGATGAACACAGACTCGAAAGGATCCATCAAGAACGTGATTTCCAGCCTTGCCAGGCAGTTCCGCGCCAATATGCAGACGTACGCAATCACTTTGGCGCTGATCGGCATCTGGGCGTTTTTCACCCTCATGCGGCCTAACTACATTGCGCCGCGAAACTTTTCGAACCTGTTCCGACAGATGGCGATCACGTCCTTCCTTGCCGCCGGTATGGTCCTCGTCATCGTCACGGGCAACATCGACCTATCGGTGGGCAAATTGGCCGGTTTTGTGTCCGTCGTCGTGGCCAAGCTTCAGGATGATGTATGGACCCAGATCCTCCCGGATCAGCCGATTTTAACCACAACAATTTCCGTGCTGGCCGGCCTGGCAACCGGTGCGCTGATCGGTGTACTTCAGGGCTATATCATCGCTTACTGGAGAATCCCATCGTTCATCGTCACCCTCGCCGCTATGTGGATGCTTGACGGCGCTATCTTGCTCGTGACGGAAGGCAAGACGATCGCGGCGGACCAGCCGGCCCTGGCGGTGATTGCACAGGCGTACTTGCCCGATTACGTCGGGTGGATCATCGCCGCTCTCGTCGTTGCTTTGCTGTTTTTTAGAATGTTCAGCGGCCGCCGGAAGAAACGGCGGTACGGTTTCGATCTGGCACCTGTTTACCTCGATTTGCTCAAAACGGTGCTGTTCGCGGGGCTGGTTGTTGGGTATATACTCATGGTGAATGAGTATAATGGCATCCAGGTTCTGGTTCTTCTTCTGGCCATCGCCGTTGTTGTGATGACGTATGTCTCGAACAACACCCGTTTCGGGCGCTATGCGTACGCCATCGGCGGCAACCGCGAGGCGGCGAGACTGTCCGGCGTCAATACCGGCAAGAACATCTTTGGCGTCTTTGTGCTGATGGGGTTCCTGTGCGGTGTAGCCGGTGTAGCGATGGCCTCCTACGTGGGCTACGGCACCATCGCTGCCGGGGCGGGCTACGAGCTCGACGCCATCGCCAGCTGCATCGTGGGCGGCACGTCTACTCTGGGCGGCGTGGGCACCATCTTTGGAGCGATAACTGGGTCTCTCATCATCACGAGTCTCGGGACCGGCCTGCAGATACTGAACGTCCAGGCCGCCTGGCAAAAACTGGTGAAAGGTATCGTCCTGATTTTGGCTGTTCTTGTTGACGTGTCTTTCAAGAAGAGGCGATAAGAGAGCTTCTGTTCAATCGAAGCAGGTTCAGAGATCAAAATCGGCGGGAGACGCAAAGTCTCCCGCCACTGTTTGTTCCAGGACTTGTAACGGCTACCAGGGGCCATTCAGGCCCCAACCGCGTTGGGCGGCGGGGTTTCTACCACAGCTCCAGCCCTCCCCTTCCGATCCAATCCCATAGAGTTGCCAGGGTTCCCTGCCCGATCAATACACTTCTCTTCATTTCCTTCATCGGGGGGATGGGAAGCAGCGTGTCACCGGGCTTGGTGACCCAAAAGATGGGAATGCCGATGGAGGCCGGCGGGAGCATATCGCGATCCCAGTCGTCGCCCGCCATCAGACATTCCTTGGGCTGCCGCTCCAGCTTTTCGATGATTTCCCGGTAGTAGGCCGGGTTGGCCTTGGTGGCGTGCATATTCTCGTAGGTGGTCACCAGGGCGTAGTCGAATTCGGTCACGGGTATGCCGGCCCAGTCGAGCCGCTGTTCGATGGCCGTGCGGGGGAACAGCGGATTGGTGGCGATGATGACCTGCAAGCCGTGCTCAAGGGCCCATTCTACCAGGAGGCGGGCTTCCGGGAGGGGGCGGGTCAGGCTGTGTAAATTCGGGTATTCCTCGGCATAGAATCTCTCAAAGACTGGCTCCAGCTCGGATCGCTCGTGCTCCAGTTTCGGGTAGAAGGCGGCGGCGAAGGCTTCCTCGTTGGTGGGGCCGGTGCCGTCGTTGGCTTCCATCGCTCTCGTGCTGCGCATCAACTCTGTGATCAAGCGCTCCGGGGGAACCTTGGGGGCCATGTAGTCGCTGAGGGCTTTGAAGTAGGCAGGAATAAACGTCTCGATCGAGTTGGCCAGTAGCGTGTCGTCCAGGTCGAGCAGGATGGCCTTGAACATCGTGTTATTCCTCCTCTACCACATCTGCGTCCAGGATCGTCGGCACCTGTGGGCGGCAGTGACCACAGCCTGCGTAAGGGTTCTTCACCTCAACCTGATGCTCGGCGCACACGGCGTAAACCACGACGCGGCGTGTGAGCCCCAGCCAGCGCCGCGCGACCCGCGCTCCCAGCACCATGTGCGGGCAGGCGTTGGCGCGCAGGATGGCGGGCACCTCGCAATGACTGCATAGACCGGGGTGCCACGGCTCCGGGCCTGAGTTGCGCTGTGCGTCGCGAGCGATGAGACGGCACTCCTGGACGGAGTGTCCACGGAAAAAGTCTTCGTAGTAGTACGGGCACTCGGTGCCGGCGGGAGTGCGCATTTTCCTGATGCGTGGTGCGTGAAGTGCGATCTGTGAACCACAGCCTTTCACGTCTTACGCGTCACATCTCCTTTTCGCTTGCCCCGCGATAGCGGCGGTACGTTACTGCAGCGCCGTCACACGCGAGTGACATACTCGCCGGTGCGGGTGTCCACGCGGATCGTGTCACCGATCTCGACAAAGAGCGGCACCTGCACCTCCAGGCCAGTCTCCAGCGTGACTTTCTTCAGCGCGCCGGTGGCGGTGTTGCCCGCGACCGCCGGTTCGGCCTCGACGACTTTCATATCGATAGTTGTCGGCAATTCTACGTCCAGGGGTTGTCCTTCGTAGGTTGAAAGGATCAGTTCCATTCCCTCTTTGAGATAGATGGCCTGATCGCCCAACACAGCGGTGGATATGGGCATTTGGTCGTAGGTGTCGGTGTCCATGAAGTGGTACAAGTCGCCGTCGGTATAGAGGTACTGCACGCCGCGTCGCTCGATGCGGATGTCCTCCACCCGGTCGCCGGAGGTAAAGTTCTTTTGGATAGTCGCGCCGGTGCGCAGGTTGCGCAATTTGGTGCGGATGATGGCGTTTCCTCGCCCTGGCTTGTGGTGCTGGTATTCCAACACTTTGTATAGCTCGCCGTCCATCGTGAAGGTAACCCCTTTGCGCAACTCGTTCACGTCGATCATATAATCAGGCTCCTGCTCTGCTATTCTGCCAAGTCTTTGGAAAGATATGCACCGATTATACACGTTCCGCCCGCGCCGTCAACTGCTTCTTGGTAACCGGTCTGTAACATGGCTGTAACCCCTTCTTACCCCAGGGCATGTATCATGATACCGTAGGAGTCTGTCACTTGCGAGTAACTCGCGAGGTGCTGAGTGTGTGAGAAGCGAAGGGATTTGCAGCGATGACTGTGACCATTGCCATCTGCAGCCAGAAGGGCGGCGTAGCCAAGACGACGACCTGTCTTTCTCTCGGGGCGTGTCTGGCCGAGATGGGACAGCTTGTTTTGCTCATCGATCTGGATCCCCAAACCAATCTCACGCTTTCGATGGGACTAGACCCTGCCAAGCTGCGACACACGGTGGGCGAAGCGTTGCTGGGAAACGCTTCGCTGGTGACCGTTAGCCGTGAAGGCACGCCGTTTGGGCTGGACATCGTCCCTGCCGGTCCGGATCTGGCTGTTCTCGAAAAAGTCCTCTACGGGCGGCCGAATTACGAGTTCTTCTTGGAGCGCGGGCTGGAGGCCATGGACGATGCTCTGTACGACGTTGTGCTGATCGATTGTCCGCCCGCCTTTGGCATGCTGACTCTCAACGCTCTGACGGCGGCGGATCTGTTGATTATTCCCACACAGTGCGAGTTCTATGCCGCGAACGCTTTGCGCCGCACGATCGAGCTGGCAGAACTGGTGCGCAGAAAAACCAACCCGCAATTGGCCTACCGTGTCCTAGTGACGATGTTTGACCGGCGCAACAGGATCTGCGAGGCCGTCCTCGCTCAACTACAGCAAGGGCTGAATGGTTTGATGTTCGAGACCATTGTTGAGGTGGATACCAAGCTGCGGGAGAGCCCGGTGTTTGGGGAACCGATCACGTGCTATGCGCCGGAAACGCGGGGTGCTCAACAGTACCGCGCGCTTGCAAAGGAGTTGATGCATCGTGCATGAGGGCAAAGAGATCGAAACTCGGCTGACAGCTCTGTTTTCTGAAGTGGAAGCCTCTGAAGTGGCTCAGGAGGCTACTACGTCGATATCTCTCCAAGACCTGGAAGAGAGAGCCAGCGCCCGTAAGCAGGCCCGCAGACAGGAAGCGCTCTTCCGATCTCTGGTGGAGAACTCGCTCGATGCTATCTTGGTCAGTGATCTGGAGGGCAACCAGACCTACTGCAATCGTGCCTGCTACGATCTCTTTGGATACGACTTCGATGGCGAGGAGATGGAGGGCCTGCCGCTGTCCGATCTTTGGTTTGAAAAAGACTTGAGCATTCTAAACGGGCAGGTGTTGGCTCGGGCAGAGTCTGGCGGTTGGAGCGGCGAGACGAAACTGAGGCGCAGAAATGGCGATCTGTTCGATGCCTACCTGACCGTCTCTCCCGTGATGAATGGCGCGGCTCAGCCCGGCAACATGGCCATCTCGATCCGCGACATATCCGAACGCAAAGCCCTGGAGCAGGAGAGTCTGTACCGGCGTCGGACCGAGCAGGTGCAGCTCGTGACCGAGGTGTCTCAAGAGATCACTGCTGCCGCCAGCCTGGAAGAGCTTTACCGCCGCCTCGTGAACGTGGTCAAGGAGCGTCTCGGCTACTGGCACGTTCAGGTCTTTCGCCACGATCCTGAGTCGAGCGCCCTGACGCTCATTGAGACATGCGCCCGGGCGGCAAGGGGGATGGAAAACGCCGATCGGAAACTAGCCGATGCCAGGGGAACCGTCGTCGCCGCAGCAGCTTCTGGCCGGGCTGTTCTGATCCCCGATGTACACCGGAAGCCCAACTGGGTGCCCTACCCCGACCTCCCCGGCGTCAAGGGTGAGCTGGCGGCGCCCATCAAGCTGGGCGATCAGGTGCTGGGCGTGCTGGATGTGTTGAGCGACAAGGTGGATGCCCTCACCCGCGAGGACGAAATCTTGCTCATGGATCTGACCGGGCAGGTTGCCGGCGCCATGCAGAGCGCGCGCTTGATCGAGGAGGCTAGATTCCTGCATCAGTTCGCCGATGCTGCCGAGGGCATTGGCTGGCTCACGCTGGAGGGCAGTCTATTCATCTACGCCAACCCGGCGCTATGCAGTATCCTCGGCGAGAGCAGGCCGGAGGATACCTTTGGCAAATCGATCCTGACCTATTACCCCAGCGAGCTGCGAGAGCGCGTGCGGGATGAGATCTTGCCTGCTGCGATGCGGGAGGGGCAATGGGTCGGAGAGCTATCGTTGCGGTCGGTGTGGGACAAGGTCATCCCGACCATGCAGAGTATCTTTCTCGTCCGTGACGAGGATGGAGAACCGCTCTACCTGGCAAACGTGGTGACCGACATCTCCGAGCAGAAGCGGACAGAGTCGGCTGCGGACAGGCGCATCAGGCAGATAGCCTGTCTGAACGACATTGGCCGGAGAGTGGAGACAGAGCCACCGGTGCCCGGGTTCCTGCAATGGCTGGTGGAGCATATTCCGGTGGCTGTGGAGTACCCCGATCTGTGCACAGTCGCCGTCGAGTTCAAAGACGCCGACGGGGTTCAGACGACGTACGGCGCAGCCGAGGCGATCGATCTGCCGAGTCGAATCGTGGAGGACCTCCATCTCTGTGGTGAGGTGGTGGGGCGTCTACATGTCTCCTACACACAGGAACTCGAGTTCTGCGACGAAGACAAGACTCTGATGGGTGACATTGCCCGACGGGTGAGCGGCTACGTCGAAAGCCATCATCTCTCGAAGCAGGCTCAGGCCAAGCTGGAGGAAGTGAGGTCGGCACATCAGCTCTACAAGCCCGGCCAATGGGTTATACGCGCGCCTGAGCCGGTTCCATCGGAAGAACCTGCCCAGTCGAAGGAGGCGGTCTCCAGCGACGTCGGGACGAAGGCTCGCTCCGAGGTGAAGAAACGTTCGGAAAAGATCCGTGCCCGCGAAAGGCTGCGAAAGCTGTTGCGGCGTGTATCTGTGCGGCTGTTCATTTTGGTGCTGGTAGCATTGGTTTTGGTGGGGGCATCTCTCACGGTTGGGCTTGGGCCTCAGGCACAGGGAAAGCCTTCGTCGCCGGTACCGGAGGGGTCTCCAGCTCCGACGGCGATAGCTGCGACCAAGCCCCTTCTGGGCGGTGACGTGCTCCCCACTGTGACCGTGCCATCATCTGATTCAACGTCCATTCCTGTACTTGGTCCGATGTCCACAGCTTCCAGCACACCCCTCCCCACGGCGTCTTTTCCCACCCCTCAATCCGGCGATTTGGTCGTCCTGTCGCCTTTCCCAGAGGTCGCACCGGCTACGACCCCTACGTTGCCCATTCCTGCCCCCGTCCAACCCGTCTCGGTAGCCCCTGATGCGATCAACATCGTCGTCCTGGGCAGCGACCGGCGGCCCGACTGGGAGGAGTGGCATACCGATGCCATTCACGTTGTCTCTGTACAGCGCAATCGCGGCGTGGTTTCCGTCATCTCCGTCCCGCGCGATCTGTACGTCTACATTCCCGGTTTTTGGATGAGCCGGATCAACTTTGCCGACTACTATGGGGAGGTTTATGACTACGAGGGTGGTGGGCCAGCTCTGGTGAGAGACACGCTGTTGTATAACCTGGGCATCCGAATGGATTACTATGTCCGCACCAACTTCGATGGCTTGATCGGTATCGTAGACGCGTTCGGCGGAGTGGACATCCCTGTCCATTGTGGGGTCAGCGACCATTGGCCTTATCCGGACGAGAACGGCGAGTATCCTATTCTGAGCTTGGAGCCGGGGATACGTCACATGGACGGGGAGACCGCCCTGTGGTACGCCCGCACGCGGTACACGACCAGTGTCTTTTCCCGCGAACGGCGCCAGCAGCAGGTTCTCCAGGCGCTCTGGCACAAGGCGCGGAGCGTGACAACGCTCGCTCACGTTCCGACCCTGTGGGAGCGGGGGCACGATATGGTGCAGACGGACCTGACCATTGGCGAGATCGCGGAACTGGCTTCTCTGGCCTTTGCGCTGGAGGATCAGAACGTGCGCTTCTATAACATCGGTGCCAACGAGGTGACCCCGTGGACGACGCCCTACGGCGGGTCTGTCTTCCTCCCGCAATGGGAGGCCATTCAGCCCATCGTGGCGGAAGCGATGGCCCCTATGCCCGAGGGTCGCCTGAGCTATGCCTATGCATCGGTCGAGGTGTGGAACGGGACCCCCAATCAGGACTGGGATCTCCTTGCGACTGATCGGCTGTATCGGGCAGGGTTCCCGGCGGTGGTGGGTGAGTCGGATCGGCGTGACTATGCCCAGACTCAGTTGATCCTCTTCAAGGAGAGCGCCAAGGGCACCGGGCTCGATTACTTGCAGCAGATGCTTGGTATTCCTGATGGTCAGGTGATCCACCAGCCCGGCGGTTCTTCCGAATATGGCTTCCGCTTGATCTTGGGCGCCGATTATCAGACGTGCCCCGAGCCATAGTGTCTGCTGCCTTTCCCCAGAGAGTGTAGTCTCTCGTTGGCGACTGTGTCCATCTGGGTGCGCGTGACGCACGGAACGTGAAGCGCGATCTCGTTGCGCTTCACGTTCTGCGTTTTGCGTCCATCCAGAATTCTGTTTCCCCGCTCTTGGTGCGTTCGGCCAAACGAATAATACGCGCCGTGCTCTGCACTCGATGAGTTCAGGTGGGATGAGCGCTTCGGGTGATAGCGCCTTCCTCGGTGTACTTGATGGCGTTGTCGATCAAGTTGTGCCACGCCTGCGTGATGAGGCGACGGTGGTAGCACAAATGGGCCCGGTTTTGTGCGGCGAACCGCTTTTTTGTCCTAGTTCGGGCATTGTGCTATACTGGCGCTTGGGTGCTTCTGATGCATCGGTTGGATTGGCCGTGCTCTCCCCCCGCTCGTGGGGGAAGATCGGGGAGGGGGTCGGGAAAGGCGAAGCAATCCATTCTCAAGTGTGATCGCTCAGGCCGCCCTCCCGCAGGCTCGACATTGGCTGCATGCAGATCAGATCGGGCGTCGAAATGCACTTCCCGCTGCGGGATTGCTTCTGGATCTCGGAAAGTCACGTATCACGTTTCATGCTTTGGGGAGGTGTTGCGATGAAACGCGTGTGTATCTTCATGCTGTTCATTCTATTGTTGAGTTCGTGCGTTTGTCCGAGCCCTCCAGAGCGGCCGGTTGCACCAATTGCATCGATTTCAACCGACGTGCCCACCGCTGGGCCGCAACCGACGCCGCTGCCGACCGATGCGCCGCTGCCGACGGAAACATCGACGCCCGCCCCCGCTCCGGTTGCGCCGGCCGAGTACCAGCTGACCTTTGAGGCGACCTGGAGCGCCGTGACTCATCCAACCGATTTCCCACCCAACCCACATTTTTCGGGTTTGATTGGAGCCGCTCACAGTCCTGGCGTGCGCCTGTGGCAGGTGGGAGAGCGCGCCTCGCCGGGGATCAAGAACATGGCAGAGACGGGAGGCAAGAGCTCACTGGATGGCGAGATCGACACGCTGATCGAGGCAGGGGATGCCTGTGTCAAGATATCGGGTGGGGGGATCAACCCTTCGCCCGGTGTGGTGACCCTTGTCTTTGCGGTGAGTCAGGACTGCCCGGCGGTCTCGGTGGTGACGATGATCGCGCCGAGCCCAGACTGGTTCGTCGGCGTATCGGCGCTGAATCTCCTAGAAGATGGCGCGTGGGTTGACCAGAAAGTCGTGGAGCTGTTCCCCTACGACGCTGGCACCGATAGCGGGGCCAGCTACACGTCTCCCGATCTGCCCACCGAGGATCCTGATGCGATCTTTAGGATCGAAACAGATCCGCTGCTGGCGGATGGGCGCGTCCCTTCGCTTGGCACGTTCACTTTCACGCGGTTGGATGGCTGATCACCTTTTTCAGTGGAAGGATAGAGTGCTTTGGAAGGGAGGTGAGAACGGCTGAAAACATCCGAAAGCGTGCATGAATTTGATTCCGCTTGATTCTATTATCGACTCTTGAGGAGGTAATCAATATGTTGCGCAAATCTATAACTGTGCTCAGTCTGCTGATTGCCAGCTTGTTCCTCTCGGCTTGCTCAGGCGGGGCCGGGCAGGGCGGCGGGTGGGTGCTGGCGCTGCTGGCGGTTGTGGTGGTGGGAGCGTTGGTCCTGGTGTTTCTCTATTGGCTGTCGCGCCGTTCCTAGTGGCAACTCGTGCGGTGATGGAAGGAGATCGAGATGATGAAAGAGTTCAGAAAGTTCGTCATGCGTGGTAACGTGGTCGATATGGCAGTGGGCATCATCATGGGTGCTGCCTTTGGCGCCATTGTCTCTTCGCTGGTCAGTGACGTCGTCATGCCCCCCATTGGCCTGCTGCTGGGAAACGTGGACTTTTTGCACTTGCGCGTCGTGCTACAGGCGAATCCCGAGGTGGCCATCAACTACGGGGCGTTCGTCAACACTATCGTCAGCTTTCTCATCGTTGCCCTGGTGATGTTCCTGCTCGTCCGTGTCGTCAACCGGTTGAAGCCGGAGGAAGCCCCCGCCGCGCCGACGACAAGAGAGTGCCCATATTGCTTCTCCGCGATCCCGGTCAAGGCCACACGCTGTCCTCATTGCACTTCCCAATTGGGATCTGCTTAGGGCCTGCGGCAAGTCGAGTAAACCTTTTCCCTTGCGAGGAGGGGTGATCTGACGCCCCTCCGTTTGCTCATGTCGGTGGATGGTGTGTTTGCCCAACATACCGACCACGGTCGAGTGCTGTCCTGATGGAACGGCGGCTGTTTTGCCAGAAAAGGCGGTATAGGCAGTGGCTGAGCTGGGGAGTTGGCTGAGGAACGAGGTCGTTGCCCTTGAACCGGCGAGCGAAGCCAATATCGATCTGCTGATCAAGTGGACGCTCGATCCGAGAGCCCAGGGACCGTACAAGCGGGTTCCCGAGGTAACGCCCGACGGGTTGCGTGCCCTTTTCCTCCACGCTCCCGATCGTTGGTATTTCCTGATCCGGCGGGCAAGTGATGCGAAGCCCTTGGGTCGATTCTACTATCGGGCGTGGCGATTCCAACCGGACGAGATCGACTGGGAGCTGAACCCGCTCATCGCCGATCCGGTAGAACGGGGTAGGGGCTACGGCACGACGGTTCAGGCGTTGGCTGCGGATTTCCTGTTGCAGCGACAGGAGACACACAGCGTGTTTGCCTACACGTTCGAGGCGAACGTGGCCGAGCGCCGCGCTCTGCAGAAAGCGGGGTTCAAGGAGGTAGGCTCGATGCCGCATCCGTATTATCAGGTCAAGTTGCTATCAGAGCCTTGCGTATTGTATGTTCGACGTGCGTAGTTGGCGAGATGGGACGCTGGATGTTGTTGGGCTGCTCTGTCATCGACGGCGACCCGATCACCGCGTGGTCGTCGGATGGGGATGGCGAGATGCTTGGATCAGGGTCGGGTTGGCGCAAACATACGATGCGAGTACAATAGTACCTTACGAGTGAAGTTCTTGTATAGCGGGCAGAAATTTACCACGGAGACACGGGGAGCACTGAGGTTTCAGATCTATTCTCTCTGTGTTCTCTGTGCCTCCGTGGTTCTAACTTCTTGGTCCCGGCTTGTTCGGGTTAGGGTTCATGATCTGATGCTTGAAGGATTAGGAGGAAGTCTGTGTCGATCTATGATATTTCGCTACCAATCTCCGAGTCGCTCGTCGTCTGGCCTGGCGATTCGCCGGTTCGCATCACCCAGTCCAGCCACCTGGATAGGGGCGATGTTGCAACTGCATCGCGCCTGGAGATGAGCGCGCACATCGGCACCCACGTGGACGCGCCGGCGCACTTCGTCCGGGGTGGGTCAGGGATAGATACGCTTGACCTCGGCACGCTGGTGGGGTTGGCGCTGGTCGCCGAGGCGTGGGACGTGGACGCGCTCACGGCGGACGTGCTGGCAGAGCTGGCGATCCCGCTTGGGGCGGAGCGGGTGCTTTTCCGCACCCGCAACTCTGATCTGTGGGCGCGAGGCGAGTGCGAGTTCTGCGAGGGCTTTGTCGCTATCACGGAGGACGGCGCGCGCTGGTTGATCGAGCGCGGCATTCGGCTCGTGGGTGTGGATTACCTCTCGGTCGCGCCCTTCGATGCCCTCGTTCCCACGCACCGGATATTGCTGGAAGCTGGCATTGTCGTGGTTGAAGGGTTGAATCTGGGCAGCGTCAGGCCGGGAATGTACCAGCTCGTGTGCCTGCCGCTCAAGATCGTGGGCGGCGACGGCGCGCCCGCTCGGACAATCTTGATCGACTAGGAGAGAGTGGATGTTTCTGGCAGGTGATGTCGGGGGAACTAAGACTGATCTGGCTGTCTTTTCGCCTGAGGGCGGGCCGCGTGCGCCGCTGGTGGAAGCGACCTTCGCCAGCGCCGACTATCCCAGTCTAGAGGCAGTTGTGCGCGAGTTCTTGGGGCGGGTCGATCAGGCGGTCGAGCGGGCTGCTTTTGGTGTGGCTGGTCCGGTGGTAGGCGGTCAAGCTCGGATTACCAACCTGCCGTGGGTGATCGATGCGGCGCAACTGCAGAAAGCACTGAACTTCTCCGTCGTTTGGCTGTTGAATGACCTGGAAGCCATTGCCAACGCCGTCCCCTTCCTTCAGGCGGACGATCTGGATACATTGAACGATGGCGAGCCGGTGGCCGGTGGGCCCATCGCCGTCATTGCGCCAGGCACCGGGCTGGGGGAGGCATATCTGGCCTGGGACGGGATGCGCTACCGGGCCTATGCCTCCGAGGGAGGTCACGCCGGTTTTGCGCCGATCGACCCATTGCAGATCGATCTGCTGCGGTATCTGCAGGATCGCTTCGGGCACGTCAGTTGGGAGCGCGTCTGCTCTGGCCAGGGGATCTCGAATATCTATGCGTTTCTCATGGACAGCGGCCGCGCCGATGAGCCGGACTGGCTGGCCGAGCGGCTGGCTGCCGTGGACGACCCCGCGCCAGCCATCTCCAGCATCGCGCTTGACGCTGCGATCTCGTGCGAGATCTGCATCGCCACGCTGGATATCTTTGTAGCGATCTTGGGAGCCGAGGCGGGGAACATGGCGCTCAAGGTGCTGGCGACCAGCGGCGTGTACCTGGGCGGCGGCATCCCGCCGCGCATCTTGCCCGCGTTGAAGCAGGGCGGCTTCATGGAGGCCTTTCAGCACAAGGGGCGTATGTCCGATCTGATGGCGCGAATCCCGGTGCGCGTCATCCTCAATCCCAAGGCCGCGCTGCTGGGCGCGGCTAGCTATGGTTTGGAGTTGTGGCGCGATGCTTGATTTGCTTTCACCTGGGGGACGATGTGGTGGGTGGGTTGAAAAAGCTGGGCAAGGCGCTCTAGCAGCCTGTCGGAGAGAGGACTTCTCTCCGAACACAATTGGCGGTAAAATTGCGGTCATTGAACACGTCTAAAACTCTTGGCAAGGGGTGACGTTTATGGCCCGCAAATTCAAAACGGTT
>Ga0315545_1000354_pt1 | contig 49467 bp, 41 predicted proteins | sample SalMarSW160210MG_FD_203096 | JGI IMG/M metagenome (GOLD analysis project Ga0315545, IMG submission 203096) | Salt marsh sediment microbial communities from the Plum Island Ecosystem LTER, Massachusetts, United States - Salt Marsh Sediment SW1602-10 ...
ATCGTTGAGCGGGAATAACTCAGTGGTAGAGTGCGACCTTGCCAAGGTCGAAGTCGCGGGTTCAAATCCCGTTTCCCGCTCCATTTTTTTTTGGAGACCTTTGAAAAATGTTCGATTTTGCCTGCCCAGTTAAATCTGTATTTAATATTTAACCGGGGTTCAAGACCAAGGGCAATTCTGCAGGATAGCAGAATTGGACAGCTGTCAAGCTGCCCGCAAGGGCGAGGGGCATGGACGCCCCGAGTCAACGCGAAAATTTTAACCACAGGAATACATTGAGTATTTTGAGGATTAACCCACCAAAGTTCGGTGGCGGGTTAAAATTTGAGCCTGACGCCGGAATTGGGCAAAAGGGAGCGTTTTGCAAAGGTCTCAAATTATTGCCGCTAATTCCAGACCCATTTGTTTCAAAGAATAAACCTATTACATCATTCTGAATAAGAATTCCTTGACAAACAGATTTTTGCAATTATTTTGCACCGTATTTATTTGAAAAAACATACAGTTGCAAATGAGGGTTTTTTATTTAAAAAACAGAAAAGTACCCGTACGATGAAAAACGCTATTAACAAGGTCAGAAATATAGGAATCAGCGCTCACATTGATTCCGGAAAAACCACACTCACCGAAAGAATCCTTTTTTTCACAAAAAGAATACATGCTATGCACGATGTAAAAGGGAAAGATGGTGTTGGCGCAACCATGGATTCCATGGATCTTGAAAAAGAACGAGGCATCACTATTGCTTCAGCCGCAACTTACTGTGAATGGCTCGGCCATGAAATCAACATTATTGATACTCCGGGACATGTTGACTTTACCATAGAAGTTGAGCGGTCTTTAAGGGTCCTTGACGGCGCCATACTGGTTCTGTGCGCTGTAGGCGGTGTTCAGTCCCAATCCATTACTGTTGACCAGCAGATGAAAAGGTATAAAGTGCCCTGTATAGCCTTTGTCAACAAATGTGACCGGAGCGGAGCCAATCCTTTTCGGGTCATTGATCAGCTCCAAGAAAAACTGGGGCACAATGCGGTTCCCCTGCAGATTCCCATCGGGCTTGAGGCCGCTCATCAAGGAGTTGTCGATCTGGTATCAATGAAAGCTATCTACTTTGCCGGTGCAAACGGAGAAAATGTTCGAATTGAAAATATACCACAGGATCTTCTTCGGGAAGCCATTCAAAAGAGGGAAGAACTTATCGATGCGGGTTCCATGTTTTCAGACGAACTGACTGAAGCTGTTCTTGAAGAACAAGAGATTACCGAAGAAATGATTATTTCGGCGGTGCGCATGGGAACCCTGACGCGTCAAATAACACCGGTCTTCATGGGATCGGCTTATAAAAATAAAGGGGTTCAACCGCTCCTTGACGCTGTCACTAAACTGCTCCCCTGCCCTTATGATGTAAAAAATGAGGCTCTTGACATGGATAATGACGAGACGCCCGTTACCCTGTCTGGTGAATTGGAGAAACCGTTTGTTGCCCTGGCCTTCAAACTCGAAGAGGGACAATATGGTCAATTAACTTACATAAGAGTATATCAGGGCTCCCTTTCCAAAGGCGATACCATCGTCAATTCCCGAAACGGGAAAAAAATCAAGGTTGGCAGGGTCGTACGCATGCACGCAGACCAAATGGAAGACATTGAAACCATCCCGGCGGGATATATCGGCGCCCTTTTCGGAATCGACTGTGCCTCCGGAGATACTTTTGTGAGTCCCGGCCTCAACCTGACAATGACATCCATGTTTGTTCCCGATCCTGTTATTTCCCTTGCCATTATTCCGAACGATAACAAATCCCAGATAAATATGTCCAAAGCCCTTAACCGGTTCAGCAAAGAGGACCCCACTTTCAGAACCTATGTTGACGATGAAACCAAAGAGACCATTATCCAAGGAATGGGAGAACTTCACCTTGAGGTCTATGTAGAGCGAATGCACCGTGAGTATACCGCCGATGTTACCACCGGTCAACCGCGTGTCGCTTACAGGGAGACCATAACCCGCAAAGCTGAATTTGACTATACTCATAAAAAACAAACCGGCGGTGCTGGACAATACGGTCGTGTGGCCGGTTACATGGAGCCTGTCAACGGAACCAAATTCGTCTTTGAGAATAAAATCGTAGGGGGCAATATCCCAACCCAGTTTATCGCTTCATGTGAAAAGGGATTCAGACAATCCATTGTAAAAGGGCCAAAAATGGAATTTCCGGTTACCGGCATTAAAGTGGTAATCAATGATGGGGCTTCCCATCCGGTTGATTCATCTGAAATGGCGTTCGTTGCAGCAGCGCGGGGAGCCTTTCGTGAAGGGTATTATAAGGCCGGGCCGGTGATTCATGAACCGATCATGAAGGTCGCCGTGGAAACACCATCTGAATTCCAAGGTGCTGTTATGGGGCTTTTAAACCAACGCCGTGGAATCATTGTCGGTTCTCAGGATGAAGGGCCTCTGTGCGTTGTTGAAGCACAGGTTCCCCTTGCTGAAATGTTTGGCTTTTCAACTGTCTTAAGATCATCCACACAGGGCAGAGCCCAGTTTACCATGGAATTGAATTCTTACAAACAGGTGCCGAAATCTATTGCCGAGGAACTGGCGAAAACGGCGGAAAAAGAAAAGAAAGGAAAATGATGATGCTAAAAAAGGAGCTTATTCTCAAAAACCCTTTAAGGTTCATAGGAAAAGAAACTCAAGACATCCTCTCTGAAGGAGGCTTTGGGGCCGTTCTTGCACGTGCGGGAGTCGGCAAAACTGCCCTTCTGGTTCAACTGGCCTTACATACGCTTTTAAAAGGTAAATATGTTCTTCATATCAGCCTCGACGACCCGGTCAATAAAATTAGTCTGTGGTATAAAGAGGTGTTCCGTCATCTAACCCAATCATACGATGCCAAGAATACAAACAAGCTATGGGAAGACTTATTGCCGCACAGGTTCATTATGACGTTCAAAGTTGAGGGGTTTAGTGTGCCCAAACTTGAAGAAAGGCTGACCGACCTGAAGGAACAGAATATTTTTTCACCCCAGATGGTTCTGATCGACGGGTTTCACTTTAACGACACCGCAAGAACATCCCTTTCTGACTTAAAGAGACTTGCCAAAAACCATTCGTTGCATGTCTGGTTTTCCGTGAAGACCTATCGTCATGAAAAATCCGGACCGGGCGGCATGCCGTCTTCGCTTTTGGATGTCTCCGACCTGTTTGACATTGTGATTCAGCTCCAGCCTGAAGGCAAAAAAATCCATGTTATGACACTAAAGGGAGGACCGGCGGATTCCGACCGGCCGGCTTTGTTTCTTGACCCTGCGACGATGCTCGTAAAAGATATTATATAGCCCGGACAAGCCGGCCTTCCTACCGGGGGAATTCATTAACTATTCAATATTCAATTGAAAATATTCAATTATTAGTGTGGCAAGAAACCATATTTTTGATAAATTTTTTGGGCGGATGAGGATCTAATAAAATCAAGAAATTTCTTTGCATTCTCAGGGTGAGGAGCATTTATTAATTTGCATACATAATAATTTATATTTTTTCTCTGATCTAAATCTTCACCAGGCTCCACCACATCAAAGGCAAGGCCCGTTGACTTTGCATGGATTATTTCGGTTGCCCAGACCGGCCCCACATCCACCGTTTTTTTTGAAATCCTCAACGGAGTTTCTCTGTGATGGACAACCGTAAAAATGGTGGTCCCCTGTGCACGCTTTTCCTCCATGATTCGATGAACAAGGCCATCGTCGCCGGCCTGCCGGTACATATCTATAATATGGAAAGCGATATCTTCATTTTCAGGGTCCGGCTGTGAAATTCGGATATTGTCCCCGGCCAGGTCCGCAACAGACGTTATGCCGGCGGGGTTTCCTTTCGGAACCATCAGCGCCAGTCTATTGTGCAGGTAAAGGTGGTAATCACCAATATTAATATGACCGGACCGTTCAAGGGAATTCATGGCTTTTTCATTAACCGAAGTGTAAATGTCGGGGTAAACGTCCAGGATTTTACCTTTAAATACAGCGCCGCCGGATAAAATCTGTTTGAGTTCAAGTCCCGGTGGAAGAGTTTCGTAAAAGATTTTTTCGACATCCGGATGTTCCTTTTGAAAGACAGAAACGATCTCTTTCATTGCCATAAACTGATTTCCGGCCATAAACAATACAAGGTCTGAAGAATCTGCAATCTCCAGATTATGAAGGTCGTCACCCCTTTCAGACGGGATTATCGGAAGATCTTTTTTGTCCATATCATCACCCCGGACAAGTTTGAAGTGATCTAAAGTTCCTGAACCGCAAATGGACGCTAATGAACACATATAATATTTTTTAATTTGTGTGTATTCGTGTTCATTCGTGGTTAAAAAAGTGACGTAAATTTCAACATATTCAAAAAGTTACCCTGAACCGCAAATGGACGCTAATGAACACATATAATATTTTTTAATTTGTGCGTATTCGTGTTCATTCGTGGTTAAAAAAGTGACGTAAAGTTCAACATATTCAAAAAGTTACCCTGAACCTCTGAACCTTGAACCCTGAACCCTGTCACCTGACACCTAAATCCTAAACCGTTGAACCCTGCACCGTTAGTATTTTTTTGATTATATCAATATTTTTTTGACACTCAAATCTACTTATCCTATATTTCTTAAAATGAAAATAGCATTTATTCATTATCATCTCAAAACCGGCGGCGTAACAACGGTTTTAAGGCAGCAGGTGGAAGCTCTCCGTGATATGTGTGACATGCTGGTTTTGACCGGCGCGCCCCCGGAATCGTCCTTTTTTTGCGATACCGTTCATATACCGGGACTGGGTTACGATCGCCAGAATCAAAATAAATCAGACCCCGAAGATATTGCAGCCGCCATCACCCGGGCGATCAATCTAAAATGGAAAAGCGGATGCGACCTTGTACATGTTCACAACCCCACACTGGCAAAAAACAGGGATTTCTTGAAAATTCTCAAAGCGCTCCAAAACAAAAAAATCAAACTTTTTCTTCAGATCCATGACTTTGCGGAAGACGGACGACCCTTAGTATACTATTCTGAAGATGAATATATTCAAGATTGCCATTACGGCGTAATTAATTCAAGGGATTACAATATACTGCTCAAATCAGGGTTAAAAGAAAAGGGGTTGCATAAAATTTTCAACACCATAAATCCTTTTAAATTTAGCACAACAGGAGCACCCCTAAAAAACCTTGTTCTGTATCCAATTCGAGCACTCCGCAGAAAAAATATCGGAGAAGCAATCCTTATCTCCCTGTTTTTCAAAAACAATGAAACCCTTGCAATTACGCTCCCGCCCAACAGCCCGGCAGATCTCGAAAGCCATGCGCAATGGAAGGCGTTTGTAGAAGAAAAGAATCTGAATATAATATTTGAAGCGGGTTTATCCCATGAATTTTCAGAACTTGTCATGTCCGCCAGGTTTCTTATCACTACAAGTATTACCGAGGGATTCGGGTTTTCATTTCTCGAACCCTGGACTGCAAACAAAATCCTATGGGGAAGGAAACTACCGGAAATATGCCATGATTTTGAAAAAAAAGGGGTCTGGCTGGATCACCTTTACACGCGTCTGGCGGTTCCCGTGGAATGGCTCGGTAAAGAAAAGTTGTTTAGGACCTGGCAGGCGTGCATACGAAAAGCGTGTTCCCTATTCGGCATAGTTATCGATAAAACGAAAATCGCAACCGCTTTTGAAAAAGTAACCGCAAATGATAGTATCGATTTTGGATTGCTTGATGAAGCCTTTCAAAAAATAATAATTTCACATGTGTTATCCGACACATCGAATCGAGACAGGCTGATATATCTTAACCCTTTCCTTTTAAACCCCGGAAATGTGTCAGACAAAGAGGCTCTGATACAAAACAACATGAATGCCGTGCTGTTCCATTACAACAAAACCAAATACAGGAAAAATCTCGTTGATATCTATTCCAGAGTAATCAAGGATAATGTGTGCCATAAAATAGACAAAAAAGTTCTTCTTTCAAAATTCCTGACTCTGGAAGATTTCAGCCTTCTCAAATGGTAAAATTATGGAAAAAAATGATTTGATCTCTAAATATATAAAGCCTATTTTTCCGCTTCCGACTTCTTTGAAGCAAAGCGGAAAACTGGAAGAAAAGATTGAGGTTATTCTTTTTGACCTGTATGGCACACTCTTTATCAGCAGATCAGGCGATATCAGCATGGCAAAGAAAAAATCACCACAAATGGAGAGGCTTGAAAAATTGCTTCAACAATTCGGAATTAAAAAGGGATCTCAAACCGTTTTAAAACGATTTTACGCTGCTATAGAAAACCAACATGAAATACTCAAGAAAAAAGGGGTTGACTTCCCGGAGGTCGAAATAGACCAAATTTGGATGCGTGTGCTTGAAAATGACGACCTTGAAACCGTTCGGGCATTTGCCGTCGAATTTGAACTGATTGCAAATCCGGTATATCCGATGCCGCACCTTGAAAAATTGTTTTCGGTCTGCCAAGATTCGAATGTAATGATGGGCATTATATCAAACGCCCAGTTTTATACCCCATATCTGTTTAACTGGTTTCTTGACTCAAATCCGGAGGATCTTGGATTCTACCCCGATCTTATTCTTTATTCATACAAATTCGGGTATGCAAAACCATCAACATTCATGTTCCAGATCGCGGCTGAAAAGCTTAAAAACATGGACATCCTTGCTCATTCAGCTCTCTATATCGGGAATGATATGTTAAACGATATCTATCCTGCAAAAAACGTGGGATTCAAAACAGGACTCTTTGCAGGTGATGCAAGATCGCTGAGGTTGAGAAAAAACGACCCTAAATGCAAAAATCTTTCTGTCGATCTTGTGATAACCGATCTTGTTCAAATTCTCGACTATATACAATGATCTCATGTAACCTCTCAATAAATGAGACCTTTGCAAAACGCCCCCTTTTGCCCAATTCCGGCGTCAGGCTCAAATTTTAACCTGCCACCGATCTTTGGCGGGTTAATCCTCAAAATACTCAATGTATTCCTGCCTGCCCCGTAGGTCCGGCAGATCGTACTGGGGTGGTTAAAATTTTCGCCTTCCTTGGCCTTGAACAAAATTGAACGTTTTTCAAAGGTCTCTAAATTATGGGGCCGGGTCAATATGATTATTTGATACACCAGAACTTATTGAGAACTTACAATCTCATCTGTTAAAAAAATTGCATAGTTATAGAACTTTCGAGACGTTAAACTAAAGCGGCCTGATGCTTATTTTGCTGCCGGATGAGTGAATACGCAAAGTATGCACCCGTTGATGCGCCTCGAATTCGAACCAAAATCCGGCGCAATCTTGAAGGATTTATTATTTTCCGAAGCCCTAATGGTAAAAGTTTTTTTAGGTATTGGCATTATTATAAAAAATTTCGCAATATCCGTACCAATTATATTTATTGAACTTTTATCAGAGATGAAACATCTTTTAAGCAGATTCGGAGTTACTCAACAACTCTATAGACTTTATCCTTTTCTCGAACCCTTTCTTTTACTTTCACCCCTACCAAATCACCTGATTTGGCTTCTTCAATAGCCTGATTTTCAATTTCCATGCTGGTCACTTCTTCGGTGAAATCGGTGGTACTCCCCTTGTACTTCAGCAAATCACCTTTTCTAATGCTACCGCCGGTTACCTTTATGGCAGCAACACTCAGTTTAGCATAAAAATTGACAACTATACCAACTTGATCTTCGGCCATAATTTAACCTCCTAATAAAAATATCTCAGAAAATTCTACAACAAGTTAAAATTAAACGTCTCGTAAATTCCACAACTTATTGAAGTTAAAAGGGTTTTAAAGAACTTGAGTTTTTGCCTTATACATGGAATAATGTAATGTTGGAATATTGATCTAAGAAGAATGTTATCTATTTATTAAATCATATGTCAAGATGAATTTTATAATAACCCCTGTCTGCTTCGGTCACAAGCAGGCATACGATCAAAGGGATCTTTATGGAATTCAGAAAGCCTTTTTAGATGTAATGCCGCTTCTTCTTCCAATAGAAGTATTTCAATTTCATGTTCAATTCGTTGAGCAGGGATGAATCGCTCCGATGGTTCTGCTAGAGGATGTTGTTCGGGCATTATTTAATTGGAATTTCCCAAGCTGAAACAGAACTGAGAAACAATCATCATTACCTCAAAAACTTAATACCTGAATTTTGCATGAAAATTGATGAAAATCTTTATAATCCTTAATTGAAGCGGTTTTAAACAACATCATCGCATCTTACATTTTACTTGAATGGTAAATCGGATGACGTTTTTTTTATTCATCAATTTTCACCCCAAAGGGCGAGCCGGAGGCTTTCATCTGCTGCGTTATTAAGGGCTCGCAATAGCAAACTATGGCTTCGCCCTTAAGTGCCTTGCATATGAAAGCCTCCGACTCGTGCAAGATTCAGGTAATACGTTAAAATGATATTGCTAAAATTTTAAAAAAAACATATGAAATATAAGACGTTCCCATGATTGAACGTGTGATTATTATCCGGTTATTTATTTAAGGAGCAGATCATGAAAAAAAAATGTGAATTAAAACCTTCGGTTCTTAGGTCAATATGTGATCCCAAGATGTTTACCTTTAAAAATACTGCGGAAGTAAATCCGCTGGATGAAGTCATCGGACAGGAGCGAGCGGTTCAGGCCATAAACTTCGGCCTGAACATGAAAAGCCCGGGGTACAATATTTTTGTTACAGGATTAGAAGGCACCGGTAAATCCACCATCATCAGAGACCTCGTCGATAAGCAAGCCAAAACCCTTCCGTCACCTGTTGATTGGTGCATGGTCAATAATTTTAAGGATGAATATCGCCCCAAAGCCATTTCCGTGCCCACAGGCAAAGCAAACCGGTTCAGTAAAACAATAAACAAGTTAATTGATGATCTGAAAAAGGAGTTGCCCAAAGCCTTTGATCATGAATCGTATCACCTGAGACAATCTGAAATCCAAAAAAAGTATTCTGATCAACAAAAAGAGATCATTCAGAAACTCGAAGCGTCGGCAAAGGAAAAGAATATCCAGATTAACAGGACCAAAACCGGGTATCAAACCATCCCCATTGTTAAAGAAAAGCCGATTTCACCGGAGGAGTTTATGGCCCTTCCAAAGGAAACGCAAACCGAAATCGAGGAAAGGATTAGTATAGTTCAGTCCGAAGTCGACGCCACGATCCGAGAACTTAATAAAATCAACCAGGAAATGACTTCTCATGTTGAAAAGCTCATGGAAGAAATAGCTCTGTTTGTGGTGAAACAGCGGATAGATATTGTAAAGGAAGAATACAAGGGGTGCAAAGACATTCTGGCCTATCTGGACGAGGTGCAGGCGGATATTCTGGAAAACGTTAAGGATTTTATATCTTCTCAAGAAGCAAAACTACCCGTTGAAGGCTTTATGTTTCAGTCTGCCAAACCCTCTTTTCAGCGCTATAAGGTCAATGTTCTGGTAGATCAAAAATCTTTAAAAGGCGCACCGGTTATTTTTGAAACAAATCCAACGTATCATAACGTTTTCGGTCAAATTGAAAAAAGAGCCCATATGGGAACCATTATCACAGACTTTACCATGGTCCAGGCCGGATCACTCCTAAGAGCCAACGGCGGCTATCTGATAATGGAAATCGAGTCTATTTTCATGAACCCGTTCGTGTGGGAAGCGCTCAAACGTGCGTTACAAAACAAACTCCTTTTTATAGAAGATCTTGCTTCAGGCCTGGGATACGGTACATCATCCCTTCGGCCGGAACCTGTCCCGCTGGAAGTCAAGGTTGTTTTGTTTGGCAGCTATCACCTTTTTCATCTGCTCCAGAACTATGATTCAAAATTTAATAAAATTTTCACAGTCAGGGCGGATTTTGACCATGAGGTGGAAAAAAGCCAGGATACAATTCAACAATATGCTCGATTCATTGCCCGTGTATGCAAAGAAGAGGGACTTCTGCCTTTAACCCCCAAAGGGGTTACCGCCATTGTAGAATATGGTGAAAAATATATCTCCAACCAAAAAAAGCTTTCACTCAGATTCGGTGCGATCATGGGAATTTTAAAAGAGGCCGACTACTGGGCAAAGAAAAAGAATGCGAAACAGGTTTCAGATAAACATATTATCAAGGCTTTCAATGAATACAGATTTCGGTATAACCTTTATGAAGAAAAAATACACGAGTCCTATGTGGATGATACCATTATGATCGATGTGGACGGTGAGGTCGCCGGCCAGGTAAACGCCCTTTCCGTATTTCAAATCGGCGACTTCGTGTTTGGGCGTCCTTCCCGAATTACGGCCGAAACCTATATGGGCAAGCAGGGAGTTGTTAATATTGAACGTGAAGCCAAACTGAGCGGGAAGACCCACGACAAAGGCGTTCTGATTCTCTCCGGTTATTTGGGACGAACCTTCGCGCAAAACTACCCGTTAAGTTTATCAACCAGCATCACTTTTGAGCAAAGCTACAGCGGTATCGACGGCGACAGTGCTTCTTCAACGGAACTGTATGCCGTTATCTCAAGCCTTTCAAACATTCCCATCCATCAGGGGATTGCGGTAACCGGTTCAGTAAATCAAAAAGGAAAAATTCAGGCCATCGGCGGAGTCAATCAGAAAATTGAAGGATTTTTTGACGTTTGTAAAAGCAAGGGACTTACCGGCAAACAGGGGGTTTTAATCCCTCGGGCCAATGTAAAAAATCTGATGCTTAAAAAAGAGGTGATCGATGCCGTAAAAAATGGAAAATTTCATATCTATCAGGTTTCTACAATTGAAGAAGGAATAGAAATATTAACCGGTGTTCCGGCAGGGACTCCGGACCCAGAGGGCTACTTTCCCGAAGGAACCGTTTACGGCAAAGTACAAGAAAAGCTTAAAAAATATCTGGAACAATCATTTAAGCTGAAAAAACAATTTGAGGACGAAGACGAAGCAACCGTATAGCCTGTTTGGATTTCAAAAGGTGAAGATCATGAATATCATCACAACATCCATAGAGGGCGTCCTTATCATTGAGCCTGAAATATTTGAAGACAGCCGAGGCTTTTTCATGGAGACATATAACCGGAACAGATACTTTAAATGCGGCATTAATACGGTATTTGTTCAAGACAACCTTTCTTATTCCGTGCAAGGCGCCGTCAGGGGACTTCACTATCAGATCAGAAACTCCCAGGCCAAGCTGGTACAGGTAATATCCGGTGAGATATTTGATGTGTCGGTCGACATCCGGCCGGATTCGCCCACGTTCGGCAAATGGGTGGGTTTCCATCTTTCGGATCGGAACCGGCGCCAGTTATTTATTCCCGAAGGATTTGCTCACGGCTTCTGTGTGCTAAGCGAAATTGCCCATTTTTTATATAAATGCTCGGATTTTTTTGCGCCTGACGACGAGGGGGGCATCCTCTGGTCCGATCCTGACATCGGTATTGACTGGCCGGTTCAAGATCCGATCATTTCAGAAAAGGACAAACAGTATCCACGCCTGTCTGAAATTAATCCTGATCAGCTTCCTGTCCTTGCACCAAAACCGATTATCCGCGGATGATCCTGGCCGCTTCTTCAAATTTTCTGCTGATCACAAGGGTCATTTCGGCTGCATCTAAAATCAACGATCCTGCTTCATCCATATTATTCTCTTTTGCTTTTTTTGCCCAATCCCTGTATGTTTCAGCGTGATCATCATTATGCTTTACCCAGTGTTCAAGCAGTTTGATCATTTTTTCATCAAATGTTAAAGTACTCTCAATTTCATGGTCATGGTCATGGTGATGGTGGTGATGATGTGTCATTTAAATTCTCCTTAAATAAACGTTTTGGAAACCGGATTTAACATTTATAGTTATGGACAGAAACAGTCAATACATTAATAAAAAGAAGGTCGCCATTTTACTCTTCATTGCCTGTAGTGTTTTTTCAGGAATTTTGGCCGGGGCATTTCTTGCCCTTACCCATGATCTTCCCCAGATCCTCAGTCTTGAAACATTTAGACCGTCTTCTGTTACACGAATCTACTCGGCAGACAAAGTGCTCCTGGCAGAACTTTTTGTAGAAAAAAGGGATCCGGTTCCGCTCAAAGCCATACCCGATTATCTTAAGAAAGCGCTGATCGCCACTGAAGACCGAAAATTTTATCAACATAGTGGTGTCGACCTGAAAGGAATTCTCAGAGCCGTCATCAGTGATATCCGGGCCGGAAAATTTGTTGAAGGCGCCAGCACCATCACCCAGCAGCTTGCCAAGACTCTTTTTCTGACGCCCCGTAAAACGTTGTTTCGTAAGATCAAGGAAGCATTTCTGGCTTTTCAGCTTGAGCGACGTTACACAAAAGATGAAATCCTGGAACTGTACCTTAATCAGGTATATTTCGGAAGCGGCGCATACGGTGTAGAATCGGCCGCAAGGATATTTTTCGGTAAACATGCAAAAGACCTTGGGCTTGCCGAATGCGCTCTGATTGCAGGCCTTCCCAAAGCACCGTCACGATATTCCCCTCTGGTTGACAAAGATCTTGCCATAAAACGTAGAAATATCGTCTTAAGACAGATGAAAGCTACCGGTATCATATCGGAAACAGCCTTTACTAAAGCAAAAGAAGAACGGCTTTGTCCCGGGAAACAAAACAATAATCTGGCCAAAGCGCCATACTTTGTGGACTATATAAAAAATTTTCTTGAAGAAACCCTGGGTTCATCAAGACTCTATAAAGGAGGGTTGACCGTTTATACAACACTTGATTTTAAGCTGCAAAATGCGGCAGAACATGCCGTTGCAAACGGGCTTTTGGCCGTTGAAAACAGGATGAAAAAGCAGAAAATTAAAAATCCGGCGCCTGAATGTGCCCTAATATCTCTGGACGTGCAATCCGGTGGCATACTCACCATGATCGGCGGTAAGAATTTTTACGAAACACCTTTTAACCGGGCAACCAGCGCCAAAAGGCAGCCCGGATCCGCATTTAAACCGATTGTCTATGCCTATGCCATTGAACATAATTTTCCTCAAAGCAAAATCATTCTCGATGCACCGGTAGCCTTTAAAATTGCAAACCGGAGAAACCAGTGGAGGCCGGAAAACTTTTCAGGAGATTACAAGGGTGAGATGACGCTTAGAATGGCGTTAGCACTTTCGGAAAACATACCTGCGATCAGATTAATCGAAATGTTGGGCCCTTCATCGGTAGCCGGGTTTGGGTATACTCTCGGCATCGAATCGACCCTCTATCCGAATCTTTCCCTTGCTCTCGGTACATCGGAAGTAAAGCTCATAAATTTAACGGCTGCCTATGCGGTTTTTCCCAATAAAGGAGAGTTGATCAAACCTTATGGCGTCATGGAAGTCGTTGATCGAAGTGGGCGGCTTGTTTGGCGTGTAAAACCCCAAAAAAAAGTGGTCATGTCACGAGCAGGCGCAGCCATCATGACGGATATGCTCAAAGGGGTAATCCAGGAAGGCACGGGAAAAAAAGCACGGGTAATTAACCGTCCTATTGCCGGAAAAACAGGGACCACCAACGAATATAAAGACGCACTTTTTATTGGTTTCTCACCATCGATTGCAACCGGGGTATGGGTGGGACAAGATGTTTTTATCACAATGGGTAAACGCGAAACCGGGGCCAGAGCAGCGCTTCCCATATGGATAGAGTTCATGACCAAAGCACTTGATAGTAAACCGTTTCAATACTTTGATATGCCCGATGATATGGTTAGGGTACACATGGATCCGTCAACCGGCCTCCTTGCATCCGATGATTCACCCCGGGCGGTCACAGCCCTTTTCAAAAAAGGAACAGAACCCAAAAGATTTCACTGAAATTCAAGACTGGGTAAACGCATTTGATTTCGGTGCAGCGTAGCGACGGCGTGTTTCTCTTGGAAACCGACTGACTGTTTGAAGGGCTTTAGCACGCATTAGCCCGAGCCGAATGAAATTATGACTTAAACAATCAATGGGATAATTTAGCGACGAATTGTTCTTAATAACTCCGGCGCGGCTCGGGCTTACGGGTGCTTAAGCACAAGTTTCAGTCGGTTGGAAAGAGATACACGCCGTCGTGGAGCGTTCTCCCTGTATTGGGATTCAAATGCGTTTGCCCTGAAATTCAAGATACCTGTTATTGACTTACGAAAAATTGTAACATAAAATCTGCATAACTCATCTCGAAGGTACTTTAGGTAGTGTCCATCCATAAATGAGGATTTTTGTTCAAGATCAAGGCATGTGAAAAAAATAACCATCCCAGTACGATCTGCCGGCCCTGTCCCGGTATTTTCACGGGGACCTACGGGACAGGCAGGCATATGTTTAATATTCCGAGGATTATTTTTTGAAGATAACGCAGAGATTGGGCAAAAAGACCATTTATGGATGGACACTAGGTAAAAGGACATCGGAAAAATAAGGACGATTATGATTCGAAAAGCCAAAATAAACGATATTAAAGCCATTCACGGGCTTCTCTGGGAATACGGCAAAAAGGGAGAACTTCTGCCGCGCCCTCTGAGTGTCTTATACGACCATGTCAGGGATTTCTCGGTTTACGTGGATGAAGAAAATGACGATGTTATCGGCTGTTGTGCATTACAGTTCTGCTGGGATGATCTTGCTGAGATACGATCTCTTGCCGTACATCCTAACTATCTGAGGAAAAAAATAGGATCAAAGCTTGTAGAAGCAATGCTTTCCGAGGCAAAATCGTTTGGGATAAAAAGAGTATTTGCACTCACCTACCGCCAGGAATTTTTTGAAAAATTCGGCTTTATGCAAATAGACAAATCAAAACTCCCGCTGAAAATCTGGGCCGACTGCATCATGTGTGTGAAATTTCCGGACTGCGACGAAACAGCAATGATGAAAGAGATGGACTATAATCAGGTATAAATGACATTCAAGGGAAGCGGAGGATACTTCCATACACCCGGTTTTGCAACAATATGCTGCCCTCCGACGCTCAGCCAGTTCAAATCCGGCTTGATTTCCCGTAATTTCCCGTCATCGGGCATCCTGGCATGATTGGTAAATGAATAGGTTGCCTGGAATATGCAGATGCCGGAGTTTTTTTGGCGTTCTACCACATAATTTTTCTTGAATGTCCGGGACGTAATATTATTTGCTTCCGCAATCTGGTCCATTTCACTGTTTTCAAACTTCATCAAAAGTAATTTTGAAACGCCCCTTTCGGAAATCCGTATCAACGCCCTGGACTCACTGCTTCCTGCATAAACCGTAGTAATACAGGGGATCCTTTTAAAATACTGGGACGCAACTATAGCTGCAGTCCTTCTGCCGCCAACATCCACGGGAAGACAATAATACTCAAAGAATTTTTTCTGGATATCTTCTGCATATTTATCTCCTTTTTCATATAAATCCTTGGATATATAGCGAAGACTGCGGGCCAGGTCTTCGGCTGCATTTGCAATTGGCCAGTCGATACGCACATGAAAATGTGACAGACTGTATCTATTCTTACCCCTACTGGCCGGATTTCGCTGAATAAGGAGAGCATAATCCACGGGAAGCAACATCTTTAATAAATCATGGAAATGGGCTGAATCTAAATATTTCTGCGTTCTATCAAATGTATTTGACAGCGAAAGCCTCTCATAACGGAGAAGGTTAATTTTGGTCGTTTTGTTATCTTCAAAAAACCGGATATATTTCTTGTGCTCGGAAGGGATGGTTTCTTCCATAAAAATAGCTAAAAAAGAATTCTGGCATTCATGCTCTATAGCCGGGATACGCGCACGGGGCTTCAACTCGCGTTTTTCTACAAACGGGTAATCGATTTTTTTGCTAAGAAAATTATTATAGGAATCTAACAGAGCATACTTGACCATATGCTGATCTAACTCATCTCGCAAAAGTTCATAATAAGAACGCCTCAATCTGTCTTCCTGACTCAGCTCTTCCCTCACACACCAGAATGCCAATCTTGCCTCCTGACAGCCCGCTCAAGGCGGATACTTTTTTATTTTTTCTTATAATAGCACTATTTTAGACAATCGTCAACAGCATATGATCTTCATTTTCGGTTAAACTTATCAATCCAATTATACAGCCCTTCCCGATACCTGTATGCGAAAAACATAAGTACAAGGCATACGCTTAATACAAGAACAAACCACCCGTATCTCTGTTCAAAAATATACGATCCCTGAAGGCTGAGCATGAGTGTCCCGGGCATTCGTCCTATGGCTGTAAGTAAAATAAAAACTTTTAAAGGTATGGCGCTTAATCCAAGAAATAAACACAGGTAGTCTTTAGGAAAGCCCGGGAAAACAAATAAACCAAACAAAACGATGACGCCCTGGCGTTTTACAATATTATCCATCCGTTCTAATTTAGCCGGAGGAATAAGTTTTCTTACAAATCTTTTTCCCAGAAAACGACCGATTGTGAAATTGATCAACGATCCTACTGTCAGACCGATACTCGAATAGAAAAATCCTTTTGTCGCTCCGAATAAAAATCCTCCGATAAAACCTGTTGCTTCACCGGGAAAAGGGGCCAGCAAAACCTGGAGAATCTGAATGATGATAAAAACAACCGGCGCACCCGTACCAAAGGACGTGACAAAAACCTTGATTTGCTCTCTATCCGTAAAAATATCATAGTAATAGGTGGTTTTTCCCCACAGAGGTATGCGGTACAAATATCCCAGCACAACAAGGACGCATACAACGATAACAGTAATTATCTTTTGAATATTTTTATTTATCACTCGTCACAGGACATTCGTTATTCGATATTCGCCATTTGTCCCCGAACCCTGATCCCTGTTCAATAAGAACTTAGGGACTTCGCCCCATAAGCGCTAAATTGTTTTGTAAACATTCACAGGTTACATTTATGCCGTACAGGGTTGTTTTGAAAGATGAACATCGAACATATTAAAAGATGAACGTCCAACATCGAACATTGAACGTCGAACGTCGAATAATGATGTCGCTCTGCTCCTCAAATTATTCTAAAATCGAATGAAAAACAAACATCCAATAGTTCAGGTTTTTTAATTATTGGTACACGCCGGATAAGTTTTAACCATCTCTGGTCTTCCTAAATTCCTTTTTTTCCATTCAACATTCGATGTTGGACGTTCGATGTTGGACGTTCATTTTTTTCAGTAAACCTTCCACAGTTTTTCCGGCGCAAAAAATAACTTAGCACTTATGGGGCTTTGCCCCAATTGGAATAATCAACGTACTATATGGTGAGTGCAGCCACGGCCGGCAGGGCCTTACCTTCCAGAAGAGCAAGAAAAGCTCCTCCCCCTGTTGAGATATATGTTATCCTGTCGGTTTCGCCGCTCTTGTGTACGGCGACATCTGTATCTCCCCCGCCAACAATTGAAAGTGCATAGGAATTGGCCACACTATGGGCCATGGCGAATGTTCCCCGGCTGAATGCATCCATTTCAAAAACGCCCATAGGTCCGTTCCATACAATTGTTTTGGCATCATATAAAACTTCGGCATAGAGCCTGGATGTGGCAGGACCGATATCCATAACCATCCACTCACTTGGGATCTCCTGTATGGGTACGATTTTGATTTCTGCTCTCGCATCAAAATGGCTTGCCACAACCGCATCTACCGGAAGATAAAACTTTATACCGGCTTCAGACGCTTTTCTCAATATGGATTCAGCGGTTTCAATAAGGTCATTTTCTATTTTTGACTTTCCCAAATCGTAACCAAAACTTTTAAGGAATGTATTTGCCATGGCCCCGCCGATAATGATTTTGTCAACATGACGGAGCATGTTCTCCAACGCCCCTATTTTGCTCGACACCTTTGCTCCGCCCACAACGGCAACCACGGGACGTTGAGGATCAGCCATTGCTTTTTTAAAATAGTTGAGTTCCTTTTGAAGCAAAAAACCGGCTCCGGATACCGGTGCGAATTTTGTTATGGCGACAACCGAGGCATTGACCCGGTGAGATACTGCAAAGGCGTCATTTATATAAACGTCACAAAGCTCGGCCAGCGCCTTTGCAAATGTATCATCATTTTTCTGCTCCTCGGGATGGAATCTTAAATTTTCGAGGAGCACAACATCGCCACTTTTCATTTTATTTACGAGCTCTTTTATCTCGGAACCGATACAGTCTTTTGCCATTATAACTTCTTTTCCAAGGAATCTGCCCAAGCGCTTAGCTACGGGAGAAAGACTGAATTCAGGCACGGGCTTCCCTTTTGGCCTACCCAAGTGTGAAGCGATGATTAGCTTTGAATTATGATCCAGTGCATATTCCAATGTTGGCAAAACAGCACGAATCCGGGAATCATCAGTGATGTTCTGATGCTCATCCAGGGGAACATTAAAATCTACTCTGAAAAAGACCCTTTTGCCTGAAAGATCTATGTCTTTAATCGTTTTCATGATTTCTCCTCCCCTTTTCCTTTATTCTGTCTTTTTCTTCTCTTTTAGCTTGCGTTGAAGGGCTTTCTTTTTAGACCATCTTTCCAGAAAGTTTATACGACCGGACTGATACTCCCTTTCGATAAATTCTTCCCGAACCTTCAGCCCGCCGGCCCCCTCAATGGCTGATCTTAAACATTCTGTTTTGTGACGACATGCAAGACAGGTCTCAGGAGTATTTCGCAACCCGTTCTTGCCTTTAGGAAAAACGGTTTCGAGTTCGCCAAAGCAAGGGGGAAATTTCTTATTTAGTTCTTTATCGGTCATTGTCTTGTCAATTTTTAGGGTGGGCAATGCCCGCAATTATTCGTCTCTGAAATTCTATCCCGCTGTAAGCGGGAAAAATTAAGGTCTTTTTTAGGCTTATATTTATACCTGAATTTTACAATAACCCAATTTTCCATTTTCTCTCCGAGCCGGCGGCCCAGAACCCAATATTCCAGTGTTCCAATATTCCAACATTCCAATTGTGACCTGCCCGCTCGTGCCCCTGGCCGCCTCTCCTTGCCTGCCCGCTCGTGCCTCGCAGTGGCAGGCGGGCCCCTCCGCCATGGCCTGCGCCTCAGGCGAATGCCGGGCGGGCTTGACTGGCGGGCGAGCTTGCAATGGCAGGCAGGGCGAAGCGAACTAATTTGTCTTTGACCCTACTTATTTTGCATATCAAATTCCTGATTCATCCGTGCAATATAACCTTGATCCGCAAAGCTGAAATATCGGTTGTCTCCTATGATCAAATGTTCGTGAACGGTTATACCGATTACTCTGCAGGCAAAAATTAACTGTCGTGTGATGGAGATATCTTCCGGAGACGGCTTGGGATCACCTGAAGGATGGTTGTGGGCAAAAATAAGAGCTGCGGCGTGATGATTAAGGGCTGCAAGTATTACCTCTCTCGGGTAAACCGAACTTGCAGTCAACGTTCCTTCAAAGAGGATTTCCGTAGCAACAACCCTGTTCTTGGCATCAAGGAAAAGAACAGTGAAGCATTCACGACTCTTTTCTCTTATGCTGTGGTAAAGAAAATCAAACAGCTCTCTTGAGTTGTTCAAGGGGTCTTTGTATATCAACCGTTTTTCAAGATAACGATCTGCAACCGCTTTTATAAGCTTGATCCCCAGTAGATTTTTAGGGCCAATCCCGGGCACTTCACAAAGCGCTGCCGGTGAAGCTTCAAGTACACCCTGAAACGTTTTAAACCGTGTCAGTGAAGCCTTGGCAGCATCTTTGCAGTCTTTTCGAGGAGTGGCAAGGGTTAGAAGCAATTCAATAACTTCATAATCATGGAAGCCGGAAAGGCCTGAAGTAAGAAATTTTTTCCGTAGCCTCTCCCTGTGACCTTTCCCCTTATGTTGTCTGACAGGTTCAATTTCGGGCTGCTCATCAGAGATTGCATATTTTTTCATAAACCGATCAAGTTAGTTCGCTTCGCTCATCCCGCTATATAGCGGGAGAATGTTGGAATATTGGGTTTTGGGAAAATGGAAAGTTGGGTTATTGTAAAATTCCTCTTGACAGGAATTAAATAGAGGAATGTCATTTTCTTTAAATTATCATTCCAATATTCCATCATTCCATTATTTTTACCCCGCCTGCCCTGCCTGTCGAAGCAACGCGTAGATCCCGCCATCGGGGCCCCGTAGCTCCGGCAGATGGTACTGGGGTGAAACTTTTTTTCTATTATACTGGGGCCATGTGCAAGTTAAAAATATAAGTCTAAAAAATACCTTTATTTCCAATAAATTGTAGAATTCCCGAGACGTTTAATTAATATCGAGTTCGTGTTTAAGATCGCGGGTCATCAGCCTGTGTAAGGCTTCTCGGGGAGAAACATCGTCATAAAGAATATGGTATACTTCGTGGGAAATCGGCATTTCAACACCAAGCCCGCGTGACAGGTTATAAACCGACTTGGCTGTTTTGACGCCCTCCGCAACCATTCGCATTTCAGACAGGATCTCTTTTAACTTCATGCCCGCCCCTATCTTTTTCCCCACGGTATGGTTCCTACTGATACTTCCGGTGCAGGTCAGCACCAGGTCCCCGACACCGGCAATCCCGGCAAAAGTACGCGGGTCGGCTCCAAGCTTTAATCCCAGCCGACGAATCTCTGTCAGACCCCTGGTAATCAGTGCCGCCCTTGTATTTAAACCCAGCCCAAGACCATCCATGATCCCGGCGGCTATGGCAATAACATTTTTTACAGCGCCTCCCAGCTCAAGACCGATTATGTCATTGTTTGTATAAACCCTGAAATACGGAGTTGCAAATAGATGCTGAATATAGCCTGCTATTTTTTGGTCTTTTGATCCTACAACGATAACGGTGGGAAATTTATTCGCTACTTCCCGCGCAAAACTCGGGCCTGAAAGGACTGCAAAAAAATTATCGTCAATTTCAGGGAGAGTCTCTTTGAGCACACCGGACATGGTCAAATGGGTCTTGTTCTCGATACCTTTGGAAGCCGACACAATAATCGTGCCGGGTGAAATATGCCCGCGAATTTTTTGAGCCGTCTCCCTCATAACATGGGACGGAACAACAATCAGTACAAGGTCTTTTTTTAATACAACTTCGGAAATATCGTTGGAAGGGAATATGTTGGCTGAAAGTGAAAAACCGGGAAGAAAAACTTTGTTTTCCCTGTAATCTTGGATCTGCTCTTTTACTTCCTTTTCAAATACCCATAAATCGACTTTAAAACCTTTTAAACCTAAAAGATCGGCAAGAGCCGTACCCCAACTTCCAGCACCCACAACACCGATCTTTACGGCACTAACATCTATTTGATTTTTCACTGGCTAATCACCTCAACTATAAATGATCTTCCTTTTCTGCGAGCCGTGCAACACCCGCAACTTTTTCTTCGTGTAACAGCCCGATAAGCTTTACCCCCTGGGTGTTACGGCTGATCACAGAAATTTGGCTCACCGACATGCGTATCAGCTTCCCTGTGTCGGCCATTAACATCAGATCGTCGTCATCATCAACCAACAGTATTGCCACAACCTGTCCGTTTCGCTTACTTGTCTTAATGGTAATAACACCCTTGCCCCCGCGCCTCTGGAGAGGATACTCATCAATTGAAGTTCTTTTTCCGTACCCGTTCTCCGTTGCCGCAAACAGCGTCTGGCCATGGCTTAGAACCTCCATGCCAACAATTCGGTCCCCTTTGGCAAGCCTCAACCCGTGAACGCCCCTTGAGACGCGGCCGCTCGGTCGAACGTCGGACTCGTGAAAGCGTATAGATTTGCCCGTGGCAGAACCCAAAAAGATATTCTGGGTCCCGTCTGTTATCCTTGTTGCAATCAATTCGTCACCTGGAACCAGACTTAAGGCAATGATACCGCCGGATCTGGGTCTGGAAAACGCCATAAGATCGGTCTTTTTGACCAGTCCGTTTCGGGTTGCCATAATAATGAAATACCCCGGCTCAAATGCCGGGACAGCAAGTACGGTGGTAAGTTTTTCATCCTTTCCCAGGTTAAGAAGATTAACAATCGCTTTTCCTCGGCTCATTCGACCGGCCTGGGGAATATCGTACACTTTGCACCAGTAAACCCTTCCCTGGTTTGTGAAAAACAGAAACGTATGGTGGGTAGACGCCACAAAGAGATTTGCAATAAAATCGTCATCCTTAACTCCCATGGCTGTCTTTCCTTTGCCGCCGCGCTGCTGTTTCCGGTAAAGGGTAATGGGATTCCGTTTTATATATCCGCTTTTTGAAATGGTGACAACCATGTCCTCTTCAACAATCATATCCTCAATGGTTATCTCTTTTGTTGATTCAACAATCTCAGTCCGGCGCTCATCCCCATACTCTTGCTGAATTTCTGTAAGCTCGTCCTTAATTATGTTTTTCACAAGGCGCTCACTGCCTAAAATCTCTTTATACCAGGCAATATCCTTGAGAGTATTCTTGTATTCTTCCAGAATTTTTTCCTGCTCCAATCCGGTAAGCCGCTGCAGACGCATATCGAGTATGGCCTGGGCCTGTATTTCCGTCAGGTCGTATGTCCGAACCAGACCCTTTTTGGCTTCGTCCGGCGATTTGGATTCGCGAATCAAAAATACGACATCATCAAGATTTTCAAGGGCGATTTTTAAGCCTTCCAGGATATGGGCCCGCGCTTCAGCCTTTGCCAGGTCATACCGGGTTCGCCGGATAATAATCTCCCTGCGGTGAAGAATGAAATGCTCAAGAATCTTTTTCAAAGAAAGTTGTTGGGGCTGGTTGTTCACAATGGCAAGAAAAATGATGCCGAAGCTGTTCTCCATCTGCGTGTGCTTGTAAAGCTGATTGATTATCACCTCCGCAAACTGATCTTTTTTCAGCCCCACCGCGATCCGCATACCTTCCCGGTCCGACTCATCCCTTATATATCGTACCCCTTCGACCTGCTTTTTCTTTATCAGGCTCACAATTTTTTCGATAAGTTTTGCCTTGTTCACCTGATATGGAAGCTCCGTGATAACAATTGTATCTCTTCCTGTCCTTTTGTCTTTCTCGATCACGGCTCTCGCCCTGATCCGGATGATGCCCCGACCGGTTGTATATGCCTCATGAATTCCATTGGTGCCGTAAATAATACCGGCCGTGGGAAAGTCAGGTCCTGGGATATACTCCAAAAGGTCCTGAGATGTTAGATCAGAATCATCTATGACTGCCTTTGTGGCTTCAATGACTTCAAAAAGATTGTGAGGCGGTATGTTGGTGGCCATACCAACGGCGATACCCGCAGAACCGTTTATTAAGAGGTTGGGGGCTTTGGCCGGAAGTACACAAGGCTCTGTTAAAGAATCATCATAATTAGGCACAAACTCAACGGTTTCCTTGTCCAGGTCCTCCATCATCTCATGAGCCAAACGCATCATTCTGACTTCGGTATACCTCATTGCGGCCGGAGGGTCGCCATCCACAGAACCAAAATTGCCCTGGCCGTCTATAAGAGGATACCGTAAAGAAAAATCCTGAGCCATCCGTACAATGGTATCATAAACCGCAGTATCACCATGGGGATGATATTTACCGATAACATCACCGACGATGCGGGCGGATTTTTTATACGCTTTGTTCCAATCGTTTTTCAGCTCTCGCATTGCAAATAGTATGCGTCTGTGGACGGGTTTCAGGCCGTCGCGCACTTCCGGGAGTGCCCTCCCGATGATTACACTCATGGCATAATCGAGATACGACTTTTTCATCTCGCTCTCGATACTGATCTGTGCCAACTTTTCTGTATTCAACATATTAAAAACCCAATTGTCTGTTCTTTCAGAATTTAGTTTCTTAGTTGCAAATTATGTGCTTTTTATGGCATTTTTTTTACAACTTAAAAAAAAGTGTGAAGTGATCTAAAATGCCTAAAGTTTACCCTGTGGAATACCTGCCCAATGAAATGCAACGCCTATTTCATCGGGGCGAAGCCCATTACTACGGAGTTTTGGAATTCTACTAATTTTTATATGAACAGATGGAGCGACCTGCCCGCTCGTGCCTTGCAATGGCAGGCGGGAGCGACACCTTAACTTTAGTCACTTCAAACTTTATTTCACTTTAGTCACTTCTGATTTTCAATCCTTACAGGATCAACCAATCTTTGATAACTGGTATAATAAATATCGGTTAATGTTAAAAAAGCAGTAGCAACCAGAGGGCCGTAAATAATACCCAGGATTCCGAACATCTTTAATCCCCCGATAATTGAGAAAAAAACAAGGAGCGTATGCATTTTAACCCGTTTACCCACTAGTTTTGGTTTTAACAAATATTCAATTCCACCGGAAAGTATAATGTAAAAAACAACAAAAAATATCCCTGATGCAATCCGCATTTTTAAGAATAGATATAGAGCCGCGGGAATAAATACAACTCCTATTCCTATGATGGGAAGAAACGCGAGCAGGACCATTATAACCCCCCATAAAAACGGTGAATTAAAATCAAAAAGAAAAAAAACGATACCTCCTGCCACACCCTGAATCAGACCGCAAAATCCATTGCCGATAAGAATAGCACCGGCCATGTCCTTAAATTTTTGAATTAGTTTTTCATCCTGTTCTTTTGGGAGCGGAGAAAGATCGATGATAAACGCAACAAGTTTGTCCCCGTCAAATAAAAGATAATAGATAATAAGGAGCATAAAAAAGAAATATACAAAAAATTTGAATACATTCGAGGCAATAGAACTGGCCTGCTGAAATAGAAAGAGGCCGACGAATTTTCCGAGTTCTGAAACCGCCTTATTTAATTCTTCACCGGTAATTTCCATATTTAAATTGGAAAGGACAAGGTTTATTCTTTCAAGAACCCTGCTGCTTTCAAGCAGGGGCTTGATTTGGTCGCTGATTGCCCCGCCTTTTCCCATAAGATACAGAGCGTAGGCCTCCTTTGACAAAATGCCTACAAAAAAAACGGTCGGGATAAACAGGATAAAAAATATTAAAGCGCAGGTTAGCAGCGATGCAAGAAGAGAATTAATTTTTCTGTTTAAAAAATTATAAACCGGTTTAAAAATGCCGGTTACAACAGCGGCAAGAACAATAACAGACATAAAAGGCCAGAAAAGCCGGCCAAGAAAAAAAGCTGACACAAGAAAAAGGGCCAGAAAAAACCACAAAATAATATTATGGGAAGTTCTATCCTGCATAGTACTCCAACTAAAAACTATGTTTCGTTATCACAGGCTATATTGTGAGACCTTTGCAAAACGCCCCTTTTTGCTCAATTTCTGCGTCCCCGATAATCGGGATTTATCAACAGGCTCAAATTTTAACCTGCCACCGATCTTTGGCGGGTTAATCCTCAAAATACTTAATGTATTCCTGCCTGCCCCGTAGCTCCCCGTGGAAGAACCGGGACAGGCCGGCAGATGGTACTGGGGTAGGTCCCCGTGAAAGTACCGGGACAGGCCTGCAGATCGTACTGGGGTGAAACTTTTTTTCTATTTCACCGGGGCCATTATTCCAATTGGGGCCAAGCCCCTAAGTTCTGTTGGAGATGGTGTTGTTATAATCGAGAAAGATATCGTGTAAAAATATTGGAAGGTATTTTACTTACTCGCAAATCCTCCAGCCACCAATAAAAGAAGGGCTTCATAAACGAAAACCGCAACATAGCTACCACATAAACCATAAACAATACCGCCGCCGATTACGGCAGGCACAGCAAAAACAACCAAGATACCCAACCTTCTGCTGATGTTCATCTGTGTTAATCTCCTTTAAGTGTAAACGTTTCTCGAAACGCCTTTTACTCAAAATTAATGAGGTTCAAAAAGCAATAAATTGATAATATTAGGTTTTTTTTCTTTTTAGTGCGGCGAAGCCGCATGATGTAGAATCGCGCAGCGATTGTATAATTTTTAACACCCTAAATGAGCGAAACATAACATATTTTTCCCGTTTTGTTTACGCTCAATTAGGGTAACAATAACATTTAATTAAGTAAAGGAAAAACAGACAAACCTGTTTATTTTTTAGTATAGTCATAAAGGTTTGACGATCATGGGTTTTTTTAATAACATACAAAAACCTAAACTGAGTGATTGTCGAGTTTGCCGAAGATGCAAGGCGCAGGGTGCGCAGCTGTAATCTTCTACCGCAAGCGCCCTGCAACACAGCAGATTCGGTAAAATCGGCAAGCCCGACTTGTTGGGTCGTAGCTTAAATCGAAGCCCAAAGGGTTTCAAATTGTGACATTTTTTAATAGTGCTCATGGCGATCCATCTAGTGATAATGATTAATATCTGGATTTTCTTCAAGGATTTAAAAATATTAAAATATTTATTTTCTGGCGCAATTTGAAACGCTCAATTTAGGGAAAAATTTCATGATCAAAGGTCTCAATACAAAATGTGCCTGATTATATTTTCCTACGATATGCATCCCCGTTACCGGTTGATACTTGCCGCTAACCGGGACGAAGATTACAACCGTCCGACAGCGCCGCTTTCTTTTTGGGATGACGCGCCGGGCATTCTTGCCGGTCGTGATTTAAAGCACAATGGAATGTGGCTTGGGGTTTCCCGAACAGGACGAATTGCGGCCATCACTAATTTCAGAGAACCTGATTTTCGGATTGCGAATGCCCCTTCCCGTGGTCTTCTCGTCGGCGATTTTCTGGTCTCAAAACAATCTCCCAAAAATTATATAGAACACGTTAAATCTATGGGACACAGATTCAATGGGTTTAATCTTTTTGTTGGAGACAGGTCCGAGCTATTTTATTATTCCAACAGGGGAAACAGCATTAAGAAAATAATACCCGGCTTATACGGTGTGAGCAATCGATTTCTTGACACGCCATGGCCCAAGGTTGTTAAAGGAAAGGCTGGTCTTAAAAAACTGATTGATAACACTGAAAAAATAGACTCTGAAGACATATTCGGTATTCTGAAAGACAGCTCTTATCCACCGAACAACGTGCTACCGGACACCGGCGTCGGCCTCACTTGGGAACGGATTCTTTCCCCCTTGTTTATCACAAGCAAATTTTACGGGACCCGTTCATCTTCAATAATTTTGATAGAACGCTCAGATAGAATAACATTTTTAGAACGGACATTTATTTCAGAGAACGCTGTATCCAGAAAGGAGAAAACCCGAAAATTCACCTTTGATATAATATAGTTTAAGAAAATTTGAGGGAAAAGCCTTGACAAATCCACCATAGCTGCTTAAAATTCTTTATGAAATATGTTCTTTTTCATCTTTTACCCCAAATTATCTATTTGTGGGGGCGAAACGGCTTCGACGGGGATAAAGAAGCATCGGCTGCATGCCAAGCTCCTGCCGGCTTGTAAAAAGGGCGGGAAACTTAAAGTAATCGCAGACGATTATAATTACGCTTTAGCCGCTTAAAGGCTAACGTCCTGCCGGGTTATTCCTGCGCATCCGGCGAGGACGTCGACAAGCAGGATAGCCGGTCCCGATATCCCGTTAACGGATCGGTGATATTTTTACGGGATAGCCTATCAAGCATCTTGCCTGAAGGAGACTCGAGAAGGCGAAAGCGAAATTTCAGGCTATGTATGTAGACGCCCGTGCGGAATGTTCACGGACGCGGGTTCGACTCCCGCCGCCTCCACCACGCTTCGCCTTACAGGCTACGCGTGGCAAGCCACTTTGAAAACAGATCAAAGGAATACAAATCCAACAATTAACAATAGTTAGAAGCGTGCCCTGCGTAGTTCGCAGAACGAAGCGGAGCTGATTCGCCTAGATGGCTACGCGTGGCAAGCCACTTTGACTATTAAGATTCGACAATAAAATATTTTGTAGATTAATGCTTGGCGAATTTCGGCAACACTTCAAGATAATTGAATTATAGGCTATATATGGTGTAGAGATTTTTTTATTGACAAATTGTCAATTATGAGTATAATTCAATTAACAATTCAAACTACCCCGATGGTTTCGACCTTGGGCGCGGGGCTGCACTAGCAGCCCCTGCTTTTTTAAGCCTCCCCTTATGAAAACTTTCGTCTATATTGATGGTTTCAATTTTTATTATGGTGCTGTAGCCAAAACTCCCTATAAATGGTTGGATTTCAAGTTATTATTGCAAAACTTGTTGAGCCCAAAGCACAAAATCCTCAAAATAAAGTATTTTACAGCTCTTATCACGGGTAAAATTGATCCTAACGCACCTGTTAGGCAGAAGACTTATTTAAGAGCTCTTCAAAAGTATATACCCGAATTATCAATTTATTACGGCACTTTTAACAGTCACGATGTAATAAAACCATTAGCATGTAGAAATAAAAAATTCACAAGACCTTTTTTCGTCCCGATAATTAAAACCGAAGAAAAAGGTTCTGATGTTAATCTTGCTGTTCACCTTTTAAACGATGCATGGCTAAATGAATATGATTGCGCGGTAGTGGTATCGAATGATAGCGATTTGGTAGAATCTTTAAAAATAGTTAAAAATCAATTGAAAAAAAGATAGGTATAATAAATCCTCGCAACAAGACTCCTGCAAGAGAATTAATGAAATATGCAAATTTTCATAAAAAAGTTAGAAAGGGCGTGCTAAAAATTTCACAATTACCAGATCCAATACCCGACACAACAATCAAGAAGCCAAAGATTTGGTAGGAATTGAATTTTGAAGTCAAATTCCAAAAACCTTCTCAATTATCACCTATATTGTTCGGATGTTGTTCAACAAAATTTTAATTAATTGAAATAATTACATTATTTTGGTATAAATATAAGTTCGACTCCCGCCGCCGCCTCCACGCTTCGCCCTAGGGGCTACGAATGGCGGGCCAATAATGATCAAAATCGTCAAAAATGTAAATAATATCTGAGATGAATATAGAAGCGTGCCTTACGTAGTTCGCATAACAAAGCGGGGCCAATTCGCCTCAAAGGTTACGCGTGGCAAGCCACCTTGAAAATAAATTAAAGAGATACCACAACAAATACAATCATTTAGAAGCGTGAAATCATGTACTTCGTTTATCTGCTTCGCAGCATTCCTTATCCCGATCAAACGTACATCGGCTATACCACAGACCTCAACACCCGCTTAACATCCCATAATCACGGGAAATCCAAGCATACAGCAAAATATTAACCTTGGAAATTAGTTCCTGAATTTTGTATGAAAATTAATGAGAGTTTTTAAACGACTTAGTTGAAGCGGGTTTAAACAAAATCATAGAATCATACTTTTACCCAAATGGTAAATCGAATGATGATCTTTTTTATTCATTAATTTTCACCCAAAGGGCGAGTCGGGGGCTTCCATCTCCCCGCTTTAAGCGGGATCTTCGAGCTGCGCTTGTCCGCCTCTGGCGGATTATTAAGGGTTCGTAATAGTTCACTATGACTTCGCCCTTAAGTGCCTTGCATATGAAAGCCTTCGACTCGTGCAAAATTCATGTATTCACTTACACCGCTTTCAGCGAACAATCAAAAGCTCTTTCATTTGAGAAATATCTAAAATCTCATTCCGGAAAAGCCTTTGCTCGTAAACGGTTGTGGTAATTCCGTTCATTTATTTGCTATCAATATCAGTAGTAATGACCAAACCAATACTTGAAGATCCCAAGAAAAGCCTTCATTCTTTCCGGCATTTGGTGACTGATCGTCTCTATAAAGCTATGGTGATGGGATCCATGATTGAAGAGCTGGCCGGAAGGGATGTATTCGAACGGTTACCAGTACAGTCAGTTTTGCCATCTGTATCGTCAATGGGCCGGTCGTATCGATCCGGTCATCCGCCAAGAACACCGTGCCGGCGAAAAGATGTTTGTTGATTATGCCGCTCAGACGGCATATATCTATGATTTGCCGACAAACCATATCCCAATAACCCCACAGAATCCTTGACATTTTTCTTTCGCTGATGTATTCATTCGAATCAATTCATATTTCGGGGAATTACAGATGAACAAATCGGATCTTATCGAGGCGCTCAAAACGGAAGCAGGGATCACAAAAAACGAGGCTACAGTGGTTGTGAACCTGTTTTTCGATGAAATGGCAGACGCTTTGGCCAACGGTGACAGAGCGGAAATCCGGGGCCTGTGTTCATTTTACGTCAAACAGTACAAGGCATACACCGGGAAGAACCCAAAAACCGGAGAACATGTTAAAGTTAAGGAAAAGAGACTTCCGTTTTTTAAATGTGGGAAGAAATTGAAAGAGAGGGTGGATAAATACGGGGATTAATTTCTGATAAAAACTTTTTTCCGACAATCGTATCACAAGGCATTGGAACCATAAGATAAGATATTTGCTGCTTTTGCAGGTATCACATAGTCCTATTCAACCGCCCTAAACCTCTTGCAATCATGTGCCAAGGCATTGACCATATAAATAAATGGCGAATCCCCAGCCATATCAGGGTTTAAGTTGACATTAAACAAATCAGCCATTTCAACGAAATTAAGATACATCTTGCAAAAATCCATATTTTCGCAGTTGACACATTTTTTTTCACCCATTTTTCACCTTCCTTTCAAATTGCGGCTTGCCGGTTGGGCACCTTTGACTCCATCAATAATCTCCTTGGAATTTCTGTTTTCAAGTTTTGAATAACAAACAGGAAAAGAATGATCAAGATCCAAGGTGAGATTAAATGGTCTGTTTTCTTTAGCAATATAAAAACAGTAATACCAAAATGAAGCCTTTCCCTCTCCATTCCTCCATCATACCCCAATAACAACTCCTCCACATCTTTTCCATTTTTATTTGAACATTACGGGATTGGATTCAAGGTTCTCCGTCAAAAAAATGTCCTTATAATCAGCTTGACTTTTTTCAACAATATTTTATTATCTAAACAATCAATAAAGGCCCGTCCTTAATTGGCGGGCCAGTTTCGTTCTGAAGGAAATATCCATTTGTCAAAGTGGCAACCTGCAGTTTGGAACTATGAGAATTTTTTGAAAGGAGGGTGTCACTATGGCTAATGGAATTGTAAAATGGTTTAATAGCGGCAAAGGCTATGGATTCATTGAGCAGGAAGATGGTCCGGATGTATTCGTTCATCATTCAGGAATCAATTCCACCGGTTTCAAGTCTCTTGATGAAGGCGATCGAGTAACCTTTGATATAGAGCAGGGTCCAAAAGGTCCGGCTGCTGTAAATGTCACTGTGGTTTAGCTTCCAGTTTTAATCAGAAAAAGGGCATTCCCCAAAATATGAGGGACTGCCCTTATTTTTTAGCAAGAAAATTTTTACATGTTTTATGAAGCAATGTTTATCCATCGAAAAGTTGGTATAGATTAAAACACGAAAGAAGGTAAAAAAAATGCAGAACGTGAAATGGGAAGTTAAAGACAATAAACTAATTATTGAGATAGATTTGACATTGGAGTTCGGAGGCTCGAAATCTGGCAAAACGATTACCATTGCCAGTACGCGGGGAAACCAAAAGATTGAGGGTACCAATGCTATCATCGGTTTGAACGTCTACAAATATCCAGAAAGCGGATAACATCCACAATTCATCAAGCAAATTTAAAAATAGTGGATTGATCTCCCATCATACCCTATCCAGCATTCCCCAATCACAATATCCCAATCCTTTTTTTTGCCGATTTCGAAACTTTGTAACAAGTCATATGGATTTGATTTTTTAACGTTAATAAGTTATGGTCACAATGTTTCGATTATGTTAAGAAATTTTCGAATGCAATAGTCTAAACGGAAGCGAGGTTGCAGACAGGTAAAAACCAGTGAACAAAGCTTTCCTGATATGACACGGAGCAGTACGACAAATAACAATCAGATCCAAAACTCGTTGACAACATTGCTGAGTGAGGCAGCGAAATCTCTTGCGAGTTATCTTGAAAGAATTTTACCATCACTCTTCAACGATTGGTGGAACGAAGCTGTTGTAGGCAAACTTTCCTTCCAACAACGGCGGCGAGTCGATCAACGAGGGATTGACTCCCTATCATTGTTGGATCTTGCTGCCTTACTTCGAGTGTTGGATCAGAATTGGTATCAGATCTCAATGAAGATGAATCTGTCCTCGGAAGCCCGACATTTTGTCAAGGAAATGCAGACAGTTCGGAACCGATGGGCACACACAGGCACAGAAGGGTTTCCGCTTGAGGATTTATACCGGGACTTGGACACCCTGCAGCGATTCGCCGCTGTAATCGAGGCTGATGAAACTCTCATTCAAGAGATTCGTGCTACAAAAACGTCCTTGTTTACTTGGGAAAGGGGGGCCATTTCTCAAATTCAGACAAAAGAGGAACAGCCAACGTTAGCTCAAGAAACGGTTGCCTCCGAGTTTGAGCCGGGGCAGATTGTTTCGCTGAAGTCGCATTCTGCAATCCGTGGAGCAGTTGTATCGATTATACCGGGCAAACCGGAAAACAGGTACAAAGTATTCGTTGATGGCGAGGCACAAACATTCTATGCCTCTCAAATCCAAGCTGAAGATTTGGATGACAAAGACTACCTCTTTTTACCTTGTAAAGAGTTTCATTCTTATCTCACCGCTCTCCAAATACAACATCCAGGATTATCAACGCTTTATTCACTTAATGCTGCTCGTATTGATTTTATTCCATATCAATTTAGGCCGGTGTTGAAATTCATAAGATCCGACCGTCCGCGCTTGCTCATAGCTGACGGCGTTGGCGTAGGTAAAACCATCGAGGCGGGACTAATTCTTCGCGAACTACAGGCTAGGCGTGACATCCGTTCCATCCTTATTATTTGCCCTCGTCCATTGGTTATCGAACGTAAGTGGGAAATTGAAATGAAGCGTTTTGAAGAGCGCTTTCTTCACCTTGACGGTCGTACATTGCGTTTTTGCATTAACGAAATGGATCTGGAAGGTGTCTGGCCGGAACAGTACCACAAGGTTATCATTCCATATTCCTTGTTCGATGAAGCTCTTCTTTACGGAACAGAACCTGGCTCCAAACGAAAGTCTAAGAAGGGGCTCTTAAATCTTGACCCACCACCCCGTTTCGATCTGGTTATTGTTGATGAAGCGCATCATATCCGTAATACAGAGACTTATAAACATAAGGCAGTACGTTTCTTTTGCGATAATGCAGAGGCGGTGGTTTTCCTAACAGCTACACCGATTCAACTTGGAAGTAACGATCTTTTTGTATTACTGAATGTACTCCGACCAGATCTGATAATTGATCACGAAAGTTTTGTGCATATGGCTGAGCCAAATCCCTTCATAAACCGTGCGGTAGCCATAACACGCGCACAAGAAACGGGATGGTCCATACAAGCAGTGGGAGCGCTCGAACAGGCCGCTATTACATCGTGGGGGCGATCCATTCTCCGACACAACCCGGAATTCAATCGAATACTCAATCAACTTTCACAATACGATATCGAATTAGAAGAGCGTGTGCAGCTTATTACTGATCTCGAAGCCCTGCACACTTTCGCAGGAATAATTAACCGAACTCGCAGACGTGATATTGGCGAATTTACGATAAGAAAGCCCGAAACTGTTACCGTTCAATTCACTACGGCACAGAAAAAACTACATGATGACTTACTTCAGGTTCAAGCAGAAATTTTTAGCCGAATTCATGGAGACATCAATGTCAAGTTCATGATGACAACGATACGACGGCAGGCAGCAAGCTGTTTATACGGACTCGTTCCCTTCCTTCAGGACATTCTTAACCGCCATATCGATGAATTATCATGGGAAGAGGCTGACAATATTCAAGAGGCTCCTTTTGAAAATTCGGTTGAAGCCATAGAATCAAGCATCCGAAACATCCTGGAACAAGCACAGGCGCTTGATCCCTATGATCCGAAACTTGATGCTCTCAAGAAAATCCTGAAAAATAAGCAGGAGTTGCCAAACAACAAGGTAATGCTCTTCAGCAGTTTTCGGCATACACTCCATTACCTTTACCAGAAAATTAAGACAGATGGTTTCCGCGTTGGGCTGGTCCATGGCGGGACACCTGATGAAGAACGCATCGAATTTCGTAATCGTTTCGAATTGAATCGTGAACAGAACAATGCATTAGATATTTTACTGTTTTCCGAAATCGGCTGTGAAGGATTGGACTATCAGTTTTGCGATTGCATTGTGAATTATGACTTACCATGGAATCCAATGAGGGTTGAGCAACGGATTGGTCGTATTGATCGTAACGGACAGAAAAGTGAGAGTGTTGCTATTTTCAACCTGATTACCCCTGGGACCGTTGATGCGGACATCTATGAACGCTGTTTGCTGCGCATAGGGGTTTTTAACAGAGCCCTCGGTGGAAGTGAAGAAATACTCGGTGAGATCAGTAGGGAAATCCTTAATATTGTGGAGAATTTTTCATTAAGTGATGAAGAACGAAACGAAAAGCTTCAGCAATTGGCGGATAATCAGATCCGTTTGATTCAGGAACAGGAAGAACTCGAACAAAAACAGGTTGAGCTATTCGGTATTCATTTACCAGAAAATCGGTTGAAAAAGGAAATTGATGAGGTGTCAAGTTTCTGGCTTTCTCCTACATCGATTCTCAACCTCATAACGCTTTATCTAAATAAAGTCTGCGGCAAGGATCAGGAGTATATTCTTGGCGAAAAACCGCTTAAAACATTACGTCTTTCTCAAGAAGCTCGTAACCGCCTGTTAAATGATTTCCAAAAATTGCCCAGACAAAACACACCCTCATATAGAGCGTGGGAAAACTGGTTAAAGGGTGGCAATCCTCACATGTATATAACCTTGGAAGCCATATGTGCCTCTCAACATCCTGAAGCAGCGTTCATCATGCCTTTGCATCCACTTGTGAGACAAGCGGCTAGAGCATTCGACATCAGAAAACGAGTAGTCACAGCCTTAAAGGTAAAAGAAGGAGCAATCCCTGATGGGAAATATCAGTATGTCATATATCAATGGCAATTTTACGGTATTAGAGAAGACTTAGTGTTGTGTCCGGTTGCTTCTTCGGAGCTAGTCACATCTAATCTGAACAAACTTCTTGAGAAAGCTGAAGAAGATCCAACAAGAAAAGAAAATGTGACTGATCTTTCAGCATGGGACAGCCTGGATGCTCACCATTATAAACTCTGGTCGGATGCACGTGATCGGCACCAACGTCGAACTCATGAATTGGCCCGGTATCGCCGTGAAAGTCTGGCAACTAGTCATCGAGCGCGAATATCACTTCTTGAGGAGCAGCTCAATCAGGCGAGCGATGATAAAATCAAGCGGATGCGCCAATCTCAAATCGCATCGGCTGAAGCTGATTACGCACGTCGCATTCAGGATTTGGATATTGCGATGGAAAGGGCTGAAATTACTGCCCGACCGGTAGCCTATGGCGTAATCCATGTTGATGGAGGAAATACAGATGCCTAGTGATTATGAGAAAATAAGAAATGATAACATTCGACGACGGGGAGAAGAATTTGATGATATAGGTAGATTGATATCGGAGCAGCTCTATGGAGATCGCTCTCACTTTGTTTACGAGCTGCTTCAAAATGCAGAAGATGCATTGGAAAGGAGATTCCGCCAGGACCCTTTGAGCAGATTGCCGGTTAGTGTACAATTCAGGCTCTATGAAAACCGACTAGAGTTCAGACATTTCGGCCAACTTTTTGATGAAGAGGATGTACGGGCTATTTCAGATGTCTTGAAGGGTACAAAAGGAGAGGATAAAGCTCAAATCGGTAAGTTCGGCATTGGTTTCAAATCAGTATACGCATTTACTTCGACCCCTGAAATTCATTCTGGTGAGGAACATTTCATAATCGAGCGATATATACGTCCAAGAATAGCTGATCAAATCCCCAAGGTTAAAGATAAAGAAACACTTTTTGTTTTTCCTTTTAACCATGAAAAGGTTTCACCAGATGAGGCGTATAATCTCATTGCAAAGAAATTAAAGTTAATCGGCTCAAGGGTTTTACTGTTTCTTAAACAAATAAATGAAATCAAGTGGTACATAGAAGGAAAGGAAAGCGGTCATTACTTGAGGGAACAAAAAACACATGGTGGGGGAAAACATGTAACAGTTATTGGTCAAACTATAGGCAAGGAAGAGGAAGAGGAAGACTGGCTAGTGTTCGAGCACCCTGTCACAGTGGAAAATACAAAAGATGCAGTTTCAGTTGAAGTGGCTTTCAGACTTGAATTCGATGCTAAGACCCAAGAGAAAAAAATTGTAAAAGTCACGCATTCACCTTTAGTTGCTTATTTTTCAACTGATATAGAAACACGTTTAGGGTTCATTATTCAAGGTCCATATTGCACGACACCATCTCGGGACAACATTCCAAAAGATAATGTATGGAATAAAAAACTCGTCAATGAAACAGCCTCTTTGATTATAGATAGCCTTGAAAAACTAAAAAACATGGGATTGCTTACAGTTAGCGTTCTCGAAGCTCTCCCGATTAGAAAAGACGATTTTCCGATATGGGGGATGTTCCGACCAATTGTAGATTCTGTTCGTCATGCTCTCATGGAACGAGATCTTTTGCCTACAGACGATGGTACGTTTGCTCCTGCAAAAAGTGTCAAGCTGTCTAGAGGGGCCGAACTTAGAAAGCTTCTTACTCCAGATAGACTTAAGGAGCTTCTATCTTATTCAAAAGAATTAAAATGGCTTTCAGGTGAGATTACAAGAGAACGGACGCCTGACCTTAGATCCTATTTAATGAATGAACTTTATGTTGAGGAAATTACAGGAGACGTATTTGTAAAAAAACTATCAACTTCTTTCTTAGAAAATCAGTCAGATGAATGGATAATATCGTTTTATACATATCTTCTCACTAGGGAAGCGCTTTGGAAAAAAGCTGAATACAATTGGGAATCCCCAGGAGTCTTGAGAAATAAACCTATTATCCGATTGAATAATGGGATTCATGTTGACCCTTTTCGAAAAGATGGTTCACCGAATGCTTTCTTTCCGATAGAGGAAGAAAATGATTTTCAAATAGTAAAAATTGAAATCGCTAACAACAAAAGTGCTTACGAATTTTTGAAAAAATTAGGTATTCCTGAGCATGACTTGGTTGATGAGGTTTTGGAAAAAGTTCTTCCCAAATACAATTATGAAAATGCTGAAATAAATTTAGAAGAACATAAACGTGATATAAAAAAAATTCAGCGAGCATATCAAACAGACTCAAATGAAAAAAAAGTTAGGCTTTTGAAAAAACTAATTTGGACGCCCTTTATTTATGCTGAAAACCTAGCTCTTAATCTTAAGGCATATAAGCGTCCCGTAAAATTGTATTTCAGCAGCCAAGATCTACTAATGTATTTTGAGGGTAATGAAGATATATGGTTTGTAAGTTCTGAATATGATGATAAATTTAAAAGTATTATTAAACCGTTAGGAGTTTCTGAATCTATCCGAGTGAAACGCATAAAAGAAAACTACCAAGGCTATGTGGTGATTAAGTCCTTTCACGGCTACCACGAGCGTGGATGTAATGGCTTCGATCTATTAATTAAAATTGATGGGCTTGAATACGCTATCAAACACCCTACGAAGGAAAGAAGTCTTTTTATCTGGAATAATTTTGCCATACCCTATTTAAATTGCATAAGTGGGGTTGTCGAATCATCAAGCAGGAAAACATTTGAATATAGTACAAAGGAAACAGAAACATCTTCTTTTGGTAATTTCTTAATTAGTTCTGCTTGGTTGCCGGACTTCGATGAAAAATTCCGCATGCCATGCGAACTCAGCCTTGATGAGCTGCCTGAATCATTCATCCGTAATGAAAAACTGGCAGATCAACTTGGCATGAAAAAGGATGCTATCGCTAAACTTGCTAAACAAGCTGGTGTTCGGGTCGAAACACTTGAAAAAGCTAAGTTGCTTGAACAAAACCCGGATATTTTGGAACTGGTTAATAAAGCTTTGGCAGAAAAGGGAGAAAAAAAGGAGAAGCCAGCATTTGCGAATAGAGCCGTATCGAATCCAGAGCGTCGGGAAGAGCGGCTTTCGAAACAAATGGATGATGCACCGGTGAAGGAATACCATCAACGAGATAGGAGTGTTCGAACGACAAGGGGAACCATCGATCCTGTTGTGTGGCTGAGAAACCAGTATACGAACGAAGAGGATCAGTTGATTTGCCAGATCTGCAAGGAGGAGATGCCTTTCAAAAAACTAAATGGTGAATATTATTTTGAGTGTGTTGAACTTTTTGACTCGAAAATATTACCCAAGGAACATGAAGCGCAGTTCCTCGCCCTTTGTCCACTTTGTGAATCAATGTACAAAGAGTTCATAAAAAAAGATAAAGACGTTATGGAAAATCTCAAACTTGCGCTTATAAGTTCTGATAATCCGGAAATCCCTATTCAGTTAGGTGAACTATCAGCTACTATGCGTTTTGTAGACACACACCTTTATGACCTTAAATTTATCCTTCGTGAATTTGGCAGATAACGGAATTTGAAGGGGAACCGCCCGTTTCTTATAGGTTACTTCCTGATAAAACAGGAGGGATTTTATGGCTCAAAATGAAGAGGATATAGCAGCTATACTTGTTTCCAAAGGTGAAGTGATATTTCAGGCACCCCCAAGCATTAAGAAATTCACGGGAAACGAAGCGGCAAACGAATTGCTAAATGATATTAAAAACTACCCCCACGCATTTGTCCTTGCTTGTGTCATGGACAAGCAAATTAAAGCAGAGCTTGCCTGGTTAATCCCATACCGTGTTTCTACCAAATTGGGCGGTTTCGAATTTTCTATTCTTAAAGAATTATCCGAGGACAATGTGAAGAATTTAATGACAAAGCCTGAACCGCTTCATCGTTTTCCTGATAAAATGAGTTCGGAATTTTACAGAGCTGTCAAGAGAATCAGCATCGAATTTAATGGTGATTCTTCGGCAATTTGGTCTGACAAACCTTCAAGTGCAAAGGTTGTTTATGAATTCCTTCAATTTAATGGTGTTGGACCAAAGATTGCTACGATGGCAACAAATATATTGGCAAGAGAGCTGAAAGTCCCCTTCAGTGATTACTATTCTATTGACATATCAGCCGACATTCATGTTCGTAGGGTACTTCACCGCCTTGGCCTAATAGAAAAGGGAGCTTCGGTGGAACAGATTGTCTATAAAGCAAGAGCATTGAATCCTGAATTTCCCGGACTTATTGATCTGCCCTTATGGGAAATTGGGCGGAATTGGTGTAGACCAAAAAAAGTCCTGTGTAACAATTGCTATTTAAAGGATATCTGTTCAAAGACTGATGTCTGAAGATAACATCGGGCTGGACAAGGATGCGCGGAAAAAGCGCCACTTGTTCCTCTCTCTACTTGTTGGTATCGGTTGTGGGTGGCGTTATCCAGGATTATAATATGGGACAGACACGGACTGGGAAACTAACTGAGCAACGAGTAAGAGAAAGATTGGAATCTTTGGGTCTTGAAGTACATAAACCGATCCCAGATCGTGGAGTTGATCTTATAGTTCATTTTCCCGGAAAATCCGGCAACATTGCAAAAATACAAGTTAAGGGAAGAAATCCCCAAAAAGATCCTAATCTCCGGTGGTTCCAAATCAGGGTAGCCCCTACTGAATTGGTAAAGGCTCGCTATAGAGGAATATCCCCAGCTCAATCTTGGATGGAAAAAGTGGATAAGGTAGATTTCTTTATACTGGATGCAGTAAAAGTCGATGAAATGTGGGTATTGAACAGAAATCAGGTATATGAACTCATAAAATTTAATGAGTGTAAATATGCTTCGAGACCCGATAATATATTTAACTATGATCTCCCCTTAAAACAAAAAGAATTGAATCTTAAATTATCAGTGGAGGACTTAGAGGTATGACGTATAAGAGGATTGCGAAAAAGTGCAGAGCACTTCCGGCCAAGACAAAAACGTGCCAAATGGCATGGTTGTATGGCATCTGCCGCCAAACATAAAACACAACTCCAGTGGTATACGCAACACCCCCTAAAAGCAATAGCAGTAAACCGCCCATATCGACTAAGGATAGCATTGGTTTAATCGCTACCACAACAATCCAGCCCATAGCTACGTAAAACGAAACAGAAACAATAGGCCTTTTGCGAAGCATAGTCGTCTGAAATAAGATTCCTATAACAGCCAACGCCCAAATAACAATGAAAAGTGACCAACCCCAAGGACCCCGTAAGTTCACCAGAGTGAAAGGTGTATACGTTCCGGCTATTAAAAGAAAAATGGACGAGTGATCCAGAGTTCTGAGAACCCTCTTAGCCCTATCAAGATGAATGCTGTGATAAAGCGTGGAGGCTGTGTATAAAAAGACTAAAGTCGACCCATAAATACTGCATGATACAACATGCCAGACATTTCCATAGATACTTGCAAAGGCAATCAGTACGCACATTCCGATAATTGAAAGAATGAAACCTGCGCCATGTATTATGCTGTTGGCAAAATCTTCACGCAAGCTGTAACATGGTATGTTTTTATATGCATTCATACTTCTATTTAACAAATACAACTCTCGATTATCGGTTAATGGCTATTAAGCTCTCAACACAGGAAGCATAATTTCTTCAAGTCTCATTCTTTGCCTTTCAAAGATCTCTCTGTCTTTTACTCTATCAAACTTGATCATTTTTCCAAAACGAAGCAACACCTTGGAAAAAAATCACTAGGCTACCGCGCGCATACAGTTAAGCAACTCGCTGACTACAACGGTTGCTATGCCGGAATTGATATCGGACATGGCGTAGGGAATGACCAACTCGTTGTTATGAATTATCGCACCGCAGGAATAAACAACATTGGGAACATATCCCTCGCGCTCTTTCTCATGCGGGGCAAGCAACGGCTCATCCAGGCGGGCGATGATTTTTGTTGGATTTTCAAGATCAAGCAGCATGGCGCCGATGCAATACTGACGCATGGGCCCGACACCGTGGGTAAGCACGATCCAGCCTTCATCGGTTTCGAGGGGTGAACCACAGTTGCCGATCTGAACGAATTCCCAAGGATATTCAGGCTCCTGGATGATTTGGGACTCTTGCCAGAAATGGATATTGTCTGAGAACATGATATGATTGTTTTCACCGTCCTGGCGCGAAAGCATGACATAACGATCGCCAATTTTTCGCGGAAAAAGAGCCATTCCCTTGTTTATTACGGCTTCGCCGTTGAGCGTTAAAATGTTGAATTTGATAAAATCCTTTGTTTCGATCAGTTGCGGCAAGATCGTATGGTCGTTATAGGCGGTATAGGTCGCATAATAGGTGACTTCTTGCCTGTTATCGAAAAATTGAACGAAACGGGCATCTTCAATGCCTCTGCTTTCGTTTTTCGAAACGGGAAAGATCACCCGTTCGGATATGCGGTGATCGGGGTGAAAACTCACCTCATAATTGGAATCCGCAAGCCAGCACATGACCTCGAAGGTTCTGTTTTGATGCGCTTCAGAAAATAGCGGTTTTGCGCGAAGTATTCCAATTTTTTCTAATAACTCATTATAAGTAAAATCTTCCGGCATCTGGTTAAGAATATGGGCGGTTATCTCATTGACGGCCCCCATCTCGTTCAGTTTGCGCTGGAAAGGATTGCGTTTGTAAACCGGATTTAATTGAAGATCCGGCGTTTCCACAAAATCACTGATCGGGTTGAAGAGAAACCTATTATGCCGGTCAAGGACGCCGCTGCGAAAGACAATTGACGAAATATGACCTTCGCCGGTTGCCCGCAGGCTCATGATAAAGCGCAGGCTGCCCTTTTTCAGATGGCTCTGATCAGGATGGGGAACGATGGAAGGGTTAAAAAGGGCGGCCGATTCAATAGAGTACTCCTTTGTAAAGTAAGCTCCGATGAGGGCCCTTTGAACGTCGCTGAGCTTTGCATCCCGTGGAAGATAATCCTTCACCTCATTTAGGTGCCGCTCAAAAATGTGCCCGATATCTTCATGTCTTCCGGAAAAGTCAACCATTATTTGCGCAATTAGATTTTCGGCCGCCGTGTCCGGCAAGCTGATTATCCGTTGAATTATTTTAGGGATGCGATACTTCTCATCGGGAAGATGAAGCTGGGTGATCACCCTTGATGTATCCCCTACGATCTTATTTGTTTTTCTTTCAACTTTCAGCCGTTGATGCTTTTTTGCTTGCATATCATTGTGCCCTTAATGTCGATTGATATTTAATTACACTGCATCGTAAGTCTGTTCATCAGGACAGACTTTCAATTCCAGCCTATCCTCGAAAACGTATTTCGATCAGTTCATAAAACAAAGAGCTGATTACTCGGTCTGCCCTCAGCCGGAAAGGATAATCTACAACGGCGGACGGGAAACCGAAAGACAGAGCGCTATCAGATCATCTATTACGGCCGTGCCGGCGCACATGACCGTATCCGCGCCGCCCCAGTATATTTTTACCGTACCGTCGTTTTCAGGAACAGCGCCGCAGGTAAAGACAACATTGGGTACATACCCAATTACCTCCCAAGGATCCTCAGGCTGTAATATCCACTGATCGGAAACGCCGATGATGTTAGCCGGATCATCAAGGTCATGAAGGGCCGCGCCGAGTCGATACACTGTTCCGGACATCGTCTTAAAGACGCCATGGTAAATATGAAGCCAGCCTTTGTCAGTTTTAAATGGCGGCGCGCCGGGCCCGATTTTCATTTCATCCCAGTGATAGGCCACCGGCTTCATAATTACCCGGGAATCGCCCCAGTGTACGAGGTCGGGAGAATAGGAAATCCAGATCGACCAGGACGAAATTTCGGAATGCGGCCGGTCCAAACGCACATACCGATCGCCGAACTTTTCAGGGAAAATGACCACGTTGCGGAGGTCGGCCTGGGTGATCAGCGCAATACGTTCCACTTTTTCAAAATCCCTGGTGCGCGCCAGGGCAATCCGCACGCCGTGACGGGAATAGGCGCTATAGGTCAGCAGGTACTCGTTTTCTACCAGGGAAATCCTCATGTCTTCGACTCCGAACGCTTCATATTCGGCAAAAACATTGTCCGTCGAGGGTATAAGAAAGGGTTTGGGATGAACCGTAAATGAAAAACCATCCTCGCTGTCAGCCCTACCGATGATAGAGCGCCCGTTTAGCAGATGCGACCTGAAAAGCATAATGTAACAATCGTTATGTTTGACGATGCCCGCATTGTGAACTGTAGCTACTGGATACGGCACATCCTTTCTTGTCAGTATGGGGTTTTTTTTAAAACGTGTTATTATTGGATTATGAGTTTTCATTGTGGTCTGTCCTATAAAATCATTTTAAAATATTAGGCCACCTGTACCGGCTATCTGTTTTAAGATTTTTCGAGGCCATTTTACAGTCTTTCAGAGTCAAGAATCATTTCATAGACTTGTATGTATTCATCGATCATGCGGTCGACTGTGAAATGCCGTTCAACATGGCGACGACAGTATGCGCGGTCAATCTCTTTAATACGTGCAACAGTCTCAATGGCCTCGTCCACGTTATTGACCAAAAAACCACTTTTACCGTTTTCGATAAGTTCAGGCATGCTGCCCCTATCAAAGGCGATCACGGGTGTACCGCAGGCCATGGATTCGATAACGGACAGACCGAAAGGCTCATCAAACTGTATTGGGTGCAATAGCGCGCAGGCTTTGCCGAGCAGCCGGTTGCGCTCAACTGGTCCGACGCTGCCGGCATAAATCACCTTGTCGTTGTCTATGTGAGGGGCGACATATTGGTCATAGTAAGCCTGGTCCTGGATAATACCCGCCAATATCAGCTTTTTATTGCAGGCCCTGGCGATTTCAATAGCTTGTCGGGCACCCTTGTCATTGTGAATGCGCCCGAAAAAAAGCAGGGTATCATCCAGCTGGGACTGGAAATCAAATTGCTTGATATCAATGCCGTGATGGATGGTTTTGATATAGTCAAGATCCGGCGATCGGTCGGCATCGCTGATGGAGACATAGAACGCTTTGCCGTTGTATTTCTTGTAAACCGGCAGAATCCCGGGCGATGAAAACCCGTGAATGGTGGTCACTACCGGGGTGGTGGTCAGGCCAGTATAAGTCAGTGGCAGGAAATCAAACTGGTTATGGATCATGTCATACACATCGGCATGCTCAAAGAGTTCTGAAATGTGAAGGCACTCCCAAACTTTTGGTATGAGTGAGCGGTCTTCTTCATAGCCCCGCGGGCAAACGGCACGCAGCGTGCCGCTGGTTTGCGAATCCGCGGTTGCAAACAAGGTGACATCATGACCGCGCGATACCAGCCCCTCGGTTAAAAGGGAGGCCACGTTTTCCCAGGGCCCATAATGTCGCGGCGGTGTGCGCCAGGCAATGGGTGAGAGCATCGCGATATGCATGACTGATCCTTTTGTTAATCGGTTTTCTGTGACGACGGCTGGTTTAAAATCTCGTCGGCATAAAGCTTTTGCAATGTCATCAGCGAAAGCAGCCAGGCAAGGGACGATTCGGCGCCTTGATTCTGGTTGATGCCGTCCGCCATCAACCCATCTCGGCAGCCGCCGGTCTTGGGATCATAGAGCGACATATTCAGGTCATTGTGTCCGAGAAACCAATTAAAGCACATGACCGCATTCTCAAACCATGTATGGTCCCGAGTAACATTAAAAGCTTCGACACAGGCTTCAACCATGTTTTTGGCTTCGACGGGCTGCTGGTCGAAACGTGCTCTGGGTCCGCCTTTTTCATACCAACCGTTGCTGCCGATGGGCACAAAGTGATTGTCTTTGGTTTGGATGGCAAGCAGCCACTTGAGGGAGTTGAGTCCCATATCGATCATGTCGTTGCGTTGCATTCGGTGGCCGGACAGCAGCAGGGCATGGGGCAATTTGCCGTTCGCATAGTTTAGAGCGTTCTCAAGCCAGGGCCAATCGTCTGTTGCATTGTTTTTAAACTGATCAAAAAGCCTGTCGGCAAGAATTTCCCGGATCCTGCGTACATAACTGTCGCCGGAAAATTTATGCAGGTAAGCATGCATGCCCACCAGACAAAAAGCGATGGCACGGGGCGAACGAAAATTCTCGGCAGTTCTCAGTGCCTTTTTGAAAAGAGTTGTGCTCATTGCGAGATGCCCGGGATCGTCAAAAAAAACCACTGCTTTACCAAGGCACCAGAGCGCCCTGCCATGCGCATCCTCGGACCCGATCTCCTCCATCCAATGCCGTGAATAAGTCATGAAATTACGAAAGCGCCCATTTTTTTCATTATAGGCATACAGAAGAAATCCGAGATAATGACCGCTGAGAGTATCAAGTGCCAAGCCGTTTGTTGGCAGGTATTTTTGACCCATGGCAGCTACAAGTAGCGCTCTGGCATTATCATCGGTGCAATAGCCATGGGTTCGATCGGGAATGGTATAGTTGGCATGTTGCAAGATACCGGTATCATCAGTAAAGGCTTTCAGGTGATCGAGCTTGATCTCCGGGAGCTCGAAATTCGTGATGGCCTTGATGTTTTCAACATAGGAGTGCCGGGGACGGGGGTTCCGGGTCCTGTTCAGTTGGACCTCCCTGAAAACCTGGAGGTATTTTCGGGATACTTCCTTCCAAACCGCTCCACGACTGAATGTATAGGCTTTTTTGCGCATGGCGTGCCGTTCGACATCGTTATCCAAAAGGTCGATGATTTGTTCCGCCATGGCATCCGGATTACGGAAGGGTACAATTCGGCCCCGGCCTTCGGCAAGCATCTCGGTGGCATACCAGTACGGGGTTGAAATGATGGCTTTGCCTGTGCCCATGGCATAGGCGAGGGTCCCGGAGGCAATCTGGGCTTCTTCAAGATAAGGGGTTACGTAGATATCGGCGATGCCGAGAAACTCACATAACTCTTTTAGTTCAACAAAACGATTTTGAAAAATGACATGCTCGCCGATATTGAGTTTGAGCACGAGCTGCTGCAGCATGATACGGTATGCATCCCCATGCAATTTCAAAATATGCGGATGTGTTGCACCCAGGATAATATAGGCCACATCAGGGTGTTTTTTGATGACCGCCGGAAGCGCCTGCAGTACATTTTCGATGCCCTTATTTGGGGAAAGCAAGCCGAACGTGAGCAGTACCTTTTTGCCTTCCACGCCGAACTTGTCTTTGTAGAAGCTGGGATCAATAAAAGGTGTATCTGGAATGCCGTGATGGATAAAGACAATTTTATCCTCGGGCACGGCATAGATATCTTTGAGGAAGTCAGATGCCTTACGGCTCATCACCACCAGTTTGTCGGACAGATCGGATAGCTTGCACATGACGGCACGATATTCCGGCGCGGGATCCTTCAAAACCGTGTGTAACGTGGTTACCACCGGCATGCGCAGATCACCCAATAGTTTCAACAGATGGCTGCCGGCCGGACCGCCGAAAATACCGTATTCATGCTGCACGCAGACAATATCCGTTTGACTGATATTGAGAAATTGAGACGCGATGCTGTAATCGCTCAATTTGTTCTGGTTGATCTCAAAGCGCACTTTTTCAGGGTATGCATATCCCTCGGGCTTGTCGTTCATGGCCGCCGCCCAGTTGTAAATATCGGGGGCTTCCATCGATAAGCCTTCAACCAAGTCCGTGGTGAAGGTTGCGATACCGCACTGGCGGGGCAGATAGTTACCGATGACGGCAACCGACCCGATTCCCTCATAATACTTAATAACAGATGTCATTACATCCACCTTTTTGCTTTTGATTCTTAACCCATGCAGTATAGATGAGATTTCCAACGGCTTCCCTCAGCATCACTTTGAGAATATTATAGAAGGAGCGGTTGGCAGAGAGTATTTTTAGGTCTGCGTTTAGCACTAGAAGAGGTTTACGCAATGTATCCAAGATGTTATCTGTATATTTACGTGCTCGCTCGAATTCGGTCTTTGCCTGATCACATTCAATTTTCGATGCTTCCAATTCACCAACCTGTTGGCGCAACTCAACCAATTCCCTTATGAGCTGACTTTTTGTTTTACGTTTATCTTCCATTTGCCCAAATCAATTTCATTTTATCTTTTTTTTTGCTTCCGTTTCTCCTTTAGTGTGTGCTTGCCTTTTTTCTGTTCTTCGCGTTTGCCTTTATCTTTTTTTCCCTTGTCTCCCATTTTGGCCTCTTTTCGTTTAAAAAAATTGTTTTATCCAATAAATATCCATTCATGAAATTAAGCTGGGAAAACCTGAATCGCCCTTTCAATTTGTTTGCAAAAACCGATATCTGATCCATCCGGTTATCAGTCATGGTCGCATTTTCCTTCCAAAAGATGTCGCCTACAACGACGACGGTGATGTTTGTCTTAATAAATATATAGTTCGCATATCATATTCCTTGATTGGTTTATATACCACTTCAATAGAATCATACAAGGTGTATTTGAAACGATCAATAAGGAATTTTGTTGATTTTTTAAAGATGTTATGGAGGGCTAAAGCATGGCATCGGATGCTAACAAATTGAACGATCTTTTCTCCATCTTAAAACAACCCTCAATCCTTCTTGTGCGACTCTTTTGCCTTGGAGTTCGTAGAAAATGGCAAAATTCAAAGCATTTATTACATCAATGTTGCGCTCCTTAGCATTCACAAAAGGTTCAATATTAAAAAATTCCTGAAAAATGGTTTTAAATTCTAGTAGCCGATTTTTTACAAATAACTGCTGAAGCGTTTTGCCCTGTGTTTCCTCGAGATTCAATTCTCCGAGACGTTTTTCGATATAAATCAGCGTTCTAAGTGTAACCTTAACCCCCAAAATCTCTTCCAGATTCGTCTCAATCTCTGACGCTGATAATTTTCGGCAAGTCTCATCCTTTTCAATGGCGATTGAATGAATCTTATCGCCACAGGGAATCGCTGCTTTTCCTTTAACTTCGGGGATTTTTATAAGACTGTGCGCTTCAGCCAGACGACATAAATACTCAGCCTGAAGAGCGGCTACTTGGAGGTAGGCGCTCAAATTATAAAAGCCCATATGTATATGCTCGGGGAGATTTACGCCGATTCTACTGCGCATGTATCTATATTTGTGATCGATCTCGCTCCAGGCTTCCTCAAGAATCGTCCTCAATTGCAACTCGAATAGAAGACCCTTCAATCCTGGAGAAGCATCTGAATTTTCGCCTAATTCCATCTGGTAATGAATAGATGAGTATCCGCTATATCTCAGATCTATGTCATCTGGTATCGAGTCAACAGGGTTAACCGGCAGAATGAAGGATCTTTTTTGATCGGGGCCTTTTACAAAACTCAAGATGTTTTCTTCAGACAAAAGTTTAATATATGCCTCGACTTTTTCGACATCTGAAAGGCGCAGACAGATTATCCTGACTCCTAATAAATCGCCGACTCTTGCCTGATAGTTTTTTTCCATAATTAATGGTACGCCAGCCTCAAGTTCTTCATTCAGCCTATTAATTTTCTCGATAAGTCTTAATTCATCTTTAATGCGATATATAATTGTATGCAGACTTTCTTTCGGTGACGAAGGATCGTCTTGGATCAGCTGAACAATATATTTTCCGAGTTTTTTATATTTTTCCTTTTCATTTAAAAACGATATCAGAATCGCTTCTCTCTGGCGTTTCTTCATACAAGAGCATTGGGGACGCTCCACAGTTTTACAGTTTTAACAAATCGGTAATGCTGTAATCGTTGGATAAACAGATTTTTTCACCGCGTTTAACCGATAGACTGATGGCCGAAAATGAAATCTTCAGCAACCTTGAAAGATCCGTCATGGGGACTCCCAGTTCTTTTGCTGACCAGTAACAAAATAGACTTCTTGCCCGAACCCTATCTCGTTCCTTCCCTGGTTTAAATATCAGCTCTGGTTCAGTATTCAACAACTTAGCGGCGATTACGGCGATCTCATCAGTAGTAACGCCTAAGTTTATCAGGGTGTACTTTCTCTGCAGCTGCTCCTGGCAAGTCGACAAAACATTTTCAACAAATTCACCGTCACCTAATATTCGTTCGTCACTCTTTTCATAAATTTTAGCCTTGCGCATCGCTTTTACGTTGGACCAGCCACCACTACTTCGTCTCAGGCCCCCACCGATCAAATCTTCTCTATGGCCCTGATCGACACCCTTTTTCACGAAGCTGCGATAATATTTTCGTGCCAGGAACACGGTATCCGAAAAAAGATCCAAAACCCCGGCTATATTCTGCCACTTCCTGCTCTTTCGCCCCATAATCGCACTGTGTCCGCAAAATGGATATTTATCCAAATCTTTCAGAGCATCCACCAATCCTGCCCGCAGCGGATTCAAATGAATGTAGCGAACCAATTCTTTTAAATAAACATCCTCCTGGCACAGAATCGATTTATAGCGGTTTTGAAACAAATGCCCATGACGCCTGTGCCGCCGGTTAAAAAACCCCGCATGACCGGTCAAAAGCCGTCGCATGACCGTTGCAATCGGTACCCGCCCGGTCTTCAAAAGCAAATGGAAGTGTTATGTGAAACTCCCAATTATGTTAAGTTGATCTATCCTCCTCTCTTGTATTTCCGCCATTTGCAATCTTTCTCCATTATCTTCCTATTTATTACTACACATAATTCTGTGCAATGACAATATTTACTTTAACAGCC
>Ga0315545_1000357_pt1 | contig 49251 bp, 50 predicted proteins | sample SalMarSW160210MG_FD_203096 | JGI IMG/M metagenome (GOLD analysis project Ga0315545, IMG submission 203096) | Salt marsh sediment microbial communities from the Plum Island Ecosystem LTER, Massachusetts, United States - Salt Marsh Sediment SW1602-10 ...
TCGGCACAGTTGAGCTGCACAAGCGCACCGAGATGCTCGACGTCGTGGTCCACGAGGGACGCGCTGTCGGGATCGTGGTCCGTGATCTGGTCACCGGTGAGGTCACCTCCCATTCGGCACATGCCGTAGTGCTGGCAACGGGTGGCTACAGCAACGTGTTCTTCCTCTCCACCAATGCCATGGCGTGCAACGCCACCGGCATTTGGCGAGCCCATCGCAGGGGAGCCCTCTTCGCCAATCCCTGCTACACCCAGATCCACCCGACGGCCATCCCCGCCAGTGACGAGTACCAAGCGAAACTGACGCTGATGTCCGAGTCTCTCCGCAACGACGGGCGCATCTGGGTGCCACTCGACGCCGCCGACACCCGACCCCCCGATGAGATCCCCGAGTCGGAGCGGGACTACTACCTGGAACGCCAGTACCCGGCTTTCGGCAACTTGGTGCCGCGGGACGTCGCCTCCCGGGCCGCCATGCGCATCATCGACCAGCGCCGTGGCGTCGGGCCACTCCGCAACGGCGTCTACCTGGATTTCGCCGACGCCATCGACCGCCTCGGGCGGTCCACCATCGAACACCGCTACGGCAACCTGTTCGAGATGTACGAGCGCATCACCGACGAGGACCCCTACTGGGTCCCGATGCGCATCTACCCGGCCCCCCACTACACGATGGGTGGCCTGTGGGTCGACTACAACCTGATGACGACCATCACCGGCCTCTTCGCCATCGGCGAAGCCAACTTCTCCGACCACGGGGCCAATCGCCTCGGAGCGAGCGCGTTGATGCAGGGACTGGCAGACGGCTACTTCGTGTTGCCCTCCACCATCGGTGACTACCTCGCCGATTGGCTCGACTCTGCTCCCGTCCCCACCGACCACCCGGAATTCTTGGAGGCCGAGCGTGCCGTCGAAGAGCAGGTGAGCCGGATACTGGCGGTGAATGGTGAACGCACCGTCGACTGGTTCCACCGGGAAATCGGCAAGGTCATGATCAAGTACTGCGGCATGGCACGCAGCCGCAGCGGCCTCGAGGACGCGCTCGGCCGGATTCCGATCCTCCGCGAGGAGTTCTGGAACAACGTGCGCGTCCTCGGCGATGCCGACACCCTCAATCAATCGCTGGAAAAGGCAGGACGGGTCGCCGATTTTCTCGAGCTGGCGGCGCTGGTGTGCCGCGACGCCCTCGATCGGGAGGAATCGTGCGGCGGGCATTTCCGGATCGAGCATCAGACCGAGGACGGCGAGGCCCAGCGCGATGACGTCAGCCAGCTCCACGTGTCGGCGTGGGAGTGGCGGGGCCCTGATGCAGAGCCGATCCGTCACAAGGAGCCCCTGCGGTTCGACTCTGTCGAGCTGGAGCAGAGGAGCTACAAGTGATGGATTTCACGTTGCGCGTCTGGCGCCAGGCCGGACCGAACCAGCCCGGTGCCTTCCGGGAGTATGTGGCCAAGGGAATCAGCCGCGATGCCTCGTTCCTCGAGATGCTCGACCAGGTGAACGAGAGCCTCGTCGAACAGGGCGAAGAGCCGATCGCCTTCGACCACGACTGTCGTGAGGGCATCTGCGGCATGTGCGGCGTGATGATCAACGGCCACGCCCATGGGCCGCAGCAAGGCACCGCCACTTGCCAGCTTCACATGAGGAAGTTCGACGACGGCGACACGATCGTGATCGAGCCGTGGCGTGCGGCCGCGCTGCCGATCGTGCGCGACCTGATCGTCGATCGCGGCGCTCTCGACCGCATCATCGAGGCGGGCGGATACATCACAGCCCCGATCGGGAGCGCACCGGAGGCCAATTTGACCCTCGTCCCCGTCGAGGCAGCGGAAGCGTCGATCGACGCCGCATCCTGCATCGGGTGTGCCGCCTGCGTGGCGGCGTGCCCCAACAGCGCCGCCCAGCTCTTCACGGCCGCCAAACTCGCCCACCTCAACCTTCTCCCCCAGGGCCAGCCCGAGCGATACTCTCGAGTCGTTTCGATGGTGGACACGATGGAGGACTACTTCGGATCCTGCACCAACCACGGCGAGTGCGAGAAAGCGTGCCCCAAGTCCATCAGCATCGACTACATCGCGTTCATGAACCGTGACTACGTCGCCGCCATGTTCAAGGACCGCCGCCGGGCGGGACAGCGATAGAGCCGCGACGGCAGCTCGATCGATCGTTCAGATTCGGGGAGCGTCACTATGCTGGCGCTGAGTCCACCTCCCGGGTGACGCAGCAGCGGAAGGACCAACCTTGGCCGTGCAGTTCCTCAGCGACGACTACATGCGGGAGGCGACCGAGCGCCTCGCCGGCAACGAGGATTTCTCCAAGGCCATCAGCGAAGTCGGCCTCGGCCTCCAGTTCACGGTCGCCCGAGACAACGGGGACATCTCGTACTACCTCAGGATCGCCGACGGCAGCGCCACCATGGCACTCGGACAGCTCGACCGGGCCGACGCCAGCATCACCAGCAGCTACGACACCGCCGCGAGCCTGTCGAAGGGTGAACTGAACACGCAGACGGCGTTCATGACGGGCAAGATCAAGGTGGAGGGCGACATGGCGACCCTGATGATGAATCAGGGCGTCATCAACAAATGGACGGAAGCCCTTTCGGGTATGGACGTCGCCGTCTGAACGATCGGCTCTCCCGAAGATCCGGGGGGCCTCCCCCTCAGTACTCGATCAGCTCGAGATCGGCGACCTTGGCGCGGACGGCTTCGGCCGCCGTGCGCAACGCATGGAGCTCCTCGATCGTGAGGCCGAGTTCGAGAACCTCTTGGACCCCGCCGGCACCCAGACGGGCGATGACACCTACGTAGACGTCGTTGATGCCGTACTCCCCCGTCAGCCAGGCGCACACCGGCATCTCGGTTCGGGTGTCCTCCACAACCGCTTCCGCCATGGCGGCGGCGGCCGCCGACGGCGCGAAGTAGGCACTGCCGGTCTTGAGGAGACCGACGATCTCGGCGCCGGCGTTGCGGGTGTGCGCGACCAGCTCGTCGACGGTAGCAGCGTCAACGAGCTCCACGAGCGGGATGCTCCCCACCCGGCACAGCGACGGGGCGGGAACCATCGTGTCGCCGTGGCTTCCCAGCGTGACGGCATGGACGTCCAGCACGTCGGTGTCGGTGTGCTCGGCGATGAAGTGGGCGAAGCGGGCGCTGTCGAGCACTCCTGCCTGGCCCATGACCCGGGTGCGGGGAAAGCCGGAGACCTCTGCCGCCAGGGTCGTCATCTGATCGAGCGGATTGGTCACCACGATGAGCACGGCATCGGGGGAGCGCTCGACGATCTCCTTGGTGACGCCCTTGACGATCTTGGCGTTGACCTCGAGAAGGTCCATGCGGGACATGCCCGGTTTGCGAGGAAGACCGGCGGTGATGACGACGACCTCGCTGTCGGCGGTGTCGTCGTAGTCATTGGACCCGATCACTCTCGTGCGGAAGCGCACCATCGGGCGGGACTGATTCAGGTCGAGGGCGAGACCCTGTGGCCGTCCTTCGACTATGTCGATCAGCACGACCTCGTCGACAGAGCCCATCTCGGAAATACGTCGGGCGGTGGCCGAACCGTAGTTGCCCGCACCGACCACGGTGATCTTGCTCATTCCTGGCGCTCCTGTGTCGAGAGAAACCGAGCGAACACGTGGGGTTACAGCGGCCTACAACCCTAGTGCCCCGTCCAGTGACGTTGGCGATGTTCAGGGCGAATCGGGACGGAACCGGAATCTCGCCGCGATCGATCCCGGGTCTGGGACAATGGGTCGATGCCGCGACGTCTCTTCGGGCTGGCGCTGGCGGCCGCCGTATTCACGACGGCGTGCACGCTGGGTACCCCCGACTCGGCCACCGATTCACCGGTGGAGGTGCAGACACCGGGACCGGCCGATTGGCGCAGGACGGTGTCGGGCATCGATGTGCTGGGAGTCGACACGTCCTCCGACGCCAACGAGATGGAGCGGCTGGCGGACGCCCTCGAACAGATTCCCGAGGCGCTGTGGGCCAAGGCCGGACTGCGCACCGTCTACCGCATCCCTGATGATCCGGCTGCAGAGCCGGGAACGCAGGCTTTTGCACGAGGACCGGATATCTACCTCACCGACGCCACATTCTCCTCGCGAGCGGGCAGCATGGCGCTGGAAGCCATAATCGCCCACGAACTCACCCACACGGCGCAATTCGCGGCGCTCACCGACAACGACATCGCCGCTGCGAACGGAGACTCGGTATCACTCATCCGCGACTCGACACTCGTTCGCAGCTTCGGAGAAGCCGTCGGATGGGTCCACACCGAGGAGGGCTGGCAGCTCCCCGATCCTCAAGGCACAACCGATTATGCGCTCACCGCCCCCGAGGAGGACATGGCCGAGACCGTCGCCGCAGTGGTGCTGGGACGCGCCGAGGATTTCTCCTCCGCCCGGATCGTATGGACTGAGCAGTGGCTCGGTGTTGACGCCGACGGGCTGGCGACCGGCCGCCCCTACCTTCCGGCAGGCGCTATCGAGCACCGCTCCGAGGCCCCCCTCTACGACACCGCCGCGGTCGCCGCCATCGGATCCGATCACGTCGAGCCCGCCTACTACGCCCTCGCCGGGGACCAGGCCCTGGTTGACATCGCCCGAGACGTGACGGACGCGCTGGCGTCACGCGGCTTGTCGGGGTCGCTCGGCGAGCTGGACGGCGATCACATCGCCGGCCACTACGCAGGAGGACGTGGGCGTGACTACTGGGTCGAGCTGTGGGACCTGCGCGCCCAGCCCTCCGGGCACGTGCTCCTGATCTACGTCGCCCTATGGTGAGGGCGCCCGCTCACATACGGTCGATCAACGCCTGCGCGAACTCGCTTGTCTTCACCTCGGTGGCGCCCTCCATCAATCGGGCGAAGTCATAGGTGACGACCTTGTCGCCGATGGTGGCTTGCAGACCGGCCTCGATGAGGTCGGCGGCCTCTCCCCAGCCCAGATAGCGGAACATGATCGCACCGGAGAGAACGAGCGACCCCGGATTGACCTTGTCCAGACCGGCGTACTTCGGCGCGGTGCCGTGGGTTGCCTCGAAGATGGCGTGGCCGGTGTCGTAGTTGATGTTCCCGCCGGGGGCGATGCCGATGCCGCCGATCTGGGCAGCGACGGCATCGGAGATGTAGTCGCCGTTGAGGTTGAGCGTGGCGATCACGTCGTACTCGGAGGGACGGGTCAGGATCTGTTGGAAGAAGGCGTCGGCGATGGCGTCCTTCACCAGGAGCCGGTCGCCGGGTTCGCCGCCCGAGTCCTCCCACGACACGGCGACGTCCGAGAACTCCTCTCTCACCAGCTCGTAGCCCCAGGCGCGGAAGGCGCCCTCGGTGAACTTCATGATGTTGCCCTTGTGCACGAGTGTCACCGAGGAGCGGCCGTTGGCGATGGCATACCGAATGGCAGCTCGGACCAGGCGCTGCGAGCCGGTCTTCGACACCGGCTTGATCCCAATCGCGGTATCGGGCCGGATCTTCCAGTCGAACTGCTCGTCGAGGAAATCGAGCAGCGCAAGCGCCCCATCGGTCCCGGCCTCCACCTCCATGCCGGCGTAGACATCCTCGGTGTTCTCCCGGAAGACGACCATGTCGATCAGCTCCGGATGCTTGACGGGGGACGGGACCCCGCGGTACCAGCGAAGCGGGCGCAGGCACACGTAGAGATCGAGGATCTGGCGCAAGGCGACGTTGAGGCTGCGGATGCCGCCACCCACGGGCGTCGTCAGCGGGCCCTTGATACCGACGAGGTGGGTTCGGAACGCATCCACCGTCTCGCCCGGAAGCCACTGTCCGGTGCGATCGTACGACCTCTGGCCGGCCAAGACCTCGGTCCACGACACCCTGCGAGCGCCGCCGTAGGCCTTCTCGACCGCCGAATCGAACACACGCCGAGCGGCCTTCCAGATATCCGAGCCGATGCCGTCGCCCTCGATGAATGGGATGATCGGCTCGTCGGGTACCTGCAGCCCGTCCGGGCCCATCGTGATCTCGGTCGCCATCATGCTCCCCTTCGAGGCGGGTGCTCGGTGTCGGGAGGGAGGCTAGCGACTGTTCACGGCCGGTCGCCGAAACCGGCTCATGCCCGCTTGGAGATCGCGGAGTCCAGTTCGCCGGGGCGCTGCGATCCGATCACCAGCAGCCGCCCGTCTCCGAGGCGCAGCTCCACACCCTGGTCGCCGCGCACGCTGTAGGCGACGCGTCCCTGGCGGCCACGGCGGATGCCCCACCCCCCAAACTCGCGAATCGGGTTGTAGGAGACGACCTCGTGGTGCTCGATGTCACCAAAGGCGAAAGCACGCCGATAGGGAAACGCGATCCATCGGACGTGAACACCTCCCCGGTCGACCGTGGTCTTGGCGCCCAGGTTCCACAGCCACACCGGTAGCCCGATCCCGAGCAGGACCCACAGCAGCCATACCACGACGTCGGAAGCCGGCTTGCTGCCCCACTCCTTGCCCAGCACGATCTGGGTCACGAATCCCCACCACATCACAACCACAGGAATCACCACGATCAAGGCGAACCACCACCTGCGAAACCGCTGAACCTCTAGGAAATCCACAGGGCGGTCCGTCATTGCAGAACCTCCATTCGGCGTTCGGTCTCAGCCCGAACGCTCCGCCGCCGCCACAGTGTTGGCGAGAAGACACGCAATGGTCATCGGTCCGATGCCGCCGGGCACAGGCGTCACCGCAGAGGCTACCTGCCGGACGGCCTCTAGGTCGACATCTCCGACCAACCCGTTCTCGGTGCGATTGATACCGACATCGATGACGACGGCGCCCGGCTTGACGTATTCGGCACCGAACATGAGAGGGCGTCCCACGGCAGCCACGAGGATGTCGGCGCGCCGGGTCAAGTCGGCCAGATCGGGAGTGCGGGAATGGGCCATCACCACCGTGGCATCGACACCCTTGGCTCCCAGCAGCAAGCCGAGCGGGCGACCGACGAGGATGGAGCGACCGACGATGACGACGAGTTTGCCGCCGACGTCGATGCCGTAGTGGTCGAGCACGCGCATGATGCCCTGCGGCGTTGCCGCCACCGGACCCTCCCTGCCCAGCACCAGCAAGCCAAGGCTGTGGGGATGGAGCCCGTCGGCATCCTTGGCGGGATCGATCGTTTCGACCACTCGGTTGCCGTCGAGACCGTCCGGAAGAGGGAGCTGCACGATCATGCCGTCGACCCGCTCGTCGGCGTTGAGCGAGCGGACAACCGCCTCGACCTCATCTTGGGTGGCATCCGCCACCAGATGGTGGTCGAAAGACAACATGCCGGCGGCCACCACGGCACGGTGCTTGTTCCGCACATAGATCTCCGAGGCGGGATCATCACCGGCCATCACCGTGGCCAGCCCGACGGTCTTGCCCCGATCTGCCAGCGCCGCGACGCGTGCTGCGACCTCGGAGCGGACCAGGGACGCCACCTCGGTTCCGGAGAGTATCTGCGCGCTCAATGCCGGAAATGCCTCCGTCCAGTGAAGACCAGAGCGATGCCGTGCTCCTCGGCGGCGGCGACCACCTCCTCGTCACGCACCGAGCCCCCGGGCTCGATGACCGCGACGATGCCTGCCTCGGCGAGCACGTCGAGACCGTCACGGAACGGCAGGAACGCATCCGAGGCGGCTACGGCGCCGACCGCCCGGTCGCCGGCCCTCCGCAGCGCCCGCTCGGCGGCGCCGACCCGGGACTGGTCGCCGGCGCCGACCCCGATGGCGGCGCCTCCCTTGGCCACCACGATGGCGTTGGATTTGGCGTTGGTGACGACCTTGAGGGCGAACTCGAGGTCCCGCCACTCGACGGGCCCGGGCCTGTGGGAAGAGACGATCTCCCAGTCGGCGTTGCGGGATTCCACTCGATCCCGCTCCTGCACCACGAACCCGCCCTCGATCTGCCGCATGTCGGGATCGGCAGGATCTGCCGCGACCGTCTCGAGGAGCCGCAGGTTCTTCTTCTTCCCGAGGATCTCCCGCGCATCGTGCTCGATCGCAGAGGAGATGATCACCTCTACGAACCCGGCTACCGAGATGCGTTCCGCCGTCTCGGTGTCGAGTGGGCGGTTGAGCGCGATGACACTGCCGAATGCCGAGAGTGGGTCGCAGTCCCAGGCAGCGGTGAAGGCGTCGGCGATGGAACCCGCGATCGCCAGCCCGCACGGGTTGGCGTGCTTGACGACCGCCACCGCCGGGTCATCGAACTGGTGCACCATCCGCCAGGCGGCCTCGGTGTCGAGGTAGTTGTTGAATGACATCTCCTTGCCCTGGAGCTGACGCATCTCCTGCCACCACGACGTGCCTCCGACCAGGGCGAAGGCGGCCGCGGCCTGGTGAGGATTCTCCCCGTACCGCAACTCGGCCCGTCGTTCCAAGGCGAGCACCGAGCGCAGCGGCGGGAACTGCTCGCGTTCCAGCCAGCCGACGACGGCGGCGTCGTACGAGGCGGTCCGGAAGAAGGCGCTGCGGGCGAGATCACGGCGCAGCTCGGTGTCGAGGCCTCCCTCGGCGACGGCGGCTGCCACTGCCTCGTACTGATCGGGGGAAGTGACCACACCCACCCAGGCGTGGTTCTTGGCAGCCGCTCGGATCAGGGTGGGGCCGCCGATGTCGATCTGCTCGATCGCCTCCGCCTCGGAGACTGATTCCTGCGCCACGGTTGCCTCGAACGGATACAGGTTGGAGACCACGAGCTGAATGGGAGTGATGCCACGGTCGTAGAGGTCGTCGCGGTGATCGGCGTTGCCGAGGTCGGCGAGGATGGCGCCGTGGATCATCGGATGGAGAGTCTTCACCCGGCCGCCCAGCATCTCGGGGGCGCCGGTGACCTCCGCCACGGTGGTGAACGGCAATCCGGCGGCTTCGAGTTCCCGCGATGTGCCCCCGGACGAGACCAGCTCCACCCCGGCGTCGACGAGCCTTCTGGCGAACTCGATGAGGCCCGTCTTGTCCCACACCGAGACCAGGGCCCTCCGCACCGCGATGCGGCTCATGCGCCGTCCTCCCAGTGCACGAGGCGGCTGTCGATGCGGAGTCGGCCCGTCGCGAAGGCGGCCACCACCTCCGGGTACACCCGATGCTCCACCTGCTGGATGCGGGCGTGGAGCGTCTCCTCGGAGTCATCGGGCAGCACTGGTACCGACTCTTGGAGGATGATCGGGCCGTGGTCGACCTCGGCGTCGAGGAAATGCACCGTCACCCCGCTCAGCTTGACGCCGTGCGCGATCGCCTCGGGCACGGCGTGTGCCCCGGGGAAAGAAGGCAACAACGCCGGATGGATGTTGAGAATGCGATCCGGGAAGAGATCGAGGGCCGACGCGGTCAGGATGCGCATGAAGCCGGCCAGGATCATCGCCTCTGCGCCGTGGTCGGCGGCAGCGGCGCACACCGCTCGGGTGTACTCGTCGCGATCGCTGAAATCGTGCCAATCGACGACGACGCCGGGAACCCCTGCTGCCTCAGCCCGCTCCAGCGCCCTCACGGCCGGTCGGTCGGAGATGACCACCACCACTTCGGCCGGATAGTCGCTGTCCGCCGAGGCATCAATAATCGACTGGAGGTTGGAGCCGCTCCCGGAGACAAGGACGGCGATGGGACAGCGAGGATCGGATCGGCCTGCCATGCCTGGCGCAGGTTAGCGACCGACCGCGGCCCCGCCGCTCCCTACCAAGCTCGCCACACGAGAACGGAGCCGCCAGCGATGAGCAGCAGCCCGCCGATCACAACGAGTCGCCGGCGCCAGTGCTCCGGCAATCGCCTGCGGCCGGCGCCCACGACTCCGGCGAGGGCGACCTTGCTCCCGACGAGGGCCACATAGAAGCCGAGCAGGAAAGCCACGGCACCCCCCGGTGCCTCACTCCAGGCGTCGACCAGCAACGGTCCTCCCGCGGTTGCCCAAAAGATCCACGGGTGCGGGCTGAGGGCATTGACCGCCACACCGCGCCACACGTCTGCGCTAGTGCCCCCGACGTCGCCGTCCTCCGGCACCGCATTCACCACGTGGGAGAGCTCCCACAGCCCGAATGCCATCACGACGAGCCCGCCGCCGATGCCGAGCCCTCGCACCCCGGCTTCGGGGAGGGCGCTGATGGCCGCCACCGCCAGCGCCACGATGGGGACGTCGGTGAGCAGCGGCGCCACCGCGGTCCGCCAGCCTGCGCCGAAGCCACGGCGCAGGGTGGCGGTGACGATGAGCGTCATGAGCGGACCGGGCGTGATACCGGCGGCGAGGCCGATCGAGAGTCCGGCCACCAGCTCGGTCACGTTGCCATCACCGGCCGAGCGCCCGCAGCATCGCCGATCCCATGTCAACCGGAGTAGCCGCCACGGCGACACCGACCGCCTCGAGTGCGGCGATCTTGTTGGCGGCGGTTCCCTTGCCGCCGGAGATGATCGCTCCGGCGTGGCCCATGCGCTTCCCAGGAGGCGCCGTCCTGCCGGCGATGAAGGCGGCCACCGGCTTGGTCATGTTGGCCTCGATCCAAGCGGCCGCCTCCTCCTCGGCGGTGCCGCCGATCTCGCCGATCATCAGGACGCCCTCGGTGGCCGGATCGTCGTTGAAGAGGGAGAGGCAATCGACGAAGTCGGTGCCGTTCACGGGATCGCCGCCGATGCCTATCGCCGTCGTCTGGCCCAGCCCGCTGCAGGTGAGCTGGTGTACCGCCTCGTAGGTGAGCGTCCCGGAGCGGCTGACGACCCCGATGCCTCCCGGCACATGGATGTACCCGGGCATGATGCCGATCTTGCACTCTCGGGGAGTGATGACGCCGGGACAGTTGGGGCCGACGAGCCGGACGGGCCGACCTTTGAGAAAGCGCTTGACCCTCACCATGTCCGTCACCGGGATCCCGTCGGTGATACAGACGATCAGCTCGATGCCGGCATCCGCCGCCTCCATGATGGCGTCGGCGGCGAACGGCGCCGGCACGTAGATGACGCTGGCGGTAGCTCCCGTCGCTGCCCGCGCTTGCGCGACGAAGCGGAACACGGGCAGATCGACCTGGTAGGTGTCGTCCCGTCCGGAGACGCCGGAATGATCGGTCTCGCCCTCGAAGGCCTCGGTGGTACCGGCCCGGGTCGGGTGGACTGCTCCCACCACTTGGGTTCCGTAGGCGATCGTCTTGTCCGTCTGGAACCGACCCGTCTTGCCCAATCCCTGAACGAGCACGGTGGTGTCGCGATCGACGAGCACGCTCATCGTGCCAGCTCCAGGATCTTCTCGGCGGCGGCACGCATGTCGGCGGCGCTGGCTACATCGAGGCCCGACTCGTCGAAGATCTGCCTGCCGAGATCGACGTTGGTGCCTTCGAGCCGCACCACGAGGGGCACGGCGAGACCGACTTCTCGCGCCGCCTCGACGACGCCGGTAGCGATGACGTCGCAGTGGATGATCCCACCGAAGATGTTGATGAAGATGCCCTTCACATCCGGGTCCCGGGCCATGATCGTGAGCGCAGCGACCACCTGCTCCTTCTTGGCGGCGCCTCCCACGTCGAGGAAGTTGGCGGGCTCTCCCCCGACGTGCTCGATGATGTCCATCGTGGCCATGGCGAGCCCGGCGCCGTTGACCATGCAGCCGATCGTCCCGTTCAGCTTGATGAAGCTCAAGCCATGCTCGCTGGCTTCCACCTCCGCCGGATTCTCCTCGGAGAGATCCCGCATCTCACGAATCTCGGGATGCCGATAGAGGGCATTGGCCTCGAAGCTCATCTTGCCGTCGAGCGCCACCACCTCCCCGGCGGGGGTGACCACCAGCGGATTGATCTCGATCAGGTCGGTGTCCAGCTCTGCGGCTGTGGCGCTCAGGAGCTCCATGAACCGGATGCCGTTGCTCGCTGCATCGCCTTCGAGCCCGAGATCGTATGCAAGCCGGCGCGCTTGGAAGCCGAGGAGACCGAACGCAGGATCGACTTCGGCCCGGAGGATCATCTCCGGCGTCTCGGCGGCGACCTTCTCGATCTCGGTACCACCCTCGGTCGATGCCATGACGACGTTGCGCCCAACGGCACGGTCGAGCAGCACTGACAGGTACATCTCACGGTCGATGTCGATCCCCTGCTCGACATAGAGCCGGTTCACCTGCTTTCCCTCAGGCCCGGTCTGGGCCGTGACCAGCGTCGAGCCGAGCATCCTGCCGGCCAGCTCGCCGACCTCGGCCTCGGCGGCGTCGATGCCACCGTCGATTCCCACGGTGATCACACTCACTCCGCTCACATCGGGATGCTCGACGAAACGGCCCTTGCCGCGCCCACCGGCGTGGATCTGCGACTTGACCACCACCACCGGGTTGCCGGACGCCTCGATCAGCGGCCGCACCGCGGCCACCGCCTCGGCGACGGTGGCTGCCGGCCGGCCCGCCGGCACGGCCATGCCACGAGCTTCCATGAGTTGCTTGGCCTGGTACTCGTGGATCTTCAACGGCCGCCCTCCTGCCACCGGCAAGTGGGGCGACTGGTGCTCGGAAGGCGGGCCACTGCCATACGATCAGCTTCGCGACACGGGCTCGTCGACCCACCGCGTCACCCCGTCGAGAGGGGTTCCAGGGACGAAGGACCCGGCCGGGTTCGCTTCGGCCGGCAGCGGAACGCCCTCATTGGGAATGAAGCCCCCGCCGCAGCGCCCGACGGCAACGACCCCAGGGTCCCGATCGTGGCCGTCCAGATCGGCCTCGGCGATGAGGATGCGTGTGCCCATACGGTGATCGAGACTAGTCGGCGCCCACAGCCCGGCACCGAGGCCCGAACCGGGGTCCTCAAGCCTTCTCGAGCGGAGCCCAGGCGAGCAAGAGCGTCTTGGTGCCCTGCTGGTCGAAATCGACGATGGCCTCGGCGCGATCGCCCGATCCGATGACCCGCCGCACGGTCCCCTGCCCCCAGTGGGTATGCCGCACCCGGTCGCCGTCTGCGAGATCCGTGCTGCCGAGCGTCGCATGTCGGGAGCTCTCCATGGAAGGCTTCCGCTTGCGTTTCGCCTCGCGCGTCAAGCGATCGGGGATCTCGTCGAGGAACCGGCTGGGCGGGTTGTAGTTGTTCGATCCCCACAGACTCCGGCTCCACGCCCGTGTCAGGAAGAGCTTCTCCATCGCCCGGGTTATCCCCACGTAGCAGAGACGGCGTTCCTCCTCGAGCTCGGCCGGGTCTCCCAGCGAGCGCATGTGGGGAAACACGCCGTCCTCGAGCCCCAGGATGAACACCACCGGGAACTCGAGGCCCTTGGCGTTGTGGAGAGTCATCAGCGTGACGGTCTCGCCGACCTCGAGAGAATCGACATCGGTGACCAGGCTGACCGATTCCAGGAAGAGCTCCACTCGCGCCAGCCCGTCGAGCTCGTCCCAGTCGGCCGGGCCCAAGGTGGCAGGGCCGGTCTCCTCGAAATCGGCGGCCGCCGAGATCAACTCCTTGAGATTCTCCTCGCGCCCCATAGCCTCGATCGTGCTCTCCGACCGCACCATGTCCATGTATCCGGTCTCGGCGAGAATCGCCTCCAGCGCCGCCTGTGGCCCCGCGGCGGCCGCCGCATCGAGATGGTCGAGCAGCGCCACGAACTCCGCCATCGCCCGCTGTGCCCTGGCGGAGAGGGCCGTGTTGTCGCTGGCACAGCGAAGTGCCTGGTGGAACGGAATCCCCTCCCGTTCGACCTGGCGGTCGAGGTGGGCGACGCTGGTGGCGCCGATGGCCCGCTTCGGGACGTTGATGATGCGTTTGAGCGCCACGACGTCGTCGGGATTGATGATCACCCGCAGGTAGGCGAGCACGTCCTTCACCTCGCGGCGGTCGTAGTACTTGAGGCCCCCGATGACCTGGTACGGCAAGTGGTACTTGACGAGTGTCTCCTCGACAACTCGGCTCTGAGCGTTGGTGCGATAGAACACTGCGAAGTCCCTGAGCGGCCGCCCCTTCTTGCGGAGCGCTCCTATCTGCTCGGCAACGAAAGCCGCCTCATCGTGCTCGTCCTCGGCCTCGAAGGTGGTCACGGGATCGCCCTCGCCGAGATCCGTCCACAGCCGCTTCGGCTTGCGGGATGGATTGTTGACGATCACCGCGTTTGCGGACTCGAGGATCGTCTGGGCGGACCGATAGTTCTGTTCGAGCAGGACGATGCGGGCGTCGGGAAAGTCCTTCTCGAACTCGTTGATGTTGCGGATATCGGCGCCCCGGAACGCGTAGATCGATTGATCGGCGTCGCCGACGACGCAGAGGTTCTGATGCTGTTCGGTGAGGAGCTTGACCAGCACGTACTGGGCGTGATTGGTGTCCTGATACTCGTCGACGAGCACGTACTGAAACCGGCTCTGGTAGTGGGCGAGCACCTCCGGGAACGCCTGGAACAGCTCGACCGTGATCATGAGCAGGTCGTCGAAGTCCATCGCCGATGCCTCGACCAGACGCTGCTGGTAGAGGCGGTACACGTCGGCCACCCTCTCGTGGTAGAAGCCCAGCTCGCGGTGGCCGAATGTCTCGTAGTCGACGAGCTCGTTCTTGTTCTTTGAGATCGTCGCCTGGATCCGCCGGGGAGGGAACCGTTTTGGATCGAGGTCGAGATCGTGGATGCACAGCGTCAACAGCCGCAACGAATCGGCCTGGTCGTAGATCGAGAACGCCGATCGGTATCCGAGCCGGTGCGCTTCCCGCCGCAGGATCCGCGAGCACGCGCTGTGGAAAGTGGAGACCCACATGGACCGCGCCACCGGGCCGACCAGGGCCGCCACCCGGTCCTTCATCTCTTGGGCGGCCTTGTTGGTGAACGTGATGGCGAGGATGGCGTACGGAGAAACGCCGTGGTCGCGGATCAGGTGAGCGACCCGCTGGGTGAGCACCCTCGTCTTGCCCGACCCGGCGCCAGCCACAACCAGCATCGGCCCGTCGATGGCGGCGACCGCTTCACGCTGGGCGGGATTGAGGTTCTCGAAGAGAGCGGAATCCGGCATGCGGCGACGATTATACGAACCGGAGGATCTGAACTACACAGCGGTAAGACGGATCGACGGAGAGCCGAGGCGAGGCTCAGAAGCCGGAGAGGGCCGAGAGGCTCGCACGTGCCGCCGCGGTGACGGTCTCCTCGTAGGCCCAAGCGGCATCCACCACGGTGGCGACGGCGTTCTCGATCATCCGCATGGTCCGGATCACCTGGTCGGGGAAGGCTCCCGCACTGAAGGAGGAGAGCACGAGCATGCCGATGACTTCGCGGTGCACCAGGAGCGCCGTGGCATAGACCGAGGCGAGGGAGCGCGGCGGCTCATCATCGTCGATGGTTCCCTCGAGCATGACCAGCTCGAGCCCACGTTCGTCCACTGGGCCGGCGATCGCCCGGAGGTGCCGGTTCGCGAGGCCGGTCATCTCGTCGATCTCGGTCTGGTGAACGCGGCCCCCCGCCAGGGCATACAGCCGCCCCACCGACACGAGCGCGATTCCACAGACGTCGAACGACACCAGACGGCCGATCTGCTCGACGACGGCGGAAATCGTCTCGTCGAATCGCAGCGAACGAGCCCCGATCTCGATGATCTCGTTGACGACCGTCGCCTCGAACAGCTTGCGGTCGAGCATCTCGCACACCCGGGTGAGCACGTCCGTCGCGCCGAGGGCCGGGGCGTCGGCGACCGAGCGGGTCAGCTCCGTGAGGGCCCTCGTCGCCAGGGTCTGCTGGACGGAATGAACCAGGCTCTCGCCGAGCGCATCCTTGGTGATGTACCCGTCGGCGCCGGAACGATCGGCCCAATAGCGGTCCTCAGCCGAATCGCGGCCCGTGAGGATGAGCACCGGGGTGTGGCCCAGCACCGGATCCTCCTTGATGAGCCGGCAGACCACATAGCCGGTGAGCCGGGGCATGGTGACGTCGAGCAGCACGAGATCCGGCTGCTGCTCGTAGAAGCGAGTGATGGCGTCGACCCCGTCCTCGGCATCGACGACCTCGAACTCCGCGGCTTCGAGGAGACGGCGCACGGCCCCCCGGAGGACCGCACTGTCGTCGGCAACCAGAATCTTCATGATCCGACCGCCGTTCCTTTCTGTGCCGCGGCAGATTCGAGGGTCGCGCGGAGCGCTTCGGCGAGCGCGCCCTCGCGGAAGTCGGCCTTGTTGAAGAACGCGTCGACTCCGGCATTCACCGCCCGTTCCTGATCTTCGGGGGTGGCGACACCGGAGAGCATGATGATCGGCAGGCCGGTGTAGCCCTTGCGAACCTGATCCACGAGGGCAACCCCGTCCTCGTTGGGCATCGAGAAATCGACGACCAACGCGTCGACCTCCTGCTCGGCGAGCACCTCGAGAGCTTCGGCGGCGCTCCCTGCGACACTCGTGGTGAATCCGCTGGAGGCCAGCGCCCCCGAGACCACGGCGCGGGCACCCTGCGAATCGTCGACCACCAGCACTCTCGCACCGGGGGTGAGGGGTCGCGGCACGTCCTGGGACCGCTGCACGAGCGATCCGGCATCCAGCAGCAAGACCACGTCGCCTCCTCCGAGCAGGGCGGCGCCGGTGATGTGCGATGGGCCGACGAGCAGCGGGCCCAATTCCTTGGCGGCGACCTCACGGACGCCGAGCACCCGCTGCACGCCGACTGCGGCACACCCGATCCGGTGGGCCAGCCGCACGAACTTGGTCTCCGGGCGTGGATCGGTGGCACCGACGAGGTCGGCCAGGCTGACGACCCTGTGCTCCTGGTCGCCGATGCGCAGAGTGCGGCGGCCTCCCACCGTGACGACACCGGCGCCGGCAACCGGAATCACCTCCTCGATCGCCGCCTCGGGAATCCCCCACTTCATGTTGCCGGCATCGACGATCAGGACACGCTGGAGGTCGCGAGTGGTGGGCACCATCACCGTGACCGTGGTGCCATTCTCCGCCGAATCGAGTCGGATCCGCCCGTAGAGGGACTCCACGGCGTCGGCGACGGTGCTGAGCCCCGATCCCAACGAGCCCAGCTCGCTGTCGGGGGCGGTCGAGAAGCCCGGGAAGAAGAGGATCGGCCGCAGCTTCTCGGGATCGCTCGGCTCGCTCGCCTCGTAGTAGCCCTGTTCCACCGCGGCCATGCGCACTGCGGGCCAATCGATCCCGGCGCCATCGTCGCTCACGATGACCTCGAGCTTGTGGTTCTTGATCGTCATGGTGAGGGACACAAGGCCGGTCGCGGTCTTGCCTGCAGCCTCACGCTCGGCGGGCATCTCGATGCCGTGATAGAGGGCATTGACGATGAGCTGGCGGATCGGATCGGACACCATGTCGAGCACCTGACGATCGAGAGCCAGATCCTCGTCACCGACGATCTCGAAGCGGACCTCTTTCCCGAGCTTCTTCGAGAGATACCGCACCAGCTGGGGAAGGGTGTTGCTCATCTCCTTCACCGGGACGGCAGCGAGGCCGAGGGCATCTGCCTCGAGTTCCACCGTGGTAGCAGCGATGGTCTCGATGTCCTTACGGACCGCGTTCAGGTACTCATCGGAGATATCGGCCGTCGGCATCGCTCCGAGGCGTTTCGTGAGCGCTTGCAGCTCGATTCGGACCCCGGCGACGTAGTTGATGAGGCGATAAAGGCGTCCGGCACTCACCATCATGGTCTCGCCGGTCGCCCACGATTCGAGCGCGCCGAGCAGGCCACCGAGATCAGGGCCGCTGACCGTGGCACTGCCTGCCCATTTCGCGGCCTCGTCGGCGTCGATCTCGATGTGAGTGGACTCAGGAGGCTCAGCCCGGTCCTCAGCCCTCTGTTCCGTCGCAACCGGCTCGGCGGATGCTTCGGGAGTGACGACCGGTGCCTCGGCAGCCTCAACCGGCCGTCTCGCCTCGCGCATCGCCTCGAAGGCCCCCGGCAGCCGCACCACCGTGGCGCCCTTGCTCTCCTCGGGTTCCGGCTCCTTCTCGACCTCTTCGGGTTCCGGCTCCTTCTCGACCTCTTCGGGCTCCGGCTCCTTCTCGACCTCTTCGGGCTCCGGCTCCTTCTCGACCTCTTCGGGCTCCGGCTCCTTCTCGACCTCTTCGGGCTCCGGCTCCTTCTCGACCACATCGGATGACTCGGCCGCGCCGCCCCCCTCCGGGCCTTGGGCAATCGGCGGAGGCGCCGCCGGTGGCGGTGGAGAAGGAGCGGTTGGAGGAGGCGGTGGCGAGGGAGGAGGAGCGCCGGTCGGGTCATCGTCTCCGCCAACGCCACTGACACGATTGAGCTTGGCGATCGCCTCGGCGAGTTCGGGCGTGCCCGCATCCGGATCAGCGGCAGCCGCCGCCAGAAGCGTCTTCGCCAACGCCTCGACGGCACGGCCGAGATTGGGGTAGGGATCGACGTCGCCGTGCTGAATCCCTCGCCACAATTGCTCGATCAGCCAGCCGGCACGGGAGATCGCCTCGTATCCCATGACGCGAGAAGTGCCCTTGATGGTGTGCCCTTCGCGCAGCATCGCTCCCGACAACTCCGAGTCCACCTCGCCGCGCTGCATCGCCTGGCCACCCTCGACCAGGCGCGCCACCCGCTCCTCGAGTTCCTCGAGGAACATCTGCTGAAGCTCCGGATCAGCGCTCCAGTTCACGGACAACCCCTCGGTCGACGAAACAGCCCCGCGACGGGACACGATGCACTGGATATCGACCCAATAGCCCGCCAGCTTGAGGTCTCGGATCAGGCGCCGCTTCGCAAGGCGGCCGCTACTCCCACTCAATCGTGGCTGGTGGCTTGGACGAAATGTCGTATGCGACACGATTGATGCCCGGCACCTCGTTGATCACCCGCGACGAAATGCGCTCCAGAACGTCGTAGGGAAGACGAGCCCAATCGGCCGTCATAGCATCATCGCTGGTAACGGCCCGCACGATCAAGGGATACGCGTAGGTGCGGCCGTCTCCTTGCACCCCGACCGACCGAATGGCGGGAAGAATCCCGAAGGTCTGCCACAACTCACGGTAGAGGCCGGCCCGCCGAATCTCCTCGAGCACGATGGCGTCGGCGGATCGCAGCACGTCGAGGCGCTCGCGTGTCACCTCGCCGATGATTCGCACCGCCAGGCCGGGCCCGGGGAACGGTTGGCGCCACACGATCTCCTCGGGAAGACCCAACTCCTCCCCGACAGCACGCACCTCGTCTTTGAAGAGGTCCCGCAACGGCTCGATGAGCTCGAGTTCCATGTCGTCGGGCAAGCCGCCAACGTTGTGGTGGCTCTTGATCATTGCGGCATCCTTGGTTCCCGATTCGATGACGTCGGGATACAGAGTGCCCTGCACCAAGAAACGGGCATCCTTGAAGCTGGAGGCGACTTCCTCGAACACCCTGATGAAGGTCTCGCCGATGATCTTGCGCTTCTCCTCAGGATCGGCGACGCCTGCCAGGCGCTCGAGGAAACGATCCTCGGCTTCGACGCGAACCAGATTGGTGCGGAACGTCGTCCGGAAAGTCTCCTCGACCTGGGCGGCCTCCCCTTTCCGCAACAACCCGTGGTCCACGAAGACGCAAACGAGCTGGTCTCCGATCGCCTTGTGCACCATGGCCGCCGCCACCGATGAGTCCACCCCGCCCGAGAGCCCACAGATGACCCGGTCCTTCCCCACCGCGGCCCGAATCGCCGCCACCGACTGCTCGATGATCCCGACATGCGTCCAGGTGGGGCGGGCCCCGCAGGCCTGGTACAGGAACTGCTTGAGGATGTCCCGGCCACGCTCGGTGTGCACCACCTCGGGATGGAACTGCACGCCGTATATCGCGCGGCCCTCGTGCTCCATCGCCGCCACGGGCGAGCCCACCGTCGCCGCCGTGACCCGAAACCCCTCGGGCGCCGCGGTCACGGTGTCGCCGTGGCTCATCCACACGAACTGCTGATCCGGCTGGCCTGCAAAGAGCAGCCCGCCGTTCACCGCCAGCTCAGCTCTGCCGTACTCGGCGGCGCCGGTGCGGGCGACCGTGCCGCCGAGAGCCTGCGCCAGGATCATGTGCCCGTAGCAGATGCCCAGGATCGGGATCCCGAGCTCGAGGATGTCGCGGTCGAGATCGTAGGCGTCCTCGGCATACACCGATGGGGGACCTCCGGACAGGATGATGCCTAGCGGGTTCCGGTCCCGAACCTGGGCCGCCGTGACGTCTCGCGGCACGATCTCGGAGTAGACGTGTGCCTCGCGGACGCGACGTGCGATGAGATGGGCGTACTGTGCGCCGAAATCGACGACCAGGACCCGGTCGAGATCCCCCGTCACAGCACTCCCCACCGAACTCGTCGCCTTGGCCATCAGCCCATGCCGACGTTTTGGGAGCGCTGCAACTGCTTGCCCTCGGTCTGGAGAGCCGGCGCCACCATCACCTCGGCCTTCTGGAACTCCTTGATGTTGGCGTGGCCCGTTGTTGCCATCGACGTGCGGAGAGCCCCGAAGAGGTTGCGGCGGCCGTCGTTCTCGTGAGCAGGGCCGACCATGATCTCCTCGAGCGTTCCGAGACGCCCGGTCGCGACCCGAGTGCCCCGGGGCAGGGTGGGATGGAAGGTCGCCATGCCCCAGTGGTAGCCGTGGGCCGGGGCCTCGTCGGCCGCTGTCAGCGGTGAGCCCAGCATGACGCTGTCGGCGCCGCAGGCGATGGCCTTTGCGATGTCCCCACCGGTGATCATGCCACCGTCGGCAATGACGTGAACGTACCGTCCGGTCTCCTCGAGGTACCGAGTACGGGCTCCCGATGCGTCGGCGATCGCCGTCGCCTGTGGCACCCCGATGCCGAGCACACCCCGTGAGGTACAGGCCGCGCCCGGCCCGACCCCGACGAGCACGCCGGCCGCGCCGGTGCGCATGAGGTGCAGCGCCCCCGAGTAGGAGGCACATCCGCCAACGATGACAGGAACCTCGCAGGCGGCGATGAACCGGAAGAGGTCGAGCGGCTCTGTTTGCGTCGAGACGTGCTCGGCCGACACGACGGTGCCCTGAATAACGAGGATGTCCAGCCCGGCGGCCAGGGCCTCCTGCTGGTATCGCTCGACGTGCTGTGGCGTGAGGCTGGCAGCAGTGAGCACGCCGGACGCCTTGATCTCCTCGATGCGGGGCCCGATCAACTCCGGGTTCACCGGGGCCTCATAGACCTCCTGGATCGTGCGGGTGGCGTCCTCGGTGGAGGCAGCCGCGATCTTGGCATAGGCCGGGGTCGGGTCTTCGTATCGCGTCCACAAGCCTTCGAGATTGAGGACGGCCAACCCGCCGAGACGGCCAATCTCGATGGCGGTTGCAGGACTCACCGCCGAGTCCATCGCCGAGGCCATCATCGGCAGGTCGAAAGTGAAAGCGTCGATCTCCCAACTCAGGTCGATGTCGTCCGGATCCCGTGTCCGTCTCGATGGAACGATGGCGATGTCGTCGAAGCCCCAGGCGCGACGACCAGACTTGGCGATACCGATCTCGATCTCCACGTACCCCTCCGCGATGGCGCCGGCGAGGGGCCAGCGTACCAGCAGCCGCCCGCCCCCAAGCGGCAGGGTGGAGCGGAGACTCGGACTTCGCGAATCGCGGCGCCCCGGGGCCGGCGCGGGTCAGACGCGATCGAGTCCGATGGCCCGGCGCACCTGCTGCTGGAAGCCCTCGGCGCGGGTGCGGGCGTCGAGAGCGCCCCTCTGCATCAAGCGGGCGACCTCGGCATCGTCGAACTCCCGGTAGGCGCTGCGGATCGGACGCAGGGCGTCGATGACGGCCTCGGCGACTGCCTCCTTGAACGTGCCGTACCCGCCGTCGGCGTATTCCGCCGCCAGGTCCGGCACCGGCCGGCGGGAACACCCCGACATGATCTCCAGCAGGTTGGAGATCCCCGGCTTGGCGTCCCAGTCGTATCGCACGGTCGGCTCGGAGTCGGTGACCGCCGATTTGATCTTCTTTCGGATGACGTCCGGAGAGTCGAGCACGAGGATGCGGCTGCGCTCGTTGGGATCGGACTTCGACATCTTCGCCAACGGATCCGTCAGGGACATGATGCGAGCCGAAGTCTCCGGGATGAGGGCTTCCGGAATCGGGAAGATCTCGCCGAACCGATTGTTGAAACGCTCGGCGAGGTCGCGCGTCATCTCGAGGTGCTGGCGCTGGTCATCGCCGATCGGAACCAGGGTGGCGCGGAACAACAGGATGTCGGCCGCCATGAGCACCGGATAGGAGTAGAGGCCCAGATTGGCCGTGACTCCTCGGGCCAGCTTGTCCTTGTACTGGGTCATGCGGTTCAGCACACCGGTGGGGGTGATCGTGCCGAGGATCCACGACAGCTCACTGTGCTGAGGCACCTGGCTCTGGAAGTAGAAGAGTGACCGGTCCGGGTCGACGCCCATCGCCAGCAGGACCTTCGCCGCCGCCAGCCGGTCATTGTGGAACTCCTTGGGGTCGTACTCCACCGTGATGGCGTGGAGATCGACAACGCAGTAGACGGCGTCGTAGTCGTCCTGGAGCTCGACCCAGTTGCGGAGCGCACCGAGGTAGTTCCCGATATGGACGTTGCCCGTGGGCTGCACCCCCGAGAACACCGTGCCTTTCTTCTCCACGATCACTCCTTCCGCTGCAACGAGAAACGCCGGGGCCCTCGGCCTCCGGCGTGTCCACTCTGGCGCGCCGCGGCCGTCATCCCAGCCAGAACCACCAGGTCGTCGGCGTCATGGTCACGCAGGCGAGAATACCGGACGGCGCCGATTCGCCCCAATACGAAGCGGTGCCACCTCCACCGGCCTCAGATGCCGTGAGATTCCGGCACCTCGGGAGCTTCCGGCCGCCCATCTTGACCGCCCGACGCGCTTGGTCCATACTGCGGAGCCATGAAGACGATCGGCCACACGGCCGCCATCGCGATTACGTAGGCGCATGCGCCGCCCATAGGCGTGTGCGCCCCTCGACCCTCCCCCGCCGGAGGGTTTCCTTTTGCCCGAACCACCCTTCCCACCCGTACTGCCAGGAGCACACCATGAACGCCCGCAGCGTCGAGATCTACGACACCACCCTCCGCGACGGGACGCAGCAGGAGGGGATCTCGCTGACGGTGGGCGACAAGCTCCAGGTGGCCCGGTTGCTCGATTCCCTGGGCGTGGCATTCATCGAGGGCGGCTGGCCCGGCGCCAACCCCAAGGACGACGAGTTCTTCGCACGGGCCAAGACCGAGCTGGATCTCTCCACCGCCGAGCTGGTGGCTTTCGGGGCGACTCGCCACGCCAAGCGCACCGCGGCGGACGACGCCCAGCTCGCCGCCCTCCTGGCGGCCGACACCGAAGTCCTCTGCCTGGTCGGCAAGGCATGGGACTACCACGTCGAGCACGCCCTGCGCACCACCCTCGACGAGGCGGTGGCGATGGTGGCCGACTCGGTGGAACACCTACGCAGCCGGGGACGGCGGGTGTTCTTCGATGCCGAGCACTTCTTCGACGGCTACGCCGACAATCCCGATTTCGCCCTCGCGGTGTTACGGGCGGCGCACGAGGCCGGGGCGGAGCGACTGGTGTTGTGTGACACCAACGGCGGTGTCCTGTCCCACGACGTGCAGCGGATCGTCCGCGAGGTGAGAACGGCGCTCGGCGACGCCGTGCTCGGCTGCCATTTCCACAACGACTCGGGCGTGGCAGTGAGCAACTCGATCGCAGCGGTGCAGGAGGGGGTCTCCCAGGTGCAGGGCTGCATCAACGGCTACGGCGAGCGCACCGGCAACGCCGACCTGTGCTCCGTCATCCCGAACCTGTCGCTGAAGATGGGATACCGGACCGTGCCGGCGGATCGGTTGCCTCGCCTGACGACGGTGTCGCACCACATCGCCGAGGTGATCAACCTGACGATGAATCCCCACATGCCCTACGTCGGCGCTTCCGCCTTCACCCACAAGGCGGGGTTGCACACCGCGGCGCTCGCCCGCAGACGCGACGCCTACGAGCACCTCGATCCGGCAGAGGTGGGAAACGCCACCCGGGTGGTGGTGTCGGAGCTGGCAGGACGCTCCACGGTGGTAGCCAAGGCTCGCGCCCAGGGACTCGAGCTGACGCCCGAGGACGCCCAGGCCGTGGTCGATCGCATCAAGGAGCTCGAGCACTTCGGCTACCAGTTCGAAGCGGCCGACGGCTCCTTCGAGCTGCTGCTGCGCGAAGCCCAAGGCTGGAAGCAGGAGTTCTTCGAGCTGGAGTCGTATCGGGTGTTCGTCGAGCACCGGGACGGCGAAGTGGTCGCGGAGGCCACAGTGAAGGCATGGGTCGGCGACGGCCGGGTCGTCACCACCGCCGAGGGCGCCGGCCCGGTGAGTGCCCTCGACCGCGCCCTGCGGGCAGCGCTACGGGGCACCCATCCACAGGTGGACCACATCCGGCTCACCGACTACCGGGTGCGGGACCTCGACTCTTCCGACGGCACCAGCGCCCGGGTCCGGGTGCTGTGCGAGCACTCCGACGGTGACCAGGTGTGGGGCACCGTAGGCGTGCACGAGAACATCATCGACGCCTCGTGGAAGGCGGTCGCCGACGGCCTCGTCATCGGCCTGCTCCGCCACCAGGAACGCAACGGGGACTGATCACGTCCCCGGGGGGCCGTGTCGCCGTGAAGCCTCGAGGAGCGCTGCGACGCCGCCTCAGATCCGGCGCAGGCTCACTTCACCGGTGTCGTCGACCTCCATCAGATAGCGACGTTCGTGGCTGACGAGGGTGATCAACATCCATGGCAGCAACCAGGCGCCAAATATGAGGAAGATCACGAAGTGAAGGAGGTGGTTGGGCCGGCGGCCCCACACGAGCACGGCGTAGTCGTCCGCCTGCATCTCGACCCGCCACCGTCCCGGCTGGGCGAGCTTGGCGACGACTGCCTTGGCGAGCACCTGGCGCCGTTGCTCGTCGGTCATCAAGGATCCCCCGCTCCATTCGGCTTCGATCCGATTGTACCCGCGATCGGCAGATCCTCCCAGGATAGGTGATTCCTCGGAATCGGGCTGTGAGGCACCGCCCGCCGCCCTCCTTCCCAGGGTCTGGGCCGGCGCCGCAGCACTAGGTTGCGGGCATGGCCCCACGAACCCCGGCGGAGATGAGCACATGACCGAGTCGTACCACATGCCCCTCGACGAGTTCCGGCGTCGTGGCTACGAGGTGATCGACTGGCTCGCCGACTACCTCGCCGGCGTCGAGGACCGCCCGGTGATGTCGAAGGCAACCCCCGGCAGCGTGCGGGCCGCCCTGCCCGATCACGCCCCCGAGCAGCCCGAGCCGTTCGAGGACGTGCTGCGCGACCTCGACGACGTCATCCTCCCCGGGATCACCCACTGGCAGTCCCCCAACTGGTACGCCTACTTCCCCGCCAACTCCTCGCCCCCGTCCATCCTCGGCGAGATGGTGACCTCCGGCCTCGGGGTCCAGGGCATGCTCTGGTCCACCAGCCCCGCCGCCACCGAGCTGGAGTCGGTGGTGCTCGACTGGCTCGTCGACCTCCTCGGACTCCCGGAGACGTGGAGAACGGCCACCGGCCCCGGGGGCGGCGTGATCCAGATGAGCGCCTCCGACGCCGCCGTGGTGGCTCTGGTCACCGCCCGTCAGGTCGCCGCCGCCGGCGGTTCGGTCGACGACCTGGTGGCATACGCCTCCGACCAAACCCACTCGTCGGTGGAAAAGGGCGCCCGCATCGCCGGATACCGGCACCTGCGGATCATCGACACCGACGACGTGTTCGCTATGCGTCCCGATCGCCTGCAGGAGGCGATCGCCGCCGACCGTGCCGCCGGACTGAAGCCGGCCTTCGTCGCCGCCACTGTGGGCACCACCGCCACCACCGCCATCGACCCGGTGCGCACCGTCGCCGGTATCGCCCGTGACGAGGGCATGTGGTGCCACGTCGACGCTGCCTACGCCGGCAACGCCATGATCTGCCCCGAGTTCCGCCACCACCAGGACGGCATCGAGCTGGTGGACAGCTACAGCTTCAACCCGCACAAGTGGATGTTCACCAACTTCGACTGCTCGGTCTTCTATGTGGCGGACCGGGCCCCGCTCATCGAGACGATGAGCATCCTCCCGCCCTACCTCCGCAACAAGGCGAGCGAGTCCGGGGAGGTGATCGACTACCGGGACTGGCATGTGCCTCTGGGGCGGCGGTTCCGTGCCCTCAAGCTCTGGTTCGTGCTCCGCCACTACGGGGCCGAGGGCCTCCGGCACCACATCCGTCGCCACATCGAGCTGGCCCAGGGGCTGGCCCGGCGCATCGGGAGCGACCCCCGCTTCGCCATCGTCGCTCCCCACCCGTTCGGTCTCGTCGTCTTCCGCCACGTCGCCGGCAACGACGCCACTGCTCGACTGGCCGGCGCCCTCAACGACGGCGGCGAGGTGGCAGTGAGCCCCACTACCCTGGGCGACACGGCGGCGATCCGGGTCACCGTGGGACAGACCAACACCGAGCAGCGCCACGTCGACCGGCTCTGGGATCTGATCAACGAGCTGGCGCAACCCGTGTAGCGGAAAGGGGCGGGCCGCCGGTCTAGCTTCTGCCAGGCCCGGAACGAGCGAGCGCGATGCACAGCCCGGCCAGCACGATGAGGGCGGCGATCACGAGCACGACGACGGCGGCGGCGCTGGCGACCCAGTAGCCGGCCGGGAGCACGTCGTCCTGGCCTCCTCCCCAGGCCATGAAGCCCAGCGGAGCGCCGGCGGCCAAGGCGACCTGGAAGGCGGCGATGGCCAGGAAGAGAGTCGCCGCCACCGCGCCCACGGTGCGGATTCCGGACATGGACCGCCCTTTCTCTTCTTGGTCAAGAGTCGGGGACCGACGCTACTGCGATGAGCCGTCACCGCGCCGGATGATGCCGAGCAACTCCCTCACCATGAGAGCCGTGGCACCCCACAGGGTCCCCTCGGGGAAATCGAAGAACCACACGATGCGGCCCTTCCAGTCGGTGCTGCGCCACCGCGACTCGTCGAGCAGCTCGGCGAGGGCCGGCTCCACGATGACGTCGACCTCGCGGGGGTCGGGGCGAAGGGTGACAGGGCGCTCGACGTGCGCTACCACCGGCACGATCAGGGTCCCCATGCTTCGCGCCGTGATCGGGGTGAGCCCGCCGATGATGCCAATCGCCGATTCCGGTATCCCCACCTCCTCGGCGGCCTCGCGGATCGCTGCCCGAATCGGGTCTTCCCCGTCGTTCATGTAGCCGCCGGGGAACACGATGTCGCCCGGGTGGGTCGGCATGTCATCGGGCCGCTTGGTGAGTACCACCCGTACCGATCCCTCGCGATCCTCGTAGAGAGGCACCAGCACCGCGGCCTGCGCCGCCGCCGGGCACGCCACGGGAGAGAGCTCGGCCAGTAGGGCCCAGATGTCCGCCATGTGCCCACCATAGGAGTGGCGTCCGGCAACAGCATGTGCCGGGGTGTAGAAGCGATAGGCTCCCCTCATGAGCGTGACCTTGAGCCCGCGATCGCGGTTGACCCCCCGGTTCCAGCTACGCCCTTTCCGCCGCCGCGACATCGGCACCGTTCACGAGGCGGTCGTCGCTTCGCTCCCCGAGCTGTCGCGCTGGCTCCCCTGGGCCAACGAGTACTACTCGCGGGGGGTGGCTCAGCAGTACATCCGCGACTCGATGGCGGCGTGGAGCGACGGCCGTGCCTTCGATTTCACGATCCGGCGTGACCAGCAGCCGAGTCGCCATGTTGGCAATGTGTCGATCTGGTTCACGTCGAAACCGAACCTCGTTGGTGAGATCGGGTATTGGGTGCGCACCGACGAATCCGGCAAAGGGATCTGCACCGAAGCCACGGCTCACGTGCTGGCAATCGCCTTCAAGGAGCTGAAGCTGCACCGCGTGACCATGCGCATCGCGATCGGCAACCGGGCATCGGAGCGGGTCGCCGAGAAGCTCGGCTTCCTCCTCGAGGGAACCCTGCGTGACGAAGTGAAGATCGGCGACCACTGGATCGACCACACCGTCTGGGGCCTCCTCGCAGACGAATGGCGCGTCGAGCGCCGCCGCTATGAAGCGGAGACGTGGGTCTGAGACACTGCCGAGCAACAACGATCACCGCCGACATCCTGCGCAGCGGCGCGTCCCAATCATCATCTTGCGCTTGCCGGGGGATTCCTCGGTGATCCTCCGCTCGTCGATGGCGGGAGCTTCGGAGTCGGGTTGCAGCGTTCCAGCGCTGGGAGCGAAGCCCGTTGGTACTTGGAGATAGCGGTATGGTGGGCCATCCTCCCCGAGACGATCGAAGGGGTCCTGTGTCGCCACGGACATTGGAGCTGATCCAACACATCCTCATCGCCCTGGTGTCGGTCGTCATGGCCGCCGTCATGGTGACCGCGTTCATGAAGGTGCTCGCGCCACCCGAGGAAGGCGCCACCCAGACCGTGCCCGGACCGTCCCTCACCATTCCCGAGGGCGACACCACGAGCAGCCTCGCCGTCACCACCTCCACCACCGAGCCGGACTCCTCGTCGAGCACGACCACCAGCTCCATCGTGCTCGTCGATGCCCCTTGCAGCGACACTCGCCCGGACACGGAGGGCAAGACCCTCCTCAGGATCTACTACCCGTGCGGCTTGAGCCCCATCGCCACCGATCGCACCTGGGCGTACCGGGCGGTGCCGGAGACCAAGCTGGTGCTGACGTCGACGCTGACCGAGATGGTCAGAGGTCCCGACGCCGAGGAGCTCAGCCAGGGTTTCCGATCGCCGTTCCCCTCCGATTCTGCGGGCTCCTTCCTCACCGTCAGCCTCAACGCCGGTGACGCCATCGTCGACTTCTCCGAGGGCATCTTCGGACCAGCCGCGGAGACACCCACCGGGACCCAGGAGCTGGTGTCGACACTCAACGCCAATGTCTTCCAGTTCGACACCATCGTATCGGTCGAGTACCGGCTCAACGGCAGCTGCGCCGCGTTCTGGGACCACCTCGGCAGCACGTGCGAGCCCGTCGTTCGCGAAGACTGGGAAACTCAGATGGCGGCAACCCGGCGGTGACAGAGCATCTTCCGGGCGAGCCCGTGACGCCTCGCCGGCCCTCCTTGCCACACAGGGAGGGTGAAAGAAGAAGAGAGGCCCTCGCGAGCGGGGGCCTCTCCTCATCTTGTCCTGACGGACGAGACGGCTACATCATGCCTTCCATGCCGTGGCCTTGGTTGCCACCGGCCGGCTCGTTTTCCTTCTCCTCGGCGACGAGCGCCTCGGTGGTGATGAGCAAGGCTGCGATCGAAGCCGCATTCTGCAGCGTGGATCGGGTGACCTTGGCAGGATCGATGATCCCCGACTTCATGAGATCCTCGTACTGGCCGGTAGCAGCATTGAAGCCGTTGTTGCCCTCGGCATTGCGCACGTGCTCAACGACCACGCCGCCCTCATGGCCGGCGTTGACCGCGATCTGACGGAGCGGAGCCTCGAGCGCCTTCTCGACGATGGCGCGGCCGGCCTTGACGTCGTCCGAGCCACCGCGGCTCTTGATTGCCGCCTGGGCCCTGAGGAGCGCCACGCCACCACCGGCGACGATGCCCTCCTCGACCGCGGCCCGGGTTGCCTGAATGGCATCCTCGATACGATGCTTCTTCTCCTTGAGCTCTACCTCGGTGGCAGCACCGACCTTGATCACGGCGACCCCGCCGGACAGCTTGGCGAGCCGTTCCTGGAGCTTCTCTCGATCCCAGTCCGAGTCCGAGTTCTCGATCTCCTGACGGATCTGGCGCACCCGAGACTCGACGTTGTCGTGCGACCCGGCACCCTCGACGATCGTGGTGTCGTCCTTGGTGACGACGATCTTGCGGGCACGGCCCAGCATGTCGGTGGTGACGTTCTCCAGCTTGAGGCCGACCTCTTCGCTGATGACGGTGGCGTCGGTGAGGATCGCGATGTCCTGGAGCATGGCTTTGCGCCGCTCACCGAAACCGGGGGCCTTCACCGCGACCGAGCTGAACGTGCCACGGATCCGGTTGACGATCAGGGTTGCCAGAGCCTCACCCTCGACGTCCTCGGAGAGCACGAGCAACGGCTTGCCGGTCTGCATGACCTTCTCGAGCACCGGCAGCAGATCCTGCACCGCGGTGATCTTCTGGTTGGCGATGAGGACGTACGGATCCTCGATCACGGTTTCCTGACGATCCGGATCGGTGATGAAGTACGGAGAGATGTAGCCCTTGTCGAACTGCATGCCCTCGGTGAACTCCAGCTCCACGCCGAACGTCTGGCTGTCCTCGACGGTGATGACACCCTCGTTGCCGACCTTCTGCATCGCCTCGGCGATACGGTCACCGATCTCCTTGCTGGCGGCCGAATTGGCAGCCACGTAGGCGATCTGATCATGCGAGTTGGAATCGACCGGAATGGCCGTCTCACCAATCGCCTCGACGACGCTGGCCACGGCCTCTTCGATGCCCCGCTTCATCTCCATCGGGTTGGCGCCCGCGGCGACGAGCCGCAGCCCGTCGGACACCATCGCTTGAGCCAGCACGGTGGCCGTCGTGGTGCCGTCACCGGCAACATCGTTGGTCTTGTCTGCTACCTCTCTGGCGAGCTGGGCGCCCATGTTCTCGAAGGGGTCATCCAGCTCGATCTCCTTGGCGATGGTCACGCCGTCGTTGGTGATCGTTGGGGCGCCCCACTTCTTCTCCAGCACGACGTTGCGGCCCTTGGGGCCGAGCGTCACCTTGACGGTGTCGGCGAGCTTGTCGACGCCCGCTTGGAGGCTCCGCCGTGCCTCCTCATTGAACTTCAGTTCCTTCGCAGCCATGTGATTGGTTCCTCCTAGCCGACGATGGCGAGCACGTCGCGGGCGGACAGAATGAGATAGTCCTCACCCTCGTATTTCACCTCGGTACCGCCGTACTTCGAATAGACGACGGTGTCCCCGGCCTTGATGTCGAGCGGGATACGCTCGCCGTCCTTGTACTCACCGGGGCCCACCGCCAGGACTTCGCCCTGCTGCGGCTTCTCCTTGGCGGTATCGGGGATGACGATGCCGCTGGCGGTCCGGGCTTCGTCCTCATCGCTGGGCTTCACGACGATTCGGTCGCCCAGAGGCTTCAGGTTCATCCGATTCCCTCCTCTCGGGGTGCTTAGCAGTCATATGCTATGACTGCCAAAGGCTAGCACTCACTGTTCACAAGTGCTAGCAGAGCGATGCGGCGAGTGCCAGTCCTTCGGTCGACTTCGACAAGCCCGCTGCGAAACACACTCACCGGCGAGGAGCGGCTTCTCCGAGCACTGCCGCGATCTCCTCTCCCGTCACCAGCCCCACCACCCGGCCGTCCTCGACCACGACCATCACTCCGGCCGATCCCGACTGCTGCGTCAATGCCTGTTCCAGGGAGGCACCTGCGTCGAATACGTCCTCCGGCCCGATGGGAGTCATCGCGGAGGCGGCAGTCTGCTCGCTGCGCTGCGCCGCATCGACCTTGGCGACCTCGCGGCTACCCAGCAGCCCGCGGATCCTTCCATGCACCTCCACCGGTATCATCCGCAGACGATCGCCCCACCCGTGGAGAGCAAGTACGTCGGCGACACTCTGATCACCCGGCACGGCGGTCGCGACACGCCGCATCACGTCGCCGACGCGGAGCCCTTCGATGCTGTCGAGGATCTCCTGGCGACGCTTCGTCAGCGATGCCGCCTGGAGCAGGAACCAACCGATCGCCGCCAGCCACAGGCCGCTGAGATCTCTCTGCACCATCCAGTACACCATGCCGCCGAGAATCAGGACAAGGCCGAGCAGGCGCCCGGTCGTCGCCGCGATGGCCGTCGCCCGGCGCCGGTCGCCGCTGATCCGCCACACCACGGCCCGCAGGATGCGCCCCCCGTCGAGGGGAAACCCGGGGAGCATGTTGAAGACGGCGATGGCAACGTTGGCCAAGCCGAGGAGGAGAGTCAGGCGCTCGGTCAGATTCCAGCTCGCCGGGACCGCCCATGCTGCCAGGAGGAACAGCACCCCCAGCACCAGCGATGCCGCCGGCCCGGCGATAGTCACCGCGAACTCGTCCCGCGGGGTCTTGGCCTCGCTGCCGATCTCCGACATCCCGCCGAACATGAAGAGCCGGATACGCCGCACCTCGAACCCGCGTCGCAGCGCCACCACCGAATGGCTCAGCTCATGGATCACGACACTGCCAATGAAGGCCGCCCCGGCGCCGAGAGCCGCAACCAGCAAGGTCGTTCGTGGCTTGTCGGCGAAACGGTCCACCAGATCGAGATAGAGCGACCACGTGAGGAGAACGACGAGGAACAAGAGCGAGAAGTCGGCCCGTATCTCGATACCGAACAAGCACCCGAGGCGGATCCCCCGCTTCACCCGCTCAGCCTGAGCCCGGCGTCTACCTCGGCATCCCACGGGGTGATCAATCCCCGCTCCAGCCGCAGCGTGGCGGCGGCCGCGATCATGGCGCCGTTGTCCGTGCAGAGAGCCGGCGTCGGGAGGTAGAGCTGCACGCTGTGCCGATTGGCCTCGGCCGCGAGACGGTCTCGCAGCCGGCCGTTGGCGAGTACCCCGCCGCCGGCGGCAACCGCGGTCACCCCCGTCGCCTCCACCGCGTTGAACGTCTTGGCAACGAGAACGTCGATGATGGCCTCCTGGATCGAGGCGGCGACGTCGGCGAGTGGGGGGACGTTCCCGGTCGCTTTCGCCTTCTTGAGGTAGGTCACCACCGACGTCTTGAGACCCGAGAACGAGAAATCGAACGGACGATCGGGCAGAGCTCTCGGGAACGAGACCCTGGCGGGATCGCCGCCGGCAGACGCCTGATCGATGGCAGGCCCGCCCGGGTACCCGAGCCCCATGAAGCGTGCCAGCTTGTCGAACGCCTCGCCCGCCGCGTCGTCGATCGTCTGTCCCATGACGACGTAGTCGCCCCATGCGCGCACATGCACGATCTGACTGTGTCCGCCGGACGCAAGCAGCACGATCGCCGGCGGCGCGTAGTCGGCGTGGTCGAGCCGAGGAGCCATGAGATGGCCCTCCATGTGATTGACGCCGAGGAACGGGCGATCCAAGCTCCATGCCAGCGCCTTGCCGAAGGAGAAGCCGACCATCAACGCCCCGGCGAGACCGGGCCCCCTGGTGGCGGCAACGGCATCGAGCTGGTCGGAATGGATGCCCGCCTGAGTCAGAGCCATGTGGGTCAACGGCCGGATCGCCTCGACATGTGCCCGGGCCGCCACCTCGGGCACCACTCCCCCGAACCGGGCGTGGGCCTCGACCTGGGAGGCCAGCACCGACGATCTGACCTCGAGGCCCTCGAGCACGGCGACACCGGTCTCGTCACAGCTCGTCTCGATTCCGAGGATCAGCGGTCCGGCACTCACTCCGCGTCCTCCAGCGATCGTCGAATGGCGTCGAGCCGGGAGGTGTACTCATCGGCGTCGATATCGATCGCCCACATCACCAGCGCGTCCTCGTCGCGGTAGTAGTCCTTGCGCATCCCGACCGGAGCGAAGCCGAATCGCTCGTAGAGCCGCCGAGCCGCCGCGTTCGACATGCGGACCTCCAGCGTCAGGTGCCGAACGCCCGACTGGAGCGCCTCTTCCACCAGGGTCAGCATGAGGCGTGTGCCGATACGGCTTCGCTGCTCCTCGGGGAGCACCGCCAGAGTCGTGATGTGCGCATCGTCCTCGACGAGCAAGAGACCTCCGTAGCCGACGATGATGCCCCGCCGGTTCTCAGCGACGAGGTAAACGCGGTTCGATTGAGACAGCTCATCGAAGAAGACCCGGGCGGACCAGGGCTGCGGATACACCTCTCGCTCGAGGGTCGCCACGATCGGGATGTCCTGTCGCGTCATCGGCCGGATCGTGCCGCCGGCAGTCGTCGAGGCCTGGGCCATCATGCGACCTCTCCCGGCCACATGCCCTCTTCCCGGAAGTCCGACCAGTTGATGGCGGCGTCGGGTTCCCGCATGTACAGGGGCCGGATCTCCTCGGGACGGGCGAAATCGTCGTGCTGGGCCCGTAACACGGCCACGTCGAGCATCATCTCCGCCGTCGGGTACCGAGGCCGCCCCTTCCGGACGCGATGCAGGCCGCGCAGGGAGCATTCGGGGAGCGCCTCCCAGTCGCCGACAACGAGGGTGTCCGACGGGTCCGATTCGATGAGGGCACGGAACCGGTCGGGGGAAACCACCTCGGCGCTGCCGTCGGGAACGACCCCGCCGGGCACCGGGCGGTACGGAGCGGTGGCGACCTGGCCGCGGCGCACGTCGATCACCGGCCATATGCGGCGGTGCCCCGTGGTTGCTCGCAGGGCGAGCACGGTGAGTGAGCTGACCGTCACCACCGGAACCCCGACCGCGGCAGCGATGCCCTGAGCCGCACTGATGCCGGCCCGGATGCCGGCGTAGCCGCCGGGGCCCACGTCGACCGCCACCAGGTCGATGTCCGCTCGTGTCCATCCGGCCCGCCGGAAACAGAAATCGATCGCCGGGATCAGGAACCCAACGTGTCCCCGCCGATCGACCTGCAGCGAGAGCGCGACGGCGGTGGCGTCCTCTCCCAACGCCACCGAAGACGCCGCAGTGGCGGTCTCGAGTGCCAGGATCCTCACGCGCTCAGCTCCGTGAGCGGCCGATCCACCCAGCTCCCGGCTGGAATGAACTCGAAGCGCCGGCTGGAATCGCCGGTGGATTCAATGCGGATCACGAGGTGGTCCGCCGGCACTCCCATGGTGACGGCGTCTCCCCATTCGATCATCAGCACGCCCCGGCGGGCGCTGTCGGGGAGCTCGAGATCGTCGAACTCACCCGTTGAGCCGAGCCGGTACACGTCGGCGTGCACGACCGGGAGAAAGCCCTCGTAGGAGCGCACCAGCACGAAGCTCGGGCTCGTCACGGGCTCCTCGACGCCCAAGCCTTCGGCGACGCCCGCCGCCAGCAGTGTCTTGCCCACTCCGAGCCGGCCCGAGAGGAGCAGGACGTCGCCGGCGCGCAGCGACGCGGCAAGGCGACGACCCAGCGCCAGCGTCTCCGCAGGCGAGCCGGTCTCCACTTCGATCATGCACTCCCCCCCGGACACCGTCGGATATCGCGACCTCTCGCCCGGTACGTTCCGCCGGAGTCGCTCCTCACGAAGACGTGCATGTCGATCATCCGAACAGATCCAATTGCTCCGGATCGGGTGCGGACGGGCCGATCTCGATCTCGGAGGAAGAGTCGGCCTCGCTCACCCGGAGCTTACCCTGGAGGACGCTCTCCACCAGGCCGAAGTCATACCGCATCTCTTCGAGCACCCGGGCGCTCCCCCGCAGGGCAGCGGCAGGATGGAAGGTGGGGACCAGGAAGCGGCCCCACCACTCGTAGGCCGTTCCCCGAAGACGGGTGATTCCCATCTCGGTGTTCAACAGCAGCTTCGTGGAGAAGTTGCCGAGCGTCACCACGACCTTCGGGTCGACGAGCCGGAGCTGCCGCCGCAGGTAGGGCTTGCAGGCGTCGATCTCGTCGGGCCGAGGATCACGATTGCCCGGAGGCCGGCACTTGACGACGTTGCCGATGTAGACGTCGCTACGGGCGAGCCCGACCTCGCCAAGCAGCTCATCGAGCAGTCTGCCCGAAGGCCCCACGAACGGAAAACCCTGCTCGTCCTCGCGCTGACCGGGACCCTCGCCGACGAACATGACGTCGGCGTCGGGATCCCCGGCGCCGAACACGACATTGAGCCGGCCCTCGGCGAGCCGGCACTTGGTGCACTGCGCCGCCTCGGCGGCGAGTGCCGCCAGCTCGGCGGCCCGATCTTCCGGTAGCTCGATCATGGCGTGACTTCCTTCCATCCCGCGATCCCGCCGATCGGCCCCACCGAGCTGGTGAGCGCCGCCGGAGCACCCCACTGCCCCGCCCAAATGCCGGGCACCGGCGTCAGCGTCTCCTCAATCATCAGCCAGCTCGATATATCGGCGCGGTAGCCGCGGCCCGAACTGGCACACGATCTCGTAGTTGATCGTCCCCAGCCGCTCTGCCCACTCGTCGGCGGTGATGGCGGCGTCACCCTGGGCACCGAGCACGACCACCTCGTCACCGATCTCGATGGGGTCGTCTCCCACATCGACGACGATCTGATCCATCGTCACCGTGCCGGCGAACGGGTAGCGCCTGCCGCCGATCAATACCTCGCCGCCCACATCGGACAGGCGGCGGCACACACCGTCGGCGTAGCCGATCGGGACCGTGGCTACGGTGGACTCCGCCGGGAGCGGGTGGCACTGCCCGTACGACGGTCGCTCTCCTGCGGGCAGGCGCCTCACGAACGTGACCTCTGAGACCACCCGCATGGCGGGACGAAGGCGCAGACCGGGCCCGGTGTCGGACGCTGGACGCAACCCGTAGATGCCGAGCCCCACTCGCACCATGTCGAGGCGTGATTCTGCAAGATCGAGGGCGCCGGCGGTGTTGGCGGCATGGAGCACCTCTACGTCGATGCCCTCGGCGGCGAGCGTGTCGCGCAGCCGCATCAGGTCCGCCACCTGGCGGCGGGTGTAGTCCGGGTCGGATTCGGAGACCGGGAAATGGGTCCAGAGCCCTGCGAGCCGCAATCGGGAATCGTCGGCCACGTCACGCGCCAGCCGCTCCGCTTCGGCGGGATCGGCCCCGACACGATGCATCCCCGTGTCCACCTTGAGGTGAATGGGATATGGCACGGCGCCGCGGCGAGCCGCCGCCGCCGCCACTTCCTCACAGAACTCGGCCCGGTAGCCCGTGGGCACCAAATCCCACTCGACGATCCTCTCGGCATCCCCGAGCTCGGATTCCGACAGGAGGAGAATGGGAGCGGTGATCCCGGCTTCACGAAGCCGCACCCCCTCCTCGACCAAGGCCACCGCCAGCGACTCCGCGCCGCCGGCCAGCGCCGCCTCGGCACAGGGCACGTCCCCGTGCCCGTATGCATCGGCCTTGACGACCGCGCACACTTGCGCCGGCGCCACATAGGCCCGGATCGCCGCGACGTTGGAGCGAATCGCGCTGAGATCGACCTCGACCCACGAGGGCCTCACCAGGCGTACCTCCCGATCGTGGCGGAGAGAACGTCGGCCGTGACGGTACCGGTCTCCGCCAGCTCGGCGCCCGCCCGGCCGTGCCAGTAGGCCGCGGAGCGAGCGGCGACCTCGGCAGACAGGCCCCGCGACCACAGCGCCGCCATAAATCCGGCGAGCACGTCACCGGTCCCGATCGTTGCCAGCTCGGCTCCTCCACTGGCCACCACCGAACGTTCTGCACCCAACACGAAGGTGGGGTTGCCCTTGAGGACCACCACGGCGCCGGTGCCGGCGGCGAGCGTGGCCGCCGATCGGTAGTCGGCTTGGGCGCCGGTGAGACGGGCGAACTCGCCGGCATGAGGGGTGATGATGGTGGGGGTGGTCCGCGCCGCGAGCTGATCGGCGCCAGCCAAGGCGTTGATGCCGTCGGCGTCGATGAGCAGCGGCTTGTCCCATGCGGTCAGGAGACCATCGACGAAGGCCTCGTGTCCACGCCCGAGGCCGGGACCGAGCACCATCACATCGAAGCGGGACGCTTCTTCGAGCGTTGCCGGAACATCCCCTTGGCGGAAACGATCCGCATCGCCGACGCCGCGGGTCATCACACCTGCCGACATGCCGGCATAGATCGACTGGAGCGCACCCGGGCAAACGACGGCAACCGACCCGGCACCACCGTGGAGGGCCGCCGTGGCGGCCAGCATCGCAGCACCGGTCAATCCCGGTGAGCCCCCGACGACGGCGACCGAACCGGCGGACCACTTGTGCGAGGTGCGGAGACGTGGCGGCCGGGGAGCGTCGACCTCCTCGCACAACAGCAGCTCGGCGTTTCCGCCGGACAGGCCGATGTCGACGATCGAGATGCTCCCGCATCGTTCGGGGCCTTCTCCGAGCAGGTGGCCCGGCTTGAGAGAGTGGAAGGTGACCGTTCGATGCGCCGTGAAGGCCGGGCCGGCCACAGCGCCCGAGGCGGCGTCGAGCCCACTGGGCACGTCGACGGCCAGCACCGGGTGCGGCGTGCCGGTCCACGGCGCGATGACGTCAGGAAGCGTGCCGTGGAACCCGACACCAAACAGCGCATCGATCACCAGATCCGCCGGCACCGGATCGGCGAGAGCATTGATCCGCACGCCCGCAGCCGCCGCTCGGGCCGCGGCGTGGCCCGCCGGGGATGTCTCGTCCTGCGAGCCCCCGAGCGCCTGGACGGTGACGTCGACGCCACGCCGGGCGAGATAGCGGGCGGCGACATAGCCGTCCCCGCCGTTGTTCCCCTTGCCGGCGAGGATGACGACGTGCGAGCCGTAGCCCACTCCCATGTCGACCGCCGCCAGCGCCACCCCGAGCCCGGCGCGCTCCATCAGCACCTCGGCGGCCTCGACAGCGGCAGCGTCGAGCCTGGCCGTTTCCTCGGGGGTGATCACCGGTTTCACGCCGTTGATTCTACGAGACCACAGCCCATGGCTCGCGGCCATCCCAACCCAGGGTTCCCAGCCAGGAAAACCCGGCCTCACAGCCCACAGTTCACACCGTTCCCCAACCGTGGGCTGGTAACCACGAAAACCCGACTCCTCAACCCTGGGTTGGCAGCCTCGAAAACCCTGCACCACAGCCCACGGTTCACAGACAGTGGGCCGACATTCCACGAACCGTGGGCTGGTAACCATGAAAACCCGGCTCCTCAACCCTGGGTTGGCAACAGGAGGGTGTCTCAGTCGCCGAGGGACATGGCGAACACGAGCGCCCGATCGTCGGTATGGGTGATGGTCACCAGGACTCGCACGGCGCCGATCGCCTCCGCCCGCCGAGCCGCGGCGCCTGCCAGGTTCACCTGCGGGGCGCCGCCGCCGGTGATCTCGACGTCGCGCCAGGGGATGTGCCGCCACCCCGCTCCGAGGCTCTTCATCACGGCCTCCTTGCCGGCGAAGCGGGCAGCAAGTCGGGCCGACGGGTCGACATAGCGATGGGCATAGTCCCACTCGTGCTCGGTGAAGCAACGGGCGCGGAAACGCTCCCCGTACTTGCGGAGGAGGCGGCGCACCCGATCCACCTCGGTGAGATCGACGCCGATCCCGATGACGTTCATGGGCCGGGAGCCTACCCCGGCCGCAGGGACGAGAAGGGCGGCCATCTCACATCATCGAGTGAGGAGCCTCACTCCACCGTCACGCTCTTGGCTAGATTGCGCGGCTGATCGATGTCGTTGCCGCGAAGTCGAGCCACGTGATACGCGAGAAGCTGCAACGGAACGACCGCACACACCGGTCCCAAAAGATCATCGGCGCGCGGGATGCGCAGCACCATGTCAGCGAACTTGCCGATCTCGACGTCGTCCTCGTAAGCGACGGCGATCACCATTCCGCCGCGGGCCTTCACCTCCTGCACCGCCGAGATCGTCTTGCTGTACACGGCCTGCTGGGTGATGACCACCATCACCGGAACGCCGGCAGTGACGAGGGCCAACGTACCGTGCTTGAGTTCGCCGGCAGGCATCGCCTCCGAATGCAGGTAGCTGATCTCCTTCAGCTTCAGGGAGCCCTCCATCGCTACCGCATAGTCGAGCCCGCGGCCGATGAAGTAGATGTCATCGACGCCGACGATACGTTCAGCGACGGCGGCGATGCTCGCCTCGTGTTGCAGCACGTCCTCCACCTGGCCCGGGAGCACGCTCAGGCCGTGCACCACTCGTTCCGCCAGCTCGGCGTCTACGACGCCGCGCGCCCGACCGATATGAAGCGCCAGCAGATACTGGGCGATCAGCATCGCCATGTAGGCCTTGGTCGACGCCACCGAGATCTCTGGCCCAGCCCGGGTGTAGAGGATGTCATCGGCCTCGCGGCTCAGGGTGCTGCCTACGACGTTGGTCATCGCCAGCAGTCGGGATCCCCGCTGGCGCGCCAGCCGAGCGGCGGCGAGAGTGTCGGCCGTCTCTCCGGACTGGCTGATCGCCACCGTGAGGTTGCGCGGTCCCACCAGCGGGTCGGCGTAGCGCATCTCGTGGGCATACTCCACCGACGTCGGGATTCGCAGGATGCGCCGGAAGATCTCCTTGCCGACGAGGCCGGCATGATACGCGGTGCCACATGCGGTGATCCAGATGCGCTCCATGGAACGAGCGAAGTCGTCGTCGAAACGCACGTCCTCGAGCCACACCGTGCCGTCCTCGTGGAGCCTCCCCGCCAAGGTCTCGGTGATGACGGCAGGCTGCTCGTGGATCTCCTTCGCCATGAAATGCTCGAAGCCGCCCTTCTCGGCTTGCGCGGCATCCCAATCGATGTGCACCGGCTCCCGCTCGATGGCCTCACCGCCGATGGTCTCGATGCGAGCGCCCTCGGTGTTGATCACGACAAGCTCACCGTCCTCGATGATCTTGAACGTGCGAGTTCGGTGCAGCACCGCCGGGATATCGGATGCCAGGAAGGTCTCCCCGTCGCCGAGGCCCACCACGAGAGGGCTGATACGCCGCACCGCCACGATCGTGTCCGGCTCGTGACGGGTCATCACCACCAGGGCATAGGCACCCTGTGCCTTGGCCACTGCCGCTCTCACCGCGGCAGCCAGATCGCCCGCGTACTCCCGGGCGACCAAATGGGCGAGGATCTCGGTGTCAGTGTCGGAGGCGAACACGCAATTGTCCGCCTCGAGCTCCTCACGCAGGGTCTGGAAGTTCTCGATGATGCCGTTGTGCACCACGACGAAATCCCCCGACGCGTCGGGATGGGGATGGGCGTTGATGTCGCTGGGCTCACCGTGAGTGGCCCAGCGGGTGTGCCCGATGCCGATGGTCCCTGCAATAGGATCAGCGTCGAGGAGGGCCGCCAGCCGATCGATCTTGCCCTTTGCCTTCCGGACACTGATCGTGCCGCTAGTGACCGCGATGCCCGCCGAGTCATACCCGCGGTACTCGAGACGGCGCAAACCGTCGAGGAGCACCGGAGCGGCCTGTTTCGGACCGACATAACCCATGATTCCGCACACGCGCGCACAACCTCCAGTTGTGGGGACCGGAGGGCTGCGGAATCGTTGACCCCGCCTCACATCGGGGCGGTTTCTGTCCCCGGGATCGCTCCCGGGCTTTGCTCCACCCCGTCACGGCCGTGAGCGGCCGAGAGGGCACCCGCCGACTGATCGATTATCCCTCTGCCTCGTCACCTCACGCATCGTGAGGGCAGGCGCTCGAGTGTTGGATCTCCGGTCGGTGTTCAGTTGTATTAGAAAGGGTACCGGACCATCGAGATTGTGCTGCCGGCGGAGCGATCAGCCCAGCTCGCTGACGACGACATCGCGGACCGCGCCGGCTATCTCGTCGGCGACCCCACGGGTACGAGCCTCCACCATCACCCGCACGAGTGGCTCCGTCCCGGACGCCCGCACCAGCACACGCCCATCGTCGCCGAGACGTTCCTCGGCCTCGCGGACCGCATCCCAAACCGCGCTGCAGCCTTCCAGGCCTGCCCGATCAGCGACCCGGACGTTCTCGAGCACCTGGGGGAACTCGGTCATGACTTCGCGCAGCTCACGCAACGGTTGCCCCGTGGCGGCGAGAACCTCGGCGAGACGCACCGCGGTGCGCAGACCGTCTCCGGTGGTGCGGTCCTCCAGAATGATGTGGCCCGATTGCTCACCGCCAAGCACGGCCCGGATGTTCCGCATCTCCTCGAGCACGTAGCGATCCCCCACCGTCGTTTGGTGGACCTCGATCCCGAGAGCCTCCATCGCCCGGCGGAAGCCGAGATTCGACATGACCGTCGTCACAACGACATCGTGCTTGAGCTTGTCGCGCTCCTTCAGGTGCCTGGCGAGAATGGCCATGATCACGTCACCGTTGACGATGGCGCCGTCCTCGTCGACCGCCATGAGGCGGTCGGCATCACCGTCGAACGAGAAGCCGACCCGGCCACCGACCTTGTCGCTGAGGAACTCCGGACGGGTCGCGCCGCATCCCGCGTTGATGTTCGTGCCGTCCGGCTCGGCGTTGTGAACCTCCACGGCGGCGCCCAGCCGGCGGAACAGCTCTGGGGCGGCGGAGAACGCGGCACCGTGAGCGCAGTCGAGCACAAATTCCATGCCTCGCAGCGAATACGAGGCATCGGCCTTGAGACGATCGAGGTAGCGGTCGACGGCGTCGGCCATGACCGACTGCATGCCGATCAACGAGCCGGTCGGGCTCCGCCACGGCCCGCCCTTGCGGTAGCGGGTCTCGATAGCGGCCTCGCGCTCGTCCGAGAGCTTCGCCCCGTCGCGTCCGAGGAACTTGATGCCGTTGTCCTCGGCCGGATTGTGCGAGGCGCTCACCATGACCCCGTACTGGGCGCCCGTGTCGATGGTGAGTCGGGAAACCGCCCCCACCGGGATGACGCCGAGGTCGACGGTGTCGACGCCCACCGAGTTGAATCCGGCGTGAAGGGCATCGGCGAACATGGGACTCGAGCGACGGGTGTCTCGCCCGATGACGACGGGGCCGTCGCTGCCCTCGCCGGCAGCCCTGGCGAGATCGACCGCGAGGTCGACCGTCAACTCGCGGTTGGCATGTCCTCGAACGCCATCCGTTCCAAAGAGCCGGTCTCCGTTTGCCATCGTCGCCCGGCTCAGCGCTTGGTGAACTGGGGAGCGCGGCGGGCTTTGCGGAGGCCGTACTTCTTGCGCTCCACGCGGCGGGCGTCACGGGTGAGGAGGCCCTCTCTCTTCAGGACAGGCCGCATCTCGGCGTCCACCCCGACGAGGGCTCGGGCAATGCCGAGTCGCAGCGCGTCACTCTGCCCGGTGGTCCCCCCACCCTCGATCGTGGCGGTGACGTCGAAGCGCGCTTCGGAATCGGTGGTTCGCAGTGGCTCGAGGGCCCGGAGGCGAAGTGCCGGCTGCGGGAAGTAATCCTCGATTGTCTTCCCGTTCAGGGTGACCTTGCCGGTACCGTCATAGAGCCGGACGCGAGCGACCGAGCTCTTGCGGCGGCCGGTTGCTTGCACGAGGGGCTTGGCCATCAGGCTTCGACCTTTCCAATCTCGAAGGGCTGGGGATTCTGCGCGGCGTGGGGATGCTCCGGACCGGCGTACACCTTGAGCTTGCCGAAGATCTGACGGCCCAGCCGGTTCTTGGGGAGCATGCCCCGAACCGCGCTCTGGATGATGCGCTCCGGGAAGCGCTGCCGCATCTCGGCGAGCGAATGGCCACGCAGTCCACCCGGGTATCCCGAGTGGCGGTAGTACATCTTGGCAGTTTCCTTGTTGCCGGTAACGGCGACCTTCTCGGCGTTGACAACGACGACGTAGTCTCCTCCGTCCACGTGCGGGGCGAAGGTGGGACGGTGCTTGCCGCGAAGCAGGGTCGCCACCGTCGACGCCAGACGGCCCAGTGGAACGCCGGTCGCGTCGACGACGTGCCACTCGCGCACAATGTCGCCGGGCCGGGGCGAGAAGGTCTTCTGCAGCTTCGGTTTCATGCAAAATCCGTTGAGGAGGGCAAACACGGAGGCGCCCCCGGATCCGGGAGCGGCGCCGTATGTTACGGCAAGCCGGCGTGCTTCGCCAACTCACCGCCGATGCATCCCCGCGTGCCAACCCTGGGTTGACAGCCTCGAAAACCCTGCACCACAGCCCACGGTTCACAGACAGCAGACGACATTTCACGAACCGTGGGCTGACAACCATGAAAACCCTACGTACCAACCCTGGGTTCGTAGCCTCGAAAACCCTACGTACCAACCCTGGGTTCGTAGCCTCGAAAACCCGGCGTGCCAACCCTGGGTTCGCCGCGGGTCACGGGTAGTCGACTCGCACCAGGGTGAGGCCATGAGGCGGGGCCGCGCCCTTGGCAGCATGACGGTCCCGCGCCGCGATGATTCCCGGCACGTCGTCGGCGTCCACCCGGCCACGTCCCACCTCGACACAGAGCGCGACGAAGGAGCGCACCATCTGATGACAGAACGAGCCGGCCTCCACGTCGAAGACCAGCAGGCCGTCACCGGCGTCGGACCACTCGGCGTGCCGCACCAGCCGCACCATGCTCCGGCCACGCGCCTTGCGGCAGAAGGAGCTGAAGTCGTGCTCACCGACGAGATGGAGGGCCGCCTGGGCCATCGCCCCCGCGTCAAGTGGCGTCTCGTAATGCCACGACGTGCGCGCCAGGAAGGGATCGGGCGCCTCCCGGTTGAGGACGAAGTAGCGGTAAGCCCGTGCGATCGCGGAGAACCGGGCGCTGAATCCGTTGGGGACGACCCGAACGGAACTCACCGCGATCTCGGGAGCGAGCTGCCGATTGAGGGAGCGGCGCACCCGGTCGACGTCGAGGCCCACCTCAGCCACGAAGCTCACGACCTGGCCCGTGGCGTGCACTCCCTTGTCGGTTCGCCCGGCCACCTCAGTGTCGACAGGACCCGTGAGCCGGAACAGCGCGTCCTCTAGGTCGGCTTGCACGGTGCGCACCCCCTCCTGGCGGGCGTAGCCGTGGAAACCGGAGCCGTCGTAGCCGAAATCGATCCGGAACGTGGCCATTGCCTTCAGAGTGGGAGCCCCCTGACCACCTGGATCACGATGGTCGCCCCCGCCAGGCCGGCGACGGCCGCCATCCCCGCCCGGTCGATCGGCAGGTCGGACACGAACTGCACGCCTCGGGCCACGATCGCCAGCATCCAGATTGCCCCCACCACGAAGGCGAGGCCCGGGTTGGCGATGAAGGAGTCGACGAACAGGATCACGAGCAGCGTGGGGTATGCGAAGCCGGTGATGCGAAGCAACGTCGCGAAATCGCCGCCGGCCTCGAGCAGATAGCGGATCACGGCCCAGGTGATGGCCGCGAAGAGGAGCCAGAAGAACAGCCCGCTGATGATCCAGCGCACCAGCGTGTCCCAGACTCGAAAGTCGATCAGGTCGTTGAACCGACCGAATCCGACGGCGCCGAGGAACCAGATGAAGCGGGTGCCCACAACGAGGAGGAGGGCGTCGCCGGTGGCACGGTCGTTGAGGTCCATCCACACGAAGGGATCACGCTCGAGACGGAGAGTCTGCAGGAGTCTGCTGAACACTTCACCCATGGCGTTCTCCCGGCCCCGATCCTGGAACGGGGAGCATACCCCGGCTCACGGCGACCTCATCTCCTCGACGAGCTTGCGGGAAGCCCGGCGCACCGAAGCGTCGGTGCCCATCGTCTCCATCTCGGAGAGCGTCACCCATTGCACGTCGAACGACTCGGGCGACACCCGCAGCGCCTCGCCGGTGGCCACGAAGAGGAATCGCAGATCGAAATGGCGGTGACTCGGGGCGGTGGGTCGTGCCGGGATGACGTGCACGTCGACGTCGAACAGCCCATCGCCGAGTCGCGCCAGGCCGTCGAGGCCGGTCTCCTCGTAGATCTCGCGCTCGGCAGCAGCGAGCACATCGGCGTCCTCGGGATCGACGTGTCCTCCCGGCTGGACCCACATCCCGAGTTGGACATGATGCACCAGCACGAGGCGAGAGCGCTCCGGTGCCAGCACGAACCCGCTCGCCGTGAAGTGACCGGGATCGAAGTGATTCTCCGAGAGCACCTCTCCGTCGCCGGACACGAGCCGCATCATGGCGTCGTGATCAGGCTCCTGCCCGGGATCAGGAACGTAGCCCTCGAGGAGCTGCTTGACGTGAAAACGGCGGGACCGCATCAGGGTGTCAGCCTGTGTCCCGATCAGGGACGGGGGAAAAGGCTGTTCCGCAGGTGTCGCTCAAACGAACTCGATCATCGCCAGCTCGGCGCCGTCGCCACGACGGGGGCCCAGCTTGGTGATGCGGGTGTAGCCGCCGGGCCGATCGGCATACCGAGGCGCGACATCGTCGAAGAGCTTCGTAACGACTTCGGTGTCCTCGATCTTACGGAGGATGAGCCGGCGCGAATGAAGGTCGCCCCGCCGGGCGGTGGTGATGATCTTCTCGACATAGGGCCGCAGCGCCTTGGCCCTGGTCACCGTCGTCGTGATCTGCTCCTCCTCGATCAGCGATGCCGCCAGGTTGGCGAGGATCTTGCGTTGGTGAGACGGGCTTCCCCCGAGACGGGGTCCCTTCTTCGGCGCAGGCATCAGGCCATCCCCGATTCATCCGAAGCCGAGCGCAGCGAGAGACCGAGCTCGTCGAGCTTGGATGCGACCTCTTCGAGGCTCTTCTGGCCGAAGTTGGTGATGTTGAGGAGATCGTCCTCGCTCTTCTCGACGAGTTCCCCGACGGTGTGCACCTGGGCTCGACGCAGGCAATTGCGGGGCCGCTCGGAGAGATCGAGCGCCTCGATGGGGAGATCGAGATCGGGGGAGGTGGACTCGGCCGTGACGACATCGCCCAGCTCGAGGCCGATGCCTTCGTCGAGATCGGCGAACAGCCCGAGCAGCTCGCGCAGAGTCTTGCCGGCTGACGAGAGGGCCTCGCTCGGAGACATCGACCCGTTGGTCTCGACATCGAGTACGAGGCAGTCGAAGTCCGTCATCTGCCCCACCTGAGTGCTCTCCACTCGGTAGGTGACTCTACGAACCGGTGAGAAGATCGAGTCGATCGGGATGATGCCGATCGTGTCGCTCTTCTTGTTGCGATCGGCGCTGCGATACCCGACGCCGCGCTCGGCCGTCAGCTCGACCTCGAGCTGACCGGATGCCGAGAGGCTTGCGAGGTGGAGATCGCCGTTGACGACCTGGACGTCGGCGGGAACCTTGAGATCGTCCGCCGTCACGTCGCCCTTCCCCTTCTCCGACAGGTACAGCGTCTGAGGCTCGTCCGATTCGACCCGGAGCACGACCTGCTTGAGGTTGAGGATGAAGTCGACAACGTCCTCGACCACACCTTCGATCGTCGAGAACTCGTGCTGCACTCCCTCGATGCGTACCGAGGTGATCGCCGCTCCGGGGATACGAGCCAGGAGGACACGCCGCAGGGTGTTCCCCAGTGTGTAGCCGAAGCCCGGCTCCAAGGGCTCGACGACGAAGCGCGACCGGACGTCGGTGACGTTCTCTTCTTCGATGTGTGGACGCTGGACGATGAGCACGGTGCGCTCCTCCGGACTCTGGGATCTGATTGTTGTGTTGTGAGCTCTGGCGGCGGGAGTCGTGCTATCTCGAGTAGAGCTCGACGATCAGCTGCTCCTGGATCTGGGTGTCGATCTGCTCCCGGCTCGGGATCGTGGACACCAAAACGCGTCGTTCCCCGGGATCGACGTCGAGCCACTCCGGGCTGGTGCGATCGAGAGTATCGATCGCCTGCTGCACCGGGAACAGGTCGATGCTCCGTTCTCTGATGGTGATGACGTCCCCGGCGCAGACCTGGTACGAGGGGATGTCCACCTTCTTCCCGTTGACGAGGAAGTGGCCGTGGTTGACCAACTGCCGAGCCTGGAATCGTGTCCGGGCGAAGCCGGCCCGGTAGACGACGTTGTCGAGGCGAGTCTCGAGAATCTGCAGCAGGGTGGTGCCGGTGATACCGGACCGCCGGTTGGCCTCGTGGTAGTAGCGGCGGAACTGCTTCTCGAGCACACCGTAGATGTGCCGCAGCTTCTGCTTCTCGCGGAGCTGGACCTGGTACTGCGACTCGCGGATACGACCCCGGCCGTGCTCGCCCGGTGGATACGGCCGTCGATCGAAGTACTTCGCCTTGTTCTCGTCGAGCAGCTGGCGAGCGCGGCGGCTGCGCTTGGTGCGCGGTCCTGTGTAGCGGGCCATGGTCTAGCGCCCCTTCCGCTTCTTGGGGCGACAGCCGTTGTGAGGAATCGGCGTGACATCGCGGATCCCGGTCACCTCGATGCCCATGTTCTGAAGAGTGCGGATGGCGGTCTCACGACCCGATCCTGAGCCGCGAACGATGACGTCGAGCTTGCGGATTCCCATCTCGCCGGCCTTGCGGGCAGCTTGCTCGGCCGCCACCTGCGCCGCGTACGGCGTCGACTTGCGGGAGCCCTTGAACCCCACCGAGCCACCCGACGTCCAGGCGACAACGGCGCCTTCCTGGTCGGTGATCGTGATGATGGTGTTGTTGAAGCTGGCCTTGATGTGGGCATGGCCATGCGGAATGTTGCGCTTGACCCGGCGCCGCCGCTGTGTCGTCTTTGCCACGTACTACCTCTCCCGAGCCCTTACTTGGTGACCTTCTTCTTCCCGGCGATGGGCGCCTTGCGGCCCTTCCGGGTCCGGGCATTGGTATGAGTGCGCTGGCCGCGCACCGGGAGGCCACGACGGTGCCGCACGCCTTGATAACACCCGATCTCGATTTTGCGTTTGATGTTCTGTGCCACGTCGCGCCGGAGATCACCCTCGACCTGGAGGTTGGAATCGATGTACTGGCGGATCCTCACGACCTCGCTGTCGGTGAGATCGCGGACCTGCGTATCCATGTCGATATCGAGATCCCGGAGTATCTGCTGCGACGTCGACCGGCCGATCCCAAAGATGTAGGTCAGCCCGATCTCGACGCGCTTGTCCCTCGGGAGATCGGTTCCGGCGATACGAGCCATTGAGCGATTACCCCTGACGCTGCTTGTGACGCGGGTTCGGGCAGATCACCCAGACCCGCCCACGACGGCGGATGATGCGGCATTTCTCGCACATCTTCTTGGCGGATGCTGAGACTTTCATCGGTATCGGTATGTGATCCTGCCTCGTTCGAGATCGTAGGGAGATATGGCAAGTCGCACTCTGTCCCCCGGCAGGATGCGTATGTAGTGCATGCGCATCTTGCCCGAGATGTGACAAAGCACATCGTGACCGTTTTCGAGCTTCACCCTGAACATGGCGCTCGGGAGCGGCTCGACGACGGTCCCCTCAACCTCTATGACGTCGTCTGTTTTTGCCACACGAAAAACACCGGCCCGGATCTGGGCCGGGCGGCAATACTAGAGGCCCCACGGAAACATCGGCAAATCTCTGCGAGGCGGCCGCTCAGGACGGGGCCGGGACCAGCTTCGGCTCGGGGAGCGTGAACACCTTGGTGCCTTCGGCGGTGATGGCGACGGTGTGCTCGAAATGGGCCGATGGGGAACCGTCGGCGGTAGTGACGGTCCAGCCGTCATCGTGCAGAACTGTGCTGCCGGTGCCGAGGTTGAACATCGGCTCTATGGCAATGGCCATCCCCACCTTGAGCTTGAGACCCTTGCCCGGCGTCCCGTAGTTGGGCACGCTCGGCGCCTCGTGCATCTGCCGCCCGATGCCGTGTCCGATGTACTCGCGTACCAAGCCGAGCCCGTGCTCTGCCGCGGTGGTCTCGATGGCATGCCCGACGTCACCGAGCCGGTTCCCCGCCTGGGCGGCGGCGATGCCGGCCCACAATCCCTGCTCGGTGACGGCGAGGAGCCGCTGGACCTCGGGATCGACGTCACCGACGGTCATCGTGAAAGCGGCATCACCGTGCCAACCCTCGTAGATCGCCCCGGCGTCGACCGAGAGGATGTCCCCGTCCTCGAGACTGTAGGAAC
>Ga0315545_1000358_pt1 | contig 49244 bp, 35 predicted proteins | sample SalMarSW160210MG_FD_203096 | JGI IMG/M metagenome (GOLD analysis project Ga0315545, IMG submission 203096) | Salt marsh sediment microbial communities from the Plum Island Ecosystem LTER, Massachusetts, United States - Salt Marsh Sediment SW1602-10 ...
TTTGTCTCAAACAACCTTTATCAAAACAAGCAATGAAAACCCTCATCGAACACTATGCTTGTCTAATACAAGCTATTTTGCCGAAAAACCGTAAAAATAGCGCAAAGCAGAAATCCAAAAATCCATACACTTTCCTTAAAGTATTTTATCAAAAAATCGTGTCAATTGGGCCTTTATTTTGCGCAAAAAAGGCATTCATTTTGCGCATAGTTCTTGCAGTTATAATAGAGTCAGGTATAGTAAGCACGCTTATGTTTAAGATTCCCAAAGTCATATTGCTCCTCGAAAGGTCAAGAAGCTTTGGCAGGGGATTGCTCCATGGTATTATCCAGTACTCCAATCTTCACGGACCCTGGCTGTATTATATGAAGCCGGAGTTCTATAGACAGGGCAAAGAAAAAACGCAGAAATGGCTCAAAAGCATGGATGCGGACGGTATTATTGCCCACACCTGGGATACAGATTTCATCGACAGTATCGTTAATCTCAGGCTTCCGGCCATTATCTGCGGCCTGGATAAACCAAAACAAAAAGCATACCGCTTGTCCACTGATGAAGTCGGTGTTGGCCGGATGGCCGCTGAATACTTTGTTAAACGCAGTTTTAAAAATTTTGCATTCTGTGGTTTCGATGATATGATTTGGTCTCAGCAAAAATGCGAAGGATTTAAACGAACCCTCACCGAGATCGGCTTTCAGATTTTTGTTTACCAACAACCCACCACAAAACATCTGCGCAAATCCGCAAAAGAGCAAGCCATCATCGCAAACTGGCTCACACCACTGCCCAAACCCCTCGCCCTGATGGCCTGCAACGACGACCGCGCATTGGATATCCTCGCCGCTTGTAAAATCGCAGAATTCAAAGTCCCGGAAGACGTCGCTATTCTCGGCGTCGACAACGACGAATTAATCTGCAATTTCTCTTATCCACAGTTATCAAGCATAACTTTAAGTACCCAAAGAGCCGGCTATGAAGCTGCGAAAGTCCTCGATAAGGTGATGAGGGGTCAAAAAATAGAAGAAAATGAAAAAGAAGTGACTATCTTGCCTTTGCACATCGTAACCAGACAATCAACGGACACTATGGCTATAGAAGACAAGAAAGTCGCAGAAGCCGTCAGCTTTATTCGCAGGCATTCCAGAGAGATAATCCAGGTCAGTGATGTTGCACAGGCTGTTGGCCTCTCACGCAGAGCGCTCGAGCAGCATTTCCACAAGGCGCTCGCCCACTCAGTTCATGATGAAATCAAATACACTCGCGTTAATCAGATGGCTAATATGCTAATTAACACAAATTTATCCATATCCCAGATTGCAAGGTTATTGGGATATCCGTATGCAACTAATAATATATCTCGTTATTTCAAGCAACAAAAAGGAATGAGCCCTTCGGACTACCGCAGGAAATTCGGCCCCAAGTAAGTTCCTTGCGAACAGCAGCTTTCTTAACTAAGCTTTCCGGCATCGCCCCGCCACGTCAAGAAAAACAAACAAAAGACATCAACAACTACACTCACGACAAGAGCAAAGATTAAAAGCAGGTTTTTGAATTTATCGGTCGCGGCTGAGAATGCAATTGTTAGAATGGCGGGGGATATATTCGTGACTTGTCGCTCGTCGCTGGTGACTCGAAGATAAAAAGGGCAAGAGGAAAAAGAATAAGTAAATTGTGATTGCATTGGACAATTGTTAAAATGGGGTGGTGGTTTATCAGTGGGCATTATTTAGAATATGGCAAAAGGGTGTAGTTTAATGACAAATTTTACTTAGGAGATATAAAATGGAAGTGGAGCTAAAAAATAAGAAGCTGATTATCACAATTCCGGTAAATGATAAACCAATACCGTCGGCAAGCGGTAAAACGCTGGTGGTGGCCAGTTCACACGGCAATCAGAAGACAGCAGTAATAATTAACGGCAAAACCTTAACAGTCGGTGTGAACGCTTACATCCAAAAATGAACAGACAACGGAAGGCAGATTACCGAATACTCAATGTCAAATAACGAAATGACAGAAAGAGAGGTAATAAGATGAAGCTGAATGTAAAGGCGTTCGGATTGGCTTTTGGTTTGTGGTGGGGTTTGGGATTATTTTTACTGACGTGGTGGATAATATTGTTCGAAGGTGCGACTGGAGAGGTAACGATGATAGGGCAATTGTATCGTGGATATTCGATTACACCGCTGGGAAGTTTGATTGGTCTGGGTTGGGCATTTGCAGATGGACTGATTGGCGGATTGATATTCACCTGGCTGTATAATCAGCTGGCGGTGAAATGTAAAACCAGTCAAGAATAAAAACCGACGCTGAGCAGCCCCCGATAACGATATTATAGGGTTTCCGCTACGCCACGAGGGGATATTTGGAAAAATTCAAGAACGAAAAAGAGGTCGGCCGATGTAGCTATAAAGTGAAGGTTAATCCGCTAAAGACAGATAAAAAAGAGTGGCTCTGTGATAAATGACCAATAGGCCAATAATTGGCTTAACCTTATATTGCCTACTTTCGATACTACAGACACGGCAGAGCGAAATGCGGGCATTAAAAGCGAGAGCCAAAAGCAGTAAAGGAAAGAGCCACATAAACTAAGGGAGAGTTCACAAAACTCTCCCTTGTTTTATTTGGCGGACGCTAATTTCCCTGCATTTCCCTGATAAATAACTTGCGAAAATGGGACGTTTAACCGAAGATAAGCGTGAAATAGAAATACGGGCAGAAAAGACATTTAATCCGGAGTCGAATAAAAAATGACAGAAGTTCCGCCAATCCTGCTGTCAGCGATTATCTGCGAGAAAGTGATTTTCGATAAAATCACCGGCATGCCGAGCATTATAAATATTATCCAAAATATCAATGCACCAAAGTATCCGGTGCGGTATCCTTCGCTTGTTTTCTTCTGCGAACTGACAAACGGGCATGGGAGGACGAAAACAACAATAAGACTCGTTGAGGAACAGGCCGCCGAGGGACAGGAAGAAGAGAAAGTTATATTCGAGCAAAAAGGAACAGCCGAATTTAAAGATGTTAAACAGGTCGTTAGTTTAGCATTGAACCTGCAAGGAATAGTGCTGCCTCGCGAGGGTGAGTATCGTTTTCAGCTGTTCGCGGAAGATTATCTGCTCGGGGAGAGACGGATTATCTGCAGAAAAATTACGCTGCGGTCAAAAGGCGGGGAAACGTCAGGGTAAAAGCTGAAGAAGTTATGATTAGGATAAGCAAAGGGATATCTATCGCGGAGGACGAGCTTGTTTTTAAGTTTTCACGCGGCAGCGGGCCGGGGGGACAAAACGTCAATAAAGTCAATACACGGGTGACGGTGCTTCTCGACACAGCAAATTCAAGGAGCTTTTCCGATGAGCAGAAAAAACAGATACTCAAAAGACTTGCAAGCCGAGCCGACAAAAACGGCGTGATAAGGGTTGTTTCGCAGCGATATCGAACACAAAAAGCTAACCGGAGGGCGGCGGTCGAACGATTAGAAGAACTGCTAAGAGAAGCGTTAAAAAAGAAAAAGGTAAGAAAGAAGACAAAAGTTCCTGAAGCGGCCAAGAGGAAGCGATTAGAGAAAAAGAAACAGCGAGGTTTTTTGAAGAGACAAAGGGCAGAGAAAAGTTTTGAGTTTTGAGCGTTTATTTTTTTTCAGCTACAGATTTCGCAAAAGTGTTCAGGTCAGTTCGATATCGAGGGGTTTTTCAAGGGCAGGGGAGTCGGCGGCAGCCAACCGGCGGCCGAGGCGAAAGGCTTCCTCCATTGCGGAAGGATGATTTTTGATCTGGCCGGGGTCTTCCACCTTGTTTACAAACAAATTCGCAGCGTAATTCATATCCAGGACATCGAAGAAATATTTCATTGTCAGGCGGATGCAGTCAAACATTTTTTTGCTTTTTGAGCCGCCTACGGTGATAACCATTGCGCGTCTGTCCCGGCCGGCGGCGCTGATGAGGGGCTTTTTCAAAACATACTTGTGTGCCCAAAGGCACTGGCAGCGGTCGATGAGAATTTTTGCCTGTGCGCAGACAGTCATAAAAAATATCGGCGTTGCAAAAATGAGTCGGTCTGCGTCGAGCATTTTTGCAGAGATGATGTGATAATCGTCTTCGACAACACAACGGCCTGTCTTGTAACAGGAATTGCACTCGATACAGGGTGCGATTTTGAAATCCACCAATCGGAGATATTCAATCTGTGCGCCAGCGGATTCGGCTCCTGCCAAAGCCCGGCGTAAAAGCAAGTCGCTGTTGCCGTTAAGCCGAGGACTTGCCGAAATTCCAATTACCTTCAAAGCCATATCAGCAGTAAGCTATCAATATTATGCGCAAAAAGCAACAGGGGTAAAAGAATTTTAATGTCAGCGATTGACATGCAGGATTTTTGCAGATAAAAGTAATTTCAAAGGAAATTTAAGAAAGAAAGTTTTTGACATTTTTGGGAGATTTGAGATGGAAGTAATAAAGTTTCTGAAGAAGTCGAAGGTAAAATATAAGGTTACAAAGCACAAGGCGGTGTATACAGCACAGGAGGTGGCGGCGGAGGAGCATGAGCCGGGAAAGTATGTTGCCAAAGCGGTGGTCGTCAAGGCCGATGACAAGTACGTGATGTGCGTTCTTCCAGCATGTTACAATATTGACCTTAAGAACCTGAAGGGTCAACTAAAGGCCAAGAAGGTAAAACTTGCAGAGGAGAAGGAGCTTGTAAAGATATTTGGTGACTGCGAGGTTGGAGCACAGCCGCCCATTGGGAACTTATATGATTTGCCGACAATTATGGACAAGGTGTTAGAGGAGGACGACCATATTATGTTCCGCGGCGGCACACACGAGAAGTCGATACGAATGAGTATGGCAGATTACCGGAAACTGGTCGGGCCGAAGGTGCTTAAATTCAGCAGGCATATAGGTTCGTGATTGTGGCGACGGAGGTCAAGGGCAAAACAGCATTACAACACCAGAAGTGAAAATCTGAAAGGTATTTCAATTTTTTGAGAAAGTTGCGGAAGTAAAAGCTGATTTATTTTTTATTTGCGTTTTTAATATCTTCGATATACCAAAGATGTCTTCGTAATTTAATAACAGCCGATTCATTCCTGGCCTTTGAGAAGGATGTGATTGCTTTTTTGAGGACTTTAACTGCTTCATCGTATCGCTGCCATATTGAAAGAGCGTCTGCAAGCATTAAATGGTTTCGTATTTCGAGAGGATTCTTATCCACGGCTTGCTGAAGATAATCAACTGCTTCACTGAAACGGCCAACTTCCACCAAGGCCTTGCCCAAATTTCTTAGTGTTTTAACTGAATTAGGCTCCTGGGCCAAATCCTGCCGATATTCCTCAATCGCCTCATTTAGATATTCGGAAGCCTGCTCATTCCTGCCTAATTTTCTCGACGCTAAGGCCATATTGAAGTACATATCTGACATGCTATGCTTTATTCTGGCCTTTTGGTTGTATTCAATGGCACTTTCGGCAACGTTAATAGCCTGCTGCCACTTGCCCTGTTCGGCCAGAATCTGGCCCATTTTATTGTAGGTCATAATAGACTTTGTCGGGCTCGGGTCGAGCTTAATGATTTTTTTATATATTGTGAGGCTTTCATCCAGTTTGCCCCGTTCTTCAAGCTCCAACGCCAACTGCAGATATATTTGCGGCAGAGAATCGACGGCACTTTGACATACTACCGGCGACAGCATATTCTCCACCGGCGCATAGTCATCTGTTAATACAATCTCATGCCCTTTTCCAATGAGTTCTTCTATTTCAGAATCGTTTAATATCCATAAATTCAAATCTGCTACCGAATTTTCCAGGTTCAGATCTTCAAGATTAAATTCCCGCCTGGCAGCAACAATTACAAAGGTGCGGCGTCGCGAGGTTGGTTTCTTCTCAGCAATGACATAAACATAGGGAAATGTTTGCTGGAGAGTTTTGACAACGGCTCCAAGGAACAACCCTCTGTCGTAAATATCTATGAGGTTTATGATATATAGGCCGTCATCGGTCAGGATTTGAGTGATTTTGTCATTGAATTCTCTGGTTGTTAACTGGTAAGGAACCACATAGTCGTTGATGGCATCTTCATAAATGAAATCATATCGGGGTATTTGGCCGCCGCTGTATTTTTTTTTGAGCAGCCGGTCAACATAAATACGCCCATCCATTGTAAATGTGTTAATGGAAGTATCCCTGTCCAGGCCAAATGCCTGCATAGCAGCCTCCGTAACACCGGGGTCGATTTCAACCACATCAATGTGGCTCTGAGGCCAGACTTTTTCAATATATCGAGGGAAAACGTATCCTCCCCCTCCGATCAGCAAAACCGAAAGCTTACTCTTACCACGACTGGCCAGATGTGTTACTGCGGAATAGATTTGTGCATAGGCATATCGTAAATCGAGTATGTTGTCCATTTTTATTATGCTGTGTGTCAGCTTGTCCTGCATAAATTTACGTTCATTTCCTGTTTCTGAAAGGAGTCTCACAGTAATGTAACAGTACTGGCTCTCGTCTTCATAAATAACGGTCGGATCAGGTTTTTCTTTGAGCGCAAGTGTTTCTCCGATTTCTCTTGCGAAAGGAAAAGGAGCCATTGCCATACTCATTAAGGCAAAGAAAACCACGACCCAGAGGTACAGAAACCTGAGCCTTGCCCCATAAAGAATCCCAATCACTAACAGAGCAGCTCCTACCGTCCAAATGATGGCAATAGTGCCCATTGCAGCAATCAGATAAAATCCCGCAAGAAAAGTCCCAACAATACTGCCTGCAGCACCACAGGCGTATATGTCTCCGACAGTCCTTCCTGTGGGCAGACCTCTGTCGAGCGCCATTTTCGCAACTACCGGACTTATCGTCCCCAGCATTGTCGATGGGAGCATAAAAACCAAAAAGACATGCGTAAGCACCCGTACAGGCCAGCTAAACTGCCACAGCCAAATCCACTGCCCAACAAGATTGTTCGAGACAACGATTACCACACAGGTTGCAGAGGAAATACACAGCAGCACAGCTAAGGCCTTTCTCGCTTGGAAACGGTCTGCGATACGGCCCCCCAGATAATTACCCACGGTAATGCCGGCTAAGACTACACCTATTACCGAAGTCCATGTGTACAGAGATGAGCCAAGATATTTAGCTATGAGTCTACCGGCAACAATCTCCACCACCATTATGCAGGCACTTGAGAAAAAAACGGTGGCACCTGGAATGAGAATCGGGAGAAAACCTTTGTTTTTGCTCATTTTTTACCCTTTCTTTTCTTAATCTTAATTCTATATCAAGCGAAAGTATAACGAAGCCTTATGCCGCCAACAAGTGGTTTTTTAGCTCTCAGTGAATTGCAAACAACGACCAATTGTGGTAAAAATGAAGGAAAGAATAATCTCAAATCCGGGATGATTTAGATGGCGGTACAATTTATTCTTGGCAGAAGCGGGACAGGCAAGACGAGCTATTGCATAAAAGCAATAGTCGATGCCCCGTTTGAGAGGGCGGATAATCAGCAACTGATTCTGCTGGTTCCGGAACAGGCAACATATCAGGCGGAACGTGCGATTTTAAGCGATAAGAGAGTGGGGGGGTATCACAGACTACATATACTTTCATTTGCGCGCCTGCAATTTTTACTGTCAGGCAAAAAAACGGCAAAACCAGAGGTAACACGAGTAGGGCAGCAAATGATAATCCAGAGGATTCTGCGAGACAACAAAAGTAAATTAAAAGTGTTCGGCACTTCGGCAGATTTTCCCGGGCTGGGAAGACAAATGGCGGAAACCGTGGCTGAACTGCACCAGTATACAAAAAGGCCGGAAGATATTGACCTGTTATTGAACCATCTGCAAAAAGACGAACGTAACAGCTTGGCTGTCCTTAAATTTACTGATATCGGGCTGGTTTTGCGGGAATATTTGAAGTTTATCGAGGGCAATTTCCTTGACCCTAATACTCAATTGAGGCGCAGCATAGAGAGCATATCCACGTCGGCATTGACTAAAGATGCAAAGCTTTGGGTGGATGGCTTTGCAGGATTCACAACGTCTGAGCTTGCGATTTTAACTAAGCTGCTTAGGGAAGTTTCAGAAGCAAAAATCGCACTGTGTTTGGACCCGTCAAATATCGATTTGGCAAACCCTGATAAGCTGAAACTGGAAACAGTGAGTATATTCAATCCGACAGAGCGAACATACGCTGAGCTTGTCGAGAGAATAAAAAAGAACAAAATGCACTTAGCCAGTCCGATAATCCTGAAAAAGGCGGTCAGATTTTCCAGCAGCAGGGAGCTTGCCCATATCGAGCGTAATGCTTTTAATCTCGAACCAACAAAGATACCGGCAGGGGACAACATTCGAATTATATCAGCGCCCAATACCCGTTCCGAAGTCCAGTTCGTTGCCAGAGAGATACTGCAGCTGCTCAAGGAAAAAAATTATCGATACCGTGACATTGCGGTTATTGCATCGGATATTGACCGTTACGAACACTATATAAGGGCCTGTTTCGACGATTACGAGATACCGTTTTTTATTGATAAGCCGAAGCGATTGAATCAACACCCGGCTATTAACATTATTCGTTCGGCCCTGCGGGTAGTGCTCGAAGGTTTTTCCTATAGAGACATATTCGATTTTCTCAAGACGGACCTGGTGCCGATAGGGCGAAGCGAAATTGATTTGCTGGAAAATTACTGTCTCGCATTCGGGGTGGGGGCAGGTGACTGGACAAGCGGTGAAATGTGGGACTTTGCAGGCAGGGAAAACGAACAATTCGATGAAGAGCGTGTAAATCGAACAAGGCTGAAAGTCAGCGGGCCTTTATTTAAACTTCGAGATAAACTTTGTCCGCAAGACAATCTGACAAAAACAATCAGGGCCGAGGAGTTTGTGCAGACTATATTCGATTTTCTTGAAACGCTCGGCGTGCGTGAAGAAATCGGGAAACGGATTGAGCAAGCCACTGAACGAAAAGATTATTCTACAGTCGACGAACATCGACAGTTCTACGACAAGCTGTTGGATATATTTGATGAATTGGCCGAGGTCTTCGGCGGTCAGAAAGAGACGGCGGAGGATTATTTTGCGATTCTCGATTCCGCCTTTTCGCAGATGGCGATGGCATTTATTCCACCGAGTCTGGACCAGGTGCTTGTCGGCTCTATCGAGCGCAGCCGTCATCCGGATTTGAAGGCAGTTTTCCTCATAGGCGCCACTCAAAAGGATTTTCCTGTTCCGGTGCGTTTCGAGAGCATATTGACGGATGAGGACCGCATTGCCGCCGAGTCGGCAGATTTTCAGATGGCAGCAACAACCAGTCAAAAGCTGGCTGAGCGGCAATACCTGGCCTATATTGCATTTACACGACCGAGGGAGCTTCTGTGCATTACGTATCCTTCAACTGATGAAAGAGGCAGCGCCACAACCCGCTCACAGTTTATAGATAATCTCGGTTCACTGTTTGAAAATCTTCAAGAAAAGTCAATTGCAGGATATAAAAATGACATTGAGCACGTCCACAGTAAAAGTGAGCTTTCGGATTTGCTCTGCAGCCAATTAGGTAACGATGCTTTTGTGACTGAAGTAGGGCAAAGAAAACAGCTTGGCGAGCTATTAGGTGATATTGCATCGGATGAGGAACTTGCTGAGCTGGGGTCGGAGGTTTTGTCGGCAATAAACTATGACAATCGCGCACAATTAAACAGGGACATTGTCGAGGAACTCTTCGGTGGGAAGGAAAAAAGGCCTTTAAGAAGCTCAGCAACAAGGCTGGGCACTTTTGCGGCGTGCCCGTATCAGTATTTTGCCAGATATATACTGGAATTAGAGGAGCGAAAAGAATTCAAGTTCGAGCCGTTGGATTTGGGCGTTTTTTATCATCATATTCTGGATGCTTTGTTAAAGCGGCTTAACTCGGAAAGAAAGGATTTTGCAACGGCTGCGGACGAGGAGTTGCTGACACTTCTAAGGGAACAAACGGCAAAATTTATTATGGAAGACTCCTTTATATCGAATTTTTTGCGTCGTTCAGCACATAATGCATTTATCATTCACTGTGCCGGTGAGGTCCTCGAGGATTGTGTCCGGGCGATTGCGGAAATGGTTCGAGCAGGAAGTTTTCGACCAAAGTGGTCGGAGGTTTCGTTCGGCGAAGTAAAGGACAGTACTGTTAACATCGGCGAATACAGGATTAAATTACCCGGCGGCAGGGTAACAGCTTTGGGCGGTAAAATCGACCGGCTCGACGTTGCTGAATCAAAAGGCGAAATGGCCGCAATCATTTTTGATTATAAACGCAGGGATAAATCGTTTAGCTGGGCACATTTTTACTATGGGCTGGATATGCAACTGCCAATTTATATGCTGGCGGTCAAAAATGCTGACAATCCTAACTATAGAATCCACAATATCTTAGGAGCGTTTTATATGCCGGTTGAAGTCAGTCCAGCAAGAAGCACCATCGATGAATTGTCAGAGAAAACCGAAAGTTTCAACTATAAGGCAAAGGGGATATTTAACGGTGAATTTTTCCGGCAGCTTGATGGCAGAGCTTCTAAAAACAGCAAATTCTACAATTTTTACGTTACTAAAGACGGCCAGCCCTACGGCAATTATGAAAGACAAGGGGCATTAAGGCCGGCCGATTTCGAAAAGGCCCTCAAATTCACCGAGGAAAAGATGATCCAGTTGTCCGAAGAGATTCTCTCGGGAAAAATCGAAGTCAAGCCGTATCGTTTAAATCAAAAATCGCCGTGCAACTATTGCAAGTATAAATCGGTTTGCCGATTCGACTGGCAGGTAAACGAGTACAACTTTTTGAAATCGCTCGTTAAAAACGATGTTCTCGAAAAGATGAGCGGCGAGAAACAAAGAAAGTAAAGTAGAGAATGGATGAGAAGAAGATAAAGTGGACTGAGCAGCAGAAGCGGGCGATTGTCGCGCGCGGCAGGGACGTTTTAGTCAGCGCATCAGCAGGGACAGGAAAAACAGCGGTGCTGTCTGGGCGGTGCGTCAATATAGTAGCCGATAAAAGAATATGTCCCGATGTGCGGAACATACTCGTCTTGACTTTCACGGAGATGGCGGCTGAGCAGATGCGCTCGAGAATCAGCGAGCAGCTACAAGATGCGTTCCTGGAAAGCGGCGACCGCCATCTGCGATTGCAGCTTATGCTGCTGCAAAGCGCAGATATCAGCACGATACATTCGTTCTGCAAAAGGCTTATCACGGAATACTTTTACAAGCTCGGTCTTGACCCGACTTTCGGGATAATCGACGGCGACGAGGCGAGGCTGCTGAAGGCGGAGGTGCTCGAAAAGACAATCGAGTGGGCGTGGCGGCAGGGTAATCTGGCGCAGGGGCTGGAACAGCTTCTCCGGCGACGAGACCTTCGGGCAAATGACGGTTTTGCTGCAAGGATAATAAATTTGAGCAACTTTTTAGACGGTGTGGTTTCACGACAAAGCTGGTATGAGCGGGCGATTCAGCTCGGTAGGGCCGTCAATCCTTTTGCCGGCGAACTGGGTGAAGAACAAAAACAAATCACCGCAGAAAGATTGAGGAGCATAGTCAATCAGCTTCAACAGGCTAAAAAGCTTTACGAAAACAAGCACACCGGTGGGGACTGGGCCGAGAAGCTCGAAGAAAGTCATATTAAACCTGTTATGAAATGTATCGAATTCTTACAAACGGGTGATTGGGATAAATGCGCTGAGAGGATAAGAAATTACGCCAAGCCAAAAACTTACAAACCAAAAGAACTGCCGAAAACGTTTGCTGAACTCTTGCAGAAAAAAGCAAAAAAAGCAGTGGACGAGTTTGAAAAACTTTCGGACCTTGCCATATTAAATCCCGATTACCTCAACAGAATCGGCGGGGCAGTGAGCCTGCAAACGAGAGTGCTCATTGAGCTTATAAAGAAATTCGACCAGTTATATAGCCAGGCGAAAAGGGCGGTTAACTGTCTGGATTTTGCCGACCTCGAACATCATGCGCTGAGGCTTTTGGCTGATGAAAATTCTCGGGACGAGAAGCTGCTGCCGTCGGAAAGCGCACTGGCACTGCGGCGAAGATATAAGTATATATTTGTCGACGAATATCAGGATATAAACGCCGTTCAGCAAACCATACTCGATATGCTCAGCAGCGGCAGTAATGTTTTTGTTGTCGGGGATGTAAAACAGAGTATTTATGCGTGGCGGGGAGCAGAACCGGAGATTTTTCTCGAGCGATTAAAACCTGCGTCCGCCGGCCTAACCGGTGAAACCGGCGGGCTGCGTGTCGACCTGAATGCGAATTTCCGCTCGGCCAGGGGTATCCTTGATTTTGTCAACAAAGTGTTCGGACGGATAATGACGTCCTCTTTTGCGAAAATCGACTACGATGAATCGGCTGAGCTGAGGCCGGCGACGGAAAGTGAAGATAAAAAGGGTGCTGTTGAGTTTCACATACTTGACGAGGAGGGTAAAAACGAGGATGCACAATATGAAGAGGCAGCAGAGATTACAGAAGAAAGTGAAGATGTTTTCAACTCCCGCCAGCGTCAGGCGGCATTGATTGCCCAGCGGATAAAAGAGATGGTCGGTGCGGAAACGGGACAGCCGGAGTTTCAAATATACGACAAGCAAAGAGGTGAAAAAAGAGGCCTCGAATATCGTGACATCGTGGTGCTGATGCGCTCGCTGGCTAAAAAAGCGAACGATTATGTCGAGATTTTTAGATTGGCCGGTGTGCCTGTGAGCTGCCAGGCTACAGCGGGCTATTTTGAGACAACCGAAATCACCGACTGCCTCTGCCTGCTGAAAGTCCTCGATAATCCACAACGCGACATTGAATTAACAGCGGCGTTGCGAAGCCCGTTTTTTAAGATTAGTGACACAGAACTGGCAAAGATAAAAATCCATAATAAAATAAACGAGCAGTGTAAAAACTTCTATGACCGTGTGCTTGAATACTCTGCCTGCGGGACGGATGTGAAACTGGCTGAAAAGCTTAAAAAAGCGCTTGAGCAAATTGAGCAGTGGCGCGGGATTGCACGGAGCGGCAACTTAGCTGATTTGATTTGGCAAATCTATCGCCAAACAGGATTTTTGTCATACATCTGCGCCTTGCCGGGCGGCGAGGCCCGCAAAGCCAACCTGCTTAAACTGCACGAGCGGGCGATTCAATTCGAAGGCTTTGCTAGCAGCGGCGGCAGGCCGTCGCTGGGTCGTTTCGTCGAATTCGTCGAGGAGCTGCAGCAGACTGGGCAGGACTGGGCGCCTGCTGAGCCGGACAGCTCCGCTGAAAACGCTGTGCGGATTATAAGCGTCCATAAGAGTAAAGGCCTTGAATTTCCGGTTGTTTTTTTAGCGGAGCTGGACAGTCGGTTCAATAAAAGAGAAATTCAGGAGGATTTCCTTGCCGATGTTAATGATACATTGGGACTGCAGATTATCGACCGCAAGTCGAATACGAAGTTAAGCTCACTTGCCCACCAGATTATCGCAGAGAAGAAACTGGCCAAAGCCCTGGCAGAGGAAATGCGCATTCTTTACGTTGCAATGACACGAGCAAGGCAGCGACTTATTTTAAGCGCTTCGGAGAAGAAAAAACACTGCAGGGATATTATCTGCGAAGGCTCTTTGTCCGGTGATGAGCCGATTAGTGACTGGCAGCTCAAGCGGTGCCGCAGTCCCCTCGAATGGATTCTCTACGGACTTTCCGGACAGAAGAATTTGCACGATGCCTTCGAAACCGGATTAGCCCAGCCCCTCGGAGGGGCGGGGTTAACGGCGGGGGGTAACGATGATTTGGTCAGTGTGAAACTTTACAGCCAAAGTGAGCTTGAGGAGCTGGGCAGCTATATCAACAAACTTAAGGACAGCAAATACCATCGGCCGAAGATAGATTTACGAAGTTCACAGCCAAAGCCGGCAGAAGCGAAACTGCTCTCGCAGGTGAAGAAGTCTTTGGCCTGGCGATACCGCTTCGGCGATGTGCCGCTTTTGCCCGCCAAGCAATCGGTAACTCAACTGACGCATCGAGAGGACGAATACGCGGACCCGTCGCTCGTCGCCCGTCGCTCATTGCTTGAATCACCTCGACTCACGAGTCACAAACCGCGAGTCACGAGCCGCGATATTGGCACTGCTGCGCACCTTGTAATTTCACAGCTTGATTTAACTAAATCCATAACGACAGATTTAATCGAGCAAACAAAAGAAAGACTTTTATCCGATGGTGCAATAACAGAATCCGTGGCCGAGCATATTAACACAGATTCGATAATCGCATTTTTCGAAAGCGAGCTGGGCAGGTCTGCCCTCGATTCTAAAAATACCGTCTATCGTGAATGGCCGTTCACCTTCGCCTTACCTGCGTGGCACGGTCATCCTGACCGTGCTTTCTCGGACACACAGCAACAGGAAGCGCCTGCCCCAAGTATAGTTGAGGGGAGCGACGAAATTGTCGTCGTGCAAGGAATCATCGATATGCTAATCCAAACCCCACAGGGCTTGTTAGTTATTGATTTCAAGACCGATGATATAACTGCCAAAATGGCATCTGAACGAGCGGAACTTTATCGCAAACAGCTTGAGCTTTACGGCAGGGCGGCGGAGACGATTTTGAAAGATAAAATTATCGCCAAATGGCTCTATTTCCTCACACCGACCTGCGCAGTTAAGGTCTGAAATTTTGCCTGTGACAAAGCAGATGAACGAAATACTTCTATTGGAATTCAAGTTAAGATCACGTTAAAATATGCTAAACCAAAATGGCTGCTTTACGGACGCAATGATTAAAATTAAAAGGATATCTAGATATATACTACTTTTGATAGCAGTTGCTTTTTTTTTAGTGCCTCAGAGTGAACCAGTCCAAAAAATTACATGGCAAGAAGTTATCTTAAATATGTTGTTTGGCGGAATGATTTTAGATAATTTGCTAATTATTATTGGTGTTAGCAGAAGAAAATTTCAATTATATTTAGAATTGATTCTTTATCCATCGGTAGCTATCATGTTTATAATTGGATTATTAAAAGGTGCAAGTAATTTTATATCTGCTTTAACATCTCCAGAGGTAAGAGAAATAGGAGGTCCTCAAATTGTGATTTTAATGGCAATTACATTTTTAATAATGAATTTTTTGATTTTCAGTTGTCTTGTTTTAGCTATTATAGACGCAAAAAATATTTTACTGAAATTTAAAAACAAAGCATTAGATAAGTGATGCCAGTCATTAGTAAAACTAGGAGCCGTTGACTATTTTTGCCTTTTTAATTTTTTTCCTATACCCTACACCACAAACCCTATCCCCTATCTTCTCTTCAATCAAAAGCGTGCCTACCTTCACACTAAAAACGGCTAATTTCAAAAATTTTTTACTCATAGCGACCTATCCGCCATCCTGTCCGGTGTAGCTTTAGCGAAGACGGAAGCCTTGTGGCGACGGCGGAAGCGTAGATCCCCGCATGCCTGCCCTCGCAAGCCTCAGGCGGGGGGCTTTGGTGGGGGGACCCAATTCAGAAAAACCAAGTTTTCAAATCCAGGATTTATAAAAAGAATACCTAAGTATCTTAGGTATTTCCTCTGTGTCCTCTGTGAACTCTTTGGCCCAAAAAATCAATCAAAAACGGGGGTACCTGCTGAAAAAAACCTGAATTTTACAAAATTTTTTAATTCCTTTTCTTATAAATACTTAAAAGATTTTCGCCCTCAAAAAATCCTTGATTTTTCGACTCAAACGCACGGGTACCTCCAATTATGAGAGAACGACAGTCTGTTCTCGAAACGGAAACTCTTTTAGAGGAATTCCCAATGACAAATTAATAATAATCAATAATCACGTATCAATAATCAATTCCTTCGTAGCGTTAGCGAAGAAGGAAGCGCTGGTGGCTTGCGCTATCGGTGTGCGCAGAGGAAGAGTCAATCAAAATGAACAAAAAATGCAAAACGAACCCAAACGAACCCAAATTTACTCGCAGAAGCATAAGTGAAGGCGGGCGAACTCAATCTTCCAGCTTCCCGTTTTGCAGAAGGCGGTTACTCCGATTATCCTTGTCTGTTGGAGTTATATTTGTATAATCAGCGAAAATCCGTGTTAATCCGTGGTTTGAAAATAGAAAATGGAGACACTTAGAAATGACAAATGCACCAAAGGCTAATGCAGTAGTAGGTCAATCCGGCGGGCCGACAGCGGTGATAAATGCGTCTTTAGCCGGCGTTATCGAAGAAGCGAACAAACATACTGAAATTGAGAATCTCTACGGTGCAGTTCACGCGGTAGCTGGAATCGTTAAAGATGAGTTTATCGATTTGAAGAAGCTCTCTGCGGGAGAGTTAGAGAGGGTGGCCGGTTCACCTTCGTCGGCGCTCGGTTCCAGCAGGGATAAGCCCGACGATGAGTATTGCGCTAAAATTCTTGAGGTTTTCGAGAAGCGCAATATCAGGTACTTTTTCTACATCGGCGGCAACGACTCCGCCAATACCTGCCATATCATCAACACTATAACGCAAAAATCCGGCTATGAGCTGCGGGCGTTCCACATCCCTAAAACCGTGGATAATGACCTGCTGGTAACCGACCATTGCCCAGGCTACGGCTCGGCGGCGAAATTCGAGGCCTGCGCTCTAATTGGAGACAACCTTGATAACAGGGCACTTGGAGGAATTAAAATCGATTGCATAATGGGAAGGCACGCAGGTTTTTTGACCGCCGCTTCTGTATTAGGCAAGTGCAGAGACGATGATGGGCCGCACCTTGTATATGTTCCCGAAAGAGGGGTTTCGCTTGATAAGTTCCTCAGCGATGTTGAGAGCGTTTATAAGAAACTCGGCCGATGTGTTGTTGCAATCAGCGAAGGCATTTGTGATGCTGAAGGCGTTACCTGGGCTGAAAAATTAGCCAAAGAAAAAGAGACCGATGCACACGGAAACATACAATTGTCCGGCACAGGCGCACTGGCGGACTTTTTTGCTGCTCAGATAAAAGCTATGCTAAAAGTCAAGCGTGTCCGGGCTGATACATTCGGGTATCTGCAGAGAAGTTTCGCAGGCTTGCAGTCTGCCGTTGATTCCTATGAGGCGAGGTGGTGCGGGCGGCATGCGGTTCAATACGCTATGTCAGAGCAGAGCGGCTCAGTTGCGATTAAACGCCTCGGCAACGGGGCGGATTATAAGGTTGAATTGTTCCGCACCGAACTAAGCAGCGTTGCGGAAAAAACAAAGCCGATGCCGGATGAATTTATCAACGCCGAAGGCAACGGCATAACCGATGCCTTTATCGAATATGCATTGCCTCTGACAGGGGGGTTGCCGAGAACCGAATACTTAGGCAACCGGCCGAGGATTTAAGTTAGTCGAAGAGTGCTTCGACGAAAGTGTCGGGATTGAATTCGGCGATGTCTGTGGATTTTTCGCCCAGGCCGACGAATTTGACGGGGATGTCGAGCTGGTCCTTGATGGCGATAACGATTCCGCCACGGGCTGTTCCATCGAGCTTGGCTAAGAATATGCCTGTAATGTCGATTGCTTCGGTGAACATCTTCGCCTGAGCGATAGCATTCTGGCCTGTTGTTGCATCGAGAATCAATAAGACTTCATTCGGGGCGCCGGGGATTTTACGGGCGACGACATCACGGATTTTTGTCAGCTCTCTCATTAGGTCCTTTTGTGTGTGTAATCTGCCGGCTGTGTCGAGGATTAGAAAGTCAGCACCTCTGGCGACGGCGGCCTCGCAGGCATCGAAGGCGACGGCTGCCGGGTCGGAGCCCATCTTGTGTTTGACGATTTGAACGCCGATACGCTCCGCCCAAATGCTTAACTGCTCGGTTGCGGCGGCACGGAACGTGTCGCAGGCGGCAACAATAACGTTCCTATCGTTTCTGCTGAGAGTATAGGCAAGCTTGGCAATACTGGTAGTTTTGCCCGAACCATTGACACCTGCCACCAATATCACAGTCGGCCCGCTTGCAGCCATACGCAGTTGTCTGTCCTGATGCGGCCAATAGCTTTTGATATGCTCTTTGAGAAAGGGGATAATATCGTCGGTATTTGTGATTTGCCTGCTGCCGTAAGCCGCCCGCAGGTCTGATATTAGTTTGTCGGTTGTTTCCACGCCGATATCGTCACTGATGAGCGTTTTTTCAAGCTCGTCGAGCAGGTTTTCATCGACGTTTCTGCCTAATTTCAGTACCGACGAAAGCGAAGAGCTGATTTTGTTTCGTGTTTTGCTTAATCTTTCTTTGAAGAATTCGGCGGTTTTAGCGAAGATTGCCATAATTAACTTCCCTGATAGATAAAAAATACCTCTGTGGTAAGTTTCGCAGATATTCGGGAAAATTTCAAGCACGGCTAAAATTTTTCTTTGACAAACTGTAGGATTGAGGTTAGATTTTCGTCGGCTGTGCCGCAGGAATCACCCTTATAGGGTAAGGCTTTACTCAAGCACAGAGGTAATTCGTTTTCGGCCTTACGGGAATTTTTTAACACGGATGTTTCGGCAGGTAGCTGCTATTTGCTTATAGTAATAATTCGGAAAAGAGTGGAGTGAAGTTTGACAACAAGGGAAGTTGAAAACATTTTCGCTGATATACTTGAACGAGCAAAAGCACTTGACCCTGTCAATACCCGCACATGGTTCGAGAAGTTAACGGTTTTGCATTTAAGCGGTGGTTCCTTAGAGATTGGCTGCCCCGATGAAGCCACCCTGCAGTTTTTACGTGATAACTGCAAGAACAGTTTCACCCGCGCGGCTCAGCAGATAACCGGCCATCTCGTTACGGTAGACTTCAACGTTGAACAGCACAGAAGTTTTTTGCGCCGGTCTCGCCGCCGCGAGAGCGGGCCTAATCTTCATCCTGATTATACCTTCGATAATTTCGTAGTCGGGCCGAGCAACCGTCTTGCCCACGCAAGCTGTGTTGCGGTAAGTCAGTCACCGGGTAATACCTATAATCCGTTTTTTCTTTACGGCAACGCCGGCTTGGGTAAAACCCACCTTTTGAACGCTGTCTGCTGCGAAGCCAAGCGGAAATCTGATAAGAAGGTCATCCAGTTCTTAAGCTGTGAGGATTTCGTTAACAGGTTTGTCAAGGCGATAGGTGAAGGGAATCTGGCCGGTTTCCAGAGCCAGTTTCGCACCGTTGATATGTTAGTGATAGATGATGTTCAATTTCTGCGGGAGCGGGAGCAAAGCCAGGAAGAATTTTTCCACACCTTTAATACCCTTTACAGCAACGGCAAACAAATCATACTCAGCGCAGATAGTCCGCCCGGTAAGATTCCTTCACTGGAAGAACGGCTTATCAGCAGGTTCAACTGGGGTCTGGTAACAAGGATTGACCCGCCGAGCTACGAGACAAGAATCGCAATCGTTCAGAGAAAAGCCCACCTTCGAGGGTTAAGTATTTGCGATGAAATAGCTGAATATATCGCCCGCAAAGTACACGCAAATATTAGAGAACTGGAAGGTGCATTAACAACCATTTATGCTGTAGCGACAACCACCGGTGAGCAAATCACCATTGAACTGGCCCGGAGGGCTCTGGAAGGACAGATTGAAGCAGCGGCCAAATATATAAGCATTACCGATATTATCGAAGCAGTAACTAATCATTTCGACGTTCGTCTCGCTGATTTGCAGAGCAAAAAACGCAGCCAAAGTATAACTGAACCGCGTCAGATTTGTATGTATTTAGCGAGGAATCTGACAAAACACAGCCTCGAGGAAATCGGCGGTCATTTGGGTGGCCGAGACCATACAACCGTCATGCACGCCTGCAACAAGATAAGTGAAGCCAGGAGCAACCCCCAAATGAACACACTGCTGAATGAATTGACAAAACAAATCACACAAACTCCACACGCTTAAACATAGTTAAACTAAGGACTACCACATTATACAAATAAACGGTTATGAAAAAGGCTGTAACGGTTTGATTTTAGGAAGGTCCTAAAGCTTTGCGTTTTCTTAATAAAGCCAAAGTACCGAGGCCAAGTAACAGTATTGACGCCGGCTCAGGGGCGGCTCTTATCTCTACCACAAAGTCATTGTAGTCTTTGTCCGACTCGCAGAGACGCAAATCTTCCATAAAGATTACCCACACAGCTTTGCTTGAACTGACGCCCTCTATAAAGTAGGTGACCATATGGTCTTCATCATTGTAGTTCTCGTCGGTATATGACCACCATTCCAACCTTGATGGCCACCCCCCACAATGTGGATTATCTTTAGCCTGGTAGCCCCAGAGGAATTGAGAACCCGATGAGACATGGAAGCTAACCCCTGCTTCGCCTATGTCATCCTGGCCGACCAACTCAATGAAATTGGTACCCTCCTGTCCGTCTCTATTCCAGCCGAATGCCTGTGTATAGCTTGCGTATTCGGCGAGGGCGGTGACGGTTATCGCACCACCCTCTATCCATATCTGGTCAACGCCGTTAAAATTGTAAGCATTTACGTGAGTTGTGTTATAAAGCATATCCTCATTGTGGTCATAGACTCTGTATGCGGTAATGCCGCCATCACCTATATAATTTAGCCCACTGGCCGTGAAGTTCTGGTTATAGATGTCATTAAGAATTTGTGCGTGACCTTTCTCGCCGATTGGTGGTGGATTAATGGTTGTGTAACCAAATTCGGCAAACGCAGATGTACCTACACCAATTATAGCCAATACGATTACTACACCGAATCTCATTTCCCTCTTTTCCCTGTTAATCTGAAGAACTCTGCCTGGTGTCTGAGGGAATGGTCAAACAATAAAACTCTAAATCCCCCTTTGCATATTAGCTGCGATAAATATGGGTTGAGTTAAAGACCACCCCCTCATTCTTCCAGCCCCATTTTTATGATTATATTGTATCCAAAATGCTTACTTAAGTCAAGAGGGATTCACCGTGTTCCACTTTCTCTCTCGATTGTCCGATAAAAAGCAAAAGTAAAGAGAAACGACAAGGAATACTTTCGTAACTATCACTGTGTGGAAATAAAAAAAGCCGTGAAAAAGATTCACAGCTTTTCGATTTTTAATTGCTCTCGTTAACTTACGCTTTACGTCTTCTTCTTAATAAAGCCAAAGCACCGAAGCCAAGCAAACAAACCGTTGAGGGCTCAGGTGTGATTACAAATGCCAGGTCCAAGGATTCGCTGGTTATTGGGTCGTAGAGCTCTGCCCATTCCCATTCTGGTGGTGGGTCTCTGAAATTTAGAAGATAATTGCCATCGGCACGGAAATGATCCTGCGAGGTCTTCCAGCCCCATTTGCAACCTTCAAAGTTCATAGATAACCCAAGCCAGTAAATATTTCCCGCTTCCTGGTGGAAGATGTTATCTAGATCAAAAGCTTCTTCACCGATGTTGTATTGATAAGTTTTGGTGTGATCGTGTTCATCCCGGTAACCAGTGTATGGGTCAAACCAGCCCTGGTCGCCAGTACCATATTCTCTCACTTTATAATCGTCGGGGGTGAAGACGTCGCTCCATAACATTTCACCTGGTGTCCCGTTGGAATCGGCGAAAATGGCTACCGATACGTCTCCGGTATAACCGACAATGTCATTCTCCCATGAACCCCAAAAATGAATGTCAGTTACATCAATACTTTCGGTGGCCTGCCAATCATCGGCAAGACCTCGCTTGGTGCCGCACCACCACCAGGGGATACCGGAACTCTTATATTCCGCAAAAACATCCCAACCATCAGGGTCAGGAAGTTGTGGATAATGCATCGCATGGCCATCGCCCGGATCCCAATCAGCAAGCGCAGGAGGCGTACCCACCCCAATAGCAATTGCTATCAAAACCAACAAAGTTGCCGTGCTTCTAACCCTCATCTACTCCTCTTCCTTCTTCTCATCCATTCCTCTTCTTTTTTTTCTTCTCTCTTCTTGAAAGCCTCCAACAAATACTTTCAGAAAAAAGAATATGTCCGAAAAAAGCTATTGCTTCTTTCTTTTTTCTCTCATTCTCTATGGTTTATACTATTGTAACCGGCCAAAAATGTCAAGAGAGAAAAAAAAAAAAAATGAAAATTTTTTAATTTTTTTTCCATCTTTAACCGTAAAATTCACCAGTTTAACAAGAAACCTTGTTTTTGCCGTAAAAAAAGCTTTATTGGCTATGGTAAATATCTTATTAGCAATGCTGATACTTCTATTTGCATAATTTAAGAAGGTGCGTCTTTCGAAAAGTGTAGGATTATTTACTCTTGTGTTCGGGAATTGGCAAGCCGAGTTCGGCGAGGACCTTTTTCATATCTTCCCAGACCCTTTTGCGATTTTCCTGAGAATAGTTGCGCAAAAGATACGCGGTGTGATATGTGGCCATAAGTTTTATTGGTGAGCTGCCGAGGCCAGGGTAATATTCATAGAATTGTCCCCGCAACTGGCCAATCGATTTGTTTGTATTTAATAATGTCCTGGCTGCCGGAGCACCCAGAGCTACAATAATCTCAGGATTTATTATCTCAATCTGCCTTTGAAGGTATGGAAAACAGTTTATTATTTCATCTGCGCGTGGGTCGCGATTCTCGGGCGGTCGGCACTTCAGGATGTTGGCTATGAATACGTCGCTGCGTTTTAGCCCGCAAGCTGTGATTATCTTATCTAATAGTTTTCCGGCTCTTCCGACGAAAGGTCGCCCTTGAGCATCTTCGTCGGCTCCGGGACCTTCACCGACAAAAATTATGCGAGCTTTTGGATTACCTTCACCCGGCACGGCGTTGGTGCGCAGCGAACCCAAGTTACATTTTCGGCATAATCTAACCTCATCAGCGACTTTTTCAAGCTCTTTAGCTGCTTCTGCTGCGTCCGCACTATTGGTTTTCTGTTGTTGTTCGGGTTGAGAAGTTTTGCCTTTGATGGTAAAACCGCCGGTGAAGAACTTTTCCATCTCCACATGCTGGCTTATGACCTTCTTAATATCCATATCTTTTTCCATCGCTGGAAAGTGTAATTATATATTTAGGTTTATGCAATAAAAAAGGATGCCTCTTGTTAAAAAGCATCCTTTTAAAAATTACTATTAAGATTTTTTATACAAGTCCCTGAGCCAGCATTGCTTTTGCAACTTTAAGGAAGCCGGCAATATTGGCACCAAGGATAAAGTTTCCGGGCTGGTCGTATTCATTGGCGGCCTGATTAGCACTCTTATAAATAGTGACCATTATGTTCTTTAATTCTGCATCCGCTTTTTCGAATGTCCAGGGGATACGCTGACTGTTTTGTGCCATTTCAAGACCCGATACGGCAACGCCACCCGCATTGGCGGCCTTGCCGGGCATAAACAGAATCTTATTTTGCAGGAAAATATCTGCAGCTTCAGGAGTGCAGGGCATATTTGCGCCTTCACCGACCGCAATGCAGCCGTTTTTGACAAGCGTCTTGGCGCTGGCTTCGTCAAGTTCATTTTGAGTTGCACATGGCAGTGCAATATCGCATTTGATGTTCCAGATGCCATCACAGCCTTCGGTGTACTTTGCTGTTTTATGATAGGCGAGGTATTCCTTGATGCGTTTCCGTTCGATTTCCTTGATTTTCTTGATGGTATCGAGGTTTATGCCGTCAGCATCGTAAATATAGCCGTTCGAATCACTCATCGCAACTACCTTGCCGCCGAGCTGCTGTATCTTTTCGGTTGCGTAAATTGCCACGTTACCTGAGCCGGAAACCACTACTGTCATACCATCAAAGGATTTCCCCCGGTCTTTAAGTCCTTCATCCATAATATAAACCAGTCCATAACCGGTTGCTTCTGTCCTAACTAGAGAACCACCCCATTCGAGTCCCTTACCCGTAAGGACTCCGGTAAACTCATTGCGAAGTTTCTTGTACTGGCCGAACATAAAACCTATTTCGCGTCCACCGACACCAATATCACCTGCGGGAACATCTGTGTCCGGACCGATATGCCGGAACAGCTCGCTCATAAAACTCTGGCAGAATCGCATAACTTCATTGTCGCTCTTGCCTTTTGGGTCGAAGTCAGAGCCGCCCTTGCCGCCGCCCATCATCAGGCCGGTCAGCGAATTTTTGAGAATCTGCTCGAAACCAAGGAATTTGATGATTCCAATATAGACGCTCGGATGAAACCTTATTCCGCCTTTGTATGGTCCCAGAGCGCTACTGAACTCAATACGTAAACCACGATTAACCTGGAATTCTCCCTTGTCATCCTGCCAGGGGATGCGAAAGATTATCTGTCTTTCGGGTTCGACAAGGCGGTCGAGGATTTTGGCCCTGGCATATTCCGGATGCCTTTCAATAACCGGTTCAAGAGACTCCAACACCTCCTTCACTGCCTGATGGAATTCTATTTCACCCGGGTTACGTTTAAGAACTTGTTCATAAACCGATTGGGCTATACTGCTCGTTTTCATTTCAGCAATCTCCTTCTTTTATATTTTTACAATGTGCTACATAGCTTTATCTCATTTATTGAGACACGTTATTATCATATTATCTGATAACACCTTATAAAGCAAAGAGTATAATATCCATTTGTAGCGATAGAAAGCATTAAATCTTAATAACATTCATTAGATTAGCTAATAATAATGCGTCTTCAGGAAAACAGAGAGCACAACAGTTTTTACATACAAAAACAGATTACCTGCTGTGAGATAACATCACCGATGATGCGAACAGGGCCGTCAGTCGGTTCAATCACTTTGATAACTGCTGAATATTTGTCCCTTTCCGGTAACAAGCCAGCAAGGCGATTCGGCTGCGACAGAAACCATTTTTCGTTGAAGCTGAAACCCTCATAATTTGGGAAAATGGCCACATAAAAAATATCAGTCTCTACGAGGTCCTGGAAAAAGTGCGTTCCAAAAGACAAATCAGGGACAAGATTCGAACCTTCACAGGCCAGTTCGCCAAGGACCGCCACATTGTTGATTTCTGAGAAGCTCACGGGTATTCCAAGCGACGGTGTTGTAGTCCCCCAGCGCCCGGGGCCGAGCAACAGCATACCGGTATCCTCTTTATTGGTCACTTGCTTATTCAAAGCCCCTACAGTGCGCGCAATATCATACTTTTGCTGGATAGGCAGGGCCTCATATTGTTTTGGGGCAACGAATACTATGCGTTTGATGTCGAGAGAGATTGCCCCTCCCATAAAGTATCCCTGGCAGCGGAACAGAAGTTTGTCCGGATTGATGTCGGCGGGAATGGTAACAAAGACACGTTTACCTTTTGTCTGGAGCGGCCTGCATTGAAGCAGGTTCATCATCAACCTGCCCTCATTGGTGAAATTAACTGTGAATTCCACATCAACCGGATAACGATAGCTGCTTTCGAGCCGTCTCAGCACTTTCTGCATACAGGAAACAAAATCAGTTTCTTTCAGAAGTTTTTCAAAGTTAAGCAGCCAATATTGCTGTTGTTCCAGACGAAGACCTTTTGCCTTTTCGGTCATTTCGTGGTCGGACACTGCGAAAAAGTCGACTTGTAAATTGACTTTTTTATTTAACAATTCCTGGAGGGGCATCGACTCAAGGCGGTTATCACTGATATTCAGCAGGTCAATGCGGTGCTGGGAGAATCTCCTGACATCTTCCATATTTGCAAGGGGCTTTAGCATAGGGGCATCGAGCGCAATAATTTGCGGATAATCATCCTCAACGCGATTGACGGCGCGAGTACCGAGTCCTACAACAAGCCGTATCATACCGGCTTTGGGGTCAAGATTCGGGTTCCAAACGAAGGTATTGTAGGATAGCGCCACGCCCGCGAGGTTTGGGAAAAAGTAGCTGTTGTGGTATGAGCCGGAGACACGCTGGACAAGCAATGCCATTTGTTCGTCCTGCTGGTCAAGACCTCTCTGGAGGCGATAGACAAGAGCATCTTCACCCATTGTGCTTGCATAAACCTGCCGCACAGTGTCTTCGAAACGGATGTATCTCTGTTCAGGGCTGTCTTGATTTGCGCAGAAAAGACTAACATATTTGCCTGCAAAGGCGTTTCCGAAGGCGTCTTCGAGTAAGCTGCTGGAGCGGACGATTATTGGTGACTGGCCGAAGTACTCTAACATCTGCTGAAACTGCTCGCGAATCTGGTCAGGGAATTTGCCTTTGAGCATCCGCTCTCTCAACTCGGCAGCGGCTTTGAAATAACCTTCCTTTGTCTTGTGCTCCATAAGGAGCTTCCACCAGCCATTTTCAACCATATAGGAGTAAAAGACGTCAGAGCCGACGTAAAATGAATCATGAGGTTCGAGATACCCCTCCAAAGTTTTATCGGAGGAGACAATTCTGTTGGCCAGGAGCATACCGACGGTCTTGCCGCCGATGAATCCGGTTCCGATTAAACGACTCCTAATATTGAGCAGGTCGTCGAGAGATAAGTATTTTTTTGCAAGCGCAAAAATTCGTTTCTCTTTTCCTATCATTATCCTGCACAAGTAGTCGATAATTTCTTCTTTTTCCTGTTGAGCAGTATTGGGAAGCTGGGAAACTTCTTTTGCACGAAGGAACAAATGGTCCCAGTGGTCAAGTGCTCTTTCAGCTGACTCAATGCCCTGGTCTGATATGCGAGAAAACAGCCTACTGGCATCGACGCTGCTTGTCAGAGGAGAAAACCTGTCGGCCTGGCGAAGATGCGGCAGAAACATTGTCGGCGAATAACGCTTCCAGACCTTGAGCGGATGAACGTAGAGAGAACCATCGAGGTTATATAAATCCAGAAGCAGCTGTGTCGTATCGCGGACTCGGGCGATAGTCTTAAAGGAGTGGTTATTGCGCAACAGGGCAAAGTATGCAATTGTATCAAGCTCATACAGATAAGGGCAGGTAATCATAAAAAAATTGCCAATCATCAGGTCTGTTGCCCAGGCGCTAAGCAGGTCGGAGAGACAATCGAAGACGTAATATACGTTCTTACCCTCTTTTGAGATTATACCGTGGACATCCGTTGAGAATTTCTCGAAGCCTCTGCCGGCATCAAGATTATAAGTCGTGATGTTGGGATTGTTTTCGACAAGCGGTGAATGATTTGCAAACCTCATATAAACGACCTTCTTGTTTGTTTGGACGGCCGTTGTGATAAAGGGAGCAACGAAGCTGCGGAAGTCGTCAATGCTGTCGACCTGCCAGACCACATTGTCACCTTTACGAAGGTGATTTAGGACTTCATCAAGACCTTTTAGGCCTGTGCTTGGCTGCCCAGCCATAAATCAATTCCTCTATACAGAATAGTTGAGGCAATCTCACAAAAGGGGAGTTGCCTTTTATCAAAGACCTGTTAAAATATAAGCAAAACTTATGAATACGACTAATTAACAAGCTTTATTGCTTTGCTTAAGAGTACTGATAATACGAAATTTGAGCAGATAAGTGCAAGCAGATTTGTTTAATATAGAGAATTAAAAGGGCTAATAATGCATATAGAAACACTAAAGGTATTTTGCGATTTAGCTGAGCTGCTTAGCTTTTCCAAGACCGCAGAGAAAAATATTCTCAGTCAGTCAGCGGTTTCTCAGCAGCTTGCGCAGCTTGAACTTGTTCACAAGTGCCAGCTTATAAATCGCAAGAAGCGTCCTATCGAGCTTACAAAAGAAGGGCGTTTGTTCTACCAGGCTTCCAAGGATATAGTTGACAGGTATGAGCAGTTAAAAAATCAGCTCAATATCATGAAAACTTCCCCCAGCGATAGAATAAATATCGCTGCTATCTTTAGTATCGGCATGCATGCTCTACCAAGTTATGTAAAGAGATTTATGATTTGGCACCCAAAGGTCAACGTTCATATTGAATACTTTAGTTCCAAAAGAATTTACGAATTGGTTTTAGCAGGTGAAGTGGATATTGGTATAGTCGCTGCTCCGAAACAGGACAAAAGACTCGAGGTTTACGACTTCCAAAATGAGCCTCTCGTTTTGGTCTGCAGTACAAAACACCCTCTTGCAGATAAATCCCGTGTTGATATTCACACGGTTCAGCTTGAAAATTTCATAGCTTTCGAGAAGGGTGTTCCTACCCGTATATGGATAGACGATATTTTTCAGCACTACAGCGTGGTTATTCAGCCGGTTATGGAATTTGACAATATCGAAACTATAAAACGGGCTGTGGAAATAAACGCGGGAGTAAGCATACTGCCGGAAAACACGATAAGCCAGGAAGTCAGTAACAGGACAATAAAGGCGATTCCCTTTCTGAATGAGAGTTTTTTCAGACCGACCGGTATAATTGTTCTCAAGAATAGAATTTTGAGCCAAGCTGGCAGACATTTTATGGAACTGCTTCGCAAAAAAACGTAAAACGAAATCAGCTGATGGTTGATAAATATAAAATATGTCAATAAAAGCTGTAATATTCGATTTGGATGGGACAATAACCCAGCCGTTTTTCGACTTTGATGCCATTCGTGAAGAGATGGGGCTGGATAAAAATTCCGGCCCAATCCTGGAAGCGATGCAGAACATATCACCGTACCAGCGTAAGCATGCAGAAAAAATATTACACTATCACGAGCAAAAGGCGGTAACAGAATCTAAACTTAATAATGGTGCCAAGGAAACGCTCAAAGCACTTAACAAAGCAAAAATTAACATTGGAATTTTGACACGTAATAAGCGGTGCAATGCGCTTGCTATCGCCCAAAAACACGATCTGCAATTCGATGCTGTCGTTGACAGGGAGGACGGCCCGGTCAAACCGGATGCGTTCGGTGTGTTGCGGATATGTGAGCAGTTCGGCGTAAGGCCGCAAGAAACTTTGATGGTGGGCGATTATCTTTTCGATTTGCAGTGCGCAAAGGCCGCAGGTGCGGTTGCGGTGCTGCTGACTAATCACGAGCGGGCGGATGAATTCGCCGAATATGCAGATTTTTGTATTGAAACAATCGACCAGATACTTGAAATTATTGAAGATAAAAAATAGCGTAATAAAAAAAGGATAATAATGAAGGTCTTTCTTCTACTTTTAATAGCGGCATACACTTGCCTGTCGGCAGGGGGGTGTACGGAAAGCATAGCTGGCTCTGAAGTTGAGCTAACAAATAACAATTCGACGGCTAAGCCGCAGATAGAGGTGGTATTAGAAAAATTAAAGAAGCAAACCACTGAACTTAAATCCTACAGCAGCCAGATTCAATACAAATTCAGCCAGCCCTTACTGGAATCAGAGACACTGAGAAAGGGCGTCCTTTATTACCAAAGATCAAATGGGAAATCATTGCTGAGGATAAATTTTCAAACCCTAAAACAAGACGATGAAGAAGAACATAAATACATCGAGCAATATATCTTCGACGGTGTCTGGCTTACGCACATTGACTACCAAATCGAAGAAGTAAAGCGTTATCAGAAAGCTGAGCCGAACAAACCGGTGGATGCCTTCGAACTGGTCGGCGAAAATTTCCCCATAATCGGCTTCGGCAACGTGGAGGACCTTGAAAAGGAATTTGAAATAGAGCTGGTTGGGCAGCAGGGGGGCGAAGCGGAGGATTTTATCCAGTTACACCTGAAAGTTAAGACGGATTCGATTTATAAAGATGATTACAATTCCATAGATTTCCGGATTGATAAGAAACTATATCTGCCAGTAAAAATTGTTGCCTTCACTACCGAAGAGGATATTTATGAAATAAATTTGCTCGATGTTAAGGTTAATAAGCATATAGATCAAAAGGTCTTTGCAATTAAAATTCCAGAGGATTTTGGTTTGGAAGTAAATCCACTAAAGCAGAGAAATTAAGCTCGCTCTTATTTCTTCTGTTTTTTTACGATATAGAAAGGATTAGAAAATGGCTAAAGGGATAGTTATTTATTATTCGAGGAGCGGTAATACAAAAGAGATGGCCGAGATTATAGCTAAATCGATGAATGAATCCGGCTTGAAAACCGACTGCAAATCCGTCGAAAAAGTTAAGGCCGATGACCTGCTCAAATATGATGCAATTGTCGTCGGCTCGCCGACATACTACGGGCATATGGCTGGGCAAATAAAACAGCTGTTCGATGAATCGGTCAGCTACCACGGCAAGCTCGACGGAAAAGTAGGTGCGGCCTTTTCCAGTGCGGCAAATATCGGCGGAGGCAATGAAACTACGATTATGGGCATAATAGAAGCAATGCTCATCGCCGGTATGGTCATCCAGGGCGACCCACAGGGTGACCACTACGGGCCGGTATCCATCGGTAAGGGCGATGACAGGGTTAAGCGGCAATGCCAGCGGCGGGGGCAGAGAATTGCGGAATTGACCAAAAAACTTCATTAAATATCTGCCATGAAGGCGACAAGGCTCGAAGTAATAGGAGATGGAGTTAGATAAGTCCTTTTATTTTATGGTCTTAAGTAGTTTTGTGTCTCGATGGCAAAAAACAAAAAAAATATGTGTTTTTTTGCAAAAAAAAGGCGTTTTTCTTTGACAAATCAACAACGGGCAGTTAAGTTTTTAGCGTTTTTAAGCTGAAAAATAGCAATTTTAACCTACAAAGTGGAGGTTCACTTTGATGCAAGAGTACGAAGCCCTCAAAGCACTGGTTGCAGAAACAGAAGCTGACATCGACAAAGCCGAAGGCGGAAATAAGGCAGCGGGAACGCGAGTTCGCAAGCAAATGCAGAAGGTCAAACAGGCTGCACAGGTTGTTCGAAGCCGCATTCTTGAAATCAGGTCAACTGAGTAAAAGCCAAGTATTTGTAAAAGCCGAACACAGTGCATATTTCCACCGTTAGGCGGCCAGTCCGTCTGCAACGGATAAAACAGTTATTTTGCTGAGAGCAAGCGGATGTTAGTGTTCCGAACGCAGAGGGCTTTTCTGCATCGGGGATAGTTATGCCACCTGCATTATTATTTGATTTGACTGAAATAGACCTGACGGCAAAGCCCATATTCGACAAGGAAGCGATTGGCAGAGAAAACCCCCAAAGGTTTGAGATGCAGCAGCTCGACGGTATCCTTTGGTACGACAAGGAAAAATTTCTGGTCCTGGGTTATAAGGATGTAACAGAGAGCGAATTCTGGATTCGGGGCCACATTCCGGGCAGGCCGTTGATGCCGGGCGTAATAATGATAGAGTCAGCAGCTCAACTGCTCAGCTTTTTCGTTAAACGGGTTTGCGGTGAGCAGTGCTTCATTGGTTTTGCGAGTATCGACTCCGCCAAGTTCCGGGCACCTGTCCAACCGGGACAAAGGCTACTGCTTTTGGGCAAAATTACAAAATTCCGTCCGGGGCGAAAATACGACGCTTACATTCAGGGCCTCGTCAATAACACAATGGTCTTTGAGACCGAAGTCTCCGGAATGGCGGTTTAATACGGCCTGCAATGAATAGCCCCAAGGGGATTCGAACCCCTGTTGCCGGGTTGAAAACCCGGTGTCCTGGACCAGCCTAGACGATGGGGCCAATCAGGATAATGCAAAGATTAAAAATAAAAAATCAAAATCGTAGAGTCCCTTAGGGACGACTTTCTTAATGCCGTAAGGCATCCCTGACGGGACTTCGCATTCCGATTATTCCATACTGATTGCTTCGACAGGGCAGGCGTCCACACAAACACCGCAATCAACGCAGGCATCTGTGTCAACTACGGCCTTGCCGTCAACCATTTTTATCGCATCACTGGGACACTCTGACACACAAGAATCACAACCGGTGCACTTTTCACTGTCTACTTTGGCCGGCATTTACGTAACCCTTTCAAAAAGAACGAATTAAACATTACCAGATAAAAAAACGAAATGTTACAAAATTATGTTCGCATTACAATATAAATTTTTCGGAACCTTCGTTTTTAAGAGTAAAAATGAGGGTAGGGATGTTAATCTGTAACGATTAGGCAAGATGGGCAAGGGTGAATTCATTCGAATTTTTTCGTAAAATGGCTCCAAAGGGGTCAACGGCGCGTGTTTACGAGCATATGATGGAAAATATTCGAAAACGTTCGAAAACTATATAGAAACGTTCGAAAATCGCATAGAAACATACAAAAACTATATAGAAATATTCAAAAGTTGTATAGAAACGTTTGAAAAAATTCGAAAATTTTTGGGCACTTTTAATCGCGGAGAACACTGATTGCACGGAAAGTTTTTAGGCATAAAAAGGCACAAAAAACAAAGAAAAATTAGGTGCAGGGAGTAGAAGGGCAATCGGGTTATCAGGAAGCAGGATATCAAGAGTTCAGGATATAAGGAGATTAGTGAATTGGTGAATTAGTTAAATGGATTTCAATAAAAACTGTCCGAGAATTTTATTGACTTTAGACCTTTATGGTTTAGAATCAGCAAGTTGTCGTTTTTCCGAGAACTGCAAATATAAGCCGGAGGAGTGAAAAATGGACAGGGGAGCAAATCTATACACTTCGCTGTTAAACAGTCTTTTAAAAGAGGCCTATCCCGCTTTGGCGTACCGTAGATTTAAGGCAATGGCTCTCTGAAACAATGCAGGAGGATTGAAGGTAACTTATTTAGTAAATGTGGAGGATGGAAAAATGTTGAAGTGTGTGACAAATAAGAGGAACTTGTGCTGGGCTTTGGCACATAATGTAAGAAACTTTTCAGGAAGGTCTTTTTGGCAAAAAATAACGTTAATTTTGCTAACTGTTACCGGAATTCTCGGCACCGTAGCTGGTCCCGCGGCAGCCTCAAAAAGCAGCGATGGCACTGTTACTTATCGTGCTGTGGTTTGTGGTATTGAAAACTACCAAGGCACCGATTACGACCTTGACTACTGTCACGAAGATGCAGACGGTTTCCGCAGCAAGTTGCTGTTCTGGCCCAATTGGAACAGCGGGAATATAACATTACTGAAATACTCAGTGACGAAAAGCCAGATACGTACAGCCATTCAGAACATGTGTGCCGCCGCAGATGAGGACGATGTATGTGTGTTTTTCTTCTCGGGTCACGGAACTACTGGTCCGGATGTTTATCCCTACGATGAATACGACTGGCCTTATGAAGATGTCGACGAATACCTGGTTACTTACGATGGGCTTGTCTGGGACTCATACTGGGACGAATACTATGTTGACCTCGACAAATGCATTCGTGACGATGAGTTCGGCGATTGGATGGCTGACTGCCCCACAAACAAATATGTCATATTTTTGGATGCATGCAACTCAGGCGGACAAATCAAAGGTGCTATAAAGATAAAGGGTATCGGTAATATCATCCCACAAAAAGGTGACGGGTTCGCTGCCGACCTCGTAGCCAGAATGAGGGCCAAAGACCTTGATGACAACTACTGTGGTGTTGTCGTTACCGCTTGTGACGACGACGAAGTATGTATTGAAAGAGCCGACCTACAACATGGTGTTTTCACCTATTGTCTGCTCAATGGTATGGGCGGTCTGGCAGACGATAACTACAATAACAGGATCTCTGCTGAAGAATGTTACTACTACGCGAGGCCTTGCGCACTAAACTATTACGATCAGCACGCCCAGATGTATGACGGCCATTCTGGCGAACTGGAGTTTTTGGGGGTTGAACCCTCCTGCTCACCGCCAGAGGGTGTGTCGGCCAGCGATGGTACGTATACAGACTATGTGCGGATAACGTGGATTGCAGTCGGCAATCCTTGTATTTACTACCGAGTTTACCGAGCTGAATCTTCGACAGAAACACCAGAACCTTTAAGTACCTGGCAAACTTCGACGACCTATAATGACACCACAGCCGAACCAGGAACTACATACTACTACTGGGTTAGGTCAGCAAAAAGCAGCAGCGGCTCTGATGCCAGTGACTATAGTTCTTACAACACGGGCTGGCGCAAGTTATCACCGCCAACAGGCGTTTCGATAGATTGCGATACTTGGTGTATAGAGTGGAATAGTGTTACCGGTGCCAGCAATTACCGAGTCTACCGTGCTACATCCCCAACAGGAACCAAGACTGCGCTAGGGAATTGGCAATCTTCCCTGGACTATTGTAATTCGACCATAGTGTGTTCACCCGGGACTACATACTACTATTGGATTCAGGCAGCAACGAACAGCAGCGGTGATAGACCGAGCGATTATAGTCAACATGTTTACTGCCAGTGCCCATCACCACCGGCCGCTCATAATAGCAGCATCGTTACTCCAGTAGATACACCAGTTACAATCACTCTGCAGGCCATTGATGATGGATATCCCGACCCGCCGGCAGCGTTAAGATATACTATTATGTCGTTACCGATCCACGGTTACCTCAACGACCCGTGCGCGGGACCAATCATAGACCCCTGTACGTCGTTGCTGGATTATGGCAACCAAGTCGAGTATATACCGGATACCGGCTACGAGGGCTGGGACAGTTTCACCTTCATAGCTGATGACAACGGTGTTCCGCCAGGAGGCGGAGAATCCAACGAGGCGACAGTTTCGATTAACGTCACAACTTGCATATTCTTCGACGATTTCCCATCTATGACTCTGGATAACAACAACTGGCCCGATACCTCAGGAATGCCTACTGTGGATAATACCGCCGGCAATGAGCCCAGCCCAATCTATTCGCTTCATCTGGAAGATTCTGACAGCGTAACCAGCAGAGTGGTCGATTTATACGGATGCCGGTCAGCTCAACTGCACTATTCATTGAAGCGTATCAGCACGGAATCAGGCGATGACCTCTCCGTGGATTATTGGGATGGAAATGAGTGGAAAACACTACAAATGCTTTCCGGCGGAGCTGATACTGTCTGGGAACCGAATTCTGCAGCACTGCCTGCTGACGCATTACACCCAGAGTTTCGTTTACGTTTTCGGGCAGACTGTGATTCTACCGACGACGAATGGTATATCGACGATGTGTGCATTCAGTGCCAATCCTGTATAGAGCCCCCGCTTCTTCACACTGAACCCAATACGACGCAGGGTACGTGTAATAGAATTTATTGGGACCCGGTAGCTGATGCTAACGGATATTATGCGCAGTGTGCCAACGATGTGAACTTTGAAAATATCGATGCCAACAGCGGCTGGATTATAGATACAAATCACGAATTTTGCGGCTTAACCTCTGGCCAAAAATATTGGTATCACGTAAAGGCACGGGCTCCACTTTTGTTAAAGACCTGGCTACAAACCAGCCAAGTGGATTTTGAAACTGATACGTTGACGGACACAATCGCTACGGCCGATGGGAATGTGGTCTTAGCCGGAGGTAGTATTGCCTTCCTGGAAGACTTTGAGGATGGCGACTATGACGGCTGGATACATGGTAGCTCGTCCTGTACCCGAGAAGTTGTCGATGACACCGCCGCGGCTGGAACGATGTACAGCTTCTCTCAAACCGGCCCTTGCACGCATTATCAAGGAGTATCCTATACACTCTCTCCGTGTACGCCAGATAGTTTTACATTCTATGTGCGCACGGAATCCACGGAGGCAAGCGGATATGTTGTATTGGTCGGATCGGACATTTCGCATCGTATTGTCTGGTTCTATATGGTAGATAATCAAATTCGTGTATATCAGGATAAGGCATACAGTACTTCATGTAATTTGCTGACATGGTACAAGGTCGAGTTCATATTCAATTGGCAGGCGGAGACTTTTGATTTTTATGTGAGTGATGCCCTCATAGCAGCAAATATCCCATTTAGGGACCAGGGAGCCAACTCGCTGGAAACTATTTATTTGAACGACCTCTACGGTACGCAATCATGGTGGGATGAGATTGAATTCTCCAATGGTTCAGGCGGTGGTTATACGCCCATAGGGGATATTGTCTCCACCGTGATTAATTTGCCTGTCGATGGCAATTGGGATGTAGTGGACTTCAATAAAACCACACCAGCCGATACTGAGCTGACCGTTGATATCCTGCCTGCGGCCAGCTTGACGCCAATTTCGGGCTATGAGAATGTCTCCGACGGCGCTGACCTGAGTGGAATCGGCGACCCAAATATTCGCATACGTGCGAATTTGTCCACCGCTGATACCAATAATACACCTATTCTTCATGATTGGTCGGTAATCTACACCGACCCGGCTTTGACCTGCGAAAGCGGCTGGTCCAATGAAGTGAACTCCACACAGGAAGTTATAAGCTGGGAGATGGGGGCGACGCACGGCGGTAGTATAGGAGAGATTTGGTGTGAAATCAGCGACGGTTATGTCGAACCACGAACGAGCGGTATCGGCAAATTACGCATCTGCTTCGATACAGAAATGGATACTTCGGTGAACGATATCAGCGAGATGATTTCCGTTGAAGGAGTAATCGGCGGAATACAGCCGGTTACAGGTTCGGTTGTGTGGGAGAGCAGCACTTGTATGGTTGTGGAGTTGTTGCCTGTGCTTGCTGATGAAGATACTTATACTATAATCCTCAAAGATGCTATCAAAACGGAGCAGGGCGTTTCGATAGAAGAGACCTCGATATGTTTGACTGCCCTGAAGGGCGATGCCAACGGCAATCGCAGCGTTAATTCCGGAGACCTGCTTGCAATCAGGTCACATATCAATCAGCCTGTAGATTGCAGTAATGCGAGGTATGACATTAACTTGAGCGGGTTGATTAATTCGGGCGACCTTTTAGCCGCTCGATTGTTTATACAGGGTAGTGCACCGGCTTGTCCGTGAGGTAATGGAGGCCCTGACAAAGGGTATAAAATCACTCAAAAACGGCCTAATAATGTTAACTGGTTTATAAAATTCAGGGCTTTTTTGGGCTTTAAGAGCTATTTTTACGAATCTTAATCGGTGTAAAAAACTTATAAAAAATCAAAAAAAGTCTTGACTTATCCGCATTATTGTGATAGAATTACGCTTTCAAATTGGGGTGGAAGAAAACTCACTAAAGATCGTAGGTGTGATTGTTTTTTTTGTCTGAGTGCACATATAAAAACGTTCTCTGGCAAAAATGGAAGTCTACAGTTAGCAACGTGCAGATATATCCGAACAAGATTCTCAACCAAAGCTGAAAATTCAAGGAGATAGTAATGAAGCGTGATGGGATATTTTTGATGATAATATGTTTCGGCGTGTGCGTCATTTGGTTGCAGCATGCAAATGCGGATCCGGCGCTTGACCTTTGGATGACAACGGATAATTACATTGTGACGACTTCACCCTTTGAAGTCTATGTACAAAGGACGAACACAGACTTCGGACTTGGATCATTATCGTATAATATGCAGTTTAGTGAACTTTTGCAATTGACGCGCGAATACAGCGATTACGAATGGGTGACAAACGATGGATTATTTGATAGCACCGATCCCTGTGACGGCTTTGCAGGTACTTTTACAAGCATTCGTTTTGATACGGTTCACAGCCCAGCAGGCTCTGAGTTTAGTCCCAGCTCTGGCGACGTCGAGACATTGACTATAGAAGTTTTTGATTGGACTCCACGCTGGGTATACTTCGATATTGTTTCACCGGCTGCCACTGACGGCCTTGGGGTCGACCTTGTCACCGGTATCGGGGGTTCGATAAGTGTTATTCCTGATGATACGCCTGCACCTGAACAGGGCCACACGCTGGCTGTTTATATTCCTGAGCCAGCTACTATTTTGTTGCTCAGCATAGGAGGGTTATTTACATTGAAGAAGCGCAAGAAATAATGGGACTTTGCAGGTAATAAAGCAAAAGGGTCGGTGTTGGAGCCGGCCTTTTTTTTTAATTTCTTTATAAAGCGGATGCTAAACGAACCACGAAGCAGCATAGTTCGGGTCTAACCGAGATTGCTTCGGCATCGCAATAACTCCGATGAGATAGCTGCGCATCTCATCCCTGCGAGACAACAAACGGCGTATCTCACAGGACAGGCAAGGCAGGCAAACCCTGCCCTCCACCTTGACACCTTGCGCTTCGGACAAACAAGTAGTAATAGCAGGGCTAATTAACAAATAAAGTTCTGGCAAGTCGGAGCTTGTTTTTCTACTATTATATTTTGTAGAAAATACCTTAGTGAAGCATAGATTATCAAATGAAAAGGAGGTCGCCGGATGATTACAGAAATCACCACAAAAGAACTTAATGTCGAAAGCTTTATCAGTGATAAGGTCAAAGAGATTAATGAGGCCGTCGGTGATGGGACAGCTATTAACGCACTGTCGGGAGGAGTCGATTCGTCAACCGTCACGATGCTCGGGCATCGAGCACTTGGAGAGCGTCTGAGAACGGTCTTTATCGAAAACGGCCTAATGCGTGAGGGTGAGAGCGAACAGGTGGTTGGATTTTTCCAAAAACTCGGGATTACAGTGGAAGTAGTCGACGCCCGCGATGAGTTCTTCGCAGCACTTGCGGGAATCAGTGACCCGGAAGAGAAACGCGAAGCCGTTACGCAAACGTTCTACAAAGACGTGTTCGGACGGATTGTCAAGGAAAGCTCGTCGAAGCATCTTATGCAGGGGACTATACTGACCGATGTCGATGAGACCGTTGCAGGTATAAAGCGGCAGCACAATGTCTTCGAGCAACTCGGAATCGATCCGGAGGAATCGTTCGGCTACCGTATTATTGAGCCGCTCATTCAGCTTCGTAAGGACGGGGTCCGAAAGGTGGGTGAGGCTCTGGGGTTGCCTTGTGAGCTGTTCGAGCGGATTCCGTTTCCCGGGCCTGCGCTGGCAGCACGGGTAATAGGCGAAGTGACCCGTGAGAAAATCAAGACCGTGCGTGCGGCGACTGCTGTTGTCGAACGATTGCTCAAAGACAGAAGGGCGTTTCAGTATATGGCTATCCTTCACGAGGACCGCGTGACGGGTATGCGAGAAGGCAAGCGTGACTTCGGTCAGCAAATAGAGGTTCGCTGCTGGGACAGTGTCGATGCCCGAACCGCAACGGCGACGCAACTGCCCTTCGAAATTCTTGAGAAACTGGCTGACGAAATTATCCGCGAGGTGCCCGGGATAGTTAGCGTTACATACAACATAGCCCCCAAGCCTCCTTCTACAATCGAAGCGGTCTGATGCGCGATAACGATTTTATTTGTTTGGTTCCGTAGGTTATTGCGGGAATTATCGTTGTTGTGGGCGGCCTTGTTGCCGGCGGCCTTGTTCCGGCTGCTCAGCCGGCTCCTGAACGGGTGGCGGGGGGGGAGGAGTACCGCCGAGGGCCACAGCCATACCGCGAACATACATGCTCGAATCATATTTGGCGGCCCAATCAAGGACTTTAGTGAAACTACGGCCCTGGTTTTTGGCCAACAAATACATAGCCATCATACGGGTCGGCCAGTGAATATCATTCAGACTTTCCGACAGTGCGTTTATGAACTCGTAGTCCAGCGGTAAAGAAGTCATATCAACCATAATATTCGTCTTAACAATCCAATCATCATCATGGGCAAGGCTATGTAACAATGCAGATTTCAGCAGGGGCGGCATCCAGTCAGCATACGTAAATTTATAAAGCGGCTGACGATCGGCCATTGCCTGCTGCTCCATCAAAAGGCCTATAAAAAGCCGAGCGGTTTTCATCTTTTGACCCTGCCGGCCTTTTAGCGCACCAAGCCGGTTCCGCAAGAACCTATCGGTAATTTCGACTCCGGGCCGCTTTACAATAATCGTGGCTGGTTCCAAGCCGGGTATGCTGCTGATTATCCGGCCCTGGTCGGTTGTTACAGGGTCGAGATAAAGAGTAAATTCTATATCAACGGATGCCTGCGGATGTGTAATCAACATCCTCCTAAACTCGCCGGTGAACAGATGCAAAGGAATAAAAATATCGTCGCCAGGATCAACAGACAAAGCAGGTCTAACTCTGACAGATGCGAGGCTCGGTATCATTTTATTAAGGTCACCGGTGATATTTGCGTCAACCCTGATGTTGCCGGTGAATAATCCATCGTCAGAGATGATGAGCGGCTCGGAAGAGTTATTTGTTATTGCGACAGCAGCGTCGAGGCTGCTGCCATAGGAAAACTCGCTGCCATGAATATTCAACCGTGCTGAAATAATTTTCTCCGGCCTGATAAAGGCAGGGACAAGGTTTTGTGCGAAGGCATTTCTCAGCGCTATCAAGGTCATATCAGTGTCAATCGGCGGGACATATTCTCCGCCGTTGCGACTTAGAATCTCTTTAGCGCGTTCAGCGGCCAGCGAGCCGGGGTCTTTAGCAATTGCTGACTTTAAGGTCTCAATGGCAGAATCTCTCTGACCGTCGGCCAATTGAATCCGGGCCAGCGCTAAATCGGCGATTTGGTTGTGCTCATACTTATCTATAATCGTCTTTGCCCAATCTATTTGCTCATTCATTACGAGCGAATACGCCAAAATAGCGGCTGCCGCTACAGAGCCGGGTTCGACTGAATAAGCCCTATTAGCCCAGTGGAGTGCTTTGTTTGCATCCGGTGAAGCAAAACAATAAAACCAGGCTATAGATTGATTATTGATGATCGATGATTGATTATTGATTTTTTCTTCAACGGCTTGAAATATTCGATGCGCCTGTTCTGCATTACCGATTTTCGCCGCTGCTTTGCCGGCAATGGCTTCGGCGAACAGGTCAAATCTCCCGCCCTGACGGAGCTGGGATGCAATTTGCAGGCAGTTATGCTGATTTCGCAGGGTGTTGTAATTGCTAAGCATCCAGGGCAGATAAATATGAGGCGGTAACTGCTGAGAAGGATAAAGATAGCTGAACAACTGGGTACAGTATTCATAGGCATCGGCAGCAGTCTCGTAAAGCTGCAATTGTTCAGCATATCGAGCAAAGGCCAGGGCAGCTTCTAAATCAAGCAGATTTTCGCCCAACGCCAATCTTCGTTGCTGAAGATGTATCGCCGGTGCTATCTGTCCCTCAGGGGTAAGCTCAACCAGCTTTGCAAAGGCCAGCTTATTGTATACATTGCTGTTAAAGGCCTGCATAAAGAAATATTGAGCAGTGTTGACATCAGCCTTTTCAGCCATCAGCAATCCTAACAAAGTAGATACTTCAGAATCGAAACAGGCGTTTTTACCGTTTAAATTCTGCAATAAGCTCATAAGAAGCTGCTCTCGCCGCTCACGAACGTTCAACTGTTCGAGCATATACTGAACCGCCTCTCGAGCCGGCTCATAGTCGGTAGATTTATCTAAGTATTTCGAAAGTGAATGATACACCAAGCCAGAGTAATCCTTGGCAGGGTACTTAGCGGCAAGCTTAATCAATACAGGGTAAACGTAGTTAGCACGACTATCCAAATCAAGCGTGGCATTTAAGAAAATAACCGCCTGTTCAAATTCTGGTCCGTTAATATCTTCAGAGTTAGCCATCTCATAAGTTACTTCATAGAATTTTTGGCCGAGAGAGGGAGAAAAAAACTGTTCTGAATCCAAAGTTCCCTGGGCCCAGGTCAATAAGGAACAGCATAAAAGTATCGAAAAAACTAAAAAAGACCGCCTCTTAAGCATTTATAGTCTCCGGTAAAGCGGGTTGCCCTATTCGAAATTCCTGCGGGGGCCTAAAACGTGAAAAACCCGCAAAATTGGGCCCGCTGTAAAAAACGTCCGTTAACAAATATTTCGGGCGATTTGCCGCTTTGCTTTAGGTATAATGATGTCTTAAGCCGGGTATTTTAGTCAGGTCGGCCATCTTCATTAGTATTGATACGAATAGTTTTCCCGTATGTGCTAATCTCTTACTACAATAAATGCCTAACTCTACGTCGCTCAAGCCCTTATGCCAATCCCATTAGAAGTCCACACCAAAGATGCGACAGCATCCCCGGGCAGCTTACCTATAACCCTCATATTTCATGCTTTCCGTAATGAGGTATTTTTTGGTAGACCACTAAAGAAGAACACGAGTGGAATGCTCACGGCTCTTTCATTTGAAATTTTAGATTCGTACTAAACAGCTATTTACCTGCCAACCAGTTGTCAGTAAATACGTCGAGGTCACGCAAATCAATGTGTTGGTCAGCGGGGATACTAATGTCACAGACTGGGTCGTATCCAGTCTGGCCCTGCTCTGTCAACCAGGCTGATGCCATTACTGCAAAGTCCTTAAAGTCCACGCTGCACCCGTAATCGAAGTCGCCTATATAAACGTAACCAAACTCATAAGCGCCCATATCTACGACATTGGTGTCGTTGCAGTCACCGTCTGCGAATCTGGCCCGGCCATCAATATCGAACGGTATTGGTTCGACTATATCACCATCATCGTCGAGGTCAACAGTATCGGCAGGGACGGAAGTGTTGTTACCGGCATCTACACAGGGTGATTCCGGCAACAGGCGCAGGTTGTCATCATCCGTGCCAATGATATCATCAGGGCCGTTGGCATCTACAAAGTCCGGAGCAGCATCAATGTTACCGCTACCCCAAGTAATTGAACTTGTGGAATCTTTATATATTGCCGGCTGACCGCCCTGCGTGTCGCAATAACTAATAGTGAGCTGGCTGTAATTTTCCAGAGCAATCGATTGTGGCCCCCCGAGGCCTGTGTTGTCCCAAAAGATACAATTGACCAAAACAGGGGTGCACTCCGAATAGCTATGCATACCGGCTCCACGAGAAGAGTAGGCTGAATTACCAATGAAGGTACAATTAGTGAGAGTAGGGCTGGCTAAGACTCTATTGGCCATACCCCCGCCGGCGCTTGAGGTAGAGGAATTACCGCTGAAGATGCAGTTGATTAAGGTTGGGCTGCTATCCTCGCAGTAGAAACCGCCACCCACTGACCCTGCAGTGTTGGCGGAAATCATACAATTGATGACTGTCATATTGCTCTTGTTTACACAGTAGATACCACCACCAAAATAAGTCAGGCCCGCACTGTTGCCGGAAATCGTGCAGTTGATGATTCGGGGACTGCCGCTCTCGCAGTAGATACCACCGCCACTCCAGAGCGGGTGATTATCGGAGATTAAACAATTGACGATTGTCGGGCTGCTGAAATTGCCACAGTAAATACCGCCACCAAAGTGGGAAGCCGGACCCGAGGGATTTCCATTGCAAATAGTGAAGCCGTCTATCACAGAGTCCGGCCCCTCATTCGTGTGGAAGTAGAACCCACGAGCTGCGTTTTCACAGTCGATAATCGTGCTGTCTGCACCGTTCTCACTTCGCAATGTAATGGCCTTGCCGCCAAAATCGAGATCCCTGTTGTCGGTTCCCGTATATGTCCCATCCGCAACAAGCACAATGCCTCCACCGTCAATTGCGGCATCGATTCCGTATTGAATCCGTCTGAATGGGTCATCTATCGTCCCAGTCCCAGGGTCGTTGGGTGAGTCGACATTTACATAAACAATCAACGACTCCAATTCAAACGACCATCCGCCCCATATACCCCACGGCTTGCCTGAACCCATCGACCAGAAATATTGCCATCTAACAGCATCAACCGGCTCCCAAGTGTCAAGACAGCCGTATCGCATTGGCGAATTGCTGTCGTAGCCCACAACCGTCACAAAGTGATCGCTGGCATTATCGCCATCTGTATCTACCAGAAAGACCATAGGTCGACCGTTGTTTATCTCAGTGGTCAGCACAGTCCAGTTAAGCGGCGTCCCGGATTTCGAACTATACTCTTGCGAGCTGGGGTTGTAGAGAGAGTTCTGCTGATTTACATAAGAGAGAAATGAAGGGCTAATGTCGTCAGACCAGCTCCAGCCGTAATAATTGTGTCCCAATGGATGTGTGCTCCACGAAGTCCTCATGTAATCACCAATACAATTGCTCGTGTGCGCCGTCCGCTTGCCAATGTAGTCGTCCGCAAGCGGTCCCGTATCATCGCCGTAGCCATCTACAGGATCGTCCTCCGGTCGCGAATAATCTTCATAGTGTTCCTCAGTGCCCGGGGGATTAGGATTTGATGAATCTCCACCGGAGGTAATTGCCTGATTGACATCGTCGGTTTGCGTCTGAGCATTACCGTCAATTAAATCAATGTAGCCCTGGGTATCGTAATAGCCGACGACCATTCCAACGGCAGTGGGACCACAGCCATGCCTCCAACCGTAATCCGGTACATCGAGCACAACCTGGGTAGACGATAAAGCGGCCGGAGCCCGGACTTTCAGGGCATCCATCTCAACAACTGCTCGCGGCGGCTCAGGACCTGTAGTACTTTGCTGCGGTCCATTCGCATCGCTACCCGTTGCGACTACAGCGCTGACCAACAGTAAAAATGATATAAACGCTGCGCATATTCCTACATTTATCCTCTTAGCCATTGTTCCGCCTCCTCGAAATGTTAACCGATTAAAAATCATTTTTTTCCGCTAAAACATTTGCCTATCTTAGGTATTTACTCTTAGCTTACGAAGTTTAAGAGAGGAGGAATGTAAAAAAAGCTCTCTTGAGCTATCCTCCTCCCGGATAGCCTGAAAGCAAATTCAAAAATAGTGTAACATACTTTTACCGTTCAATTCAACATAAAAATATTCCCACCCCCAATAAAAACACGTAAAAACGGCATTAATTTAAAAAAATGAGTAGAATTCCACAGAACATCCGGGCAGGTCAAATACCAGATGATTTTTGATTCTCACTTTTTCGGCCAGTTAGCAGAGAAAGCATTTCGATGTGCAAGAGTTTTGCCGCCAGCAGAAATACCACGGCCGCCGTGGGGACAACCAAAAGCAGTTTGAAGATATTGGCGAAGTTTTTCGATATCCATAGCGCAGCAACGATTGCAGCAGACATACAGAGTGTAGCTGCTATTGTCTTTAAGAATGCTACGGCTATACCATCGAAAAGAGACAAGTCCTGTCGTCTCCGAAGTACGGCAAGCAGAATAGTCACCTGCAAGTATGAGCACAGCGCAGTCGCAGCAGCTAATCCGCCTGTTCCAAAAGGCCAAATAAGAGTCAGGTTCAAGACAAGATTTACGACAACCGCAATCGAGGCGCTTATCATCGGTGTTCTGGAATCCTGCATAGAGTAAAACACACGGGTGACAACCTGCTGGGCAAAATAGCCGCATAATCCAAGTGCATAAAAAAGTAATGTCCAGGTAACCATATCGGTGTCGTTGGCGCTGAATTGGCCGTGCTGAAAGGCCAGCGATATTAACGGCCTGGCTATCGCAATAAGCCCTATGGTCGCAGGTATTGCAATAAAGAAGCAGCAGCGAAGGCCCTGCGAGACCGTTCTGGCCAACCCCGCAAAATCTTTCTTTGCCGACATAGAGCTCATCACCGGAAAAATTGCTGTCGCTAATGATATGCCGAATATACCCAGCGGTAATTGATATAATCTCTGGGCATAATAAAGGTGCGATACCGAGCCGCGCTGCAACGGATATGCAATTTTCTGACCGAGGAAAATAAAAAACGTCCCTTTCTCAACTGAACCGGAGAACCACCAGGCAATAAGGTCGTCGGCTAAGGTATTTATCTGTGTTACCGTCAGCCCCAATATCATCGGCGCCATTAAGATAATGATTTTCCTGAACGCCTCGGATTGTATCCTCCATTCGGGCCTAAACGAAATCCCGCTGGCACGCAGCGGCGGAATCTGTATCGCTATCTGCACGACACCGGCAACGAGGACCGCAGCAGCTACGTAAAAGAGCTGCTCTCTGGCGTGCAATTTAAACACCCAACCGGTTAATATGATACTACTGATTATGAAAATGTTCAGGACTATCGGTGCGGCGGCCGGTGCAGCAAAATGCCTGTGCACATTGAGAATGCCAGCCAATATCGCTACTATACAGACCAGCATCATATATGGAAGCATCATAGAGGTCAGAGATAAAACCAGCCTGGTCTCCGTGGTTGAGCTGTAAAATTTATAATAGCTCCAAATACCTGCCTGGCCAATCAAAATTATTGCCTCCAGCAAGACAAACAAGACGGTTACTACGGTGTTGACCAGGTGCTTTGCCTGTTCCGGATTACTGTGAAGCTCCTCGCTGTATACCGGAATAAAAGAGGCCGAAGCCGCTCCTTCACCAAATAATCTCCTGGCGAGATTAGGGATTTTGAATGCGATGGTCCAGGCATCCAACAAAGCGTTAGCACCGAAAAAATAACTGTATGCCATATCTCTTACAAACCCGAAGATTCTGCTGATTGCCGTAAGAAAAGCGATTTGTCTAAAGCCTTTTATCATTTCTCGTATCTTTACTTAACACCACGTTTCATATTTATCGTGCTACGGTGAAAGGTCTGCCCCTTCCGACGTTATTTAATAAACCCACAGCTGTCATACTGACCAGCAGGCTCGAACCGCCGTAACTTACCAAGGGTAAAGTCAAGCCCGTGATAGGCATCAGGCCCACAGTCATACCTACATTTACGATAACCTCAACTGCAAACATTGCTACAATACCAACTGCAAGCAATCTGCCGAAGGGGTCGATATTGTGCTGTGCGATTTCCAGGCCGCAGTTGATAATAATCGCATAAAGCCCCAGGAGAACCAGGCAACCCAGAAAGCCCCACTGGTGGGCGATTATAGCGAATATAAAATCGTTGTGTCTATAAACGAGAAAGTCATACTTGATAAACGGGCCCTGTCGAAAGCCGTATCCTGTTATCCCGCCGGAGGCAATGGCAAATTTCGAACGGGTTAAATGATAGCCCCAGTCGTTCTCCCATTGCTTTGTACTGAAATTTTTGCCGACCATAATTTTGCCAAGAGCGGGGTATTGTTCCGCTTTTTTCTGAATCCAGCCGTTTTGTAACAGCACACTGCTTATTCTGATTCGCTGGTAAGGTTTCATCTCTGTCCACAGCAGCAGACTAAGCATCAAAGCCATCAGGACTATAATCAGCAGGTGTTTGGCCTTTGCCCCCGCCACAAACAGCATTGTGAACAAAATCGGCATCATCAGAAGCACCGTTCCCAAATTTGGTTGCAGCAAAATCAAAATCATCGGCAGCAGTGTCAAAACAAAAGGCCCAATCAGGGCACTGAAGCTACGATAGTTGCTGCGGTACCTGAGATACCATGCAAGTGCGAGGATGTAAGCCAGTTTGCACAGTTCTGATGGTTGAAACTGTAGAAAGGTGGTGGTTGTTCCGATTCTCAGCCATCGTCGAGCGTTGTTAACGACAGGAACAAAGGGAATATCTATAACCTTATCGAGCAGTAACACGCCCAAAAGCATTAGCACAAAGGCGTATATCCAGCCACTTATAGCCCCTAATCGGCGGTAATTTACGAAGTTAGCCGCTATGAAGCCAACCACCCCTATGCCGGCAAATATGAGCTGTTTTTTCCAGAGATTGGCCAAAACGCCGGTTTGACTGGCAAGGCCGGCCTGTGCGGGCCAGCCGACTGAATAAATAGCCACTATCCCTATGGCAACCAGTGCTAAGGTAGCCGCCAGCAGCGTTAGTCTAACGGCCATAAGCCGGCCTTTTAGAAATTTATACATAGAGGCAAATTAACAAAAAAAGGCAAAAATTGCAAAAGGAGACGTGAAATTGGGAAAAATTATTTTTTCAGCAAAAAATGACATAGCAATCCCCCTAAAACAGCCAAAAAACGGGTTCGCTGAAGACAGACAGGTCGAATTTGCCCAAATTAACAACCAAAACGTGCATTTTACGATGTTCCCATAAAAATTACGTTCGAGCTCTAAATTTTTTCATTTTTTAAAATTTTTTCATTTTTTTTCTTGATTTATTAAGGGGCTTATGATAACTTAAAAGCGACCTTCACATAGTAACACTGTGCTAAGTAGTTCTTTCGGCACAAATTTTCGCCAACCGGCGGGAAAGGAGGAGACGGAAGAGCAGATAGAGGTGTCTTCTCTGGTCGGTAGTTTCTGCCAGGTGAGGCAATATGCTCAAATGCAAAGCAAGCATCTGTAAAGGTATTGAATTACAAATTTTCAAGACGTTAAGAAATCAAGATAGTGCAGAGTGTGTAACTCTGCAATTAAGAAGAAAAGAAAGGAAGGTGTAGTATTATGAAAAAGGCTGTATTTTTTAGTGTTGTGTTGTTTTTGTTTGTCGCCCCGGCGTTGGCAGACCCAAATGTGGTAATATGGGTTGAGCAGGTTGGTGATACGAATGAAGTTACCGTCAACTACGATATGAACGGCGTAGCGGGTGAAATTCGGGCGTTCGGTCTGGATATTACCGTTGACAGCGGCGCTATAGTTTACGATGCGTGCGAATTTGAACCCAACTACTGGGTTTATCCCGGCTCAATTGACATCAATGAAGAAGGTGGGATTGATGACGTTGGTTCACCGATTGCTGACGGCAATGAATTTCCTGGAACACAACCAGGGCTCGATTCAAACGGTGTTACCATCGAGATGGGCTCACTATATGTCGGCGCCAATTCGCCACCAAGCTCGGGTGTCCTGTTAAGTATCTTCATTGACAGTGCCAACGACTGTAATGTTGTTCCTGCCGGGAATGCGGCCCGCACGGGCAGCGAAAGTCCCAGCCCGGGGATAGTATTTAAGAACTGGTGGTTATGGCCCCATGTGTATTTTAGGCCCTTCAGGTTCATAGCGGGGCCGCAAGGTTGTGCCTGCCTGGGTGATGTGAGTAGTGCAGTGGCCTCTGGCGTTCCGGATGGCAAGATCACTGACGATGATATCGTCTACATTAATTCGTTGCTGGTAAACTTCGGTGGCAGAAAACGCACGATTGCATCCAGCGACTCGAATTTTGATTTGTGTGCCGATGTGAGTAGTGCAGTAGCCTCTGGCGTTCCGGATGGCAAGGTCACAGACGACGATATCGTCTACATTAATTCGCGACTGGTGAATGAAGGCGGCAGAAAACGTACGATTACTTGTCCGTAAGATTTATTGAAGAATTGTTTTAGGATTTTTTCGATTACTTGAGTTTTTGTAAATAATGGCTACCTCGAGGATACCTGTGTGTGGAGGGTATTGTGAGGTGGTGATAGTTGAAAGGAGAAGATGATGAAGAAATTGTTGATTTTTATGCTGGTTCTTGGTATGGCTTCAGTATCACAGGCTGCCATAGTTAGCTTCACGGTTGATGGGTCATCGGAATATGTAGGAACGGCCGGTGAGACTATTACGATTGACATCACTTCAGATTCGCAGTGCTTTGGCTTTGGTATTGGCGCTGTGGCTGAAACCGATGGGACTCGCTCTCAGGTAAATATGGGTGGTTACATTGCCGGTGAAGTCGGAGAGGAAGAGGCTTTGACCGAAGGGGCTGAACAAACGCTAACAGCTGCCGGCTATGTTAACAATTACAACGGTTTATTGTTTGACATAGCTGCCGGGTATGGCGACACCGATCCTTGTGATGTGATTGCCAGTTTTACCTACACTATCGGCGATAGTTGGGATGGATCTGACTACTATATTAATGCTTTGGCTATGGACACCGAGTATGAGTGGATGGAAGGTGAATTTGAAACTGCAACTTTCTCTTATGGCGCTCTTGACGTAGAAGGATCGACAGTGAACACAGAGATAGGTGGTTTACACATCATTCCAGAGC
>Ga0315545_1000359_pt1 | contig 49197 bp, 99 predicted proteins | sample SalMarSW160210MG_FD_203096 | JGI IMG/M metagenome (GOLD analysis project Ga0315545, IMG submission 203096) | Salt marsh sediment microbial communities from the Plum Island Ecosystem LTER, Massachusetts, United States - Salt Marsh Sediment SW1602-10 ...
CCATTGTAATCAGTCCCCCTTTCACCTCCTGGAACTTTCTATTCCGGGAGGGTATCATTTTACCCAGGGGGGTCAATTTTCAGTGGCGATAGCGGGTTAATTTTCATTGTACATCTATAAATAATTGCAATCCAAAAAGTAGCAATAGATATATTACAGGGTCATAGAGTTGGCGGCGACAGCGATCACTCATATCCTATGTTGGGATACTACTTCAGCATAATTGATAAAAATAAGAAGAAAGGAAAGGATGATGCGTAGAGTCTATTATTATATAAAAAAGATTATCGGAAATCTATTATATAATATAGGCATTCTAGCAGAGGTCTCCACATATTACGCACCGGAATATAAAGTATATTGGGGTAGAACAATGTGGCGATGGAAAAGAGATATGGAGAGGGAGAAAAAGTTCAGAGAGAATTTGCAAAAATTTCTAAAGAAAGGATTAGAAAATGGAAGCAATAAAAACAGAGGCTATTAGAATAACAGAATTAAATGAGCATATTTTGGTAGGAGAATATGAGCCGGGAAATGGGACAAATTACAAAGCGATTGTTGTGAGGTGGCCATCTGACGCAAGTTTTAACTACTTGGGTTCTATTTATCCAGGAGGATGGTTAGTTATAAGTTGTAATACGTGTCTTGCGTATCTATTTCAGGAACGAGGAATACTAGTAGATTGGCATATTCAAGAAAAATTAGGAGGAACTAAAGAAGATTATCCATATTTTGGTGATTTAGTTAGGAAACTTATATCACGAGAATCATAAAGAGGTGAGAAAAAATGAAACCAGACCCATTAAGCGATAAAGAAATGAGAGAAGCTATAACAAGAATAGTTAGGAAATATGATGTCTATTTAGTTTCACTTACCCGAAATATTCAATGGACTCTAGACATCGAGCTAGATAAGAATATCTACTATAAAAAACAAGAAAAAATGGAAGAAGAAATTAGAGCGCTGGGTAATATAAATGATATTTTTTATCAGGATATAGCTTAGAAAATAATAAGGATAGAATAATGGCTAAATTTAAACTTGGACAACTTATGTTCACCAGAGGCGTTAATGACTTGGTAGCTAAAGACGAAGAATTTGCAAAGTTTATTTGGGATAGTCTTAAAAGACACGCGGTAGGAGACTGGGGAGATCTATCAGAAGAAGATAAGAAAGAGAATGAGTTTTCTTTAGATAAACATTTGAGAATACTATCAGCCTATAAAAAAGATAAATGGAAAATTTGGGTAATCACCGAGGCTGACAGGAGCACAACGACAACCTTATTCCCCTCGGAATATTAAGAAAAGGAGCAAAGACGATGAGAACCTACAAACAAGGTTACGCTTGGGCAACCACTCTAACCACTCTGATAGACGTTGACATTATAAGCAAACAAGTTGCTGTAGATATATCAGAGCTTTCAGCCAATCGCAAAGCCTTCAAGCAAGGAATGATTGATTCCTGCGCTGACTGGTTGCACAAAATAAGACTGTTGGATGAAGAAATAGCCGGAAGAGAAAAGGAGCAAAACCAATGCCAAAAGTAACCATTGACTACACCCCGAAATCGGGAATAGGAACACTTTATTATGGTAAGGTTGAACTGTGCGATATTGAATTACCGTCTGGACTAGCCCAAGCTATCAGGGGAATTATCACTAAACATATCTTAAAGGAGCAAAAGAAATGATTAAAGATCCGGAACTTCTTGGTTTTTGGCTAATTGAGAGCGAAACAGGTAAGGTTACAGAGGGAAGCGATAATCTTGAAGCGCTCTTGAAAAGAGCGCAAGAACTAGCTGATAAATTGGGTGAACGAGTAGATGTGGTTCATTATCTAGGTTCGTTTTATCCAGAAAACGAACAGTTTCCAGAAACATTATAAGAAGATCTACCATGAAGAATCTATTAAGCAAAGAAGAAGTGTCAGGGATTTTAAGTATGAATATCTATTGGGAAGAGGTAGTAGAGAGAGAAGATACATCGCCACTGAGAGGCGAACTTATGCAAGTAGTGAGAATGCTTGGGACTAGGATATTGCTCATAGTCGCAGAATATGCAAAATCACAAAAGGAAGACGGGACCATCGTGAAGGAGAATGGGATATGAAAACTACATCGTTTAAAGAGTATCGTAAGATTCAAAGGGAAGAGATGAGAATGAAAGCAATTGATCTATTGGTCTTGGAAAAATTTCAATTGGAAGTGCTCCTAAAATGTGGAATACCAAAAGACCAGTATGTTCAGGAAGAAATAGACAAGGCCAAAAAAGACTTAAAAGATCTCGAAAGAGCCTTGAAAATTTTAATGGGGGAATGAAATGAGTGGGCATAGTTATACAAGTATTTGTCCTGAATGCGGAGAAAAAACTCTAATGTGTTTTTGCGAAGAGAGACCATACGACCAAGTAGGCGGCTACTGTGTTAATTGTGGATTTGCTTATTACACCACAGAAGAAAGATTAAGTGAAGAAGAATTAGAAATTCAGCAGAAAGAGCATGGTTATAATCCGAAAACTAAGAAGTTTGAAGAATAAGAGAACGATGAAAGTCAAAAACAAGACTCAATGGCTTACCAGAGATCTGAAGCGTATCCTCTGTGAAGCTCTGCGACGAGATAATAAAATTGAAGGTGAACTAACAGAATGGCAAAGAAAACGTTTAACAGTAGAAATCGTTCACGCTCGATATAATAGAGTTTCGGGCTATGCTTGGTATAATAGTTATCTAATGCGGTTACGAGTGCCCAAAGAGAAACTCTTAAAGAAAGATCTTGTTTGGTTATTCATTCATGAATTGACTCATATTCGGGGATATAAACATAAAAGTATAACTAGAAAATGGGAAATAGTAAATTGTTCTTGGGTAGAAGATAATGAAAAGTATCCACTCGGAAAAAAAGTTGAAAGACCTAAACCAAAAACAGACCTTCAACTTAAACGCTATACACATGTTCTAAAAATGATATCTAAAAAAGAAACAGCTCTGAAGCGATTAAATAATTCACTTAAAAGATGGAAAAAGAAACAGAAATATTATGAAAAAGTTTTAATAACTGTTGGGAAATTAGAAGAATAAAATAGTTAGACGTTAGAATAGCATTTTAAAAGATGAGATTTGTGGCAAATTTTTTCTACGCAGATCTCATCTTTTTATTAAGGGAGAAAACGAATGAGCTTCATGACAAAAATGCATTTTTATTGGTGGAAAGAAGGGGATAAGATTTGCGTTCAGAATATGGTGAGCTGCTATCGGGGACAATATCACGAACATACAATAGCTGATTTTGAGAAGTGGAAAGAGGGAATAGAACCGAGATTTTTACATGAAATAAGAGGAAGAAAAGATGGAAAATAGGAATTACACAAAAGCATTAAAAAAGATTAACACGCTAATAAACAAAGCGAAAAGAGAAAGGGACAGTAAAGGATATAGGGAAAATCTAGGATATGATAGCCAGGGGAAGTTAGAGGATTATATGAGCAGACTCGATCTATCATATCAGGAAGAGGCTGAATTAATGAAGACATTTTATCTGCGTTGTGATGAAATCTAGAGAAAGGAAAAATAAAAATGAGAAGAAGAATTGAACTACCGACTCCGAATTTATTAGGAGCATACGAACAATTTGCTAAAGAAACTGGAAAGAAAGAAATAAGACTTGGAGAATTTTTGAGCTGGTTACGAGATAATACTAATTATAGGGGGAGTACAAAAATGAAAGTGATAAAAGAACCAATTACAATAGTGAGTTTTCAAAGTGAGATATATCCAGAAATTTTCTCTTATGATGCAAGAGACAGAGAAGCAGTGGAATGGCTAGATAAAAATCCAATAGCATTTAAGATTGTTACAAAGACTCGCAGCAAAGCATTTGGAAGAAAATCCTGTGTTTATATCGGCTGGGCACAGAATAACAATAGTGTTCCAGCGATAATCGAGAAATTAAGAACCCTGAAAGGTGAGTCGGAAGGAACGCGATTTTCTCCACCAGGAACCATATTTCAATATCGAGCACAATTCACTCTAAAACATTATAAAGATAAAGGATTTACCGGAGGACTCTTTCAGCAATGGGGCAAGGAGTACCCGAGAGATTGTCTAACTTTAGACTATACCCCAGCGCTATTAAATGAAGTGATAGCAGAATTCGAGAGATGGATAAGTAATTCTTATGCTACCAAAAAGATTACTATTAATGGAAAAGTTGTTAAAGAGTTTAAGGGAGGTTAGAAAATGAAAGTAGGGTTCTACAAAGGAAAGCGATTCTATTATAACCAATTCTGGGTGGAGATATACGAAGAACTGAAAAACGGAAGATTGAGAAAGAAACGAGATTTTCACAAGTGGGAATCTTTAATACGGTGGAAACCAGAATATAATATTCTAGCGTGTAAGAGTATTAATGAAATGAATGGATTCGCTTGGAGGAGGTGAGTTGAATGCGTGCTTATGTAGTGGTTGGAGTATTTCAGGGTTGCATTGAAGATGTGGAGGTATTTTTAAAAGAGGAACATGCGTTGGAATTTAAGCAAGCGCTAGATGAAGATTATGGTAAGGATACTGATGAGAATGATACGGGTGTTTACTCACGAAGTATAATAGCAGAAAGCATTCAAGAAGAAAGTGGAGGAAAGTAATGGAGAAGAAGGATCATAGTTGTAAAGAAAATATGATGCTAGATGGAGATTGTCAAATTATGCATCTAGTTTTTGATGGGGATGAGGTTTTCATCCCGGGACAATGCTCTATTTGCAACAGAAGATTGATAGAGAAGTACGAATATATAGACACGAGAGACGCTGAGACTGATGAAATAATAAAATAAGGTGGTGAAAAACAATGAAAATTAATAGTCAGACAGAAAAGGTAGACATAACTCTTGACGTAAATGACAAGTTTAAAGTTGCTACTCGAATGGACGAAGGAAAAGAATCTCCATTCCTTGTAGCCGGAACAACAACGATGGGAATAGACAGATTGGTAATTCGTTTGAGTAACGGTTGTCTCTTTAGTCTAAAACAGGAAATCGAAAGACATCTTTTTGAAAGACCAAGGAGGTAATAAATAATGGACAAAAAAATAAGGGAGAAACTAGTCGATGATATAGTCAACAGCGTACAGGGGGATATGTGTAACTATGAGGAATTTGCCCTTGACTGTGTACGTGAAGTAGTGTCCAAGTGGAACAAGGAAGATTTGTGCGGATGGTTTGGTAGTGAATATCAGGATCATCCTGATAGTTTAATCAGAGAAATAGAATAGGGAGAAGGAAGAAATGAAAGAAAAAGAAAATCTATACGAACCACGTAACAAAATCCCTTGGAAGAAATGGTTTAAAGCTCACCGAGCTTGGGAAAAGTTTTGTGAAAAAGTAAGAAAGAAGCATGGAGACCCGTTTTTAAGGAAGATTGAAAAAAGGAGGGAAAACTCATGAAAATCCTAGTCTTGGTCGGCGTTTACGGAGGAATTGCCGAAGAAGTTCAGGTCTTTAGGGAAGAAGACCGGGATAAAATGCTGAAACTCAGGAAAGAGTTAATGGCAGATTACGGGATCGAAGAAGGTTATGAAGAATGGGCCGAAAATCATGTGACAGTTTTTGAGAAGGAGATTTAATATGAAACTTTGGATTGTGGCAGGAGCTTTAGATGGAAAAATTGAGGAAGTTGCGGTTTTTCTTCAAGAAAAAGAAGCTCTTGAATGCGAACAAACGATGCAAGAATATTACAGCTTTCCCGAAAAGACTTCAAACGATGTAGCTCTTTTCGAAAGAGAAATTTGAGGGGGGGTGGGATGAAGATAAATAAACCCAAGTGGAAGAAAATAGCAGGAAGAGGAAAATTGGGAGATATGAATTGGGGAGCGGATTTCGATAGGCCACTTTCGATAGTGAAAAATGAACTTCGGGAGTTGCAAAAACACATAGGAGAACAAATATTGCTCACTGGTGGCGGCAGTTTGGAAGCTAACTTAGCCGTGCTTAAAAAAGCATATATAACTGAACCTGAACCAAAAAAGTTTGTAGTACAAGTAGAATTGACTGATTTAGAACCATCATTGGGTTATCGAGATACTTTTACACCTTATATTGATAGTTGGCAAATTTCGGTTCAAGCATAACAAGCAAATAAGGGGGTGAGAAATTATGTTACAAGAATTTGAGGATAGAATTACTAATTTGAGACGAGATATCATAGAGGAAATTCGCAAGAAGGAATTACCAAAGGAAGTATCTATCAGGTGCGATGATCCCTATGACCCGGAAGAGCCATCGGTTGAAATCTGTGAAATAAAAATAACAGGAGTAATTACAGAAGAATATGACGGGGTTATTCCCTTCCGCCAGTGGAGCATTGAGACCTTAGTTTGTATATTAGAAGAGATAGAGGAGTAGCAATGGAAGAAAGAGAACAAGCTAAAATAGATATAGAGAAAGAGGCTAAGAAAAATAGAACGAGAAAGTTCATGAAAGGAAAACTTCTCTGGTGGAGGAGTGGCGTAGGTTCGACTGTTATACTCACTCTCAAAACAGGTAGTAATGCATCTGAACATATTGAAATTGATGAGTGTTTGTTCCAGAAGTTTTGCAAAAAGGTCGGAAATCCTAGCAGAAAAACAATTATTTACGAGAACGAAATATTAAAGCTAGAGGTGGATTGAAATGCCGAGAACAAAGTTACAAAAACATGTTGAGGAAACAATATTTAAGGAAGACCAAAAAGTCTTAATAGTAAGTGGTACGCCTTGTAATTATGAGGGGCGAGTAGTTTATTCACCACACAGACCAAAAAGATATGATGTGCATATTGATAAACTAAACCAGATTTGGGTTGATTTTCAGCCCTATCAGTTAAAGAAAATTTAAGGAGAAAGAAATGCCCAAGACAAAAAGTATTAAAGACGAAGCGGCAAAGTATTTAGATTTGCTTGAGGAACAGGAAGATAAGAAAAAAGACAGAATATGGATCTCTTTTAAATTAGAGGTTATTGGGAAAGATGAACGTTACAATAAACTTTCAGAAATAATGCATAGAATTGAATGCTCAGAAGATTTTGTATATGACCAAGTTTGGCAATGTCTAAACTGGTTAGTAGACGAAGCACCGGGAAATGATGTTCTAATTGAGGATGCTATGATAGAGGCGATTGACGGAAAAGTAGATACATATACTTCAGATCTGACTGGATGGCTGAATCAAAGCGCTTCCCACGTTTATTATCTAACCGAAGTGCTTGAGAACCATGATATAAAAGATGGTTTTCAGTTATTAACAATGGCTCAGTATCGTGCTATTGAAGAAATTTGGAGAGAGGTTATGTATCTAATTGAAGGAGAATAAAAATGAACCTATTTTTATGGGAAGCAGTTAAAGAATGTATCAAGCGAAGAAACACTATGACAGTAGAAGAGCAGATGAAATGGTGTGATGAATGTCTGTTGGATTTGGATTGTGCAGATCTGGAAGAAGTAGGAGAGATACAATTCTGTCCAGAATGCAGAACTGAATTGTGTCACATTATGGTAGAAACCGAGGATGTTTTCGGTTGTCCGAGGTGCCACGAAGAAGTTGATCGAGACATATCAATTAAGATACGAATGGAGGAATGATAATGATAGAAAAAAAACGTGTAGATTGGAGAGAGGAGTTTGAGGATTGGGACTTAACCTGTCCTTTCTGTGAGGGAGCATACGAAAAGGAAGATGGGGAATATTGTGAGCATTGTGAGAGTGGTTATGTCCCAACTTATTGGAATATAGTTTGGGGGCTAGATAGACCATATCAAGATAACATTGGAAGAAAAGAACAGAAAATGATTATGGAGGAAACCGGATGCTTATTGTTATGCAATCACGAGGAAGAGAAATGGTACTTAACTTTAGGCGGATGCGGAATGGATCTATCACCAGCCCTAGCTTTAGCTTTTGCTCTGATTGATACGTGGATACCGGAAGGAATACTTGTGGAGCTTAACACTGATTGGGATTATATGAAACATGTTGTAACAGAAAAGGGAGCAAAAAGATTGGTAAAAGAAGTAGTAAAAAGTTTGGAAATGTATAAAAGTAATGGTGATAGGCAGCTAGAACAATTTAGACAGATAGCAAAGGAGCAAAAGATTGCATTAGAGGAGTAACAAATGAATAAACTTTCGATCTCGCAACAAAATGAGATCTATGACTATGTTCTGATGTGCGAAGAAGCAAAGGAGCTGCAAGGATTGATATGGAAGAGTAAAAAAATCAGAGAAGATAGTTTATTCTATATACATGATAAGCACATGCTCTACCGCTTTCCTTGCGATGCCTTCATCTATTACGAGGAAGAGGATAATGTATGGTGGGTAGATGGTATCATAGGAAAAGTTGTTGGTTCTCGTAATAGACTTACTAATGAAATGTTGTTAGCGATGGGAGGAGGACAACCAGTTCATTTATTCGACTGTGATGAAAGTGCTTTCTATCAATACAATGATGGAGAATTGAATTTTGTCTGGCTCCTTCAACAACACGAATTGCAGAAAATACTTTCAGTGAGAGGCTTTTCCTGGTCAGTCATTACTTTTCTCCAGTTTTGCCAATCGGAACTAAAGGAACATAACTGGCTCACGGGAGAAGTTAATAGTCCTCTGAATAGTTGGGAGAGGTTATGGTTAGCTTTTATAATGCGGGAGAAATTTAATAAGAGATGGAATGGAGAGCAATGGAAAAAGAAATCGTAATTTTCAATGGGCGTTTTTATTCTGCTAAAACAATGAAGGGAGGGATTTATCATATTGCTACAACTGATCCGCGGACTAGATTATCGAGAGATATGTGGGAATTTTTTAAAAGGGAAAAGCTAAAATCCACAGAAATCATACATCATATTAATGGTAATTCTCTAGACGATAGAATGGAAAATTTTGCTAAAATGGAATGGGGCATACATTCTAGTACTCATTTAACTGGTATAAAGCGTAGCAAAAAAACAAAGTACTTAATTAGTGTGGGAAAATCAAAACTAAACCCGATTAGAAGTAAGAATATCATTGGTAAAAATAATCCGAACTGGAAAGGTGGACATTCTAATTCTTATAAATATAGCAAATATCGGGCAACGAGCTTGTAATGAAAGAGAAATATTCAAAAATATGGAATAGGAAAAAATGGGCGAATAGAAATGGGTCAAAATAAAAGAAGATTAATTGTGGAGGATATAAAATGGGAAAATCTTTAATTGGCTGTAAGTATTGTACTATAGAAAAGGGAATCACTGTCAAAGATTGTTTTGAAACAGATGAAGAATATGCTAACCATTTAGAAATGGTGCATGATTTAGTAATTAGACGAGAAGGAGAAACGGAAGAAGAAGCGACGGAAAGAGTCAAGGCAAAAAATCCTAGAACTGGGAGAGAAGATTGTCAATGTCCAGCGTGCAAACAGAAAAGAAAAGTATTGTTGAGTCTTCAGAATTAAAAGGGAGAAGGTGATGGGATTAGTAGGAGCCATTTGTATAATAATATCACTAATAGTAATGTATTGGGTTGTTTTTTGTGACAATCAAGACGGGGAAGGGGAATGAATTAATGATTCAAAAGATGATTCAGTATCTTGTTACAAGTTCATTAGTCTGTGCATGGTTTGCTAATTTTGGCTGGGCTAGAAGTTATGCCTTTCCGTTGGTATTGTCGATAGTTATATTGGCTATCATGGAGTCTCCACGAAAGGAGGAAATAAAATGAGAAAATTTAAAGTTGAAATTCTTATTGATGAACAAGATAACGGGGATACATTGGTTAGCTTTAAAACATGGAAGGAACCAAGTTATGACATCAAAGTTTCACTCGCATGTAGAACTTTTTATGAAACCAGTAAAAAAATCCAAGATTTCTTGTTGGGTGAAATAGCAAGATTGCCTTACGAAGACATCTTGAGAAGGTAAGTAAGGCTATCTTAAGATAGCCTAAGAGAGAGGGGCATAATGAACATAAAGAAGTATCAGGAGAAGCATACGGAGTTGTATTTAACGAAACAGGAGTACCTAACTGTACTCAAAAGGGTGAGAGCAAAAATCGCTAGGATAGAGAAATCAGGGGAAGAGGTATGGGGTTATGATGATACTACAATGGGGCAGAAAAACACTGAGTGCAACGTGGGATTGTGTCACGATGATCCAGAGATATTTACAAAGGAAATGAATCTGTGGCCAGAACAATATCCCGAAAGAGTGGCTCCAAAATATTTGCAGGATGAACATTATTGCCCATTATCGAAGAGACACCACTCTTCTGGTTGCTTTTACAAATGTAGGTTCTTCAAGGATAAGCTGAGGGACTTGGGGGTAATACTTACGCTTTACGATCTAAGAATTGCAGAATTAGAAGGAGGAGAGAAATGATTTATTCTAAATTATTCCCTATGGGAACTGATGAGGCTGATGACTTTATCCAGCGCATCGCCATCGAAGGAAGTTTAAATCGAATAGAGCCAGAAAGATTTCCGTATAAAAAAGAAGCGCGATTGCTATATTTCGGTCCTCATGGATTTATGACCGTTGAGAAGAAGCCGAAAGAAGGCAAATGGGAAGTTACAATAGAGACATAAGGAGAAATCATGAGAACAAAAGAAGAAATTATGGAAGATGCATGTTACAAAGAAAACTTCGATACTCTTGAAGAGAAGCATGGATATCTTTTAATAGAGATTGCTTGCGACCGCAGAGATGAGCAAATTGCACACAACAATAGAATGGAATGTAAAACACAAGAAACTCGTTATGCTCCACGAGAAAAAAGGGGGAAGTAAGATGAGGGGTAAAGAACTTAATTTCGATTTAGAGGTATGGTATTGTAGAAACTGTAACAGATATTTTTATACTGATAAGAGTAGTGATGACTCTGATATCGGATGTCCTTATGGTTGTCACGGAGGATTGGAGTACAAAGGACGATTTAAAGTAAGTGGTAGTAAGTGCGAAGAATAAAAGAAAAAGTTGGCCGGGGGAAGAATATGTTAAAGGACGAAATGTTAACAGGACAGGGTCGCCCCCGGTCAACGTAAAAAAGAGGGGAAAGAATATGAAGTGTCCTAAATGTCGTGGATTATTGGAAAAAGTTGAAAGGTATGACGCAAGTGGACAAGAAATGTTGCCTAATCTTGTGGTGCTAAGTACTGGTAAACCACTCAATCGACGAATCAAACGTCTATTATTATGTACGCATTGTAATTTACTTCTTCATAAACGACGGGTTCGCAGGGCAATGATAAAGATTTATGAAACAGATTGGATAGAGACCAAAAAAAAGAAGGGGATGAAAGATGAAACAAAAAAATAAAAAGATTTTATATCTAGAGGAATATAATTGCGGACAATGCGGTGAAAACTTTTATGTTCTACAAGGCACTCGAAGAGATTGGGATAACAATTTTGGATGTGCTTTCGGGTGCGATGATGCTGGCAAGCTAATCAGAAGCATTGAGGTACTCATTCTAGAGGGAAAGGAAAAGTAAATAATGACCGAAGTAGATTCAGAAAACATTGTCAAAATTAGAAATGCTCTGCAAATCATAACAAACAACTGCGGATTGCTCCCACTGAGTAAATTTGCAGTACACAATAAGATTATCAGACAGATCAAGAAGATTGATAGTCTTTTACCACCAAGATAGTTATAAGTCCGCTCTAGGGTGTATTGCGAGCCTGTTTACGAGTGCGGTGAAGCGCACACCACGCAGGGCGGGCAAGAAAGGAGATAATAATGATGGTTGCGATTACTCCAAGAAGACGGTCAAAGGCTGAGAAAAAACCAGTTACGATGTTGTTTGACAAGGCAGAGAAACTTGTAGTGGAAGGTGGACAACTGAAAATGGATTACAGAGTAGTTGAAAAAGATAAGATTAAACAAAAGATGTTGAAGCTGCCCATAGACAAATTGGACGAGGTAGTATTGGAATTTTTCAGGGAGATATAGAATGGATATTTATAAATGCGAAGGATGCGGGGAAATATTTGATGAATTCGAAATGAATTTCAAGGCAGCTCAGGAAGATAAAAAAGAATTATGCCGGAAATGCAGAAAGCAGTTAGACCCATCGCCAGAGCGGGCAAAGGAAAGAGGAAAAATAATGCTAAAAAAAGGAAGGGAAAATGAGCAAAGCTGTGATTAAATTAAAACCATTTAATACTGGGAAAGCCACAGAACGGGATTTAATACTGGGGTTGTTAGCGTTATCGGGTTGTAGGGTTAGTAGCATGCCTGATTTAGAAAAGAGTACAGTATATTCAAGCAATTGGGAATATTTTGACCCTGATAAAGTTACAGATATTGATAAGTTACCTGATTACTGGCAAATGGTTTATGAGATGCATAATAGACCAGAAATGAAAGATTGCAGGGATTTACATTATAAGTATGTACACGTTCCCGTAGAAATTCTTGCCGAATATCCGAGAATTCCAACGAGAGGAATATTCTGTCTTGCTACGAATACCGAGAAAAAACCAAGCGAGATACAAGCTGAGGATTTGATCTGGATAGGCAATGAATTTGATTAAAAATAATTAAGACAAGAGAAACGAGGAGACAATAATGAAACTGGTAGAATTATATCCTAATTGGCGGAAAAATGAACTAATAGCATTGGGAAGAGAAGAGGAACTGGCTAAAAAAATCAGAGAGGCAGACTTCTCGGTTCCAGCTAAATTTTCAGTCAGTAATATGGCAAAGAGCTGTATGCGAATAGTTGTCTATCCTGAAAACGAAGACAATGCTCGTATATTAGCTAATGAATTTGGAGATATGTTTAAATTAGTTTGGGAAATAGATATTAGAGACTATGAAGGAAAGTTTTTCTACATGGGAGAAGTAAAAGATTATTATGAAAAATGGGATGATTTATTCGTTCTTATCGAGAATACACCAGCACCTGCTAATTGCAAAATAGTGACTACTCCCCACGACTAAAGTCGGGGGCTTCTAGGGCTAATGCCCAGAGATTGTAGTCCCAATCTCAGAATATTCAAGGAGGCGTTATAATCTCTATGCAGACGAATACCACAAACAGAGCATCTATGCCAACGGGTAGAAAGTTTCTTCTTAACTATTGCTCCGCATTGGCTACAAACTTGACTCGTGTCTCGGGGGTCAATTGCTATAAACTTACGGCCAGCCTCTTCCGCTTTGCTCGTAAGTGCTTGAGCAAATTGATTCCACGCAACATCTGCAATAGATTTTGCCAGATAATGATTTTGCATCATATTTTTTATGTTCAGTTTTTCGATACAGATAATACCAAAAAGGTTAATAATCTTTCGAGATTCTTGATGGATGAAATTATGGCGTTTGTTAGAAATTCTTTCGTGGATACATACGACTACCTTTTTAGCTTTTTGCCTTTCAGAACTACCCTGGCTTTGTTTAGACAATTTCCGTTGAGCTTTGGCAAGTGCTTTTTCCTCAGACTTAAAGAAACGAGGATTTTCAATTTCTTCTTTAGTGGAAAGAGTAGCAAAGTTCTTAATTCCAACGTCTATTCCAACGGCCTTTTTGTTTTCTGGCAATGGTTTCGGCTGATATTCAATAGAAATACAGGCATACCATTTGCCAGCTTGCCTCCTAATAGTGCAGGTTTTAAGAGTTCCAACAATAGGACGATGAAGTTTAATCTTAATGGAACCTATTTTAGAAAGAGAAAGATGGTTATCATCAATCTTCCAACCAAAATTTGCTTGTTTATAAATAAAACTGTCATAGCGATCAAACCCCTTAAAACGGGGATAGCCAGGTTCCTGTTTTTGTTTTACTCTGCGAAAGAAATTTTGAAATGCCTTATCAATTCTATCAGCAACATTTTGAAGTGCTTGAGAGTAGACTTTATCAAGGGAAGAACGCTCTTTTTTCAAAGAGGGAAGAGAATTGCATTGTTGAAAATAGCTAATACTTTTTTTCTCTTTTTCCCAAGCGTTTTTGCGCTCTTCAAGAAAATGGTTATAGAGCCAACGACATTCATTGAGCTGTTCTTGAAGAATCCTTTTTTGTTTTTTCGTCGGAAGTAATCGATATTTAAAAGTTTTATTCATGCTATTCTCATTATGTGCAAAATGCAAAAATTTAAGTCGAAATAATCATCACGAATGAATTCGGGGGTTTTCTTGCCTGAACTTTATAAAAGAAGACGAAACCAAAGCTAAGAACGTTACCAATGATGGGCTGTTTAGATTTTTCAAATGGGACACAGAAGTCTATGTAGCTAGAAGACGCGATATCAAGGTTGGAGGATAGCTATGAAACATGAAATAAAACGTAAAGTAGTAGCACCATTTGACATTACTAAACTTAAAAGGTGTCCATATTGCAGTACCACAGATATAGATTATGATCCCATAATGAAAAATTGGAGATGTAATGCATGTGGTGAAATTTGGGAAGAATAAACAATACAAAAACAAAGCGAAAAAAAAGAAAGGAGACAAATAACATGATGGATATCTCTAAGATCGATAGTTTATCAACGGGAAATAAAACTACTGGATTGAAACCTAAGAAACGAAAAACTCCTAGAGGGGGAAAAACAATGTTAATAGCAAAAAAGAAACTATTGGAGATGATAGAGTTAACGGGAAAAAATGGGAAGTATTTACCTATTTTAGAAAGTGTACTGCTGGAACAAAAAAACGGGAATTTGTGTTTTCGATGGACCAATTTAAGCGAAGCGATAGAAATAAATGAGCCAATCAAAGGAAGTGGAAATCGTGTTCTAGCTGTTCCCCAAAAGATACTGAAAGAATCAGTGCAGATGCTAAAAGAAGATGAAATAAATATAGATATTGATAGTACTTTGGGACGAGTAAAAGTATCAGATGGAAAAATCGAATCTACCATTAAGAATTGTATTTCAGCAGAAGAATTTCCAGTGCTACCGAAAAGAATAAAGGCTGAAGAAGAGGAGATCGAGACATCCATTTTTCTCGAGGGATTGAAAAAAGTTTTGTTCGCACAATCTACAGACGAAATGAGATCACAACTTCGTGGAGTTTATATTGAATTTTTAGAGCGTGATTTATCATTCACAGCCACAACCGGACAACACTTAGCTAATTGGACTCTACCGATAAGACTCAGCGAACATCAATTTCAATTTATCCTGCCGACCAAAGGAGTCAGAATGCTATTGAAGTTGTTAGCAAAAGGAGACTACATCAAGATAAGAAAGAATAAAGAGTATGTTCAATTTGAGCTAGACAATGTTCTGGAAACGTTCCATCTAGAAGATTTGAAATTTCCCAAGTGGCGAGATTTAGTATCTGTGGATGATTCAAAAGAAGTTGTTCTGGATAGAAAAGAATTTGTTGGTGCTTTGAAAACCGCTTCAAAGATAGAACCTCCTATTGCAAAATTTGTTTTCTATAATCAAAAGCTAACAGTCATAGCGGATAACTTGGACAGAAAAATTGAGCAAAAAATGTCTTATAGTGGGGATGTGAATACTAGCATTGGACTGAATTGTAAAATGCTGAGTGAGGGAATAAAACAAATAAAAGATTCTGAACTGAGAATAGGGCTTAGGAAAAAAGGAAATGCAATAACAATAAAAGAGGGAAACTATCAATATCTCCTAATGCCTATAGATTTAGATAGATAATATTAGTTCAAGTTTAGAAAAGAGAGGATGGGGAGGTTATTTTTTTCTACCAAGAAAATCCTCTCTTTTTTTATTGAAAGGCCGAATAAAATGAAGATCTACTTTGTTTACAAAGACAAGGATGGAAAATTAAAGGCAGTTCCAGCGGACCAAATAGTAAGATTACCAGGTCTTAGATTTGTTTATACTCAGGCCAGAAACGCAAGAGAAGCAATAAAGAAAGTGAGAAAAATATTATGAAATTAAAAGGAAAAGATCGGCAAAAAATAAGATCAGCATTGAGAAAGTTAGGTATAAGTATTATGGCCGGCGGGAAATTAGATCCATATTGTTTTTTGGAAATCAAAAACATAACCGAAGTTTCAAATCTAGGAGCTGAGTTCTATTTCGATCCGATAGAAAGATGTATGAAGATTAAAAATTGGAGGAACGAAAAATGAAAATAGACAAAATCAAAGTTCCATTTTTTGCAGGAATTGATGATATAGAAAGAGAAATTAGGGAAATTTGGCCAAAGGCTAAAATTTTAGACACAGAGAGGTTTTAATAGATAGAAATGGAATCAGTCAACCCGATTTTGAAAGAAGAGAATAAAGATTTTAACTAGGTACTGTAATAGGTGCGGTGAGCAAATAGAAGTTGCTCCCAGTGATTATTTAGATGGAAATGGTAGATTCTGTAGCACTATTTGTAGTAGCCGCGCTTACTGGAAGACAAAATTATTGTATAATAGAAAGAAAAGAATTTTGGGATGCACCCGAATTGCCTTGGAAGCTTGATGAAAAATTGAAAAAAATTGAGCTGGCAGCCAAAAAAGACAGAGGGCTGTGGTTCTCTCGGATTAGAAAATTATCTACCTGCTATTGCTTGAAAAAATCCAGATCTGATATATTTTGAAAAGAGAAAAATAAAAGGAGAAAATTAATGGCTAAATTCAAAGAGATATTAGATAACTTAGATGCGGATACGATGCTGAGCATATTCATGAGAACATTACCAAAGGAAAACAATGAAGACCTGAGAAATTTTATTAACACAAATCAGAAAGTGAATGCTCTGTTTAGTTGTTTAAAGGAGAAGAAGATAAAAGAAATTACTGACAATAACGAAGAGATGGAAAAAGAAGTAGTGGCTGCTATAAGAACAATTGTTTTTACGCTGTATGAACTGCATAAACTGGATAAAAATTTGGATTTTAAGAAAGAGATGAATGTTTAAAGGAGAATAAAAATGAGACCAAGATTAGAGTTTGAAGGAATCTTTAAAGATTCAAAATTAACTTCTAAGAGATGTGATTTCTGTCATGAATTTTTAATTGAAGACGAAGATGACTTAGACCACTACATTTGCAAAAAATGTTGGCGTGTTATCATGAGAAAATTTGTCATTAAGGAGATGAGAGATGAAGTTGAAGATAAGCAATGAGAGCATAAAAGAATTATGTGAACTAAACGCAGAAATAAAACGTCTAAAAACACGATATGAATATCTATCTGAATTAGCTAAAAGAGCCTTCGCTGAAAAATTTCCGGATGACTCAGTAAACGAAGAAATAGAAGTTGATGAGTATAAGATCCAATATTCCAAAAAGCCTAAAAAAGTCTATGATATAAATCTAGTAGGCAAATTACCCAAAAAACTCATTAAACAAATTGTAAGTCTCAGCACAACAAAAGTGGACAAACTATTGAGTTCTACAAAAATTACACCCAAACAATGTCAGGATATCTTAAAGGCTAAGAAATTTAGCGGATATAACGAAAGATTACACACTGAGACAGATGGGGAGGGAATTAGAAAGATTTTGGAAGGTAAAAAGAAAAATGCCAAAATTTCAATTAGAATGTCTAGATAGTTTTATTGGACAGGAACACATTAAAAAAGTATTAAAACTGGAGATATCTGCCTGCAAAAAAACTAAAGAACGCTTTCCCCATACAATATTAATAGGAAAGGCAGGATGTGGCAAAAGTTCAATAGCTAGAGTCCTAGCAAAAGAGCTGGGCTACAATGTTACATTCACCCAGGGAAATAGACTCAGGACCCCGCGAAACTTGATAGAACATATAGTGAAATTGAGAGAAGACGAAGAATATCCTTTTCATATCATATTCATTGATGAAATTCATGAGATGAGCAAGAGGAATCAGGAAAACCTATACACTCTTATGGAAGAGGAAGAAATAGATGTTAGAAATATTAAGGGAGTCTATGCTTATAATGAGGAAACATATGAGAAATCAGATATTATGGACACACCTGATTTTGTAATTGTAGGAGCTACTACTACCGAGGGAATGCTAGAGCCACCCATGAGAAGTAGATTCAAATTACAATTTTATCTTCAATGGTACACTGATGAAGAAATAGAAAGGATTCTTCTAGGAGCTAAAAGAAAACTGGACAAAAGAATTAGTGATAGTGTTACAAAAGATGTCGCTAAAAGGTCTCGGGGTGTCCCCCGAATCGCTTTGGGATACCTAGAGAGACTAGAAAGAGTAGCCTTTGCTAAAAGCCAAAATATTACTAAAAAATTGGCTATGGAAGTTTGGGACCTACTAGGTGTAGATGAAAATGGTTTAAGAAGACAAGATTTCGAGGTCCTAGAGAAATTAGCCAGCAAAAACAGACCAACTGGATTAAAACTTTTATCCGCCGAAACCGAACTTTCAGAAAGAACTCTAGTAGATGTAATAGAACCACAGCTAAAAAGATTAAAACTAATGGAGCAGAAAAGCAACGGGAGAATAATAACTGATTTGGGCAAAAAGTATTTATCAAGAACAGAAGATGCGAGGTGAAGGCCCTATGCGATAAAAGGAGAAAATGAGACAAAAACTAAAAAAGTTTTAAATACATGGATGAAAGTAAGCAATGAGCTTGAAAAAAGAGAGCTCAGTAGAAACTCGTTTGATGGTGGGCTCTGGGAGGGTTATCAAACAGCTAGGCGTTAAGGGGCCTATAGAGCAAAATAAAAGACGGGAAAGAATGCAAATAAAACTGCTACAAATAAAGGAAGCAAAAGGGGAAAGGATAACTAATCCCTCTCAAATAGCCAAGTTGATGAAAGAAGACGCGAAGGCAGACAGAGAAGTCTTCTGGGTATTACATCTAAACAGCCAAAAGCAAATAATAGAAAAAGAACTGGTAGCATTAGGAATTCTCAATGCTTCCATTATCCATCCCCGGGAAGTATTCAGAAAAGCAATCCTGAATAGCTCGGATAGTATAATCACTGTTCACAATCACCCTTCAGGGAACATCGACATATCCAGAAAAGATAAGATGACCTGGCAGCAGTTAAGGGAAGCGGGGAAAGTCCTTGGAATTAAAGTTATAGACAATTTTATTATCACCCCACAAGGGAAATACTACAGTGAAAAAGAAGGAATCAAAAAATGAAGGAGCAGGAAATAGGATGTTCGCTCTGAAGAAATCAAATTTAAAAAATCGGATGAACTGCTTGAGTTCGATTATACTCCTGTCTGGGCACATATGGAAGATCTTGCAAGTGGTGAAGGAGATGAAAGTCTCAAGATTGAATGCTCTAATAGAAATAAAGTTCATTCCAAAGACTATTGTTCTGACTCCGCTCTTATGGAAGAAATTAAATTTGAGGATGATTGAAGAACGAAAATAAAGGAAGGAATAAAGATGATTACAAGAGAGCAGACCGAAAAAATGACTTATGAAGAAGCTGCCTTATGTGAGGATATGAGTGTAGAAGACCATGAGACAGCAGAAATTCTCACTGAAAAAGCTCTGTTTTATTTAGCAGAGAAAGAAGAAATTGATATAAGTGTAGATGATGATGGCGAATTTCTTTATTCAATTAAGAAAGGAAAGAAAAAATGAAGAAAGCGCCTAGTCCTAAGATTTTGATAGTACTGGGAATATGGACAATTATAGCCTATGCTGCATTCCCATTTCCAATAAATATAGTAATAGGATTCATTGGGATGGTTGTAATTATTGCTCTGTTGGGATTGGCAGAATATGCTGTTGAGACAGAAAAACAAGAACCTATTATTTTTGCCGAAGAAGAACCGACGCCAACTCCCAAACCTAAATCTAAAAAGAAAATTAGATCTGGTAGTCTTCCTGAAAAAAATAGACCCAAAGTAAGGGTTGAAATTGAAGATGATAACAATAGGTGGGATGCTTGACATTCCCCAGGAATTTTATGGAATATATGGTGTGCCGAAGATAAAAAATGAGGACAAGGAGGCTAGTTGAGAAGAAGTGAAATGAAGAGGGTGGATGGTTTTTGTGTGACAAATCTGAGAAACAGGGTTGGCTTTAAGGAAAAAATATAGTAATTACCTCAACTTAAAATCTGGTTCTAGAAATAAAAAGAGAAAGCGGACTACAGGTTCGAGGGGCTGTGTAGTTCGCCTTTTTACATTATGCGGGACAAAAGCTCATTTCAGGCTTATTGTTCCGCATTTTTTTGTTAATATGAGAGTTAATGGTGAGCGATGTGCTGAAAATAGCCGCAAAAGGTCTTGTCATTGAAAGGTCAATTTATGAGCGTTCTAATCTAAAAGATGACGCCGTTGAGAGACACTGCGAGATGTATGCTAATGGTAAGACCAAAACTATAACCATCCAGGCTGTAGCCAATAAGATTTGATGGCGTATATCGGTATCATGCTCCCGTAAAAGCAGGAACAAAAGAACTCTATGCTAGAATTTATGATGCTGCTGGTTCCGATTTAAGGAGTTAGCATATCAGCTTAAGGACAATAAAAAATGAACCAACTGACACTCAGCTATAGCAAAAAAGATATGTTTGAAACGTGCAAATACAGATACCATCTACATTATGATAGGAGGGTAGAGCCGAGTGATATTGTAATCAGTCTTGTATCTGGCCGTCTTGCTCACGATGCTATAGCTCATGCCGAACAAAAGAATAAAGACCCATTGGAAATTTATATTAAATTAGCTGAGGCAGAAAAAGGATTTACTGATCTGCCTGAATATTCACTGGGACTAGATTTAATAAGTAATTGGCAAGAATGGAAAAATAGTAGACCAGAAGACGAAATCGTAAAAGGAATTGAGCTGCTTTTCAAAATTTTTACCCCTAGTGGAATCCTTTTCTTTGGTAAGTTCGACAGAATAGCTTATATCCCATCAAAAGACTTATGGCTCATTACCGATTACAAGACCGGGAAAAATAAAGTACCTCGGAACAAAGTAAAAAGTAATTTACAGTTAAATGCCTATATTTTAGGATTTCTTACAAAAAACAAAGTTCCCAGAGAAAAACTAAGGGCTGAATTTCTTTATTTAAGAGACTTAAATGTTAGGGGGGTTGAGGGCGATGAGGCCGAAACTTCAACAATAGAAAGGGATATTGAGAAAACTTATCATGAGATAATGGAAGAAAAAGTTTTCCCACGAAATGAAAGTTGGGCCTGTAAGTACTGCCAGTTTAAGACCTTATGCCAACAGGAAAGAGGAGTTTTTTAGCCCGCTCTAGGGTGTTTCGGAGCTGGTAAGTATCTCAGCTAGATCAATATTCCAAAAGATGTTGGCTAGTGATGAGCTAAAGAAACTGAGACGTATCGAGACAAGGAAAGGGGTGAAAAATCCAGGTTTAAATTTAAAAGTAAGGGATTGTCCCTAAAATATCTCTCCTTTTGGGGTATTCTGCCTACAGCCGGCTTAGAACGGGGTGGAAGTAGAGGAGGTTTTCTCGCACAATGGATGTATTTTGACTTTTTCAACCCTCTCCTCGTTTTATTGACACTTTCAAAAAGAGAAGACTAAAAAGAAAATCAGGTGAGATTTGGCCCAGCTAGAGGCAAAATCTGCAAATGAAATTATTGATGAAGTTGAAAGTCTTAAGGAGAAATCTCAAGGTCTAATGACCTTGAGACCGTGGCAAGTGCGAGAATGGAAGTAACTCAAAAATGCAGAGAACATAAAGGAGGGCTAAGATGTCATTAGTGTTCTTTCACCCTACCAAGAATAATAAAGGATCCATGGCAAGTTTTGATCTACAAAGAGCTAGAAACGGAGAAGAGGGATGGATTTGGGCTAGTATAGCCAAACAGACTGAGGAAGGCAGTAACAAAAAGTTCGATTTTAAGAAGAGAAAAATAACTAAATTGGGATTTGCTGATATCACCAAAATTCTCTATGGAATAAGAACAAAAGCTAAAGAAATAACTCTCATTCACTCATTTCAAGACACCAAAACTGTCATCACCTGGAAAAGAATTTTAAATGAAGAAAGACATTTTGCAGGATACTATTTCAATATAGCTGGTCACTCTATTCGGCTCACGCCGGAGGAACTGTACGGAACTTGTAAAATGCTCGATACAGCTATTCCCCTACTTGTTTCCTGGGAAAGAGAGGAAAGATCTTCAGTTTTTGAAGATAAGCAGCAAGGACAAGAAAAAAACCGAGAAGAGGAAGAGGTAATAACCAAAGAAAAAATAGAGGAGGAGGAACAATGGCCTGAATAATAGAAATAATTCATATATACTTGTAGGAGAATACTATGGTAATAAATATTGGAAAACAAAATTGTATGCAAAGGCTGCTTGAATCTTATCTCCGAGCTACCTGACAACCATGTAGATTTAGTAATTACCAGTCCCCCATACAATGTTGGAAAGGACTACGAGATAGGTTTATGGAAGAATGACGAAGAATACCTTCAGTTCATATTCCAAGTGCTGAGGGATCTTTATCGGGTACTGAAGCCAGGGCGATTTATCTGCTGGAATATCTCTCATCGTCCACATAAGAATACTCCTGTTTTTCACGCCTACTACATGGAACAGATCGGATACAGATTTCAAGAGACCATAATTTGGCAAAAACCAGATGCTATTTCCCCTCGGTTCGGGACTACCTATAAGTTCCCATACCCATTTTACTATTATCCGAATAACGTTTATGAGCAGATCTTGGTATATCAAAAACCAGGAGAATTCAACAGAAGAAAGACTGAGGACCTAAAACTTGATCCAGAATGGTTGAAGTCAAAAAGAAGTGACATCTGGGAAATGAGAACGGTTCGGACCCATAAGGAACATCCGGCATCTTTTCCTCTGGAGCTTCCTAAGAGACTTATTCAATTGTACTCGTATCCAGGGGAAATAGTCTTCGATCCGTTTTGTGAGATTGGTACAGCCTTAATTGCGGCTAAGGCTTTAAAGAGGAAATATTTGAGATGTGACACAGAGGAAGAATATATAAAGACTGGTAAAAGAGGTCTGAGCTAGAAGATAGGTCAATTAGTAAAAACTTAGCCTTTGGGCAAAAGGAGTGGAAAGAGGAACTGCTGCAATCAAACTCATTAAACCACTACAAAAAGAAAATCTTACATTCGTGGAAATTTGCAACGAAAATAACGAGAGGTGAAGACTTCATAAAAAAGCCTTCTCACTAATTTTCTAGTGATACTGGTTATAGACAAAGCTCATAAGGCTAAGAAGAATGACAAAAGGCAAGTTTACCGGCAAAGAGTTGCGCGACAAATATGGAAAAAACAAAGTGAATTGGAGGCAACATCCGGAAGCTGAGAAGAGATTACAAGAATTGTAAAAATTATCAATTTAATAGGGAGGAGTGTAAGGATGGCTCGAAAAGTTAAAAACAATAAAAATAAGAAGGTGAAAGAACTTAGAGGTAGAGAAGTTAAGATTATGGAAATTGAAGCATTCAATAAAAAAGCTAAAATTCAATATATAGAAGAAGGGAAGAATCGAATAGCTCTAGAAGACAGTCTCATAAAAGGGGCATATAAGTTAGGCTGTCATTCACTTCAATTAGAAGAGATAAAGGCAATAGAAGACATGCTATATGCTCCGGCTGGACCGGGAGCTTCTGTAAAACCAATTTGGATTGATTATGACAAGAATATATGTGTATCTGAAGATGCGGAAAAAAAGAATGCTAATATCTTAACAGGAAAAAGATGGGTGGCAAGACATAGTTTAATAACTCCTGATGATCATAAAGTATCAGCTCTGGGCAGTGCAGCGATAGATAATGTAACTAGTGACTTTAGAACCTATTGTCCCGAAATAGCCGAAAGAAGAGCTCGATGCAGAAACATTCTAGTTGCTATAGGCAAAAAAGACCTAAATGCTGATATTGAGATGCCGGCAGAATTCTGGGGACCAGAAGTAGATAAAAAAGAAGATGAAAGACAGAATAATGGTCTAGCAAGTCCCACTCAGATTAGTGCTCTAAAACAAATCTATAACACTAAAACTAAAAGAGAAAAACTATTTCAAAACTTCAATAAAAATGGGAAGTATAAGAAAAAAATAACTGATTTTAAAGAGATAAAAGAGGAAGATGCTCGGAAGGCAATTACTGAAGCACAACAGACTAATGAGCTAATAAAGTCATAAAAAAATTGAAGAACCTCGAACTCTATTGAAGGAGCAAGATTCCATGCTCCTCTTCTGATCAATACTACTCTGTGACCAGGTTCACTTCGGGTGGATAAGGGTTGTTGCCCTCAATTCATATTGTAAATAGAGAACCACTAAAAACTAGTAGATGAAGAAACAGCACAGATAATTAAAAGTGATGGGGTCCACCTTATTAAGAAAGGAAAACAGATTACTTAATGAGGAATTTCAAAGATTGAAGGAAGATTACATTCAGCACTGAAACTTACAGGAATAAAAAATATTATCAACACGAGAAAGACTATACTCAGCACTCTCTCCCATTTTAATTGCTAGTAAAGAGTTTATTAATTCAGTTATTTTTGAGGTTAGTGTATTCGCTCCTTCTTCAGTATGTTGAGTAAATGCTCCGTGTACGGTAGCAGTTCTGGTTTGCGATATACGGTTCCACCTATTTGTTGTTTGGCTGAATCCTAATTCTAGAGTATAATGCCCCCAATTCATTTAAATCACCAATTTTTTGACAAAAATTTTTGTTTTGTCATTAATAAAATGACTGATAGAAAAAAGAGCATGTCTTGGCTGGACTGCTAACTTTTAAACTATCGGCTAGGCCAGTCTTATGAGCTGGCCTTTTTTATTTTATTCCCACCAACAGGGTAAATACCCTCCTCCCAACATATAAATAAAATATTTTCCTTTATAAAAATAAGCTGCAAGTATAAGTTCTCTAGGTTTAATCCTAGTAAGTCTAGCACATCCAGTATAAAATCCAGCAACAATATCTGTACTCATATCTGTAGTTAATATAGATATAAATGAATATATAGTTCTTAGATATCCCTGTAGTTTTCTACCATATACTTGTGATGATGATTTACCTAAACAAAGAGCATTTCTATTGTCTATAATCTCTATAATAATTTTATTTTTCGTCTTAACACTTTCGGGAAAATATTTCTCAAAACTTCCATCTGAATCATAATAGAAATTAACATATAGATAAGAATTTGGATTAGCCATCATATAATTAGTTCTAGTTTGTTCAAAAATAGCATCCATATTTTCATATTTTTTAATCTCCGCATATCCCAAAATAGAAACAAAACAAAGACCTATACCTAATAAAAGAGCAGCTAATAACTTTTTACTTTTCATATCAACTCTCCTTTTTAAATATAAGTTCCGCTTTACCAATCTTCTTTAGATTTTTCAATTTCCTTTTGTTTGTCTATTTTAACTTTTTCTGCTAAAATTTGTATACTTATCAAGCTTAGATCTCCTTGTTTTTTTACTATATCATATCGTAAAAATATTGTAGATTTCTGGCCCATCCAAATAAAATCATAAAATCCTTTTTCTGTTTCTTCACCAAATTTTCCTCGGCAAATAGTTTCTAGAAGATTAAAATTCTTTTCTCCTTTGAAATACAAGATCGCTGCCATAAATTTTTCTGGTTCACCGTGGAATGCATATACAATAAGGTAAAATTGAGCATTTCCAACATACATCTTATCATCTGGACGAGTATACCCCCTTTCTCCTAGAGCCGTAACGCGATATATCATATCTTCAGTTGGCGGATCTCCCCACTTAAGTTCTCTGAATCCGTCGGGTTCATTTTGAAAAGTAAATCCTGCGCTTATTAATAAGAATGTTGAGACAATCAAAGTCAATAACATAACTTTTTTCTTCATGCTCCGCTCCTTATTTTTTATTCTACTCGGTCATCTCTTTTTTTACGCAGATAATTTATCAGTATATTTAATTCCTCACTGAATTGTTTTTTTTGACACCGAACCAAAATACTTATACATTCATTAATATCAGACAAAGACCCTCTTTCTCTGTTGATAATACTATTAATTTTATAATGTATATCTTTTATCTTATTTAACCTGCTAATTTCGGATATAATATAAATAATTAAACCTAAAATTGGATAAGCTATACCCTCTCTCCAATATCCTATAAAACCATGGTACATTCCGAATAAAACACAAAGGAATGCAAGAATTCCCCAACGAGAACGAGGATAATGTTTGATCTTGATTTCGCCAATTCCCAGTTTAAGACCATATATTTTCTTTTTCCATGTTTTATTTTCAAGTCCATTCATTTTGAGACCTGCAATTATTTTATCGTAATACAATGATAAAGTCAGAATTTTCAAACAACAGTTTATTCCCCAACATCAATTAATTGGTTCTGATCAATTTCTTCTAATTATTCCCTGTGTTCCAGTTATCGCCTCAGTTACTCCCCTTTTTACTCCTCCTTCTACTTTTTGTCCTATCTCTTCTGGATCTGCATTACCGTCTACATTAATATCACCAATGGTAAAATTGGAAATAAGTTGCTCCCTGGCCTGTGGGCATTCGATAACGAATCCCAGGCTCTAATTCTAATTTTAATGGCTGATAAACTACTTCTCCTAAAAAACCGTACCATGTTTACTCTAATAGCTCGCTAAGGTCCCAAAGATAACCTACTCTTTCTTGGTGAATTTTGATCTAAATTTCTTGCTCATGCTGCTCTGGTGCAAATCTACCCCAAGATCCTAATCTGGCGTATTGTCTTTTTACCTTCTCACTTTGTCGTAAATTATAGGCATATTGAACTTTTTCGTTAGTGCTGCCATAAAACCTTCTGGCTTCTTTCTTGAGCAATGAATCAAATTTTACTGTCTTGACCTTAACTAAAATTTGCACTGGATTCTCCAGCCATCTCTCTAATGTTTCATCTGCAACCAAGTCAAATTCCATTGAGGTGCTTTGCACTTTCTCTTGAAGTTGAAGTTTCAGCACGTTTCTCCATTCATAATCTTCATATCTAATACTAATAAGCTTTGGTTTACAGATTATGAGGCGTAGATTGGTAATAGCTACTATGATAGGCTCAGAAGCCAGAGTTTTTTGAAGAATTATCTCCAGCGTTTCTTCCTTTGGGCCTAAGATATTCTCAACTATCTCTACATATTTGTCTGCCATCTCTTTCACCGGAAAGATTTCTTTTCTTCTGTAGACATTTAGAAAAATGTAAGGAGCGTCGTCCCTTACTTAGATTTAGTGTCTATGTTTTTTGAATTCCAATAAAAAAGGGGGCACATATCTCTTCCGGCAACCTGTCAGTAAATCCGGTCAAGACTGCCACCCCCCTCGCCGCACCGAAGCACGGCGATAGATGCAGTCTCTTCCTTACTGACAGGTTAGAAAGCGAAGCTCTCTTTAAGGAAAAGGCCAAATAGCAGCTTATAGATCTAAAGCTGCTATTGGATTTTGTCAAAAAGCTAAGATAATTCTATCGTTTTTAAAAAAGTTGTCAAAAAGAGTTCTTGACGTGGTGGTTTTGTCTGGGTTAGTTTCAAAGATGAGTATTGGAAGATGTTTTGAGGAAGGAGGAGGTGATGATTTACGGTTAATCACACTATAAATAAAACTTTGGGGTATATAGGATTTGGGATTCTTTTTGCAGTTCCCATTTATTTGATATTAAAAATTACGGGAGTGATCCACTCGGCTGGCTATGAGGAGGTTTTGATAGCGGTTATTGTCGGTCAGGTTTTTTATAATGGTTATACTTACTGAGCTATCCAGGATATAGACAGCCGTTTGAAGAAGATGGGGTCTTAGTGAGTGATCTGCTAAAAACTTCGGTTTGCGATACACGAGAAGTCCCGGTGGTTTTTCTATCGGGACTTTTGTTATTTTTTGGGATAAGAGGCGCCGAATATTGGACAGGCTGGGCAGCGAATTTTGGATGAGTGGAGCACCGAGAATTGGACGAGGGATGAGTGCCGCAGATTGGACGGCTTTTGGCTCAGGGAGTGCTTGGTTGTTAGATTTTTGGGTTTCGGTGTTGTGAGGTGAGTTGTGGTGTTTGGGTTGGTGGTTGAGGTTTTGAGGAACGCTACAGGGGTCTGCAAGCCGTTTCAAAACCAGTATTTCATAATTGTCTAAGAATCCACTGGCATTTATCATTCACTAATTCCCAAAAGTGGTGCAGTTCATCAAGGGCAGGTTTTTGGGAACCGCCCAAATTACTATTTCTCGGGTCAAGAAAGAGACTGGTTGGGGGCATTGATCCGCCACGGAAATAGAAAGGGTTATGGCTGTAATGACAAACCCGATGTCTCATTACTAAAATTCTGAAATGGCATCCTTCTTCAGAATAAGGGTCTTGTGGCAATGGTTTGTTGCGGGTTGCCGGATATAACTTGTTGAGGAGTTCTCCTATTGGATCATTGCATCCTAATTTTTTGGAAACTTCTGGTGTAGTTACGCATCCCGTAGGAATTTTCAAACCTTTTGACTCATTGACCACCTGTGCAAGAAATTCTATAGCACCAACCAAGTGGAAAAAGAACTCTTGGACTAACTGTTGCCTATCTCTAGGTGGGGCTGTTCCGAGTTCTCCACCATAGGATTTCTCTAATCTATTTAGGTCTTCCAACCGGCGTTTAGCAAAGAAAAGGCGGTCATCTACAATGTCGGGTACAGGATTGAAAGGAGTCATTTTTCAATCTTCATAGGCTCTTAGAGTCTCAGGTTTTGGGAAATATTAGGAAACATATCTTAGGTGAAGTTGGTTTTAGGGAAAACACTTTATAAGATTATTTTAGCAGGGAAAGGAAGGGTGTCAAAGATAGGCTTGTGAGAGTTGGGTGAAATGAGGTTTATCTACGCCATTTGCGGCCGAAGGTGAGGACGAAGAGGGCCATCATGAACATGCCAACGAAGGCTTCGATGGAAGATATGAGGTGGCTGATGGGATGAACAGGGCGAAGGTCGCCATAGCCCAAGGTAGTGAAGGTAACCACGCTGAAATAGAAGTAGCGGCCGATATTGGCTAAGTCGCTTAGTGAAAGGTTGTAAAGGTTGAAAAGTGTCTTGAAAATGTTATAAGTGGGTAGGTTTGCTCCAAAAAAGCGGGTTTCGCCGATGCCGAAGTTCATGAATAATAAGGCACATGTAGTTATTATAACTGCTGCCCATATTATCACCCTATGAGGTTTTTCGCCGTATCCGTGCAGAGATCTGTGGAATAAGTTGGCCCAGATATATCTAATATCCCACCTTTTTTGTTTTCTGATGTAGTCCATTTCTTGATAATGGCATTTTCCTTCTTCGACGTAATTTCCCTCGCGGTGCCATGCTATTTTGGCTTTTCGGAAAAGTCTGTCCACACCAGTAGGTATTTTGAATGCCGCACCATCTAAATAGATGGCTTTTTTAAAGATACATCCTATAAAGCTAGCCTCTCCTTCAAAGGTGGACCATCTAAAGTTAGCTTGTCCTTTAAAGATGGATCCTCCAAAGTTGGCCAGTTTTTCAAAGGTGCGCCATCTAAAGTCAACTTGTCCTTCGAAGGTGGATCCTCCAAAGTCAGCCCACTTTTTAAACGCGGATCCTTTAAAGTTAGCTTGTCCTTTAAAAGTGGCTCGCCCAAAGTAAGCATTTCCTTTAAAATTAGCTCCTCCAAAGTCAGCCAGTTCTTCAAAGGTGGCTTCTCTAAAGTCAGCCAGTATCCCAAAGGTGCAACCTACAAAGTTAGCTTGTCCTTTAAAATTAGCTCCTCCAAAGTCAGCGAGTATTCCGATTCCAAAGGTGCACAGTCCAAAGTTAGTCGTTTCTTCAGGAAACCAATACCCCCTGAAATCATAGTCTTTGTTTTCAAACTTGTTTCTTATTCCTTCACTAAATTTTTCTATATCTTTGTCTTTTCTTGGTTCATGGAAAATACAATATCCCTTTTCTGAGTTTTTCAAGGGAGGTTCAGGACATTTATAATCGTGCAGTAAGGAGCGACTTTTGAACTGACAAGTCTCCTTTTTTGTTTCGTTCATGATTTTACCCTATGTTTACCGCATCATTCTTCTGGCGAAGGTGACGATGAAGAGGGCCATGAGGAAGGCGCCGATGAAAGCTTCTGACATAACAACGTAGCGGATCCAATGGGAAGGGTCAGGGCGCCAGTCGCCAAAGCCTAAGGTGGTGAAAGTAACTACGCTGAAGTAAAGAGCGTCCCAAAAGGTGAGGGCGTGATTGGGTTCGTTGAAGAGCTCTGGTGATGGGTAGATGTGGCCTACTTTCCAGTAGAGGAATGCTAGGCCAAATAGAACCCCGAGACCTGTTCTGATGGCTCTTAATGGTCTTTCGCCGTAGCCACAAAGTCCATCGAAAAAGATATATTCAAACCACCTTTTAGGAGAATACAGGGGAAGTTGCTTTCTGTTGATTACCTTCTCCCTATAATAGTATTCTGCAGCTCGCGTATAGTCTCCCTTTCTTCTCCTTGTCTCTCTGGCCTCTCTGAAAAGTACGTCTACACCCTTAGGATTTTCGATTTTTACCTCATCTAAAGAAATCAGCTTCCCCTCGGCTATGGTAACCTCTACAAAATTAACCTGACCTTTAAAGACAGACTGCCCGAAGTAAACATCTCCTTTAAAGGTGGAACGTCCAAAATCAGCCTCTTCAAAAACGGCTCCAAAATGCATTAGACCGCCAAACAAGCAGTCTGCAAAGTTAGCCTTTCTCTCAAAAGTACACCCTTGGAAAATAGCACCTTTTTTAAACTTACATCCCGGACCAAAGTTAACCTGCTCGCCAAATTTTTCAAAAGTAGACCCCTGAAAATTAGCCACATCTATAAAGACAGCGTCTGCAAAATCAACTGGGCCTTTGAAGATAGACTTTCCAAAATACGCTCGTTTCTTAACAGTGCAATCATGAAAGACAATCCCTCCCTTAAAAACAGATTTTTCACCAAAGTTAGCCTCTCCAAAGAAAGTAGCTTCTTCCAAGTTAAGCTTTCCTTTAAAGGAATGATTTCTAAACAAACGGAAGCCTCTGGGGAACCAATACCCTCTGAGATCGTAATCTTTTTTACCAAGCTTCTTTTTTTCTATCCCTTCGTTAAATTCCTTTATATCCTTATCGCTCCGTTGCTCGTGGAAGATACAATACCCCTCCTTTGAGTCCTTCCAAGGATCCTCGGGACATCTGTACTTATTCTTATATTTGCTTTTCCACTGACATTTTGTTCCACTCATAATTCTATCTTCTCCTTTTATAATGAGTTACAATAAACAAAGCCAGGAGAAATACACTCAGAAAAATCTCTAAAGCGAGATCTCATTAAAGAGCTGTGTTTAGCTTTAAATACCTTTGTCTCCTAACATCCCTTTATTATTTGTCTCCGAGGCTTTATGTCTAAAATACAATAACCATCAACCTGCACTACCTTGGTTCCTTGAAATGGGGTTGTTCTTCCTCCCTTGTACTCCTCATTCACATGAGAATGGCCATGGATGAAGTATTGAGGCTGGTATCTCTCTATCAGCTTACGAAAAGACCAAAACCCGGTATGATAAGGGTCCTGCGCGTCATGGATTCTCCTAGGAGGAGCGTGAGCTAGGACAATATCTAGTCCTCTTTTCCTCCAGATTGAGAATAATCTGAGCTTGAATATCTTCCAACACATCTGTCTTTCAGTATACTGCACTCCTCCTGCCCCGCATTGCATAGAACCTCCAAGGCCCAGAATTCTAATACCCTTATACTCAACTAATCTCCCATCTATGTTCTCCCCCAGAGGTGGCTCTTCATCATAAGTAATGTCGTGATTACCTCTTACATAAAAACACTGCTTGTTACCGAGTACAGTGACGAGAAAAGAGACAAAGCTAGCTTCTAGGTCTCCAGCTGAGAGAATTAAATCTATATTGGGGAACTTCCTTCTATACGAGTAACTCTTTAATCTCCGCAATGAAAGATGCTCTCTGTCAACAACAGCCAGAACTTTAATTCTCCAACCTCCTTTCCATCTTCGACTAAGTTGGTTTTAAATTGGCAGTTTTTGTTTTTGGGCAAGTGATAGCTCCTTGGGTGAAGTTGGTTTTAGGGAAAACAATCTGTAAGATTATTTTAGCAGGGGGAGGAAGGGTGTCAAAGAGAGATTATGAGAGTCAGTTGTTGTTGAGGTAAATGGGCTATTACTTAGCGGCGAATATAATTGGTTCTAGTGGAATTTCCTCCAGAGTGAAAAAGCGGGTAATGGCTTTTTTGAGGGTTCTTTTGTTTGGAGCAGCAATTAAAGTTGCGTAGCTTTCCCCTTCTGTTTCGGAAACAACTGCCCATTTTCCTTCGTCATCTAATATTTGTCTTACTGTATTTATCTTTACCTTTCGGGAAACAATTATGGATTTCTTTTCAGCCAGAGTCTTTTCTATTTCACTTGCGGGAATGACAAAAAGGTAGTGGTGTTTTGGGTCAATTTTCTCCAAGGATTTTTGATCAGGACTAAAAGTGGCAATCAAGGGATAGCTAGATTGGGCAAGGCCTTCGGCTGCGGCGATAAAAATGCCCCCGAAACCATACGTGGAGATACCATATCTTTTCATTGGCTTGTGAACAAATCCCGATGCTTCTTTATCCCCTATAATTATCCATAACCTTTTTCTTTCAGGATTGAGCTTTTCTTCTAAGTTTCTCCAGTCACTCGCGTGGGCACAGTTAGTCACTAGAAAGACTCCCAATAACCCAAGACTCAACCAGATAATTATTCTTTTCATTTTTGTCACCTCGTTTCCTGGTCTACAATCTTCACTTTGGTCAACTCCCTTAAGTTTTGAAAATATGGGATATCCTGTGTGTCAACTTTATCTCATATCTCCAGGTCTCATTTCGGGGATGCTCCCCCTCTAGAATCAGAGTAATGTACTCCTGGGTTCTTTATTTTCAAGTGTTTTAGTGAAATTGACTTGCCTTTTCCTAGCTTTTACAGCATAAGGCCTAGCCCGAGCCTCTTTCAGAAAACATCAAGCAGTCCCCATTTATCCTTCCATTGTTTGATCCTCTTTTCATCTATGGCGTGATGCTTTGACTTTGGACTTCTGGCTCTCTTTCCTCCATGTCTATTTAGATAATCTTGATGGGTTTTGTGAATATTGTTACGAATCCACCAGTCGGGAACGATCCAAAACTCGGGGTGTTTTTTTGAACTTCCAATATCTATAAACACCCAAAATGCTGTTTCAGGCACTCTAGACTCACACGGTCTTCCTTCATCAATACTGGTATGCCATGTGCCAGAACGCTTGGTCTTAACCTGTACAGTGACTATGCGGCTTTGGTCAAGATTGCTTGCCATTATATCAATCTTGGGCATGTTACCAGCAAATGTGACCGCATACGCTCCTCTCCGATTTAACTCTGCAACGACGTAATATTCCCCAGCTCGAGCAGTTTGTTGATTCTTTGCACCGCGGTTACCTGAAGATTCTTCTGCCATGATTTGCTTCTCCACTATATTTCTTTTTCATATTCTTTTATAACATTTTTGACATTGCCAAAACCTCTGTATTGCACAATTGGCTTGATAAAAATTTCTTGATAGAGGAGCTTTATTTTACCTAGGTATAAGTCGCTTTGCCTTGAGAAAGTGTCTCTATGAGCCTCTATGAAGGTCTTTTTTTCTTGTCAAACAGCGTAAATCTTGATTTAGCCCGATTTTGCGATTTCCATCAGTAGTCTAAGGTAATCTTTTTTGTCAGAAACTGGGACTAAGTGACAAAAATACGGCAAAAATTTAAGGGGTTATTTTTAATTTCTTCCCAATTTTTTTCTCTCAAATTCTTCTTTTAATTCTGCCCGTTTTTCTATTGAGATTATTGGCGGGAATTCATAAGTGCTTTCCACCACAATATCAGTATAGATTGTTTTAACGCATCCCAGGTCTCCATGTTCGCTTCGCTCTCTCTTCTCGAAATCAAACTCAATGCCTTTGCTCCAATACCACCATGACTCGCTCCAATAGTCATCCGAAGTGTAAGTATATACATCTTCAGGTTCACCGTATTCCGCCCGTATGTCTATCCTTTCATCGTATCCCTGGCGATATTTTTCATCGCAGGTAACGCCCATTGCGACTAGAGAGAGGAGAAAAAGAGCGATAATTATTTTATAGGTCTTAACCAAATTTCACCTCCTCCTAATAATCTTCTTTTCAGCTTACAAAATTCCCATCCTCAATACTTACCACCAATTTACCTAAAAATCCCTCTATCCCACGACTGGCTTGATACAATTCTCTTGATGCAGACACTATGAGTTTATCCAAGTCAATAGGTTGCCTTGCCTCAAGAAAATGCACGTATGGGCCTCTATGGAGGTCTTTTTTCTTACTGGCCTCCACAAAATCTTGGTAGCCCGAAGCCCGTATCTAATTCCCCCTTCTCTTTTCTTTGATGCCTTTCACTCCCGTAAGGAATACCCCAATTACGATGATGACCATAACAAACCCTAGCAATGGCTCCAGGAGTGCAAGCCCCTGGCCAAACCAGGATATAGGTCTCATATCACCGTAGCCCAGCGTTGTAATCGTCACTACTGAAAAATAAAGCGCTTCAATTGGCTTCGTGATGACTCTATCGCAGTTAGAATATCCTATTGAGCGGGTCGCTAAATAAAAAATAGCAAAACCTATGATAATCTCACAATAATTGAACATAAGTAACAATAGTGACCGATTTATGGAACGAGGGCCCCGTTTCCGATCGTACTTGTTTACGAAAATGATACTAAGTGGATAAGCTAACCCTTCAATGGTTCGATGTGCAACGAGCCCGAGTAGTATCCATGTTCCCCATATAGGCCGGAAGGGATACAGAAAAAGAAGACAAAGCGAGACAACAAACCAAAGAAGCACATATAATTCTGAGATTCCAGACCGTGTCTTGTAGCTACAAGAAATAAAAAAAACCTTGATGATGCGCCCCAATGAGAAGCTACGAATAACTATAAGCAGAGTCATGAATGCTTTCTCAAGAACCGAAAGCGGTTCCTTATTGCCACGTTCTGGGTACTTCCCTGACCAGATATTCTTGATCAATTTATATTCTTTGCCCACTCTGAGCCCCCTCTTTTCAGTAATGACTTAACCCGCTTAAGCATTAACTTAATCATCCTGGTCAATTTTTCTTAGCTTTTGAAAATATGTTATATCCTGTGTGTCAGGTATATTAGTTTGTCTCGTTGCCTTCCGGCTACTGCCTCCCCTTTTCTATTCCTTTGGCCAGTTGATTACCTTAACTGGCATAAAGTCCGTCCAATGCAAACTTACACGTGTAATCTCGACGGGCATCGCTTTGGCTTCTTCGCTAGCTCCGGCAGGCCTGCTAACAATGTTAACTTTTACCAATATTCCCGCTAACAATACAGCAATTAGAGTTAAAACAAACTTAGTGTACCAATCAATCTGTACTATTACCTGTTGCATGGTTCACCTTCCTTGCTTAAGAATTCTCTCTATCCCACAACTGGCTTGAAAAAATTCCCCTGATAGCAAAAACACTAATTGTACCCAAGTCTTATAGGTTGTCTCTCCTTGAGAAAGTGCCTCTATGAGCCTCTATTGCGCTCTTTTTTCTTGTCAATCGACATAAAATCCTAGTTTGGCTCGATTTCCTAATGTTCCTTTGTTTCTTCCGGTAACTTCTTCAACTTGTCTTCTATTTGTTCTTTCTCCTCCGTAAGGATTGCTGGAATAGACGAAAGGCATTTCTTTACAATCTTTCTATCCTTATCTCCGAGCTCTTTACATTCTTTAAGGCTCTCGTCGAGTGCATTTACAGCGGCCCTTAGCATGCTTTCATCTTCGACCTTAGCAAAATTCACAATAGCTGTCGCCCACCAACTAGCCGCAGTTCCCCATAAACCTCTATGTGCACTTGCGAAAGCAAAGAGTCTTGCCGTGTCCGCATCAAATTCTATTTTCCTTTTCGCTATGCTTTTTTTAACTTCTTCTTTCATTTTCTCAACTTTATCATTGATTCCTTCAGTCAGTTTTGTAAAATCTTCTTCTACCTTGGTGGTTATTTCCGACTTTAAAGATTCGATGGCCCTTTGTAATTCATGCCGACGAAGAAAAACATTCCAAATCCAAGAGGCGAGCATTAGCCCAGCAGCTACTGCCACCACCGCCGTTATACCATAAATTGCCAGAGTGTGCTGAGACTGTATTATTTGTTTGGCCATATCCCACGACAGCTGTTCGGATTCTGCTACATTTGTGACTAGAGGAACGCTTGTAAACATGGAGACCTCCTTCTCAATAAGTTATGTTTCGGCTAAATCCTTCATATGTAAACTGGTCCGAATACGCTTCCAAATTGCTGGTATATCCAAGACCACATATATTTTGACCGCACAAGAGATACGCCCAACCTGCCCCCCCTCTATGTGAGTCTTTTTTATTTCTCCCACAGGTGATATTCCCCTTGATAGAAATAGCCCAAAGGAATATCCTTCCATATGGCTCTTCGGGCCCAAAACGAAGCCACAATATCAGTATCCATATTTGAAGATATTACGAATAGGTGCATCCATATAAGATCTAATTCCTTCTTAAATTGATCCAGCAAAGCTGTTTGAGATTTATGAGAGAACACACCTCTGCTATCGAAAACCATTACCAAGATCTTACCCTTCGTATCAACACCCTTGGGAAGTTTCGCGAAGCCTATGTCTTCTCCGGATTCCGCAATCTTTCCAACAACTCCAGATCGGTCATAATCAAATCTAACAATCAAGAAATTAGTCGGGTTCTGCATTATGTAATCTACTTTAGCCTGTAAGAGGTGAAAGTCTATAACTGATGGTTTGAGCTCATCCATCCATTCGTGGACCGTCCCATACCCCAAAACAGGCGCAAAACAAAGCTCTACACCCAACAAAAAAGTAACTAATAGTTTTTTGCCGCTCATTTTAACCCTCTCTCCTTTACGGCTTTGACCCTTTTTATTTATATTTCACAAGGTTTAACAGTTCCTCTGTAGCCCGACGACCTAGCAAAAACACTCCTACGTTACAAGCTGAACCGCCAATTATGGCCCCTAGCACTCCCCCTAAATAGTAACCAGTAATAGGTAAAACTATCATAATGACTATAACTAAGAGTAACACCTTAAAGTGTTTTTCATAAAATCTTGCTGCGCCTACAAATTCGCTAACTATCACATTCTCATGGACATTAATTTCCAAGGGCTTTCTCACTTCTTCCTCCTCATCCGTTATTCCTCCAACTCCTTCAAACAGGTAGAGAGCTTGTCTATCTTTTCCCCTAAAAATCCCTCTATCCCACAACTGGCTTGATAAAATTCTCTTGATACAGGCACTTTGATTTTTACTTATATAGGCTGCCCTCCCCTGACAAAATGGCTGTATGGGGCTGTATATGCGTATTTTTTCTTGCCAATGGGCGTAAAACCTTGATGCTTTCTATTTCTTCTCAATCTCCAACATTTTTGTTTCCGATAGAAAATCCAATTGAGGCATCTCACTAGCTACTTTGATGACTTCTTTTGTATCAGCCCTCCAGACTTCTCCATCAATAAATCTAACTGCACTAACGAAAGCTATAGCTGTCTTCACGAAGTAGGGCTTTCCATAAGTCGACCATCCTCCTGAATCTTGACCTTGGGCTTTGAGGAAATCTGTAGAAATACCTTTTACGCCGTCTTCTTTTTCATTAAATGCATCATAGTAAATCATAGTGATTACTGATGCTTCTATATCTCTATCTGTCTTATTCCAGTATTTAACTACGCTGGAAATATGGTCTTCATCTTCTTTATAGTATCTCCCGAATTCTAAGATTTGAATAGGAGCATTATCCATGTTTACTATGACATACACGCGAGTGAGCTTTGCCGAGACCACAGAACAAAAGCAAGCTACAATAAATATCCCCAGTAAGATTTGTTTCATTTTTCTCACCTCCTCATGTGTTATTTTAAACTCACCGTAGTGGTAAGTTTAATTGCTTGTCTGCTTGGTCTTCGGCCACGGCTTCCCCTAGCTCTCAAACAAGCCCTTTGTAAGCTCTATCTACCAAATCTTAAGCATCATGAGAACCACTCCGGTAAGGCCAGCTACAAGGATAATAGCTTTACTCACCACTGCGATAATCAGGCCCGTAGATAGTGATTTTTTCGCAGTCAATCCCACAGTTAACTCCTCGTGGATCGCCCGCAAACCGTAAACTACAAAGAAAATTACAGGTGCAATTAGGACAATTCGGAAATTTAGGAGGCCGCCAATCTTTTCGACTATATATTCGACTATATATCTGATATCGTCCGGACGCACATCAAACCAAGCCAAAACACCAATGAAAAACCCAGTGACACCCATTATATAGAAGATGACCTCATGTCACTTCATCGCGATATCAGCTTAGTCTCCTCATGAACTGGCGCTCTGCAGACAGAGAGAGGCCAAGAGAGAGGATCAAAAACCTGTCAATGTGGTTTTCCATTGCAAAGATTAAATCCTCTCATTTTGGCTAATTTTGCGTCTTCTGTTATGGACAAAGAGAGTATTTCAAACGGCAAAAAAAAGCTTTCTGTATGAAAACTGCCCGTTTTTTATATCCTAAAAGCTTCCTTTGGCTAAGACCCCCCTATTCCCAAACTAGCTTGAAAAAAATCTCTTGACAAAGGCACTTTGATTTTACCTAGGCCTTATAGGTCGCCTTGCCCTGAGAAAGTGTCTATATGAGCCTCTATAGAGATTTTTTTGAATTAATCCATTTACGAAGAATACTTTCGATAAGAGATACCGCTTCAGAAAATGTCATAGGATTTTTCAGTGGTTTTCCTCTATCTACTGCATGACGGGCTTCATATCCAATCGCGCTAAATTTATTGGCTGTACCAGCGAAACGACTGATAGCGCCCTCGGGTGCCCAACCTTGTTTTTCCATGTAACATCTGATTTCCTTCTGGTTTGCCTTCTCCTTTGCGATGTTGCATTGCTGCCCTATATCGTCCTCAACGATTTCCTCGATATTATAGAGACTCACCCAATTAGAAGGACCGACGCTCAAGAGCTGAAGGGCCTTGGCAACATTTCCATTCTCCCGAGCAATTGCAACGCAATTTGGAATCGCATCTGCCTTTCCCCTGCGTCGCACGCTGTAAATTATCGGCCGAAAAACAGCGAGCTCACGTGTCCCATCCTCGTTAACTTTCTCCACGCCAGCCACTATTAGAGGCTTCAGCATTCCTAGAGTTAACCTTGCAGCTCCATTAATCAAAGCAAGGGTCGTTCTAGCCTCATTTTCCACATCCTCGGAGTTGTTTAGACAATTAAAATCTTTTGATTTCAAAATGAAACTTTTTCCTTCTTTAGTAACGCATAGTTCTGGCGAATTAAGGGATTTAGACAGCTCTTCGAGGTCGTAACTGTCTCCCTTGATGTACACACGCCATTCCATCATCTCCTCCTACAATGCCGGTTTTTCACCTAGCTTGCTCGGAAACCAGCAAGTTAAGGAATCCTCCAAATTGATGGCATATTTTAGGCATCGTCTTCTACCTGCTTCCCCTCTTGTTTCCTAACCTTTTCCTTCTCTCCCTAGGAGGACTTCCATCACTGAACCACCCGACCATGACAATGTGTAAGTAGCAAAATCCGCATTAAATAAGTAATAGCTAGAATTTTGTCTTAATTTTCCTGACTTTACAGAACGAATAAAATCCTTTATTAACGCTAGTTTGCAAGAAATAACTAGAAAATTTCTAAGCACGCCAATAGCCATCAACTAAAAGAATTCTATACCCAGAAAGGACTTGGCTTTACTTTGAGTTACATAAATTTTCTTAATTTAAGCCCCCAATAACTAAGCGTGCTAACTAAAATTCACTTTGCCCTAGAGGGCTTTCTCTCTTCCGGCGTTTTCGCAGGTCCTCCCTCTTTAGTATGTATAAGTCAATGTATATGTAACCTTGATCAGTTCTTTGTTGGGGGTAAGATTTTACGTGTGACTTTTTATTCATTCTTTTTTTCTTGTTGCTGTGAATAAGGTTGAAACCCTATTTCCCTCTCCTTTTTTTCCACTTGCTCTCTTATGTCCTCCTCAAGCTGTTCTAGATAGTCAATACCTTCAGCAGTGATCTTTACTGTAAGCCATTCAGGATATTCATCCCCAAAGGCCTCTGCAGTCACTCCTTCTACAAATTCCTTTTCCTTTAAATAAGCGAGCACTCGTGCAAGTCTTCGGGGAGAACAATCTATTACTTCCATCACCTTTTCTAACTCCTTGTATTCTATCCGAGCAGGATATCGAGAATCTAGAAATCTAAGTACCATAAGTCTCAGTAGGGATTCTGGAACTTCTTCTTTCTTGTCCTCCATTAGTTACTCCTTATTTAGCCTAAAATTGCCTTATTTGTGTAAAATGGGGTCAGTGCCGTATTCTCTTCTCAAAATCGGACTCATAGGAGCCTTGCAAATGAAAGCTTTTCACCGAGGTAATGGTTTTATACCTCCCCATTTTTATCTTCTGGATGAAGATTGAACTTCACTTGTTCAGCCTGATGTTCATCCCCCTCTTTATTCTTTTGTCTATTTTCCTCACTTAAGAAAATACCAAACAATTGACATAATAATCATTATCCAAACTGCAAGTATTAAAAAAGGCCTAATAGGAATCCTAATCCACTTTAAAAGCCCTTTGAGCTCAGTAATTTTGTCTCCACACTGAGGACAAATCATAGAGTTAAGATATTTTTTAGATATATAAAAATTTTTGAACTTTGTAGGAAATTCATATTCTGCATCACAGTTAAAGCAATAAAATCTTTTTTTACCTTTCTCTTCGCGCCATAAACTAATGATATTAAGATTCTTAGGATCAAGCAGCGCACTTAAGAAAGAATAAAAATATTCGATCTTCACTTGCTTCCTTAACCCTCTTATTTCTCCTTATCAACAAACTTTATCACTCCACCAAAAACTTTCTGTATTTCTTTTATTGCTTCTTTTCCTTCTTTGGTTCAAGGATCCTCTCAAACTATCTTCTCATAATCCCTATCTATCTTCTTTATTAGCTTCTTAAACTCCTCATAGATCCCGTCAAAGAGATGAAGCCTGAAGCCTTGCTTTGTCCATCCTTTGTAGTTTTTGCTGTCCACCCATACCCTTAAGTCTAGCTTCTCACTGTCTATGATAGAAGCCACAAGCTCCCTGGTATTACTGAGCTTGATCCTTCCTATCTCCTTTTGTTCAGTTTGTTTTACTTTCCTCATTTAAATTCCCTCCAAATATTACCAGGGAAACGCAGCCTTCCTTTCTGCCCAAAGCACCTCCTAATCTACAATTCTCTGGTATATCCAAGGTTGTTCCTTTACGATTGCGGGTAGAGCTTTATATTTAAGACACCAAATGGCTTTTCCCTCATCCTGATCTCTCCGGCTTGCTTCTCTTATAAGCTGGAACCCGAATATACCTTCCTAGCCTTGGATTCCAATATGAGAAACTCGAAACATAGACAACCTTCGGCCACTGTCGCACAAAGCACTTAACCCGTCCCCTATGGCGTCTACACACAACTAAAAATCTTCTGTAACACTTAGGATTAGAACATTTGTACTCACCAACAGAACGAAATACATATACCTTACCGCAGTAAGGACATTTTAATTCCACGACATTCAAAGCTTTTCTCCCCGTCCAGTCTGGTATACCTCGTCCTTCCAGCAAGAGTGAAGGCGGCTACTCCTATGCAGATCTATACTTAATCTTTTAAATCCTCTCTAGTCAGAGAACATAGACCTTATTTCGCTTTTCCTACAAAATTACGAAATAGTGACCTTACATTCTTAAGCTAAACTCCCTTGGTTTTGTCCTCCATTTCCCTATTATAGCCTCTTTACTCCTTCCATCGGACCTATGGATTCAGGTACTTTTGCTAAAACACCACCTAACGTAGATTCTGGGGAGAATCACTGATTAGGTCCTAGATAATTTAGCGTGCTAGATTTCCTGTTAGCGGAGGCTGGGGGCTTTTTTTCTGGGGCTTCAACCAACCACAAAGCAAGCCTCCATTTTCTCTTGTCGAATTTCTTATCTTCTGCCTTCCTCTCATCTTAGCCTTCTTATAAATTACTGCTTTTAGAGGCAAAGAGAAGCGAGAGAAAAGGTAAAGACTTATCAACAATAAATGGTTTTCCTCATTAAACAGATTAGCGTTGCTAATTATGACTAATTTTGCGTCTTTTGTTATAGAGTAGAAGCGGGTTTCAGAAATCAAAAATCTCAATAGGTAAAAACGTCGATATTTTTTACCTTACTAATTCCCTCAATCCCTTCCCCGGTCTAAACTTAGGCACCTTCTTAGCTGGGCTCTGAATAGTTTCTCTTGTCTGAGGATTCCTTCCCCACGAGTGTAAGTTTTATCTCTGATTTGTCGTTAGAATATTCTATATCCGCTAAGTGAAGTTCTTGGAAAGTGTGGGTAATCTTTTCCAATTGTCCAACAGTTAGACTATATCCCAGACATTTTTCAATATCCCGTTTTTTTAGTTTCCCTATTTCCTTTGTCTCATCAATAGAAATTATAAGAAGATATAGCCTAACTTCTTCTGGAGATAGTCTTTTCCATAAATCCTCTGTAATTAGTGTTCTTAATAGTTTACGTCTATCTATCTCCATAGAACTTTGTTCTTTATTCCTCTACACTTTTGACCCGAACTTACTTTCTCACCCTTTCTCTTAATCCCTTTCCCGCTCTGAATCTGACCACCTTCTTGGCAGGAATATCTAACCTTTTTCTTGTTTGGGGATTTACTCCTCTACGTGCCTTTCTTCCCATGACCTGAAAGGTGCCGAAGCCGACTATGGTGACTTTTTCTTCTCTGGCCAGGGAGTCAGTTATAGTTGAGATTATTGCATTAACCGTTTTCCTAGACACTTTCTTTGTTAGTCCTGTCTGATTGGCTACTTCCTCTATTAATTCTGCCTTGTTCATTACGTGCCTCCTCTTTATCTCTCCACAGATACTTTTAATTTTTCATAAACTTCTTTATTATCTGAGGTTCTCATTCCATACCTGTGATGAAAATTCACAAAAAGATAGATTGTTTTTCTTGCTTCCTTAAATTTGTATATTACTCTCAGAGGTTTATTCCATGGAGCAGCTCTCTCCTCCCATCCTGTAAATACATCATCAAATCCAAAATGAATATCTGTAATATCTACAGTTGCAATCTCTAAATTAAAATCTTTATCCTCCTTTACATCTTTTCCAGTAAAATTTATCTTTTCTTCGCTTGATTCCAAAACTCCCTCATATCTGTGCAAAGGTTTCATAAATGATGTATGTGCCTTTACCCAATCCCAGAAATCTCTGTTTTTTATATCCTCTTTATATGCCATTAACGTATTTTCCCATTTCATTTCAGCCACATCCATTGTTTTATTTACCCCTCCTTATTTAGCCCAAAGGCTTATTTATGTAATGAGGCCAGTGCCCTGTTATCTTTTCAAAATAGGCCCGTAGGAGCCTCGTAGAAAGAATTTTAGAGGGTGAGGTAATGTTTTGTACCTTGCTACTTTACCTTACTGCTTCCCTTAGAGCTTTGCCTGCAGTAAACTTGGGAACCTTCTTAGCTGGGATATTTATCGCTTCTCTTGTCTGAGGATTAACCCCTTTTCTTGCCTTTCTTTCCCGAACCTGAAAAGTGCCAAAACCAACTAAAGCTACCTTTTCGCCTTTCTTTAGTGCGTTAGTAATAGTCTCCACTATGGCATTAATAACGTTTCCGGCACCTTTTTTAATTATTCCTACCTTACCGCTTACCCGATCTATCAATTCTCTTTTGTTTATCCTTTCCTCCTTATTGTTTTACCTTCTAGCAGATGCAGAGCATTTTTTCTTCTTTCTTTGTTGCCATATTTCTTTTATTACATCACCCACCTTTTTAAACTCCTCATATGTAAATTTATCACTTTTAGCATTATTACATATGGAGCAAGATAGGACACAATTTTCCTCGCTATAGCCTTTCGCATTATCCTTACGTTCAAGTTCCAATTTTTTGCCTCGCTTCTCCCGCCCATAAAATTTTCCCCATATTTCAATAAAATCTCCTTCTTCTATTCTGCAGTAATGACACCTCTCTCCGTCTCTCTCATAAAGTCGATTCCGCAGTTCCTTTTGTTCCTTGCTACTTATTTTTATTATTCTCTCCCGTTGTTTCTCTTTGGTCACTACCTTTGCTTTCGGCTTCCTCTTTCCAAAAACTGTTAGCTTTCCATTGTCAATTAGCTTCTTGCCATTTCTGGACACAGTAATGTGTGCATCTAACTCCCGACGCATTTTGCGCGGTTTCTCTCTTCCCTGTTCGCTCATTTTTTTTTGGCCATTCTGTTCATTTCCTTTTGTTAGTCAAGATTAAGGGCTTTAGCTGTTCAAAAAAAGGTCCTTTTTTAATTTCAGGAATTTTTTGCCAATCTCCTCTTTGTTTTTGTTCTGGTCTTGTTGCTCTCGCTTTTAAAGAAGTGTGATAAAGTGGGTAAATAAAAGGAGTAACATCCGTAATTACTTCACCTATATTATTTCTAAGTTTAAAGCTTCTTAACTGCATAGAGTCAGAAAAAAGGTATTTAACAGCTTGTAGTGCTGTTACTCCCAATGTAACAATGAGTTTAGGATTAATAATCTTTATTTGCCTTTTAAGAAAGAAAAGACAGTTTCTAATTTGTTTTCTCTGAGGCGGCGTATCGCTGTACCGCTCAATTGAAGGATAGCACAAAACAGCATTGGTTATAAAAATATCTTTCCGGCTTATACCAATACTCAAGAATAGTTTTTTGAAAAACCTAGCGGTGGGGTCCTCGTTATCAAAAGATATTCGTCCCGATTTCCCAGCACCCCTTCTGCCCGGTCGTTCATTAATAAATAAAATGCTTGCTCCTATACCTCCATTCTTCTCATCAGGAAGTGGAACGCATAAAGGAGTAGTTCCATAACACTTCTTGCATATTCTTGCCTCTCTAAAAATGGCAATAACTTCTTTATCCAAGACCTTTTTCTCGCCTTTTCGTAAATATCCTAAAAATGCACATATCCCGCAGTTTCTATATTAGCTAAAAACATATAAATTCCTACTCCTCTGCCACTATTTGCCCTCGTTGAACTTCCAAAGATAATCTAATCTCTCCTGATAAATTTCAATTATCTCCTCCTCTTCTATAAATTCTAAAAGGTTCTCTTCATTTCTTTCCTCAGCCGACTTGCTCCAGTTATAAGAACCAGTGAATAAAACTTTGCCGTCTATAATAGCTATTTTATTATGCATTATTCCTGCATGTCTATCTTGTATAACAGCTATGTCATTATCTAAAAGGAATCCATATTTTGAATATTTTCCCTCAGATTGACTTTTATCCATTAGAATCCTTAATTTAACCCCTCGCTTTTCGGCTCTAACTATTGCTTTAGCTATTGGTTCATAGGTAAAAGAGTATATAGCTATATCAATATATTCCTGAGCATTATCGATTTGCTTTATGATTTCCTCTGCTATACCGCCTTCGGGAGAGAAAAATACCTTAATCTCAGCAAAGGAAGGACTGTAGAAAAATAAGAACAGACCTAACATAAAGGTCAAGATAAGTATTTTTCCTTTTCTCAATGCTTCAGTTCTCAAAAACATCTAAAACCTCCCCTATCCCGCAACTGGCTTTATAAAAATCTCTTGATAGAGGAGCTTTAATTTTACCCAAGTCTATAGCTTGCCTCGCCTTGAGAAAGTGCCTACATGAGCCTCTGTTGCGTTCTTTTTTCTTGTCAATCAGCATAAAATCTTATTTGGCCCGGTTTTGTCTATCCCGGGAGTTTAAAAGTGTGCTATATCTTGCGTGTCGACTTTATTTCATATCTCCAGATCTCATTTGGAACATCCTTCCCCGGGTATCAAGTACTTTCTATGGATACTCCTATTTCAAGGATTTGGAGGTTGAGTAATAATTCTACACCTTACTAACCTAAACATATCTATCTTAAAAATTAAACCTCATTTGCATCTGCCACTCCCTTTTTTAGCCTATATGCCGTATTGATCAAATTAAGAATTTTCTCAATATCATTTTTACTCTCCAATGAGAGTGATTCCCATCCTTCCTCACCAAGAATATCTACATAAGGGCAGGCGGTCTTTCTAGGATGAATACTAGCGATGTAGGATCCCTTAATTTTGTAACCTATATATTGAGTGGTGGGATAAGGCTCTATATCACCTCCAACTCCTCTTATGGCTTTTTCTAATTTCCCAACTAAAGTTCTGTATTCGACATTTTGAGGGTAACTCATAAGATCTGGAATCGTTTTTGGAGAAGAGGGAGGAAACCTTTGAGGAGGAATCTTAACCTGTTCGAATAGCAAGCCCCGTTTACCACCGATCTCAATGAGCCGGTAGATGTACAGATCAATACTAATGTCTAAATACTTCGCTCTTCGCTTAAGTGAAGAAGAAAAACTGGGAGCAATCAACATGATTCTAGGAGGCTTCTTGTAGTTTACTTCCACCTTAGGATGAATATTCCTATACATCCTGCTTACTGAATCTATATTCTCTTGAACCCAATCGCAATAATCCACAGCTTGGAACAGCATATCGTCGTTCTTCTTTACCTTTAGCTCTATAACCACCAAGCATCCTTCGCTATCTACCGCTAAAATATCTAAAGTGCCTCTGTATGTATTAACCTGTGTGTCTATTAATGTTAAGCCAGTTTCGATATTATCAAGAGACAATTTTACGAAACTTTCCAGCTCCCCCTCATTTATTTCCAAGATTTTCACTTCCTCTAAGTTTTCTTCCATTCTTTTACCGCCTTTTAAGATCTCTTATTTTCACCTAATTTACCCTGTTTTACTTATTCTCTTCCTTTGAAAGTTTTGTTCACTTTCCTTATTCAAGAAGAACGAAACTTCATATTGGCCAAAAGACCTCAGACTAAAGTTCACCTTTTTCCAGCTTGTTTTTTAGATATCTCCGTACCTCACCCTCATACTCAAATTCAATTATATCGCTTTCTCTCTTGAGCGACTCGTTGTAACGCTTCCACAAAGATGAGACTTTAGCTTTACGAACTACCTTAAATTCCTTGATGTCCAATTTGTTGTTTTCCACATGCAAGTAATAATCATATTTGATTAGACCTAAAGGAAGGAGTCTATCTAACAAAATATCAACAAATACTGGATGGGAGAAGTGAGAAAGATAAACAACCTCCGGTAGAACTAAAAAACTTTGATCAACATACCTAAGATTGAAAAGAGCCTCCCCCATTCCTTTATAAATAATTCCAAAATCCGGATAATGCGGACGACTAATCTTTTCTATTTTGTATCTTTCTTGATTTCCCTTTTGGAGCTTTCCAAGGTTACCTTTATAAGCTTGCGAACCTACTATCTTTCCATTTCTTTTAATAATGAAATGATCTTTGTATTTACTAATAGGTCCCTTCACCTCAAAACTTACTAACCTGTCGGACGCTCTACAATAAGCCAGCACATCTATATCAGGAGAAAGCCGATCCATCCTAAATGAAATTTCCTTTGCAGGTATAGCGACTTTTCTAGGCTTCTCTGAGATAAACCAATCAGAATGATGTTTTTTAAGCCATGAGCAGAGCTCTCTTCTCACCTGTTCTTCATGCTTCTTATTATATTTTTCCTTCAACCAATTCTCCCAAATATTCTACACTCGATTCCAAGGGTTTGGAGGTTGGGTAATAGTTTTATACCTTGCTTTTTCTCCATTATATGGTGTCCGAGAGTACAGTAGAATCCTCCCAAAATTGCTACTAAACTCCAGAAAGTGGGCTTGTGAAAATATTGCATGGTATTGAAGAGCTCTTGGGGAGTAGACAAATTACCCAGCTGACCAGATGGATTGTTCATAGCTCTCAGTCCCATTATAAAGTAGTACTTTTAGAGCAACCAGAAGCCAAAAGAAAGATCAAGACTTGTCAACAATATTTTCCTCATTGAAAAGATCAAAGCCTCTTATTATGGTTGATTTTGCGTCTTTTGTTATAGACGGGAAGCGTGTTTGAGAAACCTAGAATTCCCGGTGTATGAAAAAATCGTGCCTTCTTAAATTCCGCTATTTTGTGATGCAGCTCCAATTCTTTCCAAGTTGAGAGACTGGTGTAATTTCTTCGCCAACAACTCTTTGCTTCCCTTAAGGATAAGGAAGTCGAACCACTCCTTCGTATTCTTTTGTTCCCGAAGCTCACGAAATATTTTCCCTTTTGTTGAAAGGCCCTCAAAAATTATCAACAACGCTTGCCATTTTGGAGAGTCTGTTCTAAGTTCCTCAAGGATTTCCATCTCTCTGTCAACTTCCTTAGTGCCTCCTGTTAGATATATCTTTATTTCGATAACTGAGAGAAGATTTTCTGGGCGGTTATTGGAGTGATATATTGAAATGTCTGGACGAACTTGTCTCTTACCAACCTCAAAAGGTATATTTTGGCCAATCCGAAGATCCTCATGAGATTCAGAAACAAACTCCGTTAACTCGTCAGTGACATCATGTATCTTGAAACACCCACCTAGTTGGTGATACAAGAACCTAAAAATCAGAAGTTCGGATAAACCTGTAAATCCCACCGATGTTCCTCTAAAGTCTTTTAGGAGCTGCCTAAATTGGGAATAAATTTCAAAAATGTCGCCACATTTCAAAGTCTGACAACTCCTCTCAATGAATTTGTCCATCTCTTCGAGATACCTTCTATTAATGTCAGAAATATCTCTCATTATATCCCTCCTCTCTCAATGTCGTGTAGTTATCACTGCCGTCTTTCCCAACAATCTTGGGTTCGTCTTAGTAATTGGTTCACAAGCAGGAAGACTACATTTAGATGCTCTCATAATCGGAACAGCGTCCTGTCAAAAAGCACCTTTCCTCAGAGATCCATCTATTCCACAACTCGCTTGATAAAATTCTCTTGGTACAGATGCTCTGATTTTACCCAGGTCTTATAGGTTGCTTGGCCTTGAGAAAGTGGCTCTATGAGCCTCTATGTGCGTCTTTTTTCTCGTCAATCAGCACAGAACTTTCATTGGACTAATCCCAACAGTTGTTGTCGTGGTTCCTCTGCGAATTGGAAATCCAATCTTCCTACATTGCCCTAGCATGTTTTTCCAAGTCAATCGCTAATTCTTCCCAGAATTCTTCTATTGCGTCTGTGTATGAAACTATATCTATAGATGTACAATGAAAATTAACCCGCTATCGCCACTGAAAATTGACCCCCCTGGGTAAAATGATACCCTCCCGGAATAGAAAGTTCCAGGAGGTGAAAGGGGGAATGATTACAATGGGGCAGT
>Ga0315545_1000365_pt1 | contig 48879 bp, 53 predicted proteins | sample SalMarSW160210MG_FD_203096 | JGI IMG/M metagenome (GOLD analysis project Ga0315545, IMG submission 203096) | Salt marsh sediment microbial communities from the Plum Island Ecosystem LTER, Massachusetts, United States - Salt Marsh Sediment SW1602-10 ...
GTATCTCTTTCCAACCGACTGAAACTTGTGCTTAAGCACCCGTAAGCCCGAGCCGCGCCAGAGTTATGAGTCTGTTGATTAATGGTCTTTTCGCACAATCTCTGCGTTATGCTCAAAAAATAATCCTTGGAATATCAAATATATGCCTGTGGTTATTTTTTTCGCATGCCTTGATCTTGAACGAAAATCCTCATTAATCAACAGACTCAGTTATTAAGAAAAATTCGTCGCTAAATTATCCCATTGATTTTTTAAGTCATAATTTCATTCGGCTCGGGCTAACGCGTGCTAAAGCCCTTCAAACAGTCAGTCGGTTTCCAAGAGAAACACGCCGTCGCTACGCCGCACCGAAATCAAATACGTTTACCCTGGACTGATGGCCGAGACGTTTACTTTGCCGCCAGTTTTTTAAGGTGAGAGATTGTTTGCCATGAAAAGGGTTCATTTTGGCACGGCAATATGGCGTTGTTTGTAAATATAGGGTCTGATTCAAGATTGTAGCGCGAGGAAGCAACGGCCTGGCCCCACAGCGCTGTTTTGGGAATGGGAGAATAATAAGCCAAAATGGGGGTTGCGCCGGTTTGTTTGACGCTTTGGATGGAATTCTCGATGAACTCGGTCTGTTGTCCCGGCAGACCTGCCAGCAGGTATACACCAATCATGTTTTTATCAAAGCCCGCCTCCTTCAGGCAGGTCACCGCCCTTATAAATTCTGTAACCGTTACCTTTTTATCTAATTCATTCCTGATATCAAGAGATGTTGTTTCAAGTCCAAGACGCAGTGTTTTGAAGCCCGCTTGAAACATCAACCGGGCTGTCTGTCTTGAAATTTCACGGATATGGACCGCATTGGGTGTGTGAAAACGGACCTTTAGACCTGCATTTATGATCCCCTCGAGCATGGGAACCGCATGTTTTTCTGCATCCACGAGTAATGCATCATCGTAGAATACAAAATCTTTTACTTTATATTTTTCATGCCGGCACTTTATCTCTTCTACAACGGATTCGGGATTTCGCACCATTCTTTTTGGGTTTAAATAATGTGAGGCACAGTATTTACAGGCAAACGGACATCCTTTTGAAGTTTGCAGCGGAATATAGTTAATTTTTCTTTGAAGCTCAAACGCCGGATAAGGGTAGGTGTCAAGGTCATCGGGATCAAACTTTGCGTTCACGGAAAACCCGGTACACTCACCGACCATTTTAAGGATGTGCTTTTCTCCGGGTCCTGTTTCTATCCGGTGTGCGCCGGAATGGTTCAGTGCATGCTCATAACAGAGACTGGCATATATACCTCCGAGAACAATTGTCACATCAGGAAAGATATCTTTTATCACACCTATGGTTTCTTGAACTCCCGTATACCAGTATGTCATCATGGAGGTCATTAACACCAGGTCAGGCTTTTTTATGCAAAGAAGATCTTCCCTGAACCATTTTTTCTCGATTCCGTATCTGGAAAAGTTCCGGGGGATGTCTTCCAATCCACCGGGTTTTGGAATTTTGGTTTTTAAATAAGGTCCCCTGCCGTGTCTGGCATAAGGATCGGTTGTAGGCGCTTTTGGATGGAAACGATCCAGGCAGTCTAAATAGGTAATGTTAAATCCATGATACCGGAGTATGGATGCAAGGGTGAGAAGCCCCAGAGGCTTGGCCCAGACGTCATAAGCAGCAAAATCATGTATCCAGGGATTTACCAGAAGGATATGTGGTGTGTCGCGTTTCACGGAGAGGGTTAGTCGTCATCATCAGTTGGAAAATATTTCATGGAAGTCTTTTTCAATTCCTTACGACTGAATAAAAGGGTGTAGTTGTTGATTGAGGTTTCTATGGAAATTTTTCGGGCAATTCTCCGGCAAGATTCTTCATCTTTGGCATGAATCATTGTATAAAGATTATACGGCCAATTTTGGGTTGGATTCCGCCGGTAACAGTGTGAAACCGCCTTAAAAGAAGCCATCTTTTCTCCGGCTTCATCAACGCGGTCTTCATCAACCTTCCACGCAACCATGGCATTTGCCTGAAACCCTGATTTCTGATGATATATTGTGGCACCAAATCGCCGTATCACCCCTTTGTCACAAAGACCTTTCAGCTTTTCAAGAAGTATTTCTTCGGGAATCCCGAGTTTTTGTGCGATTTCTAAATATGGGCGCTGAGTGATGGCAATGTCGCTCTGAATTAAAGCGACGATTTCATTTTCAAGTTCTGTCAGCATATGGGGATATAAGAATCTGAATAAAAAAAAGTCAAGGCTTTTTCTTTAACACAAAACATACGTAAGTGTTCACGGGGTGTGCTCCCCCGCTTCACTCTGGTGTCTACGTGTCTGGTCGTTTCAATGACTTAGCAGCGGTGGCATTCCTGCCCCCTCCGCGTTCTCCCGCGAAAAGCATGCGGGAGCCGCGGTCTCCCCCAATGCTAAGTCATTGAAATGACGAAGCCACTCCGCCAATATCGTTACACGAGGAAGCCCACCCCGTGAACACTTACATACATACGATTTATATTCATAAATCCTGGCGAAGTGAAAAAAAAAGCGATTTCAAATGGTTGAGCCCGAAGGGCGAGTTTTGTAATTGCCTGGACCGAGCCTTAGATTTATCAAAAAACGTTTCAGAGCCAGCGAAAAGTGATTTGGGCAACAAGCTGTTGAAACACTCAATTTAGTTGTTGGCATGTTGTGATATTTTTGCTAACGGTTTAATAAAAAATCTACGGAGGCTCTATCAATGAAAAAAACATTTCATAATTTTTTGTTGTTATTCCCGGTTATGCTTATTGGTGTTTTGGTTCTTGCCTGTGCCACAAAATCTTACATCAATGTCAACTACCAGCTCCCGTTATCATCCGATGACCTCAAGGGGAAGAAAATATTCCTTGAAATAAAGGATATGCGATCCGATATACCTATCTTTAGTGAAAAAGCTAAAACTAAATTCAAACACTTTACCGGCCTCTTTTTATTTTCTTTATCCAAAGGGGAAAAAAAGAACTATGTGGTTGGTGCCTTTGATCTTCCGTCACTTTTCAAGACGGCATTTTCGAGGCGGCTTGAAAATATGGGAATAGAAATATTAAAAGAACCGGAAATAACAGAACCGGTCATTGAAATCGATTTGCAAAAATTTTTTCTGGACCTGGTTGATCGAAAATGGATTGCCCAAATCAGTTATGAAACCCGACTGATAAAAGATAACAAGCTTCTCGCCAGAGAGACCATCAGCGGCGATGCAGAACGATACAAACTGCTTTCTCAGGGGGATGTGGAAAAAGTTCTGGGAGAAATTTTTTCATCCCTGGTCAATAAACTCGATTTTCAAAAACTGTTTCAACAGGCAGAGCTATAGTGCTCTGATTCGTAAATACGGTGACGTATTTTATGACAGTCCACCGCATTCAACATAGCGATTGATCATAAAAGTGACTAAAATTTGAAGTGAGCTAAAGTGAACTAAAGTGCTTAAAATTAAGGAATACTGCCAATTTTTATAAAAGTCGGAGCAAGGCGACTCCTTAACCCTGGCCCAGACCGATCACCAATATTCTATATTCAAAAAGGCAGGTTTGCAATGATGTATAGCCGATATCAATATACATGAACGAGTCGCACCAGGGCGGGCTTTAGTTCACTTCAAACTTTATCCGCCACCGTACTTTGGCGGATTTAGCTCACTTGTAACTTTTCCGGCTTGTCCGGGTTAGGATAAATCCCTATTTTCCGGGATATTTTCCTATCAAAATAGTCCTTTTCCTCTATGGACAAAATTTTTTAAAGTTATAATAATATTTTTTTGAGGTAGGCTCACTTTTTACCTGTTTTTCTTATGAGATTAACTCTTTTGTTTTTTAATCTTATTAATGGAGAATGGAGGTGTATATTATGGTGGCGGCCTCAAAAGAATCAGAATCTGTTGATTACTGGCATAAATGGAATCCCGTACCCCACCGTTTTTTCAATAAGACGCATAGCAAGAGCAAGAGTTACCAATTTTCTAATTTTGCCAGGGCGTATAGAAGCTGGTTTGTCCCCTACCTGAAATCCCGCATCCGTTCCCATGAATTTAGGCCCCTGCTTTCCTTTCTTTACACGGATCTCAACTGTAATCTCAACTGCCACTACTGTTACTGCCGGGGAAAAAAAATACCGGGCATGACCATGCAGGTGGCAAAGGATGCCGTAAAATGGCTTCAATCCGTGGGATGTAGAGTATTGGCCTATATGGGCGGTGAACCTTTGGTGCGCAAGGACTTCATTATAGAATTAACGCGCTATGCCGTAAAAAACGGTTTTTTTGTGTATCTGCCCACCAACGGCATCTTAATGGACGAGGCCTTTATTGATGAAATCGGAAAAGCAGGGATTTCTGTCATCAATCTTGCTGTCGATGCTATGGATGGGTACAAAGGCATACCCAAATACTTCAATCGGATAAAACCTCAGTTTCAATACCTGGTGCAACAGGAAAAGAAATATGGATACATCACCTTCTTTAACATCAATATCACAAAAAATAACGTGGCAGACGCAAAGCAGCTCACGGAAATCGCCCATAACCATGGGATTGCAACCGACTATCATATCAATGAACCTCCGCAAATTAAATATCAGGACTTTAACCATGAACAGGACGGGGCATGGATTACGGAAGCGGAATTTCATGAGGTTGATGATCTTCTGGATTGGGTGATCCAAAAAAATCTTGAAGGCTATACCATGGTTAATTCGGTTGAACATCTTAGAGCCATGAAACTGTTCATTCGCCACCAATTGCCGGCCTGGCCCTGTATGGCCGGGAAGTACTCCATGATCATCCGTCTGGACGGCAGTTTTGCACCCTGTTTCGAGCTGTACGGAACAGATGAAGACTGGGGGAATATTTATGACGGCCATAAGTTTGATCCGGAAAGATTGGCCAGACAAAAGCAAAAATGCAGCCCCGCCTGCCTATCCACCTGCAACTATCAGGTCTGTCACTATTCCAGCTCCCTAATTTATTCCGTGCAGTGGCTGGCCAAACACGCCTATTCCAGCTTTTTAGGTATTTCTTAGTTCTGGAAAAACTCCATTTTGACTGCGCGCCATTTTGGGGATTTAATGGGGTTCGCGTCTTTTAACGAGTCCTACCTAATAATGATCTTGAAAAAGTCCCCTAATAACGATATTATAGAAAAAAAGGTTCAAAGGTTCAGGGTTCAGAAATTGTCGCTTTACCTCACAAATCTGAACGAAGAACCTTTGAACCTGTGAATGCTTACATTTACCCTAACGTTGGAAGGTCTTCACAATATGTTTATTTCAGCAGTCGGGGTGTTTTTCTTATAAAGCTTTGAAAATAGCGTAATGAATGATCAGCAGCGAAATCATATACTGTTTGAATACATTAGGGATCGTTAAGATAGAACAGCGGTATTTTGTGTTCGTAATTAAAATGCTTTAAGCGGGTAGGCATATGACCTATTTATTTAGAGCCATAGTTTCTGTTCTTTCTTTACGAACCCTTATTTATGAGTTTGTATGATGTAGTCGCTGATTATTCATGGAGCTATTCAATCGAAAAAACTCCCCGACCCCTCGTTTATTTAGAAAGAGGTTATTAAATGAAAAATGACATTTCGAACAAAAAATTTACGGGTGCCACCCGGTACGTTCTGGATGATGAGTTGGCCAGCATCGTTAATGTCTCAATGGCTCTTGAAATGCCGCTTCTTCTTAAAGGGGAGCCGGGTACCGGCAAAACCATGCTGGCCCATGCCATTGCCGAGAGTCTGGCCATGCCGCTAATTGTCCTTAATGTGAAATCGAGCTTGAAGCTTGTGGATGCCCTGTACCAGTATGACACACTGACCCGCCTTAACGACAGCCGCTTTGGCGATTCTCACCGGGATGTCAGCAATATTGAAGATTACATAAAGATGGGCAAGATCGGGCAGTCCTTTACCTCCGAACAAAGAACCGTGCTGTTGATCGATGAGATCGACAAGGCCGATACCGATTTCCAGGATGATATGCTGGATGTGCTCGATCAAATGGAGTTTGATATTATCGAAATTGATAAAACCATGAAGGCTATGTATCGTCCGGTAATCATTATTACGTCAAACGCCAAAAAAGACCTGTCAGACCCCTTTTTGGGAAGATGCAATTTTCATCACATTGCCTTTCCGGACCCCAAAATGATGCGCAAAATCATAAGGGTTCATTTCCCGGATATCGATTCAAACCTCATGGAAAATGTGGTGACAATGTTCTATAGAGTGCGAAAAATTGATGCCGTTGAAAAGAAGCCGGCAACCCGTGAACTGATCAACTGGATACGCGCCTTGAAATCCGATCCGGATTTTAAGCCCAAGACCCTGATCACGGGCGAGATTCCCTATCTGGGGGTTTTGTTTAAGAAAAGCCAGGATTACGAACGTGCCGTGGAAGCAACAAGCCGCGGCCATGTGATTTAGGAATGAGCCAATGTTTATCGATTTTTTCTATAGCCTAAAAAATGCCGGAATTCAGGTCAGCGCCACGTCGTTTCTGACCCTTCAGAAGGCGCTCAATATGGGATTGATTAATTCTCTGGATGAGTTCTACACATCGGCCCGGGCCATTCTTGTGAAAAGCGAACGGTATTTTGATGTTTATGACCAGATTTTCGCCCACCGCTTTGAAGGGGCGGAACTGCCCGAGTATCAAGGATTTGAAATCGATGAGATTTCCAGGGCCATGCTGGATGAATGGCTCAAAGACCCCCAGACCCTTGCCCATGCTCTGGATATGGATGAAGCGGAGTTGCTCCAACTGACCCCTGATGAACTGATCCAATACTTCAAAGCGCGTCTTGAAGATCAGAAAGGACGTCATTACGGGGGCGCAACCTGGATCGGTACGGGCGGATCATCGCCGGTGGGCCATTCCGGACACCACCCCGGAGCCATGCGGGTGGGAGGGGTTTCCCGAGACCAGTCGGCGGTAAAACTTGCTCTGGAAAGAAGATACAAAGATTATACCCGCAGGGGTCTCCTGACCCAGGACATGGTTGGAGAAGCCTTAAAACGGCTTCGCAACATGATACCCGTGGGTCCCGAAGATCGAGTGGACATCGATAAAACCATTTACCAGACCATGAAAAACTGCGGAGAAATCGAAATCGTTTTTTCAAAAAGTTTCAAAGACCGCCTCAAGGTGATCCTTGCCATCGACAATGGCGGATGGTCCATGGATCCTTACATACCGGTTGTCCAGACCCTTTTTAATTATGCCCGCGACCAGTTCAAGGATCTTAAAATCTGCTATTTCCACAACACCGTATATGACGTGCTCTGGGAAGATCCGGCCAGAGTGAACAAACCCATTCCCGTGGAACACCTTGCCGTCTTTGACCTGCAGACCCGTCTTATCCTGGTGGGGGATGCAAGCATGGCCCCCTATGAACTCATGGCCGCAGACGGATCCATACATGTAAAGGAGCGGAGCGGAAAACCGAGCATCGAGCAGCTTAAATTTCTGGCTCAAACCTTTCCCCATAGTGTGTGGCTGAATCCGGCATCTTCGCAAATGTGGGACTATACCCCCACCATTACGACCATCCGCCACATTTTTCCCATGTTCGAGCTTTCCCTGGACGGTCTGGAGGAAGCGGTAAGGCATCTCATGGCCAAGTAAAGATTCGGGTCCAGAGGATTCGACTTTGATTTACCCCTGTAAGGGATTAATTCTAAGGTACATTAAGTGCCTAAAGTGATCTAAAATGCCTAAAGTGCCTAAAGTTGAGGAAAGCGCTTTCAGCGCAAATCAGTTTTTATTTAAATTGATAGTGCCAACGGCACATACATTAACTTTAGCTCACTTCAAATTTTAGGCACTTCCGGGTTACTGTTTAGACATAGCTAACTCATCTCTGACCCCCGCAATGCGGGACAGGCATGGCCTAAAGGACCAGGCTTTCAATTTAAAAATAAACCCTATGTTACAGAGCGCGGTTAAGATGAAACAGGAGCTTATCCAAATCATATGTGAAAAATCTTTTAAATACAGCCAGGAGCCGAGTTTTAAACTGGTTTCAGGCAAAATGAGCCATTTTTATGTCAATTGCAAGCCCACCACAATGAGCCCCCGGGGTATGTTTCTGGTGGGCCATCTGGTGTTCGATGCCATCAAAGATCTGAAACCGGACGGGATCGGGGGACTGACATTCGGTGCCGATCCCGTGGCGGTTGCCACAGCCTTTGTTTCAGAATTAAAAGCAAACCCCGTCAATGCCTTTTCCATACGCAAGATCCAAAAAGACCATGGCATTGTGAAGTGGATCGAAGGAGATATGAACCCGGGACAACGGGTTGTGATTATCGATGACGTGGTCACAACCGGAGGTTCCACGATCCAGGCCATAGAACGGGCCCGGTCCGAAGGACTGGAGGTGGTAAAGGCGGTGATCTTAATTGACCGCCAGGAGGGCGGCCTTGAAAACATCCGTGAACATGTCGCAGATGTGACCGCAATCATTACCCGGGATGATCTCATGGAGCAATGGTCCACGGTCACCGGTTCCTAATGCTCTAAAACGTTGTAAAGGTCTGTTGAACCCTGAACTTCTGAACACTTTTCCCCTTTCCCATAAAAGTATTTGCTTTTGAAGCGAATAGCGGATATAATTGCTTTAAATTATGAAGCGATTAGGCAGCTATAATGCATTATATCTGGCAAAATACAAACTGGACAGACTTCAGATGGGATAACGAGGCGCTGGTTCGGCTAATTGGGCGCCTTCGCCTGCGCCAGGGCAGGTTGTTGAGTAAGTTGGAGGTCCTGGGTTTAAAATCCAGTAAAGAGGCCCGAGCCGAAATATTGATTGAGGAAGCCGTGAAAACCGCTGCCATTGAAGGGCAGGCGCTAAACAGGGATTCGGTGAGGTCTTCAGTCGCAAGGCGATTGGGGCTACCCACAGCCGGTTTGCCGCCGGCGGATCGGGCGGTGGACGGTCAGGTGGATGTTTTATTGGATGCCACGCTTAACTATGACGAACCGCTTTCACCTGAAAGATTGATGAGCTGGCAGGCGGCCCTCTTCCCCACCGGCTATTCAGGCCTGCGGAAAATTCCTACCGCCCAATGGAGAGGTCTGGAACCCATGCAAGTTGTATCCGGCCCCATAGGCAAAGAAAAGGTCCACTTTGAGGCGCCTCCCACAGACCGCATAGATATGGAAATCCGGGATTTCATTCATTGGTGGGAAAAGGAGTCTGAAAAAACCGAGGGACTGCTTCGGGCTGCTATCGCCCACTTTCGGTTTGTCACCATTCATCCCTTTGAAGATGGTAACGGAAGGATTGCCAGAGCACTTACGGATATGGCGCTGGCACAGGACGAAAAGTTGCCTTACCGGTTCTACAGCCTTTCGACCCGTATTATGGCTGAACGGAATGAATATTACCGTGTTCTGGAGCGATGCCAGAAAGGAGACGGAAATATCACGGACTGGCTGAAATGGTTTATGGAATGCTTCGAAAGGGCGATTGAGCATTCAGAGACCTTGATCTCAATTGTTCTGGCAAAGGCCCGATTCTGGCAGCGGCATGGGCAAACAACATTAAATGAGCGCCAGCAAAAGGTCATCAACCGTCTGTTGGATGCCGGTTCCGGTGGTTTTGAGGGCGGCCTGACTACCCGCAAATATGTGGCCATGGCAAAGGTCAGCCGGGCGACCGCATTTCGAGAAATATCCGACCTGGTCGCAAAGCACATATTAATACAGAACCCGGGCGGAGGCCGAAGTGTCAGCTATGACCTCATTTGGGCGGATTCGGAATAAGACACGTAACTAAAAAATCTGTAAGTTATTCAAAGGAGGTAAGTATGAAGATAAAATACTTTATCGTTTTCGTTGCACTGGCGGTTTTAGCCATGCCGTTGAGCGGCTATTCCTCGGAGCAAAACCAACAACCGTCTCAGCCGTGTCCAGCCGGCGGGAAGGCCACTCCAAGACTACAGTGTTACGAGCGATTTAAGTCCATGGATACCAACCATGACGGTGCGGTTACCCTCCAGGAGTTCACAACAATTCCGCACCACCGGGGGTATCCTGAAGAAATTTTCAAATCAAAAGACATTAACGGAGATGGTTCCCTGACACAGGAAGAACTCTGTGCGGCCAAGGGGATGCATAAAAGAATGGGAAAATAGGCGGCATCTATTTTATTGAAGGGTCGGGGAGTTTTTTTATTTAACCGCTCCATGAATAATCCGCAACGACACCGTACAAACTCATGCATAAGGGCTCGTAACGAAAAAACAGTGATCAAAATTTAAATAAATAGATCAGGTAGATAACATTTTTTATCTTTTCATTACAAATTCATAAAAGCGCTGTTTTTTCGCAACGATCCCTAATGCATTCAAACAGTGTACGATGTCGTTGCGGATCATTCATTCCGCTTAATTTGGGGCTCTAAAGAAAAAACCCCCCTATCCCTCAATTATATACATCTTGGAACTTCTACAATTTATTGAATATAATGATATTTTTAGGCTTATATTTTCAACTCGGATCTTAGCATAAACTCAGAGAACTAACTTGTGTCCATCCAGAAATGGTAGATTTTGGTTTTCGGCAAGGCCCGAGCGAGTTTTCAACCGCAGGCATAGCGCGCTATGTCGAGGATTGAAAACGAGCGAGAACGCTGCCGAGGGCCAAAAGATGCCGTTTATGGATGGACACTAAAGGAGAAAACCTATGATAATTAAGAAATTGAGTGATGTGCCGTTCACAGATTTGCAGGGGTATGATCATATAAAAAAACAAATCGTTATAGGTCCGGACGACGGATCGCAGGAAATCGTGTTGCGGTATTTCAGCATAGAGCCTGGTGGAGCGAGCCCACATCACACTCATGATTATCCGCACTTGGTAAAAATTGAAGCAGGCAACGGAATGGTGACAGATGCAACGGGCAATGAACATCACCTGCAAACAGGCAATTATGTTTATATCAATAACAATCAGGCCCACCGCTTCAGAAATACAGGGTCGGAGTCGTTTGATTTCATCTGCATCGTTCCGCAAAAGGCAGAGGGCTGATATTTAACGGAGAAAAGGAGCAGGGCGAATTTAACCGGGGATTTCTGATCCCTTTTGTGGAGGTAATTATGGAATTTCGTATGCTTGGCACTTCCGGAATTAAAATATCCTCGATCATTATGGGAACATGGCAGGCCGGCAAGGAAATGTGGGTGGGCATCGATGATACTGAATCGACAAAGGCGATAAAAGCAGCCTATGATGCGGGTATCACGACATTCGATACGGCAGAGGTGTATGGCAACGGCCATTCAGAAAAAATCGTCGGAAATGCCCTTCAGGATGTGCGTGACAACGTCGTGATCGCCACCAAGGTATTTTCGAATCACCTAAAATACCGACAGGTCATCGATGCATGTCATGGATCTTTAAAAAATTTGAACACCGACTATATAGACCTCTATCAGATCCATTGGCCTCCGGGTTCCTTTGGCGCCAAACCCGTTCCTTTAGAAGAAACCATGCGCGCTATGACCGACTTGAAAGCACAGGATAAAATTCGCGCCATTGGTGTTTCCAATTTCTCCCGATCCCAGTTGGAAGAAGCTGCAAAATACGGAAGAATCGACAGCCTCCAGCCGCCGTATTCGTTGTTTTGGCGAAAGGTTGAAACAGATGCGTTGCCGTATTGTCTCAAGAACAATATCACGTTGCTGGCGTATTCTTCCATGGCCCAGGGGTTGCTGACCGGAAAATTCGGTCCGGACCATAAATTTGCCAAAGGTGACCACCGTTTCAGAAACAAGCTGTTTCAGCCGGATAATTATGAGCGGGTCCAGAAGGCATTGGAAAAACTCCGTCCCATAGCCAAGGCCAATAATATCACTTTGGGGCAGCTGGCCCTGGCCTGGATCATTTCCCAGTCCGGAATATGCGCCATTGCCGGCGCCCGCAACGGCGAACAAGCCGCTCAAAATGCCGCAGCTGCAAATGTTCGTTTGTCTGAAGAAGATCTGGCGGCTGTCAATGAAATCGGAAAAACGGTCACCGATCCATTGGATGATGATCCATTGATGTGGAACTGGTAAACCCCTTCCAGAATGGGCTTGACATTTACTCAGTTTATTGAGTAAATTTACTCATAATATTGAGCAAAATGTATAAAGAAGGGAAGACAATTGTATAAGCGGTTGATTTATAATGAAATAAAAAAAAGAATAGACGAGCCAAGGCGTTTCATACAGGTCCTCTCCGGACCCCGCCAGACCGGTAAAACAACTCTTGCCCAACAGATGCTGAAATCACTGGATCGGCCTGGACATTATGCTACAGCAGACGAGCCTGCGTTGAAAGGTCCGGACTGGATCGAGCAGCAATGGGAAGTTGTTCGTAACCGGTTAAAAAGCGATGCTAAAGCCCGGCAGGGCCTTTTGATTTTAGATGAAATTCAGAAATTGCCGGGATGGTCGGAAACCGTCAAGCGTTTGTGGGATGAAGACACTTTTTCAGAGCTGCCACTTCATGTTTTTATTCTGGGCTCTTCGCCGTTGCTGGTTCAAAAAGGGTTGACCGAAAGTCTTGCCGGACGATTCGAAATGAACCATATTACCCATTGGTCCTATGCCGAAATGCAGGCGGCCTTTGGTTTTGGTGTGGACGAGTATATCTATTATGGCGGCTATCCGGGGAGTGCTGCATTGATTGATGATCGAGCGCGTTGGGCCGGCTACATTGTTGACTCATTGATCGAAACGACAATCTCGAGAGACATTTTGCTGATGACCCGGGTCGATAAGCCGGCTTTGTTGAGAAGACTTTTTGAACTCGGATGCTCGTATTCGGGTCAAATCCTTTCTTATCAGAAAATGATCGGCCAGTTGCAGGATGTTGGCAATACGACCACCCTCGCTCATTACTTGAATTTGTTGCAAGGGGCCGGACTGCTGGCCGGTTTGGCGAAGTATGCCGGCGAAAAGGTTCGGCAGCGTGCTTCGAGCCCTAAATTGCTGGTTTTAAATACCGGTCTGATGACCGCTACGGCCTATGGATCTATGGAAGACACCCGGAACAATCCGAAACTATGGGGGCGACTGGTGGAAACGGCGGTTGGGGCATCGCTTTTCAATTCTGTCATCGGAAAAAACATTGATCTGTTTTACTGGGCCGGTCGTAATCGCGAGCTTGATTTTGTTCTGTCCAAGGGAAACGAATTGATCGCCATCGAGGTTAAAACCACGGCACATAAAACGAGACTACCAGGGATTGCCGAATTCTCAAAACAGTTTCCTGCTGCAAAAAAACTTCTCGTCGGCAACCAGGGGACCCCGTTGGAAGAGTTTTTGCTCACGACTGTGGAGGCGTTGTTTTAAAAAAAGTTTTAAGGATTTGATATTTCAACTCACTACAGAGGAATTGAAAAATTGAAGATGCCAATTTGTCACCTCCAAGAGCGATAAAAATGGATTGAGGTATTCGTTAATGGGGTTTTAGACAAGATGAACAAAATAATCAGGATTAAGGCTGGTATTTTAAGCCCTGATTCCCGACCCCTGCCTGTTGGAGTGAAACGGAAATCCCGCCACACGGGGTCGGAGTGAAACGGAAATCCCGATCCTTCGGGGTCGAAGCGAAGACTAGATCCCTCTATCGGGGCCCAGCCTGCCCCGTAGCTCCCCGTGAAAGTGCCGGGACAGGCCAGAAGATGGTACTGGGGTAGCTCCCCGTGAAAGTACCGGGACAGGCCGGCAGATGGTACTGGGGTAGCTCCCCGTGAAGGTACCGGGACAGGCCGAGTCATTAGATTTTTATTTGACATCCAGACGTTCTTGCCATATTAGATTTCATAGAGCTTATCGTTCTGATAGTTTATCTGCATCTTATTCACTTATTAAATATCTCTTGCTATTCTAACCTCACTCACGATTTGCTTCGGCCCATCTATTTTTTTTCATTAATCCCGTTTCTGTTAGGAGCTTAATCCTCTCAGTTTCATATCCTAAAAGGGATATTCATTGGCAAAGAAAGGCGTTATCAATGAAAGAGAGACGTCAATATGAAAGATTTCCTATTCCATTCCCTGTAAGACTGGAAACCATAATATTAGGCAGAAAAGAGGTTTTAGATCTTGAAACCAGAGATATATCTGCTTCCGGAATATTCATTATTACACTAATGTCTTTTCCGGAAGGAACACGGTTTATTCTGGATTTCACCATCCCGAGTGACAACATTAAAAAACTTAAGGACGTGAAGAGTTTGAAGGGCTGCACCGGAAGCATGGTGCGTTCCACCCCTCACGGTATGGCGATTCAATTTGACAGAGAATGTCAGATTGAGAGTTTAAAAGCCTTGTAAAATGCAGTAGCGGAGATCAAATTCATCTGTATGTTGATTATGGTTTGGGGCAGGGTCAGCAATGGCCCTGCTTTTTCTAATGATAGTGTGAATACCTGCTATTGATCAAAGCCAGATGTAATTTTAAGCACCTTGTGTTTTCATATATTCGTATATCGTAAGGGCAAACTTTTCGAGAGGGATTTACTTTTTTTGCAATTTTTTTAAGAAATGGGATATATGTACTGGAAATTGAGGTGCTTGAACCTGTGGTGATGGTAAGAGATCTGTACTTTTTATGATTTCGGTTATAAACCTTCACTTTTCGGAAATTGAACCTTCAGGCACGTAACCTTAAACTTAATAATTCAGAAACAACATCATCATTTTGCTTTTCCGAATAATATTTCAATTATTTCATATAGACCTATAAATTCCACCCACCATATTTTTTTAGACTTTTCAAGTTTTTTCTCTCTTAATACTACCCCAAAATTGTGTAAAACCTGTCAAAGAGTGGCATAGTAGTTGAAAAATATTGTCCATTAACTTTGATATGCAATTCGAATAATTAATTTAAAGGGCTCGATTTTAACCATTTTCTCACTTGCTGAAATGGCATTTAAATATTGCAAGATTTTCGCGCAAATTAAGATAAACTCGCCCAGGATATACATGAAAAATCAAGTTTGGTTTTATTAATCTTTAAGTTATCTGAGTTATTTTCCGATATTAAAATTAATATGGATTAGCTTTAAATAGTTAAACAATATTGGATAGGAATACGGAGCGAAAGGGCAAACCCGCTGAAAAGCGAGGACGCAATGCCACGGGCCTAAAGCTGAAGAGCCACGGCAGCCGGGTTGCCGAATACCTGTGCTACTAACTGCTTTCGAAGTATAAAGAATATTGAATTAAGATTTTTCAGGTACCTTTTTCTCCATAAGTTATCTATCGAAAAGAAAAAAGGTACCTGTTATGGTCAAAAGTATATTCAAATCTTTATTAATAATAAAGCCCCCCGAAGCCCCTTTGAAGCGGAACTTTCGCTTAGCTCCGGCCTCGATAAATCGGGATCTTCACTTCACTTCGATAATCCCCAGTGTATTCCGTCAAAGGAGAATACTATTTTATATATTCATACTTATCACATCTGCCATCATCTTATGCCCGAAACCGTCAATATATGCAGCTGACGTAACACTGGGATGGACTGGCAATACGGAGTCCGATCTTGCCGGATACTATATTTACTATAAGAGCGGTACTTCAGGCGCCCCTTATAACGGCACAAGCGTTGATGAAGGTAACTCGCCCATCAAGGTTCCTCTTGGAGATTTTGCCGATCCTGCAAACCCGGAATATACCCTGCACGGTCTGAGTGATACTGAAACTTCCTTCTTGGTGCTTACCGCCTATGACTCCGAAGATAATGAAAGTGGCTTTTCAAACGAAGTATCCTATCAACCATCAACAGCACCAGTCCTCAGCAGTCTGTCCATCAGCGGAAACGATTTTGTTAGCGAGAACAATAGCGCTGGTTTCGTGGCCACGGCAACATTCAGTGATGATGCCACCCAGACCGTCACCAGCAACTCCACCTGGAGGGAAAATTCCGTGTATGCCGGTATCAACAGCAGTGGTGTGCTCACCGCCTCAGAAGTAACAGAAGATACATCGGTAACCATCCGGGCCAGCTACACCATCGGCGGGGTGACGAAAACGGCAACGAAAGTGGTGACAATCGTCGACGTACCGGCATCAAATTTGTCCCCTGATACGCCAAATATTGTGTATCCTGAAAATTACTCTGGCGATGTCGAAGTCCCTCTGGATATAACCACGGCAGCTTTTTCAGATCCGAACAATGACGATCACATCCAAAGTCAATGGCAAATCAGCGAACACAGCAATTTTTCCACACGTGTTGTCGATATTACCAGCGACAATTATCTGACAACGTTTTCCGTGCCCCATATGGTGCTAAAATCAAACCACAAATACTATGTGCGTGTCCGATTCTTTGATGTCTACTTTACAGCCTCGAATTGGTCCAGTACTGTTGAGTTCACAACCGCTTCCTTTGTTGTAGACCTCAATGCCAACGGCATTTCTGATGTTGACGAGGTGGATGATAGTGTTGATTTCAATCTCGACGGTATTCCGGACAACTATCAGCCACAGATCATCAAATGTGTTCAAGCATCCGATGGTTCGGTATCTATTGGAATCGAAAAAGCATCGAGTTCCGCAGAGGAAATTGAATCTCTGGAAGTGATTGATCCGGATACCATTTCCGATACCGTTAACAGGCCAGCAGATCTCATCTTTGGTCTTTTTGCCTATCGGCTCCGAGTGCGCACTTCTGGCGACATTGCGACAATCAGGATCTATTTTTCAGGAGATATTTTTGCGTCTGACGTCTTTTATAAATATGACACCATCAATGGCTGGTATGACTATTCGGAACACACCACCTTTAATGATGACGGACAATCCATCACTTTGGAAGTAAAGGACGGTGGTTTTGGAGATAGTGACGGGTTGGCCAATGGAATTATTGTTGATCCGGGAGGAATTGCTTCTGTCGGAAGTTCTTCTTATTCGAGCTCTGGCTCAAACAGTGTAGGATGTTTCATCGCTACGGCAGCTTTTGGCTCAAAATTTGAAAAACATGTTCAACTGCTTCGAAGGTTCAGAGACTTTTATCTCATGCCAAATAAAATCGGTCGCACTTTTGTTAAAGCATATTACAAGTATTCACCACCAATGGCCGATTTTATTGCAAAACATGACAGCCTGAGAGCGATGGTTCGAATAAGTCTGTTGCCCGTTGTGGGTGTTAGCTGGATTGCCCTGAAAATTGGCCCTGTATCAACAGTGGCATTAATGCTTATCTTCATTTCTTGTTTTGTAGGACTTGTCTGGTTTAGACGGAGATATAAGGAATAATCAACCAACAATAGCCAGATTTAAAGGCAGGGTCATTTGGCTCTGCCTTTTTATTTTTGGGGGTTGCACTATCTGCTATTGATCAAAGCACGATATTATTTTAAGCTCCTTGTGTTTTCGTATGTCATAAGGGCACATTTTCCTTCGAGCATTAGTTAGTGTCCATCCATATAATGAAAAGTTCAATTTTCAAAAATGGGGATTAAGTCAATATAGTCAGGACGTTTTCTAAGAATGAACGAGAGGCCAAAAATCAAAATTGTATGACCCTCCAGAGTTTCATGAGAGTGTAAGGCACGTTCTGCACCAGCGTGCCCAAGACCATTGACGACCAATCAAAATCGTCCGAAATCTCCCAGCAGCTTATGTAAATATCATTATGGAAAAGCATATAAAATTTCTAACACTCAGAGAAGCTATAAGGGATATTAACGATTGCCTTTTAAGACCGGACTATTTTGAGGAAGTAGCGGAGATTTTCTCTTTTCTTGAGGGAGGCAAAGCCAGGATAAGCAAAGGAATTAATCTTCTTACGGACAACAAAGACCTCGGTATCTGGTATAAACCGGAGAAATTGGATGATGAAGAATTTTACCACTGGAGCGAATTTGAAGATCTCTTAACACGGGCCCTTCAAGACAAATTGCCTGAAGATATTGCCCTCGTATATACAAAAGTCCTTTGGGTCAATTCATATGCGGGTACTGGTGCTGAAGGCAGTGAGAAAGGGATTTGGGTTAAGACGGAAATGGAAAACTTCAATTGTAAACAGTGCGGTCATTGTTGCATAAATCTTTCCGATGCTTACTGCAATTTTGTACTGGACGAAGATATTAACCGGTGGAAATTGGAAGATCGCTACGATATTCTCAAGTTTGTCGATCAGAGTTCTTTTTTCAATGATATTTGGATTAATCAGGAAACCGGTGAAGAACTTAGCAGGTGCCCATGGCTGAAAAGACTCCCAAATAATGATAAGTATATTTGTCGGATACATAATACTAAACCAACCCATTGCCGTAACTATCCTCATTCAAAAAGACACGCCCTGACAACCGGCTGTAAAGGATTTGATCCGGATTGAACTCAAAGGATCAATGGTATTGGAAAAATTTATTTTTAAATCAGTGAATCAAAATTTAATTGTTCGGAAACTATTCATCGCTGTTGATGGCTACAATAATTAAGTAAATATCAGGCTTATAAAATTGGTGTGATATCGTTTTTTCAATAGGGGCAAATCCGTCTAACAGGTTTCCCCCTTTTCATTCTTATGATATGTGTAATCTGAAAGAGCTTGCTTCAGGTTGTACTCATGGCAAGACAACACATTGTCTGAGTACGGATTTAAAAGACCACAGCAACGATGCTGGTTTGAAATCTTCACTTTTAAGTGATTCACGATTCAGGCAAGGCATATTCAACTTTTATTGAATATATTTTTAATTAATGATATAGAATCAAGTGTATAATTTTTAGTAACCACACACCGTGATTTAAACTGAAACTACTCCCTTAACTTGTTAAATCTCGCTTTTTACAGATAGCCGATGAGAAATATATCTACTGATTTTGTTTATGCAAAAGTTTTTGAATCGGATAATAAGAATATGCGAGGGACATCCATATCGGCAATAATAGTTTTTTTAGTTGCAAACTTTTTTGTCGGCTGTGCAACTACTCCTTTAATAGAGGCAGTTCGCAACGATAATATAAATTCTGTAAATGCTCTTATTGAAAAGGGCGTAAATGTAAATGAAGCAAGTTTTGGTGACGCTCGAGGACCTTTGGATTGGGCAGTGGAGGCAGGACATTTTGATATTGTTCGCCTTCTTGTTGAAAACGGTGCAAAAACTCAATATTACGGTTCTGCTCTGCATGGTGCAGCCCGATTTGGCCATACAGATTTAGTGCGTTTCCTAATAAAGAACGGCGTGAATGTGAATGCTCAAGATAGTGTAGGCCATACTTCCCTGCATTTAGCAATCTGGAAAGGTCATGTCGAAATCGTACAGATGCTACTCAACAATGGAGCCGCCACACGCATTCAAAGTATGAGTGGCTATACACCTATGTATTATGCTCAAAAATATGGTAACACATATATCGAACGTATGCTAAAGAAAGCTGAAGAAGAGCATTATTTGGCCGCAGAGAAGCCTGGTTCTTCTGTTACTAAAGAAGTCCCAATTGCTGTGCCGGCTGTGCAGTCGTCCGCAGTTTCGGATTATGTGCCTGCCGCATCCCTCGACTTCGGCTCCTACCATGCCCTTGTAGTAGGCAATAACGACTATCGATACCTGCCCAAGCTCCGCACAGCGATAAATGACGCCCAAGCCATAGCCTCTCTTCTCCAATATAAATATGGGTTCAAGGTTGAGTTCCTTATGAATGCAACCAGAGCAGACATTTTGGTGGCCATAAATTCCTATCGCCGAACACTAACTATCCACGACAACCTCTTGATCTACTATGCTGGCCATGGATGGCTTGACAAGGATGCAGATCAAGGCTACTGGCTACCAGTGAACGCTACAAGGGAGAACCAAGTAGCATGGGTTTCTAATAGCGCCATCACTTCCGAAATCCGTGCTATTCAAGCCAAACATGTCATGGTTGTAGCAGACAGTTGTTATTCTGGAAAGCTCACCAGAGGTTTGCATATCACGCAAAAGACTCCTGATTATCTTGCTCAAATTTCTCAGAAAAAAGCCCGAGTTGTGCTTTCCTCAGGCGGTCTTGAGCCAGTGATGGACAGCGGCGGCAAAGGAAATCATTCTGTGTTCGCTTCAGCTTTCATTGACACTCTGAATGAAAACAACGGAGTGTTGGACGGCACTTCTCTTTTTACGAAAATCCGTGCACAAGTTGGATGGAATGCCGATCAGATTCCAGAATATGCCAATATTCACGAAGCAGGTCACGACGGAGGTGACTTTATATTTATACGGAATAAATAGAACATATTGTAGATTAGCTGCCTTTAACATTGAAAAATTAAAGCTCAAAATTTATTACGATTTCGCTTTTAAATCTTCAATCCGAAACCCGCAACTATCTGCTATTGATCAAAGCACGAAATAATTCTAAGCACTTTGTGTTTTCGTATATCATAAGGTCAAATCTTTCGAGCGAAATTTGTCTTTTTTTGCAATTTTGTAAGAAATAGGATATATGTATCTGAAAGAATTGACTTCGAGCTGTACTATTAGCAAGGTATCTTCTGTCAGGTTCCTCCCTCCTTTCCATTAATCCATCCATACTATCAAAACCACAATGTAGCATATAGCTATTTGAAATATTAAATAGTTTATCATTTGCCATGTATATTGTTTTAATATATGAATATAATTCAATAAATGAATGCAAAAAATAAAATCCGGCCTCTATCTCGATTCGATTTCCATTGTGAAACATCTCTTGTTGGACTGACCTCATTCTCAACTGCTTTCAAAAAAGGAACCCTTATCCCTGATAGGGGCAAAACGTTATCTGAATTGGCTAAAAAAAACTTATCAAATAAAAAGGATGCAAGGAAAGGAGGCGGATATGAGAGCTAATAGAGATACTATTGGATTATCTAACCTTTTTTATTTTACAATAATGCTGTTCCTATTATCAGGATGTGCGTCTTTAAAAGTACAAAATGCCTTTTTAAAAGGCGGCACAGTAGTTCCTGTAAATTACAATGTGCAGAAAGTTATTGTGTCCTATAGGGCAGAAGGAACTGTCCCGGAACGAATAAAGTATTTTCTCATAGAAACGGATGGAGCCTTTTCAATATTTGAACGTTCTGAAGACGGTTCTGGAGTTTTGATTCAGACCCATTGGCAAGATGATCAAGGAGATCATTTCGCTGCATGGGCTGGCCCCCCTTTTATTCCTAAATGGTTAGAGAGTAGTAAGCATTACAGAGGTGCCGTCGGCTACGAATTTTTTGTGCCTTTTGACAGGTCAAAGGAAGCTAAAAGGTTTGTATGAACGATCAATCCAGCAAACTTAAAGGCAAGGCCTTCAACCTGGAACAATTCGTTGATTATACAGACGGTTCCGTCGTAAGCAAGACATTACTAAAAAAAGATATCGGCAATATAACTCTTTTTGCGTTTGATAAGGGCCAGGGCCTAAGTGAACACACGGCACCATTTGACGCAGTAATCTACATTTTGGACGGCGAGGCTGAAATCACTATTGGCGGTCAACCGCAAAATGTTTCTGCCGGTGAAATGCTGATTATGCCGGCCAATATTGCCCATGCTCTTCAGGCAAAAGCACCGTTTAAAATGTTGCTGGTCATGATTCGTGGAGAGTAAAAATATACCGTTCGGGATCCCGAAAGGAGTCTATAAAAAGGACCTTTAAAATGCAAGCACGTGCACCACTCATGATAGAACACCGTTTGATCGAGCGAATGATTGGAATAATCAAACGTATCCTGTCTCAAATTGAGAAAGAAGAAAAAGTTGATTCAGTATTCGTTGACACAACGGTTGAATTTATCCGTACATATGCTGACAGAACTCATCATGGAAAAGAGGAGGATATTCTTTTTAGAGAACTTAGTAAAAGGGATTTGTCTGATGAAGACCAGCTGTTGATGAATGATCTGATTGAAGAACACACTTTGGGACGTAAAACTACCAAAAAACTTGTAGAAGCTAACAAACGTTATAGAAACTATTAGTATTTTGTAGTTATGGAGAGATTATTTTTCTCAGGCTTACGAGGATAAAGAAGATGGAAGTGATAATGACTGATACCAGATTGATCTATCAACAGATAATAGAAAATTCTCAGGACGCCATTCTTTTTGCGGATCAGGAAGGAATTGTCGATTTATGGAATTCAGGGGCCGAGGCAATTTTTGGCTACAAAGCGGAGGAAATTCAGGGGAAAAATTTAGACCTCATTATCCCCGAAAAATTACGTCAGCGACATTGGGAAGGTTACTAAAGGGTTATGAAAACCGGTGAAACCAGGTACGGTAAGGAACTTCTTAAAGTACCTGCTATACGAAAGGATGGAAGGATAATATCAGTAGAGTTCACCATACTACTTGTTCGGAACCGTCAGAATGAAATTATTGGTACAGCGTCAATTATAAGGGATGTAACAGAACGCTGGAACCAGGAAAAGGAGTTAAAGAAAAAACTAAAATTCCTTGAAAACCAGTTGATGTCACAAAAAAACACTTCATGATAATATGGGTCAATTTGTTATCATAAAACGGAAATAATTTGACAATCGTCAAATTTTTAATAACGGCAGATCCATACCAAAAGAATTGCCTTTATGATTTCGTTTATAAGCATCAAAAATTCAGATCCCAAAATTTACATGATTCGGTTCCGTTATTATCTATTGAGTCGATTGGCCTCCGGTGTAGATTAAGGCAAGGGATCTTGGATCATATTTTAAAAAAAGATAGGGGGACGCCCAATGGAAAATTGCTATGCAAAGATAATTAGCACCGGCCGTTACGTGCCGGAACGCGTCATGACTAACGCCGAATTTGAACCCCTTGTTGGGGACGTGGATGCTTGGCTAAAGGAAAAGGTGGGTATTGCAGAGCGCTGTGTGGCTGATGATGAAACAACCAGCGATATGTGTACCGCTGCCGCTCGTCAAGCCTTAGAGCGAGCCGACCTCGCTCCCGCCGATGTTGACCTGATTATATTGGGCACTGATACGCCCGATTACATCAGCCCTGCCACTGCTGCCATTTTGCAGCATAAACTGGGCGCCCTGAACAGTGGGACTTTTGATATCAACAGTGCCTGTGCCTCCTGGATTGTAGGTGTGGATGTTTCCGCCAAGCAGATCACAGTCGATACAGACATCAACAATGTTTTGGTCGTTGGCGGCTATGCCATGACCCGCTTCCTCGATTATCATGATAAGCGTACCTGCACCCTCTTTGGAGATGGGGCCGGTGCGGTGGTGATGAGTGTCAGCGACGAGCCGGGCTATCTGGCCTCAAAGCTGATTTCTCAGGGTCAGTACTATAAATCATGGGGGATATACACCGGCGGGGCAGCCTCTCCTGTCAACGACAACGCTCTCAATCGTCCTGTTATGCAGTTTTTGGAAAAATTTCCGGCAACCTTTAACAACGATAACTGGCCTCCGCTCATCCGCCAAACCGTTGCCAAGGCAGGGTTGGCCTCAGTGGACGAGGTTGATTTCTTTCTTTTCACACAGTTGAACGTCAATACCATCAAAGATGTTATGCAACGGTTCAACCAACCACTGGAAAAATCCCACTGGATAATGGACAAATGGGGCTATACCGGTGCCGCCTGTATTCCTATGGCTCTAGACGATGCACTGGTTGAAGGTAAAGGTCCTAGGCCAGGGGATCTGGTTCTGTTCTGCGCGAGCGGCGGCGGATTTGCGATTGCCTGTGCTATATTTAAATGGTAAGCTGCCTGACATGATATTGAATCTTGTAAAATTAAAGCTTCTGGTACTATGCCTTGAAGTATGAAAATATCAAGCCCCTAAAAATGCAAGAATTTCTAAACGAAATCTTCAAGCAGAAGCCGTGGATATCTGCAATTGATCAAAGCTCAATATTATTTTAAGCACTTTGTGTTTTCGTATATCATAAGGACAAACTTCGGAAGATGGTATCGGAGCCTGCCGGGTTAAATTTTTCGAAGAAAAGGAGCAGGGCGAATTTAACCGGGGAACCCTGAAACTCTGAACCCTGAACCCTGAACCTCTGAGCCCTAATCCGTGGGGAACCCTGAATCAACCATTTAACTTGTATAAGGAGGTTACCATGCTGTGTAGTTTTTCAACATTGGACAATGCCAACCTAGAAGCTATTCAGGCTCTGGAAAAAGAACTCGGCAAGATGCTGTTGTCTTTTTCCTGTCATGATATCGAGCCTGCAGTAATCGACGATGAAGCGCTTTCAAAAATCAATGAGCTGGAAAAAAAGCTCGGCGTCGTTTTGGTCGCAGTCCAGTAGCAAACAAGCCAAAAAAAAATTTACCCAGCTGTGTCCTGTGAAATTTACGGTAGTAAAAGGCAAGGCTCATTTCACCGGGGTAGCTCCCCGTGAAAGTACCGGGACAGTCCGGAAGATGGTACCGGGGTTAAATCAATAGTTGCTGCGTGCGCATAAAAGAATGAACTGTCTGTATTTTGGATGATGAATGATTTAATGCTTGGGTGATATTTAACCGGGGAGATTGGATTCACAGTAAAAGAAAAACAAAGGACATACCGCAAAAAATCATGAGGGGTTAAGGCACGTTCAGCATCAACGTCCCAAAGGATGTATACCTTCAGCTTCAAAACATGCTATCGCTAACTGGATAGTGTGATAATCCACTTCAATATCATTCCAACCCAAGAACTGAAGTTGCTCGTTTACTTGTAGAGGATTCATATTGGCATTATTAACAAAACAGATTTTCATGCTCCTGATATAACTAGGAATCATGTTTGGGTCCATTCCTTTATTCGCCAACCGGTGTATTAATATTTCTTTGAGCTGACCCATGTTCGTTTCCAGGTGAACTTATGCTGGGAAAACAAGAATTAGTCAATAAATTCAATGACTATGATTTACAACGAAATATTTATAATTCTCTCTAATTTTTCGTTAATAATAAAAGATGCGGATTGTTAAGTCAAACCCGAAGGAGTCAGATTTTGTGCTCATTTGCTAACGGCACATCATGTATTTTCAATTAACTGATATTATAAGCTATTATTACTTCTGTTTAACCAACTATTTCTAAATATAGGATTTTTTGAAAGGGAATTTTTGTTATAAATATCAAGCATCTGCGCTGTTAACGAAATAATTGTATAAACATATTATCTCATAATTTCTATCAATATCTTCTATTATCGGCGATTTTTAAAAAGTTTCAAAAAGTAGCTGAAAAACTGGGAGTTCGATATGTACTGAAGGGCAGTGTCCAGAAATCCGGCGACCGGATAGCCCTCAATCAAGTGAAGTATTGATTTATAAATTTTCTAAATTTTGTTTTCGATTGTACAGGGTTTAATTGACTTTAGCCTTAAAATGAATATTATCATCCTATAATGCCACATTGTGGCAACTTTTTTTTTGTGTTGGCACTTTTAAGAAAATCAATGGGTGTTTAATATCCACTTGAATCCAAAAATTTTATCAAGCTGGGTATTTAATATCCACGTTGCGCTTTTGGCCATATTAAAAAACATTATTTTTAATGCCACAAAAAAATATATCAACTAATAAGTTTCGTATTTACAAGATGTTACGTACAGGTTGGTTTTTTTGTGTCAACGTTGTGGCACACGATTTGCCCACATAGAAAATCAAAGCAATGAGAAAAAAATTTAAATAAGGAGGTAACAAAAATGAGAAATGTCACCAATAAAATAATCATTCTTTTAACGGTATTTGCCGTTGTAGGATTTGGTGTATATGCATTTGCCGACGGAGGAATGGGTTACGGCCAACATCATAGAGGGTGGGGTCATTATGGCTCGGGCTCGCACCATGGCGGCTATGGAAGTCCGGGATGTGGATACATGATGGGTAATCTGAGTGATGAAGACATTCAGAAAATGGAACAACGGCGAAAGGCATTCTTTAAGGCAACCGAAGATCTCAGACAAAATATCTATGAAAAGCGGCTTGCACTTGAAAGCGAATTCGCCAAAAAGAATCCTGATGCTAAAAAAGCCATAAGTATACAAAAAGAGATATCCGATCTCAGGGCCGAGATCGACCAAAAGCGGATTAACCATATAATAGAGATGAAAAAGATTAATCCCAACGCAGGTAGAGGCTTCAGAGGAAACTGCCCGATGAAATATGGTTCTTCATACGGACACCCCTGCTGGCAATAAATATACCCGAGTTTCTTCAAACCGAGATGGCTCCTCATAATGGGGAGCCATCCCGGATAAAAACCTTTCCTTGGGCTATTTCTTCTAAAATGTTACAAACGATAAAACGATTTATAAAGAGCAAATCCAAAGACAATGACGGTTCTATTCTACCCATCCCCGATCAAATCAAATCCTGGCGAACAGCCAACCGAAAAATGGCATGGGGCATCCAAGAGGCCGAATTCGATCGGATTGGAGCACCGCCCCTATTAACAGACAAAGATAGGCGCGACGGGTTTGTCGGTGTAATTCTTTCCTATGGCTTTGGTCATGACGGTCACGGCAATGCCGATGCTGTTCTCTCCGGCAAATTGGCCTGGGAATGTGCGTGTAAACGTCGGAGGGTTAAGACATGGCAGTGTGAGAATATTCATTTTAACAGATCCGACCATTTCCGCTTGCGCCCGGAAGCGCCGCCCAGACCCAAAGGCTACTATTTTTCAAAGATCCAGACCGGTGAAAGATACCAGAATTTGAAGGCGTCTCAACTTCTAAGGAGACTCGATGACGATACCTGCTGCGGCCCGGAAGGGATTCAGCTTTTAACCATCACGCATACCCATTTTACAGATATGATGAATGATCGGGAAATGCCTTTTATGGCATTTGGGGATTACGATGTGGCGCCACACGGGTTCAGTGATTTCTGCGACGCCTTGCAAATGTTCTGCAGTCAGGGTATTCTGGGACTGGGTATCGGAAAAGTGGATCTTAATTATCCCTTATTTGGTATTCCCACCCTGCGTTTCTAACCCGGATTTCTCGCCAGTTTGAGCGGTTCAGGGACAAGACATTTCAGCCTGTCATAACATAGTGAAGATCCCGCCTGCCCCGCTGTGCCCCGTGAAATTTGCGATAGCAACAGTGCAGCGCATTTCACCGGGGTAGGTCTCCGTGAAAGTACCGGGACAGGCCGGCAAATCGTACTGGGGCGGTTGATTAAAACAAAAGATCGGGTTTACAGTGAAAGAAAAACAAAGGGCATACCGCAAAAAATCATGAGGGGTTAAGGCACGTTCAGTATGAACGTCTCCAAGGAAAATTTCTAAGCCTATCAATATAACTTAGAGCGCTTCTTCCTTCTTGCTAATCCCCCAAGTATAAATCCAACGATGAAGACCCCTGCTCCAGCAAGAAACGGCTGGATTATGCTTGATTTTAGGGAATTTTGACGGTCTTTTTTTAGATTGCTGATTTCAGTTTTTAGTTTTGAGTCTAATTTCTTCGACTTCTCAAGTTTCCTGATCAGTTCATCCGCATTTTCTGAGTTGCTAAGAAGTTTTTTATATTTTTTATTAAGCTCTATTAACTCATTCTTTGCTTTTGCAGTATTTTTTTGATTGATATTTAATTCTTGTTCTAATTCTCTGATCCTAACTTCATAGATTTGCTTTGTTACCAGAAATTTGTCTGATAAGGAACCTTGCTCATTCTTTGAAAACTCGATTTTCTTGTTTAAATCATTTATCTCATTTCTTAAATCCTCAATGATCCGGCCCTTAGGTTTTTCTGAAATTATATATTGTGTCTGAACCCAACCTTCAAGGCCATCTTCAGTCTTAATCCTTAAATAACGTCCTTTCTCTTCAAGCACATCAACTGCTGTTCCCGTCCTAATATATCCTAAAACATTGTCATCTTGGTTTTGCCCATCACGCACAGAAATGATTAACTTATCAGAAACATATCGTGTGTCAGCAAAAACGGATTTAATAGTAACTGTCAAAATGATTGCGAATATTAAAAGAAACACCGGCATGTTTTTTCTTACTGTCATATTACTCATATTATACCTACTTTATTTTTTGAACATAACGCAGAGATTTGGCCCCGGTTAAATATTAAATACGGATTTAACTGGGCAAGCAAAAAGACCATTTATGGATGGCCACTAGTTAACATCTCACTTTAGCTAAATATTGTCAAGATTTTAATAGGTTATATGCAATATAGGTGTGAATGCAATTGAAACTGTTCGGTGTTGTTAAAGTTAATAATCATTCCTAATGACCTAAAATCCTTGACAAATAATTTTATAGGAGTAAGGTTTCCAATGGTTTTCGAATTTTTCCTTTAATTATTAGGAAAGGTTTATGACTTTTCGAAGTCAGGCACAAAGACGGGTAGCGGTGAAATTTGATTGAGCTATGTTTTTGAAAAGACAAGACATCATCCAGGCGGCCACCCTGCTGTTCGCCGAACAGGGGTTCGGCGGTACCACCACCCTTCAGATATCCAAAAAGGCCCGCATCACCGAACCGGTGATCTACTACCACTTTACGGGCAAGGACCAGCTGTTCACCCGAATTATATCTATAATTCTTTGTACCGGGTATAGTGAACATATAAATGAAGATAAAGCGAAAAGAAGTGGGATTCGTGCTTTTGTTGTGAAGCCTGTTGTTTTGGGTGAAATCGCAAACACTACCCGAAAGGTACTGGATGATGACTAAAAAAGAAGGCTTATTCCAGAAAACCTAGCGCCTGCGATATCTCCTATGGAAATGTAAATATCAGGGGTCTGAAAAATTTGGGATATCGTTTTTTTAATAAGGGCAAATTTATTTCACAGGATTTGCCCTTTGATTTTTTGTGGATTTTCAGATATATGAAATGAGCTTGAACTGATTTCAGGATGTACTATTGGCAAGAAAATACAATTAGGGTTTGTCATTATCAAACAATTTTTTATCCCTTTTGGGGAGGTTGTCTATCTGGCTAAATAATAAGAAAATATTGAACAAAAAGTCGCTGGATAGTTAATTTCCTATGTTCGCTGAAAAAAATATTTTTTTGCTAATGGGATTTTATGAGTTGACAATTTCATAACATTTATATCATAAAAGTATTAATAGATTTCTTTTAACTTTTTTCAAATGTGTTTGATGTTAGTGGCGAAATCATGAAAGCAAACCGCCATACCTTTATATCTATTATACTTGCCATCTTTCTTTCCTTTTTCACTCCTTTTAGTGAACCCGGCTTAAACGTATTTCCCGACAATATGTATACTGAATCTTTTAGGCAAAATTCATGCATAGATCTTCAATACGCTTCAATTTTAAAAAACAATAATGAATTTGAAAACGATACGCCTGATTATGATTTGTCGACTTGTTTTTGTTTAACAACTAACCATCTACATGAGATCGAAATTTATTTCCTTTGTAAAAAGTACGTTTCTGTGAAACAAATATTATTTTCTGGCAAATCCTCTCGTTCGCCCCCCTTCATTTAACTTTTCGTATAATCATTTCAGCTTTAAGTGCAATTAACCGTTAATACTAGAATTCTTTTATAACCCAGGTTTTTCCAAGTTGAAAATTAAATGTCATGGAATACAATTTGTTAATCATCGAAGATTCCATTCCTATACGAACGGCTATAAAAGAGATCGTTAAGTCGCCTGGGTTTAATGTTGTACAATTCTTTGAAGTTTCTAATGTCAATGAGGGATTAAAAATACTAAATGAAGAAATTATCGATCTTGTTCTGTTTGATTTCAATACACCCGACATCGATGTCTTTCGGTTTTTGGACGTGATGAAAAAAGACGAAACATATAAGTTTATTCCGATTGTAATAATTATAACCGAAAGAAGCAGCCCAGAAGCTGAAGATTTGATGGAAAAGCATTTTATTGATTATATCAAGCAACCTATTAATCCTATAGAAATGAAACAAAAATTAAATCGTATTATGAAAAAAGAAGATGAAGTAGAAGAAAATCAAATTTCAAAAAATAGGAGATTGAAATGACATGCAATAATAAGTGCGAAATTGTGGAATGGAATGTGTCTAACCCCCAATTAGTAAAAGAGGTCACGTCTCCAAATGTCAGTATAGATGATACCCAGCTTTTAGCAATGGCCACAAAACAGATAGTCAAGGAAAATACTAGCAGAAAAGCCATTGGATGTACCAGCGGATGTGAATGTGTCCAAGTTGGAGAATCCGAGCGCGTATGGGGTGGAGATATATATAAAAAAACCATAATTACTGGAACGGCACCTGACGGGAGTGAGTGGAAGGCAGAGTTCCTATTCAAATTATGTATGAGAAAAATCAGATTCCCAGGTGAATGTGTACCAATTGATCAACACATAGAACCGATTCACGTTGAAATTGAACCCATGCCTTAATTAAAAGCTCCACGTGATATATTTATAAATGGAATTCTAAGATATGGCAAACGGGATTGTAAAGTGGTTTAGTATAAGAAGGGGATACGGTTTTATAGAAAAGGAAGATGGAGCAGAAGTATTTGTTCATTACTCTGACATCAGGATGCCTGGATTCAAGGTGCTCTCTTCTAGTGATAAAGTCAGCTTTGATATAGAAAGGTCTGACCGAGGGAGTAGGGCAATTAACGTTCTAAAGATTTAATTAAAGATAGTACTTTTAAAACTATTATCCTTGATAAATGAACGCAATCATTGTCAGCGATTTGCATATTGGATCTCACCATTTTTTATATGACGACTTCGAGCGTTTTCTCGGAAATGTTTCTGAAGATCATGAACTTATCTTAAATGGGGATATTATAGACAATCCTTATGAGAATTTAAAGCCACCGCATCAGCGGATCCTTTACCTTATTGAGGAGAAATCTTACCGTCAAAAGGTCGTTTGGGTACGAGGTAACCATGATAATGGATATGTGCCAAAAGGGTTTGGGAAAGTCAACTTTACGCGTCTTTAAACTTAGGGCACAGACTATTAATTGCCCATGGAGACGATTTTGACGAGATCATGCCCAGAAACCGAGGTTTCATGCAGGCTTTTAAACTGATGCATGATTTGAGGGTGAAATTGGGAGCAAAATTGAAGCCATAAAATCTTTACGATTTCGTTTCGAAATCATCAGCTCAAGACCTGTGATTTCTGCAATCAAAGCTCGATATTATTTTAAGCACTTTGTGTTTTCGTATATCATAAGAACACACTTTCGTTCGATCATTCGTCGACAATACCTAATTTTTACAGTAGTTATAGGTAAAATTTGGTCTTGATTGTTCAGGCCTAATCGTGTATGCATATCTTTGAATTTACAAGAATATTTTTTTATCCAATTAATATTGTTCCTCATTCTCGAACTTGCCGGGGCCGTCCTACATCGCTGATCTGATGCATGCATATAGTGAAAACCTCAATTTTTAAACACTCAGGTTCCCAAAGACAAAGAGTTTGGACGCAGATGAACGCGGATGACTCAGAGGAAAATCAATCTTAAAGGTCACAAAATGTTGGAGATAGAAAAACGCATAAATTCAAAATGTTCCGAAATACGTCCCGGATTATTGATGGGGGTTAAGTCACGTTCAGCATCAACGTCCTCTATTAAGGGGTTATGATGCCCTAATCCCTTGATTTGCAGATATAGACAGAGTGTGATATTAATTGTTTTATCAATAAATTCAAAATATAGAGGGTGTAAAAATGGAACCGGTTATTGTAAATTTGTCGGACCAATTAGCTATCAAAGTCAAAGAAGCTGCGAGCAAAATTGGAATCTCACCGGAAGAATTTATTAAATCAGGGGTGGAAGAGAAGTTGTTGCTCCTTGATTCAGACTTCCGTAATGCAATAGAACACGTTCTGAACAAAAACGCTGAACTCTATCGGCGCTTGGTATGACATACTTCCTTACTTTAAGCCAGATACTGTTTCTTCATCAACGACTGATCCAACAATCAGGAGGGACACCAGATCTACGAGATATGGCTGCCCTTGAATCCGCTGTGGCACAACCGAAAATGACTTTTGATGAAAAGGAGTTATATCCCTCTCTAAGTGACAAAGCCGCAGCCCTTGGTTATTCTCTCATTAAAAATCATCCGTTTATTGACGGAAATAAGCGGATATGTCATGCCGCTATGGAAGTGTTTCTTGTCTTAAATGGATATGAAATTGATGCATCAGTAGCTGATCAGGAAAAAATTATACTCCAATTGGCAACAGGCAAAATGGAACGAGCTGAACTTGTTCATTGGCTAAAAGATCATATGGTTCGATTCAAACCAGCTTAAAAGCTAAACCAGAAATAATATCCTCAATTTTTGTGTGAATTGGAGGTCACAATTTGCGACTTCCAATCAAGATATTATGGGATTGAATTATAAACAAGTTTGTTTTCCGACAGGATGAACAAGATATTCAGGATTTATATTTTATCATGTAGATCCTGTATATCCTGGGAGATCGGGTTTACAGTGAAGGAAAAACAAAGGGCATACCGCAAAAAATCATGAGGGTTTAAGGCACGTTCAGCATCAACGTACCCAAGGATTTCGAAAGAGGGTGTTACCATGACAGAGGTTTTAAAAACTCCCGATGAACGATTCATAAATCTTCCCGATTTTCCTTACGACCCTGTTTACATAGATGATTTGAAAAACTTTGAAGGCTTGCGATTGCATTACGTGGATGAAGGCCCTCAAAATGCTGACCACATATTTCTGTGCCTACACGGTGAACCAACGTGGGGCTACCTTTACCGTAAGATGATTCCAATCTTCACGGATTCGGGATATCGAGTGGTTGTTCCGGACTATTTCGGTTTCGGGCGTTCGGACAAACCGGTGGAAGAAGAAGTTTATACTTTCGACTTTCATCGCAACATGCTTATGTCGTTTATTGAACATTTAGAACTCAGAAACATCACCCTTGTATGTCAGGACTGGGGCGGGATTCTCGGACTCACCCTGCCAATGGAGATGACTGGTCGGTTTTCACGCCTTTTGATCATGAACACGACCCTTGGTACTGGAGACGTTCAACTTTCTAAAGGATTTCTCGAATGGCGCGCCTGGGTCAGAAAGAATCCTGATATGTCTGCCGGGCGTTTGATGAAGCTAACGTGTCCTCATCTGTCTGAAGCTGAATGCGCGGCTTACGAAGCTCCATTTCCCGATATTCGGTATAAGGCAGGAGTGCGCCGTTTTCCAGAAATGGTTCCTGATCGACCGGATGCGCCTGGTGCGGAGTTGTCGCGCAAAGCCCGCGAATGGCTGCGCAACAAATGGACGGGGCAAGTGTTCATGGCCGTCGGGATGAAGGACCCGGTACTCGGCCCACCGGTGATGCAGGCGCTTCGCAATGATATAAGGAATTGTCCTAGATCCTATGAACATTCAGAAGCTGGACATTTTGTACAGGAATGGGGTGAAGAGATCGCCAGAAGAGCGCTGGCAGCCTTCGACGGATAAAAGAATCGTCCCCTAACATATATGCGATATATGCAATCGTAACTAATTGACGTCAGGTTGCTGTACTGGCCAGATAACACCACATTTTGCCCTCATATTTTTATTCAAATTCAAGTTGCATGTATCTTTTATCGCAGACTTGAATGGCAAAACTTACTGATTAGCGAAACCTGAAACTAAAAAGGCTTGGGAAGCTGTTAACGAACTGTTAATGCACCCAATTATTATCTGCGAACCCATGAATAGCAGACAGCGATTTATGGAGACAATGCGCTACGGCGCACCAGACCGAGTGCCTTACTTTGAAGAAGGTATAAGGAAGAATGTGCTTAGGAGCTGGTATCGTCAGGGCCTACCGAAAGATACTGATCTCTTAAGTATGTTTCCCTCCGATCGGCGTGAAGAAATAGTACTGGATCTTGAACCCCGCCCAAAATTCAAAAAGTGGCCTTCCTCGCGCACCGAACTTGCCGAAATGCACAGGCGCCTTGATCCCAACACTCGAGGCCGGCTGCCGAGGGGTTGGTCCGGACGTGTACGTGCCTGGCAAAAAAGGAAACACGTCCTTATGTTGCGAATTCACCGCGGCTTTTTCCTAACCATGGGGGTGTATGACTGGCATAGGTTTATGGAACTGATGGATCTGGTTATAGATGATCCGGATTTCGTGCGCCAAGCCATGATGATCCAGGGCGAGTTTGCTGCTTCACTGGCCGAAAAGGTGCTGCGCGAGGTTGAGGTGGATGCAGTCTTGTTTAGCGAGCCCATTGGGGGCAACGATAATCCATTGATTTCACCCCAAATGTATGAGGATTTGGTATTAAGATGCTATGAGCCCATCATTGAAGTCCTCAAGCGACATGGGGTGGAAACCATAGTACTTGTGACTTATGCAAATTTCAGAATACTGCTTCCGAGCATCCTGCGGTGGGGATTCAACTGCCTCTGGGCTTGCGAAGTGAACATAGAAGCGATGGACTATCGCGACTTACGCCAGGAATTCGGCCACCAATTGAGACTGATTGGCGGTATTGACCTGGACGCCTTGCGATGTGACAGGGAGGCAATTAGGCGTGAAGTTGAGGAAAAAGTACCGTCACTTGTGGCAGACGGCGGCTATGTGCCTCTTGCCGATGGTCGGATTCGCGTCGATGTGCCTTTCGAAAACTATGCCTATTATCGGCAACTATTACATAAAGTTACGCAAAAAGCCTATCATAGTCCCTGAGAAATCTGCCTTGGTCAAAGTTTTTTCCTGGATTTTCAAATGCTCGAAAATTAACACCTTTTCAGAAAGGTTTTGATTAGGTTTACAATTCAAAAATTTTCATAGCCTTTGAGTCTTTCCGATTACGATACGAACTTTTCAAAAATTGAAAATATCTGCCTTTCATGTTAAATTGGATTAAAAGCAATTAGTTCATCCTATAGGACGGCATTTGGGCCGTTCAATTAAGAGTAGATTCAAATTAATGTGGAATGCACTATGAGAAAAGGAAAGAATCATGATTACTGTTAACCCAATTGATAGTACCATTTTTGAGGTTATTGTTGAGGAGAACACGACTACAACTCACAAGGTTACTGTTACACCATCATATTATGAGAAGCTGACAAATAAACGTGTAACACCGGAGGTGCTGGTGGAGCGGTCTTTTAGATTTCTTCTCGAACGAGAAAGTAATACAAGCATTCTTCGCAGCTTCGAACTTTCAGTAATCGGCCAGTATTTCCCGGAATATGAAAAGATGATTCAGGGGATGCTGGAATAACTGAGCAGGATGACTTTTCGATTGAGTTTAATAGCCGCAAAGATTTTCAATATCCTTTATGCTTTTAAAATGAAAGGCATGTGATATCCAAATAGTTGCTTTTGGCAAGCACAGGTTTTGGCAAGCTCGATTTTCATAAAGTTAACTCAATATATCAAAAGTTTGAAGGACAAATTTTGATCGGCCGATTTAGAATCAGTCATATCATGATTCACATAGCTATTAATTCGAATAGTAAAGAAGGAGGTCAACATGGAATACAGCAATATACTTTATGAGGTGGTGGATGGCATTGCAAAAATAACAATTAACCGCCCCAAGGCAATGAATGCCCTGAATGCTTCCACCGTAAAGGAATTAGCTCATGCTTTTGCCAATGCAAAAGAAAATGATTCTGTTCGAGTAGTTATTCTGACAGGCAGTGGTGAAAAAGCGTTCATAGCTGGTGCAGATATCAATGAAATTAAAACTAATTTAGAAAAAGGACCAATGGCTGCCAGAGAGGAGTTCGCGTTGAAAGGACAAAGGTTTGTAACTACAATTGAGAATCTCGGGAAACCCGTTATTGCCGCTGTTAACGGCTATGCCTTGGGAGGGGGATCAGAAATTATTCAGGCTTGCCATCTGGCCATCGCCAGTGAAAACGCACGTATTGGCCAGCCGGAGATAAATTTGGGATTCAATCCTTGCTGGGGTGGAACAGTGCGCCTCCCTGTACAGGTGGGACGGAAAAAGGCTATGGAGATGATTCTAACAGGGGAGATGATAGACGCGCAGGAGGCATATAGAATGGGTTTAGTGAATTACGTAGTACCAAAAGGTGACTTGATGCCAACTGCTGAGTCATACGCTAAAAGGATAATTGAAAAGTCTGGAGTTGCCGTGCGCCTGTGCATGAATTCGATATTGGAAGGTTTGGAAATGTCTAAAACTGAAGCACTATCGAACGAGGCTAACGCTTTAGGATTAGCGGCAGCAACTGGGGACTCAATGGAAGGGGTTTTAGCTTTTCTGGAAAAGCGTAAACCTGTATTTCAAAACAAATAAAATCATAACACAAGTTTCCGACCTGAATTGGGCTATCTCCTATATTCAAATGTCGGGCGAACCTTTGATACCTGCAATTGATCAAAGCTCGATATTATTTTAAGCACCTTGTGTTTTCGTATGTCATAAGGGCATACTTTCCTTCGAGTATTCGTTCGATCATTCGACGACAATACCTAATTTTTACAGAAATTTTATAGGTAAAATTTAGTCTTGATTGTGAAGTTCTAATCGTGTATGCATGTCTTTGAATTTACAAGAATATTTTTTATCCAATTGATATTGATTCTCATTCTCATCCTGGCCCGGGGCCGTCCTACATCGCTGACCTGGGGCGGACATATAGTGAAACCCTCAATTTTTAAACACTCACGTCCCCAAAGACAAAGAGTTTGGACACGGATGAACGCGGATATTGGGGATCGAGAAACAAAATGAAAACGTTGGTACCGATCGAACTCATTGCGAGCAAAATTTACCTCATACGCGGTATTAAGGTGATGCTGGACAGGGACCTGGCAGAGCTTTATGATGTTGAAACGAAAATTTTAAAAAGGGCTGTTAGGCGTAATATTGACCGATTCCCCAATGATTTTATGTTTGAACTGTCTAAAAAAGAGTTGGAGAATTGGAGGTGCCAATTTGGCACCTCCAATGGAGATAAAATGGGCTTGAGGTATAAGCCCATGGCTTTTACCGAACAAGGCGTTGCCATGTTTACCCCGTTAAATGCGAAGCCTATTTAACCGGGGCACAGCCTGTTTAACTGGGGCTTTCCAGTGTATTACGGAGTAAACGCGCGATTCATGTTAACATCCAGATCATGAGAGCCTTTACCCAGCTTCGGAAGATGCTGTCAACTCATGAAGATTTAAAGAGAAAAATTGAATTGCGTTTGCCCGCAGGGCGTGTGTTTTATCTTTTCTGACCACCCTGCCCTGTTAAATTTGAAAATCATTTAACCGGGGTCAGCAGAAAGAATAAAGAAATCAAATACTCTGTGCTCTCTGAGCCTCGAGCGAGCCTGGGAGCGGGCGGTGAATAAAATATGTGTTCATTTGCGTTCATTTGTGGTCCCAAAGGCCCGAACAATTAAGAGATTCACAAGATAAGGAGGTGACAACATGGCCATTATTTTACCTGAACTGCCCTACGCAAAAAATGCGTTAGCGCCCTATGTCAGTGAAAAGACTCTGGAGTTTCATTACGGAAAACATCACAACGCCTATGTTGTAAATGCAAACAAACTGATTGAAGGGACAGAACTGGCTAAAGAACGTATTAAAGATATTATCAAGAAAACCGCGGGAGATGCTTCCAGAGTTGGAATATTCAATAACGCGGCCCAGGTCTGGAACCATACGTTTTACTGGCAGTGCATGAAACCAAGTGGAGGTGGGCCTCCCTATGGCCCCATTGCAGAAAAGATTAACACAGATTTTGGGAGCTATGAAAAGTTTGTCGAGGAATTTAAAAATGCCGGTGTCACGCAGTTCGGCAGTGGGTGGGCATGGTTGGTTTTGAAAGATGATGCGTTGAAGATTACCAAAACCACAAATGCGGACACACCCATCGCGCATGGCACAACGCCGCTTTTGGTTGTGGATGTTTGGGAACATGCATACTATTTGGACTATCAAAACAGGAGGCCTGACTATCTGAATGTTTTTGTCGAGAACCTGATCAATTGGGATTTTGTTAACGCTTGTCTGAGTTAATATTATAGGAAGCGAGAATTTTTCAGCTTAACCCAGAGCATAGTATCCTGAACACTGCTTGCCCTGTTAAATTTTTCGCAGAAAAGGAGCGCAGCGAATTTAACTAGGGAACCCTGAACGCTGAATGTCGAAGCGAAGCGTAGATCTTTGTATGACTTATGTTTTGGATAAGAGTGGATGAAGTGATTTTTTAAATAAATTTAAAAGGTGACAAGAAACTTATAATTTAATGGGCGTTCCGAAAGTCACATGAACAGATGAAAAATAGGTAAAAGTGGTCAACAACACCTTGATATCGTATAATAATTTACACTAATCAATGATCAAGGTTTGACCCCATTCACTCATTCTCATTCTGACCGGGGCCGTCCTACATCGCTGATCTGGTGCAGACATAAGTGAAACGTTCAATTTTCAAAAATATTGTATTAATAGGTTGTACACGTTCAACACGAACGTCCGCTAAGAAAAAAGGAGAACGCCATGACCTGGGTAGTAAAAGAGTGCAAAAATTTGACGCTGGTTCTTGTTTTATTCGCCTTTTTGGCCATTGCGGGCTGTGAAGGGACTGAGACTCGCGAGCAGGTGGATGATACGGTTAAGGAGTTCACCGGAAAGAAAAACATTGATCGAATGGACCAGATGAAAAAAGATATCGATAAGGCCCGGCAACAACAGGCGGATCGATTTAAAAAGATAGATGAAAGTACTGAGGAAAAATAGAAACTTATAAATTTAGGATGTCCCGTAAAGCACCACAAATCGACACCAAAAGTGAATAATTAATAATTAACGGGCTGTTGCCCAAACGAAAATCTCTTTGAGCGCTCATTGAAACGTTTTTTATTCATAAATCTTGGCGAAGTGAAAGAAAAGCGATTCCAACTGCTTGAGCCCGAAGGGCGAGTTTTGGAATCGCCTGGAGCGAGCCTTAGATTTATCAAAAAACGTTCCAGAGCCAAGCGAAAAGTGATTTGGGCAACAGCCCGTTAAGATGCGACCCTGAATTCCACAATTTTCAAAAATGGGGATTAAGTCAATATAGTCAGGACGTTTTCTAAGAATGAACGAGAGGCCAAAAATCAGAATTGTATGATCGTCCAGGGTTTCAAGAGAGCGTAAGGCACGTTCTGCATCAACGTCCCCAAGGACTTACGGGACAGGCACGACATTCAGGATTAATTTTGCCAAGTAAATCTAAAGATTAACGAGAAACTTATAATCTAAGGGGCGTACCTAAAGTCCACTAAGCGGTTTGGCGTTAATACCTGAGGCAGGAGCCCGGTGCGTTAGTAGCGCACGCCGGGATCTGGGCGGGGGGTGTGGGGCAACCCACATTCCTACCGCGACCAAGGATCACGCACAATTGGGTGAAAAAAAGGAAGGTCAATGAAACACAATAATATTATGTAGAATTATTTGTTTTGTTGAATTTAAGGAATATTTTATGTAAGTTTGATTGAGATCTCGAATGTTATCACTTGGCATCAAAAATAGATGTCTATTTAATATTAATGTTCGGCAAAGCAGATCAAGAACAATGACGCTCCAAGATGTGATTACATGGCTTCGACACGTGGAGGACTTGGCGTGCTCTGTCTATTCCGCAGCTGCAGAGAGTGGGGTAGCATCGGGTACTCTTTCCGCGTTCTTGAAGCGCTTGGCCGAGGATGAGGCGTGGCATTACCATCTCATGGGCAGTGCGGCAGAACTGATTAGAGAACAAGAGAAGTCTCCAGCCTCCGCGATATTGGTTGATCCTGTGACGAGATCACGTGTGGAAGACCTACTTCACGCGCTTCACGAGAAGATCAAGAACAACAGCGTGGCCGAGCACGATATTCTTGAGGCGATCGTAACATTGGAGTCGTCTGAGTGGAATGATATATTTCTTTACGTGATCAACTCATGTATGGCGATCTCTGCCAATTTCCAATACATGGCAGCCACAATTCAGGCCCATAAGAAACGAATCGAGGAGTATATCTCAAGCATTGCCGCTGAGGCAGACCTGACTGATCGGATACGATCGCTTCCAGAGATATGGGAGAACCACCTGCTCGTAGTAGAGGACGACGCAGCAGTCCAGAAACTGCTGGAACGATCGCTCGGTAGGTACGGACAAGTCACAACCGCGGAGAACGGCGAGGCGGCACTCGAGGCCATTCGGCACCGGTTCTTCAATGCGATCGTTACGGATGTTGACATGCCGGTTAGGGATGGAATCTCGTTCCTTCGCCAAGCCGTTCAGGAGAACGATCGCTTGCGAGCACACTTCATTATCTGCACCGGCAATGTGACGGAGGCGGTCACGGCAGCCGCGAAGGAGTACGGCGTTCCACTCCTGGAGAAACCGGTTTCGATCCATAGCCTGTGGGATGCGGTCGAACGAGTCCTCGCCTCTGCGTTGTGAGGCAGACCTGCCCAAGCTGAACAAGACAGATTCACCAGACGGCCTACCTTCCGCTTCAGCCGCTGGTGATCTGCGCCGTTACGTTTTACTGCTATTGATCAAAGCTCGATATTATTTTAAGCATTTTGTGTTTTCGTATATCATAAGGGCATACTTTCCTTCGATCATTCGTCGACAATACCTAATTTTTACGGGAATTTTATAGGTAAAATTTAGTCTTGATTGTTCAGGCCTAATTGTGTATGCATGTCTTTGAATTTACAAGAGTATTTTTTTATCCAATTAATATTGTTCCTCATTTTCGACCTGGCCCGGGGCTCTCCTACATCGCTGATCTGGTGCAGACATATAGTGAAACCCTAATTGACCGTAAACAAAACCGAGAACGATCATAATATATTTATTTCAATGAGTCTTTCGATGATTCGACGACATTTTAATATTTCTACCACCAGTGAGATATATGAATTCTTTTATTTTTGCTCGATTTTGTTTACCCTGTGGGAAACCCGATGATACCCCATCTTCTGTGTTGTCACGGGTTCGCAGTAGTTTACTACGGCTTCACCCGTGACGCCTTTCGTAGTGAAACGAAGATCCCGTTATCGGGGGAATCTGCCTGCCCTGTGAAATGCGAAGCCTATTTCACCGGGGGGGCATCCTCGACTTTCGCTCAAATAGGGTGAAACGTTCAATTTTTAAACACTCACGTCCCCAAACACAAAGAGTTTGGACACGGATGAACGCGGATAATAGGGATCGAGAAACAGTTTGAACTCACCAAGGTGGTTGCATTAGTATCCTGACACCTGACACCTTGAACCCTGAACTCAGAACCCAGAACCCTGGTCCCTGATATATGTTTTTAACGTTAGTTTACTCTTGTCCGCCGATGCATTGTGGCGGGTTAGACACTTTATAAGTTGGATGAGTTATGTTCTGGATAAGAGTGGGTGAAGTGATTTTTTAAATAAATTTAAAAGGTGACAAGAAAATTATAATTTAATGGGCGTTCCGAAAGTCACATGAACAGATGAAAAATAGGTAAAAGTGGTCAACAACACCTTGATATCGTATAATAATTTACACTAATCAATGATCAAGGTTTGACCCTACTCATATATGCAACCCAAATCATGCCGTGTAAAAACTACACAATTTTACCATCCCTAACATACCTATTTTGTAACATATTGAATCACCTGATCATTTTCATTGATTTTTTATACATATTCAATTATAGACCATCAGAGCTTGTTTAAGCAGGGAGAATATCGGGAACGCCCCTTGATTCTCCTGTCTTGATGATCACCTGTTGCCGCTTCACAATATGTCCGATAACTTAAGGACGTTCCCAACCCAAAAAAACCGGGCTAAAGTCCATCTGGTTAACAACATCTTGAAATATTGTGATTATTTGTATTGATCACTGCTTGAATTCATTCTTTTGAGAGCGATCATAAGCAATTGGGAACCGCCAATAAGAACACAGTAAATCCTGAGATTAAATCAATATGTCACCTATATGCCAAAGGTTCCCGAAATGATATAGCATGGGGAAAAATCAGATGAAAAAATTAAAGGATAAAGTCGACGTTTTGCGGATCATCAGAGGAATTCAATCCGAACTGGCCGATAGATTCACCGTACAGCGTATTGGCGTCTTCGGATCATTTGCCAAAGGCGATGAAGGTCCTGAAAGCGATGTGGATATTATCGTGGAGTTGGCTGAGCCGACATTCGACCACTACATGGACCTTAAGTTCCGTTTGGAGGAGGTTCTAAAGCGTCCGGTGGATTTGGTTATGGCGGACACGGTGAAGCCTCGCCTTAAGCCGATAATCGAAAGGGAGATCGTCTATGCATAGGGATCCCCGCCTTTATTTGGACGATATTCTGGAAGCCATACACAAGATCCGCGATTATACCGCCTTTTCGAAAGATACCAAAACCCAGGATGCAGTGATCCGAAACCTCGAGATTATTGGCGAGGCCGCCGGGCGTTTGCAGGAGCCGGTTCGAGTTGTGTCTCCAGACATTGAGTGGCGAAAAATAGTGGGGTTGCGGAATATTCTGATCCACGAGTACTTTGGCGTGAGCCTTCCGCTTGTATGGGATGTAATCCAAAGCAAGCTTGATCCATTAGAATTATCCTGCCGAGTGCTTTTGAATCAATTGCCCAATGCATGAGCGCCGACAATGTTTGATTCGCGAAGCGATGACATCATTTGTTCAGCCCCGCTTTTTAGGGCGGGACTTGACAAATTATCTGTGGTCATTTGCGTTAATCCGTGTCCATTCGCCTGCCCCGTAGCTCCGGAAGATGGTACTGGGGCGGTTAAATAAAAATGCCCGACTATTACCAAAAAAATTATAAAGCGTACCACGAAAAGACGTTTTCAATCGATCCATCATCGTTTTTGGACCCCCTGGCCAAAAGACTCCCGGCTGAGGCGTTTGTCCTGGACGTGGGGTGTGGCAGTGGCCGGGACCTGCTCTGGATGAAAAAGAAAGGCTTTGATGTGATTGGATTTGAGCGGTCTCCGGGGCTTGCGGAACTTGCAAGGGACAATGTCGGATGTGAGGTCATCCAGGGGGATTTCGAGACTTACGACTTCTCAACAATCCTTGCCGACGGTATAATGGCTATTGGCGGCCTGGTTCATGTACCCCACGAACGATTTTCAGATGTTTTTCAAAACATCACATCGGCAATACCTGGGAATGGAAGTGTTTTAATCACGTTAAAAGAAGGTTCCGGAGACCGGACCGACTCAGATGGCAGAATATTCTATCTGTGGGAAGACCCAAAGGCCCGAGAATTGTTCGACACCCTAAAGTTCAAGGTGTGCGACTTTTCAACGTCTGTTTCCAAAACAGGAAGTGATGATTTTTGGCTTAGCTATGTCCTTGAAAAGACCCCGGTTAAATAAAGAACAAAAGATTTAACTGGGCAAGCAGGATGAAGGAGACAATCAGGACTAAGGCTAAATTTTTAAGACCCAGTTTTTGGTATATGTCTTTAACTTTAGGCATTTTAGCTCATTTTAGATCACTTTAGACACTTTGTAGATTGTATGAGTTATGTTTTGAATAAGAGTGGGTGAAGTGATTTTTTAAATAAATTTAAAAGGTGACAAGAAACTTATAATTTAATGGGCGTTCCGAAAGTCACATGAACAGACGAAAAATAGGTAAAAGTGGTCAACAACACCTTGATATCGTATAATAATTTACACTAATCAATGATCAAGGTTTGACCCCATTCATAACTATCAAATAGCTATTCTCGCAGACATGTATGACAATTCATAGCTTAGTTTGATTTCTTTTTTGTTTCCTCTGGGGAGACTTCAGTAGGTGCAGTTCCAGCCTTTCCCTGAGAGCACTTTTCCTGCATTTTATGCTTTATTGCTTCCTTATGTTTTCCCCAGGCTTTGCTACATTCCTCGTTAGTCAGAAATCCGTCCTGGTTAGTGTCCATCGCTTTAAAACGTTTTTCATATTTTGCCATGTACTCATCGTGGCTGATTTTCCCGTCCTTGTCTGTATCCATTGCATCAAAATAGGACTTTCCGTGCATGTGACCATGGGGTCCTTTTGCAAAAGCATAGTTGGTTCCCAGAAAAATCACTGCACCTAATAGAATTAAAACCATTATTAATAGCTTTTTCATCTTTTCCTCCTTTTGTTAGCCTAATTGTTGTTGACACAGCAACCATTACATTTGTCTGCTTCTATGTAAAAGCTCACACGAACATGACCCACTAACGCGAGAGTAAACCCAAAAGCATCAGCACATTTTTCATAAATAAGACCCACATTCATTTTCAACTATTGTATTTCTTTCGGTTATGTCAAATTAGAAAATAGGTGCCAAATTTGATATGTCAAACAACTTTATAGTTATTATTGTGTATTCAGTTAGTTATCCATTTGTCATCTCAAATCTAATACCTTTTCGAATGAATAGCAAATGTGAAAAGTCAGAAACCCATGACCGGCAGCCCCTAATCCGTTTTATTTGATTACTTAGGAATGCCCATTTTCCTAATTTTCATATCCTGCTAATTACCTTCCGATTGAAAAGAAGAAACAGTTACCGGTCCCAGGTTCGCAAAACCTGAACATTAAATGCGCACCTTCGCGGTAATATGTTCCATGTTTGTATATTTGTGGATGTTTTTTTGCGTACATGTCCCATTGATCCCAGGAGCGCCAATGGCCGTGATAATCATACCGATTGATCATAGTGCTCGTAATGACGACGGTTGTCATAGGGACGTTCTCTGTATCCACGATGCTCGTTGTAACCCGAACGTTTTTTGTAGTCACGACGACCCTGATCCTCGTAATGTTTGCGACCTTCTCGCTTCATTTCGCCTGGGTGTTTTCGATATTCCTTGTCCTGTCCTTTCTGTTTTTGCCATTCTTTCTGTTTGTTTTTTCCTTTGTACCCATTATCAGCAAATGCCTGCGTGGTTGTAAGCATGAAAAACCCCAATAGAAGAACAGTTGTGACCGTGAAAACAAAAATCGAAAATTTGCAATATTTTTCTCTCATGTTAATACCTCCAAATTAAGTGTTTTCTAACTTAGTCGATTATAAACCATAAAAAGTTACACAACCATATTAAAACACAAGACTATCTTACCTTAAACTTTGCATATATTTAACGATCTTTCTTCATTTCATGCATAAACCTTCAATTTCCGAAAAATTAAAGATTTAAAATAATGCACAGAAAAATGTGCACGATGCACAGATTTTCGGGCATGGAATTTAACAGGGCTTGGTTTCTTCATTCCCTGTTAGATCCATTGCTAATGTTTCATATGTGTTTGCTCTTCTTGCTCGATATCCTGGTCAGATATTCCGCAAGCTATGAATAGCATAGCGATGATCATGCATGCCAATCCTCGCATAATGAGTCCTGCAGCTTTTTTGATTAAAGTGCCCCCGGGTTCGACCGGTTGGTATATTTAGCAGGCCGAACAGTCGGGGGCGATAATAAGATGCCTTATGCTTTTTGTTTGAGTCTGACTTTTCAATTTTTAGACAACGCCCTGCGATGTTTTCCAGTTTTGTCTATTTTACCGCGATGTGCAGGGTGATGCGATCTAAACATTTTCAGCTTGCCAACTTGGTCCGCAGTTAAGAGCTTTACAATTGCCAGTCGAGATTCAATTCTCTGAACAAACAGTTTGCCTTTCAGATCTGAAATCTTTTGGGCGACTTCAAGAACTTTCGCTTCGTCCACGGACTCGGCGGCAAACAGTTTTTCCAATTCAAGGTGAAGAGCGTCGAGTTTAGATTTCAATTCCAGACACTTTTCACGATGGGCAAAATCCGCTTTCTTGAGTCCCTCGACCTGCTTGTCGGTAAGTCCCAGTTCCTGAACCATTTTCGGGTTTTGCCAGATCCCCAAATGAGACATATGATGCTTTTTCATACCAAATCCCTTTTCAGGCCTGCACTGGCCCTGCGTAAACGCTCCCGCAAAACCCGGGATGACAAATACCGTGACCAAAAGAACCATTGCGCCGGTAAGGAATTTTTGCCTAAGATTCGAATTCATGATGTACCTCCTTTTTTGAGATTGTTTGTTTTTAAGGAATATTTCCTCGGTGTTGGTTTTAAGATAAGGGGTAAATGTAAAGAATTTATGTTGATTCCAGGACAAAATTGTAAATGTTTTGTAAAGGATATCGCACTGAGGTCATGAATCATATAAGTAATGGGAGCGGGAAAGACGGATATTACGATTGGGTAACGTTAAGGATCTCATCAACAATGGTATCTTGAAATGGTTTTTTCATTTTACCACTCTCAATTTGTGGGTTCTTTTTAACTTTTCCCACAGTTTTTCTATAATAACCAAAGCTGCTGTTTTCACATTTAGATTCTTATTTCCAGAAACCATACGGCATGATTCAAACAGTTCCTTGTTAATATCTTTCATAAACAAATGGTTCCGAATAAAAATGCTTAAAGAATAATTAATTACTCGAAGTTCCTCTTTGTCGAAATTAGCCATCCTGACCCTTTCCTCCAAAGTCATGTCTGAGATGATCTGATCTACAGCTTCATCGACTGTCTTTGGAAGAACCAGCAGCTTTTCAAGATACATATCCTTATAATAGTCTGTGACTTTGGAACCCTGAGGAGCATCCATACAGCTAATAGCAGTGCCCCCTCAACTATAATCGTCATGTGTCTGTCTATATTGAGATATTCATATGTGAAAGGGCCGATTATATAAAGTAAATCAATATGGTATAATTGAATCCAATCATTAATGAGAGTGGGAGCTTTAAAGGAGGGGGTTAATTCGAGATCGATCACAAACAACTGATGAGAATGCTTTATAGTTCTTATTTGGGCATATTTAGCATCAATGTTCTCAAGGAAGGATATCACAAATTGTGACATCCTCGAAAACAGAATTCTAAACCCTCAACTCTACCTGTCGGAGTGAAACGTAGATCCCGACATCGGGGTCCTGTTAAATTTGAAAATCATTTAACCGGGGTCAGCTGAACAAATAGAAGTCCGTGCCTGCCCCGTTAAATGCTACCTTTGGTAGCCCTCCTTCGGAGGATTTAACAGGGTGAATCTGTGTGTGTCTGCCTGCCGCGCCTGCCCCGTAGCTCCGGCAGATGGTACCGGGGTAGGTCCGGAAGATCGTACTGGGGTGGCTAATTATCCCGTGTAAAAACTACACAATATTATCGTTTTTAAAATACCGTTTTTGTAACATATTGAATCACCCAATTAATTTCATTGATTTTTTCCCCATATTCAATTATAGACCATCAGAGCTTTTTTAAGCAGGGAGAATATCGGGAACGCCCCTTGATTCTCCTGTCTTGATGACCACCTGCTACCGCTTCACAGTATGTCCGATAAGTTAAGGACGTTCACAACCTGAAATTCTCATTAAGAATTCAAGTCATCCGATATATGGTTTAAGATCACAAATTGTGACATCCTCGAAAACAGAATTCTAAACCCTGAACTCTGCCTGTCGGAGTGAAACGGAGATCCCGTCAAACCGGGTCGTAACATAGTGGAGATTCCGATCTTTCGGGGTCGAAGCGAAGCGTTGATATTTGGATGAGTTATGTTTTGGATAAGATCCTGGTTAAATAAAAAACAAAAGAATAAACCGGGGTAGATCCTGTCGAACAATAATCATTGTCAATCAATTTATGGAGGAAGATATGGAAACCAAAGATTCCTATTCAAAAAAGATGAAGGAGATGTTCGATGATCTAAACTACAAGTGGAGCATTGAACGCGATAAGCTGGAGGCCAAAGCACAACATGCCAAAGTTGAAGTAAAGAAAAAATTCGAAGACCAATTGAAAACCCTTCAAGAAAGTCGTGAAAAAATGGGTCAGAAGCTGGATCAAATCGACAAGGTCGGTGAAGAAGCATGGAAAGACGTTAAAAAAGGCGTGGATAGCGCTTGGCACTCCCTGAACGAGGCCATAAAAAAAGCACGATCCCACTTTGATTAGAAGCTTTCATTTTTTTCATCGGGGTAGGTCCCCGTGGAAGTACCGGGGCAGGCCAGAAGATGGTACTGGGGTGGCTAATTAAATAAGGGTTTTTTAAAGCCGATTCCTGACACCTGACTTGTGAACACGGAGGTTAAGCCAACATCGTCACCGAAAAATGTATTTTTAGACCCCGGTTAAATAAAGAACAAAAGATTTAACTGGGCAAGCAGGATGAACACAATATCCGGTATTATGTATAACAAATAAGTCAAAAGGTTAAGGTAAAAACTTATAATTTAATGGGCGTTCCGGAAATCACATGAACAGATGAAAAATAGGCAAAAGTGGTCAACAACACCTTGATATCGTATAATAATTTACACTAATCAATGATCAAGGTTTGACCCCATTCAAAGACTGTCTATCTCTCTGATTTAAGATAAATATATAAAGTATGTCGAACTCGCAATTTTTTTTTCAAGAAGTTGGATATCGGCAACTCATCGGTCTCGTATTACTCTCGAACTGTCAAAAGGATAATGAAAGCATTGATACCCAAATATGTTTCTTCTCGGTTTTTGAATGGGCTGGGGTTTAAAACATTCAGGATGTTCGTTTTACTTGTCGGACTTGCGGCTTTATTTCTTTTTTATGAGGGAGTTGCCTATGCCGAGGCCATATATTCATTTACAAAGACCCTGGGCGGCACAGATGGTGATTTGGGCCGGTCTGTTGCCGTGGACAGCAGTGGAAACGTTTACATCACCGGATCTTTTCGCAGCATCAACGCGGACTTTGATCCCGGCGGTGGTACGGACAACCACTCATCCGTCGGCCAGGAAGACATTTTTTTAACAAAGATAAATTCCGACGGCAGCTACGGTTTCACGAAAACTATGGGCGGCACAGATGGTGATTTGGGCCGGTCTGTTGCCGTGGACAGCAGTGGAAACGTTCACATCACCGGATCTTTTCGCAGCATCAACGCGGACTTTGATCCCGGCGGTGGTACGGACAA
>Ga0315545_1000368_pt1 | contig 48435 bp, 33 predicted proteins | sample SalMarSW160210MG_FD_203096 | JGI IMG/M metagenome (GOLD analysis project Ga0315545, IMG submission 203096) | Salt marsh sediment microbial communities from the Plum Island Ecosystem LTER, Massachusetts, United States - Salt Marsh Sediment SW1602-10 ...
ACAAAAGTATGGTAGACGAGGTATTGAAATTCGGCAGAATAGAAGAGACCGGTTCCATTTACCTGTCAAAGCTGAAGGATGAGGAAAGGTAGCTAAGAATGCGCAAGCGATGAACGAGCACAACCGGTTGTTACTTAAGAATTAGGTGTGTTAAAATTGTATTAGAAGTGAAGGGAAACGGTCATTAGAAACATAAAAGAAGAGGTAGTTAATAGTTCGTTTTTATTATAAAATATAAGCAAACTAGACTCAGCGGAGATGTGCCTTACAATAAGTTAGCAACATTTCGAGATTAGTCTCTCCTCTAAGGGGCTCGTAGCTCAGCGGCAGAGCGATCGGCTCATAACCGATTGGTCGCAGGTTCGAATCCTGCCGAGCCCACTTATGTTTTTTACTAGGATAGAGGTTGACCTTAATCTAAAGATATTCACAATAAGGAGAAGAATTATAAGTAATGTAATCAGGTATTTTGGGCCACAGTGGTTTGGGTCAACAATGGGTACAGGAGCACTAATAATCTCTATGGCTCTGGTTTCAGAAAAATTGAATTCCACGCCTATATTGAGAATTTCTCAGGTTTGGCTTTTCTTAACGATGGTAATGTTTGCGGTTTATATAGTGCCTTGGACTATTAGATTTTTCAAATACCCGCATGAAGTCAATAAGGATTTAAATCATCCCATTAAAGGGCAATTTTTCCCCACTATGCCCATAAGTTTGATTGTTATAGGGATAGGACTCGCTAAGGTCGGTCCAACTCTGTTCTCGTTTTCTAGCTTGCAAGGACCATGCACAGCTTTATTTTTTGTTGGAACCACAGGGATTTACATTTTTGGTTTTATCCTCGTATTGATTAGGTTTAGGAGTAAAGAGATTGAGTTGGGACATAGCGTTTATGCTTGGTATATCCCCCCGGTTTCACATCTTATAATCCCAATTTTAGGATTGATCTTGGTAGCTCGTTATTATTCCGGGACATTTATGGGAGATGTTATTTTTATTATATCCATTGCGTCATGGGGGATAGGTTTATTTCTCTTCATATTTGTTGGCGCCATCGTATACCATCGCTATGCTTATGGCTCTCTCCCGGGTACAAGGCTAGCTCCAACTTTTCTCATAGGACTGGCTCCTACTGCAATTATGACGATAGCTTTAGTTAAACTAGTTCCTGCGATAGAGGGAGTTAGCTTTGGTTATGAGCTAGCTCAGGTATTACCTATGATTAAGTTACTTGCCTTAATGATGTGGGGGTTCTCAGTTTGGTGGTTTATTCTAACTGCTTTGTTGTTTTTCTACTATGTTAAGACAACAGGCCACCCCTTTGTTTTTGGTTGGTGGGGTTACACCTTTCCCATGGGAGCTTTTGCAATTTCAGGTGGTGCAATTGGGCAGCTTATGGATTTCCCAGCATTTTGGTTTAACCTTTACATCGTAAACTTCATTTTATTCATTATATGGTTTATCATATTTGCATTAACCATTAAACTTGTAAAGGAAGGGAAGGCTTTTATAGCTGAGTAAATAACATTTGTATGTAGGGAACTCGGAATAATTAAATGCGGTTAAGAATGTGTGGCTGACATAACATATATAGTGCGTCCCAATATTAGGCTATATCAGGCTTGTTTACATAAAAGAAAGCACAGAATAAGACGCTGGGCCGGTCTAAATGTTCAAGAGATAATAAAAGGTTTAAGAGAACTTTAGAACTGAGTAGCTTTAATTAGGTTAAAACAATTATTATCTGTATTATTGCCAGAATAATTAATATGGTAGTTAGAATTAACAATGCTCTAGTCAGTTGTGATAACTGCTTTGAATACATGTATAGAGATGTTGAAAAGAATTCGCTTAACCGTTTTTTAGGAACCGTGTTTTTTAAGCCCTTTTCTCTTTTCAGTTCATTCGCCAATATCACCTTAATTATTTCTATTTCTTTGATTGCTTTATTTACTTCATTTGTAAGACCCTTTTTTTTAATTTCTTGTTTCAAATCCTCAATTTCTTGTTTAAGCTTCTCATTTTCTTCCTTAAGTTCTTGTTCAAGCTTCTCATTTTCTTCCTTGTGCCTTTGTAGCTTCTCTTGTAAAATTTTCGAATAATCCGAAACTTTCTCCTCTGAAAATATCCTGCGTAGAAAGTTTTTCATAACCATATGAACCTCCAATTAAATCTTGTTCATTATATCAAAAAAGGGTGAGAGAACTATTAAAGCTAATTAGCCAAAGATAAAACAAATAGCCACAAAAAGGTTCTTTTATCATAACACAATTAAATCCTGATAGTTTATGTTAAATTATAAAATATACCTTTTATCTGAGTGCCCTCAGCAAGAACCAAACCCGGGGGCAAATAAAGAAAGGAAAAGTAGTATTTAAGAGGGGCGAAGCCCCTCTTCCTCTCCTTCCCCCTCCCTTACCAAGGGAGGGGGATAAAGGGGGAGAGTTGCTAGATAAAAACTTAAAAAGAAGGGCAAAAATATGGGGCTGATTATCTCTTGCTATCTCCAAAGGTAGTAAACCATTCAGCAGGATTTTTAGGGGCTTAGATTTTGATTTGAGAGCCTCGTTTTGAGAGGGGCTTTTATTTAGACAGGGTTAGCAGTTTTGGTCAGGGTGTGGCTGATTAGTTCTAAAAGTTTGGTTAACCCCCATCTTTTTTCGGCTGAAATTAGTACCGTATTTTTGTTCATAACAGCACTCTGGTCAGAGAGGTAATTTATGGCTGTCGCTTCATACCAGGTCTTACTATTATCCACTAACAAATCAATTTTATTTAGTGCCGTAATCCTGGGCTTATCCATAAGTTTTAGGTCAGTAAGAATATCCTCTACTGTTTGACATTGCTCGGCAGCGTTATGTGAAGTTAAATCAACTATATGAACTAGGGCGCTGGCTTCGGTTAGCTCCTCAAGGGTTGCCCTAAAAGCAGTTATAATAGCAGGTGGTAACTTCCTGATAAAGCCAACGGTATCGGTAACCAAGACTGCACTCTTATCAGGCAAAGTTAGCCGCCTGGTAGTTGGGTCTAAAGTAGCAAAAAGCTTATCTTCCACAAATACATCAGCCTGACTGAGAGCATTAAGCAAGGTGCTTTTACCGCCATTAGTATAGCCGACCAGGGCTACTATGGGGATGCCACTCTTCTTACGCTTCTGGCGATATAGGGTGCGGTGTTTCCTCACCTCTTCAATCTTTGTTTGTAAGCGATGTATCTTCTGGCGAATAAGGCGTTTATCAGTCTCAAGCTGTGATTCACCGGGACCTCTGGTGCCAATGCCACCGCCCAGTCTTTCCAGATGACTCCATTGTCCGGCAAGACGGGGTAGAAGGTATTGATGCTGAGCCAGTTCCACCTGTAATTGACCTTCGTGGGTTCGGGCACGCTTGGCAAAAATATCCAGAATTAAGGCGGCACGGTCTATAACCTTTACCTCAAGGGCTTCTTCCAGGTTCCGTTGCTGCAGTGGGGAAAGCTCATCATCAAAAATTACTACATCATAGTTGATACTATCCTTTAGAGATAGTAGTTCATCCAGCTTCCCTTTGCCTAGATAGTGTGTTTTTGATGGTGTGTGTAACTGCTGGGTAAGTTTTCCGGTTACACTAACTCCTGCCGTGCTAGCTAATTGAGCTAGCTCATCCACGGAGTCTTCCTCCGTCCATTTATTGCCACTTCCCTTGTAGGATACAGCTACCAAGAATGCCCGTTCTGGAGGTGATTGTGTAAAAAGCGTGCTTTTAGTAATAATATCCTCCTTATTTTAATAGGGATGCATTATGTCAACTTAATTAGTTGCCTTGTGTTTGCTTCTTATATTATGCCATCCTGACAGCCGTGACAAGCCTTTGGCTAGTTCTGCGTCCGGGATGGTTAGCGACAACCGCACATAGCCTTCACCATTCTTGCCATAACCTATACCCGGAGTAACTACTACTCCAATTTCTTCTAATAAATCAGTAGCCAGGTCTACAGAGGTGTAGCCTTTGGGAACCTTAGCCCAGATATATAGACCCGCTTTGGGCGGTTTGGCTTCAAGCCCAATACTATTTAACACATCAATAACAAGGTCGCGGCGTCTCTGGTAAATGGCATTATGCTCCGGGATGCAATTCTGGGAACCGGTCAAAGCCTCAATAGCAGCGTATTGGATAGCCTGTGGAATACCTGAATCCAAATTAGACTTAACCCTCCTCAGGGCGTCTATCATATCAGCATTACCTACCACCATACCAATTCGCCACCCGGTCATGTTATAGCTTTTGGATAGAGAGTGGAATTCTACCCCTACTTCCTTAGCTCCATTAGCTTGCATAAAGCTAACCGGATGATAACCATCAAAGGCAACCTCCGAATATGGTCCATCGTGGCAGACAGCTAGGTTATGATGCTGAGCAAATTTAACTACTCTGTTGAAAAATTTAAGGTCAGCTATGGCACCGGTAGGGTTATTCGGATAGTTTATCCATAAAAGTTTAGCCCTTTTTAGGGTGTGAGACGGTATAGCATCCAAATCAGGCAGGAAGTCATTCGCCTCAACAAGTGGCATGTAGTAAGGGATACCTCCAGCTAACATAGTGCTTACCGAGTAAACGGGATAGGCTGGGTCGGGGACTAATGATATATCTCCGGGGTCAATGAAACACAGGGCAATGTGGGCGATTCCTTCTTTGGAGCCAATAAGCGGTAATACCTCTTTGTCGTCATCAAGAGAAACACCAAATCGCCTTTCATACCACCCGGCTATGGTCTGCCGTAATTGGGGCAAACCGGCTGTCTCCGGGTAGCGATGATTGGACGGGTCTTGCGCCGCCTGGCATAGCCTATCGATTATGTTAAGTGACGTGGGAATATCAGGGTCACCTATAGCAAAGCTAACTATGTCTTCCCCTTTAGCTCTCTTCTCAGCGATCTTTTTATTAATTTCCACAAAAAGATAAGGTTTTAATTTCTCAACACGTCTTGACATTTTCATATTAGCTATACCTCATTTGCCCACTCGCCGGTATATACTACTTTAGCCGGACCACTAAGGAATGCCTCCCCTACCCTACCCAACTCCACTTCCAGTATACCTCCCGGCAATTTTATGTCAACTTTACTATCGATGTAATCATGAAGCTGAGCAGCAACAGCTACCGCGCAGGCGCCACTGCCACAAGCCAGTGTCTCTCCTGCTCCTCTCTCCCATACCCGAGCTTCAATATGCTTTCGGTCTAATACTCTGGCTACCTCAAAGTTTATCCGGTTGGGGAATATTGCTAGTTGTTCTACTTCTGGTCCTAGCTGGGATAACGGGAAATCAGATACCTGGTGCAACCAAAAATAAACGGCATGCGGATTTCCCATAGAAACAAGACTCAAGGATAAATCCATGTCCCTTATAGTAACCGGATAGTCTAATATTGGTATTATGGGCAAGAAGAAATTTTCTATCAACACTGGGATGTCGTCAGCCCCAAATTTTGGTTTTCCCATGCTAACCTGAATTTTATCGACTTTACCTGCTGCTTTGTAAAGCTTGACTATCCTTATACCTGATACTGTTTCTATTAAAACTTCATGAAACACAGTATCAGCCAACTCAACATCTGGCGATTCTTTATCAAGCTTACCCCCTTCAAACTTTCTTGACCAAAGACCTTTATCTGCGACATATCTAGCCAGGCATCTTAATCCATTTCCGCAGGCTTCTGCCTCGGAGCCATCAGGGTTAAACATTCGCATCCTAAAATCAGCTATGTTTGAAGGCAACACCAGCAGCAAGCCATCAGCGCCAACTCCGAAATGGCGGTCACACATGGCTGTCGCCGTCTGTGACCAATTATGGCTCAGGTTACTAGCTTCAATCAGTATAAAATCGTTTCCGGCACCCTGCATCTTGGTGAAATTCATGACCCCTCTAGTACGATTTACTGCTCTAAGAACTGATTCTAAATAGTATACCTTCATTTGTCAAAATCGTATACTCGAATTAGGTCACACATATTCGTATTACCAATGAGGTGCTACTAGTATTGAGGTTAAGGAAATGCAAAGCTGTAGAATTTACCGAAATGTCATTTCGCCATTACTAGCAATCCCGGTAGCTGGCTACAGAGGTCTAAAATCGAATTGATAGCATTATCTAATTCGGTAATTTTCGTTTGACTTAAGTAACTACTTTTATAAAGGATAAGCGTTTGGTCTATGGTTCAGATTGCTGCTAAGCTAATCATACTGTATCGTGTCAAGCGGCTTTCTGGTTCTGTAATGGGGACAAGGAAAGGGTACGATTTCTCAATTTTAGTAGTAATTGCAGCTACGATGGTGGCGGGACCAACTTTATTTCCAACATCGTTCTATTACCCTTTATGAATTCATCCAGTCGGGTTTTGATTTCCGACTCCGCTTTGTCCGATATATCAAACCACTTAATCCTGTCATCGTCTAATCGAAACCAATTATACTGGTGGCGGACAAAGCGATGAGTTTCAAACTTAATTTGCTGAATGGCGGCAGCCAGGGTTAATTCGCCTCTGAGAAACATGCCAATTTGCCTGTAGCCTATACCAGACATCGCTGGCAGATTAAAATCATAGCCCAAACTCACCAGTTTTTTGACCTCAGCTACCAAGCCTTGCTTTATCATTTCATCAACCCTTAAGTCAATTATTCGATATAGTTCTGCCCTGTCTGAGGTTAAACCTATTATGAGGGCGTTAAAGGGTGGTGCCTGCTTAAGCTGAAGCTGAGAAAGGGGAGTTTGTGCCCTTTTAGACACCTCAAGAGCCCTTATGGTACGGCGCACATTACGCCGGTCAATCTTCTGCGCTGCTACCGGGTCAACTTCCATAAGTTCCTGATAAAGCTCATCCTTTCCAACTCTGGCTACTTTTTCTTCTAAATTATACCTGAATTCCAGGTCAGGTGGAACTTGCGGGATTCTCCAGCCTTCCAAAATTGACCATATATATAACCCACTACCACCTACTAATAAGGCTAATTTGTTGCGGTGTTGAATATTCTCAATAGTCCTGTAGGCTAGTTGGTGATATTGAGCCAGACTAAAATCGTCGTCAGGATTGACTATATTAATTAAGTGATGGCGGATAAGGGCTAGCTCTTCCGAACTGGGTTTAGCCGTACCAATATCCATATGGCGATATACCTGTCGGCTATCAGCGCTTACTATCTCCCCGTTAAAAACCTGAGCTAAGCGAAGAGCTAGCTGGCTTTTACCTATACCAGTAGGCCCAATTATAGCCACCAGATTATTCATCTCAGTTGCCTATTTTCTATATGCCTATCCAAGAGCTTCATACCATTTCCGATAAGACCAGTTATGGCGTTTACAAGCGAACCTTTTCTTTATGTGATGCTTAGAACAATAAGGGCAATAGACATCATTTGTTAATGTCTCTGGTAGTCTATCCCAAGGCATTTCATATCCTTTAGTTTTTATTGGGTAACCCCATCCCCTTTATCCCCTCTCCAAGTCGAGTCTGCGATTTCCCCTTATCAAGGGGAATGGGATGATTTTTTCTTAAGCGGGGGCAAAGCCCCCTATTGAATTCCACTTTTTACTAGCTGTAGAAAATAGGCTTCGCTCGATAGAGGTCGCCATGGCGACTCGCCTCTGTAGAGAGCCTCTGTCGACCTCTCGTTGACTCTCTTTCAGTATTTAACCCTTATTTATAAAGGGGAGAGTAATTTCAGAAGAGGTAAAGCTACTTCAAGCTTCCCTTGATAAATGCCCTTTTATTTCTGAGGTTTGCTTGACGATGCTCAAGAATTCGGTTGCTTTTAGACTGGCTCCGCCAACAAGGGCACCGTCTATCTCAGGCTGGCCTATGAACTCAGCAATATTGTCAGCAGTTACGCTGCCCCCGTACAGAATGCGCAAATCCTGGGCAACTCTTTTACCGTATTGCTGGGAGACAGTCTGGCGGATGAAACCAATGGTATTGTTCGCCTGCTTGCCAGTAGCTGCTTTGCCGGTGCCAATAGCCCAAACCGGCTCATAGGCTATAATCAAGCCATTGGTGGAATCAATCCCAGCCAAGGATGAGCTTAGCTGCTCGGTTATTACTTCTTGTGTCCTTCCCGCCTCATTCTCTTTAAACGATTCCCCGACGCACAGGATAGGCTTTAGCCCGACTCTCAGCGCCGCTTTAATCTTCTTATTAACAATATCCCCGGTTTCATTGAAATACTGTCTACGCTCAGAGTGCCCTATGATAACAAATTCACACAGGTTGGCGAGCATTAGGGGGGAAATCTCCCCGGTATATGCTCCCTTTTGCTCAAAGTACATATTCTGTGCCCCTAATTTTATGGAGCTTCCTCTAATCAGTTCTTTCACCGCAGCTAGGGAAATAAAGGGTGGACAAATTACCTTGTCAACATTGTCTATCTCATCAAGCCCATGGCGCATTTCATTGACCAGCTCTATAGCTTCGGTTACCGTGGTATTCATCTTCCAGTTGCCAGCAATCACAGGCACTCGCATTGTAAGCCTCCTCAGTATGCTCCAGTCATCTTAAACCGAGTACACTAGGCTGCGATTAACGATAAATATAACATTCTGGTTGCGACAGTTCAAGCTTGTGGAGTTATTAGAGAAGGACTTTTTATGTCGGTTATGGACAATGGTGAGCCAGCGGCTGTTAGAGGTCTTGACAGCCAACGAGCAGGGATTTAACATAGCCGTACTCGTTGAAATGGGAAATTCAAATTACGGGTGATATAGGGTAATGACTACTAAATCCGTGAGGTATCCGGGGGGTGATAATGAATAAAAATTGTTAATCAGAATAATATTGTATTTGTGATGTTGGTGGCTGGTGCCTTTTTGGGGTAATATCCTAGCCAAGGAGGACAGAAATGCGGAAGAAAATAGTGGCTATCTCTCTGCTACTGGTTGTGGTTCTTTCCTTCACTGCATGTGCCAAAGAACCCTCAGCACAAGAGATAGTCGACGGCGTAATAGAATCCTTCGACAACATAAGAACATACCAGTTTGATATGGATGTGACCCTTGATATAGCCGGTGAGGATGAGGGTGAGACGGTTGAAAGTACTTTTGCATTAGGCTACAGTGGCACCGTAGATGTTGAGAATAGACAGATGAGAATGGAGATGACTATTAAGAGCATATGGAAGACGCAACCTGAAATGGAACGAGTAACTGAGTTGTATCTTATTGATGGTATGTTGTACACGGGGCTGGGAGCCCCGGGAGAGGAGCCCGAGTGGATGAAGGAGGAGGTACCGGAGGAATGGTGGGAAGAATCGCAACAAATGGGGTGGGGTGAGTCTCAGATAGAACTCCTTGAAGCAGCACAGGTGGAGGTCATAGGCAGCGAGAGGGTAGGCGGCATAGACTGTTATGTCCTTGAGGTCACTCCGTATTTGGAGCAGCTCTGGCAACTATATAATCACATGACATATCACGAAGCACCTGATGTCACCGAAGAATATCTTCAGGAAATATTCCATAGCTTCTCCGTAAAGCAATGGGTCGCCAAGGACACATATTTCTTAACCAAAGCAGAGATAGATATAGCTACGGAATTTCCCCCTGAGGAGGCAGGTCCAGAGACAACAGTGGATATAACTATGGTCTTACTATCCTACAACCATAATCAGCCGGTCTCCATTGTGCTGCCTCCAGAAGCTGAGGCATCCTTCTCAATAGTGAATCCTAGTTTTGAATCAGGTAATACTGGATGGGATAATCTTATAACAGGAAATGTAGAATATTTTGCACCTGTTGACGGTAAATATTATGCCATCTCTAAAAGCGGCGCAGACTCAACCAGTCAGATTATAAATGTTACTATTGAACCTGGTAAAACTTATACTCTAACGGTGTGGGCAAGAAGCATCTACAGTGATGATCATGTTGAGGCGCTCTTAGGGCCCGACGATGACTATCCTCCCGGAAATGCCGCGAGGGTGGTGGCGGAGGTACAGTTAGTTGCAGGGTCCGCTCCTATTGCAGCAGCGTCCGTAGATGTCAGCCCCGTCGCTCTCCCCGGTATACCGAAAGACGAAGACTTCTGGAATGACGACGGTGGCAATGTCTGGATCGACGGGGGTTATCGTCATGAATTTGCCCAGAATCATTTTATCCAGCCACTGAATTTAGACCCAATCGAAGATCCATGGCAGATGGCACCCGATATAGAGGCTTACAAAGCAGCGCAAGAGGCCCAACTAGATGGCCAAGCTGTAGCACCGATAATCGTCGAAGACCGAAAGCTGTTGTTTATCAGCTGGGTCTCCCACAAAGGCTCTGAAAATAAGGAATACTCCGATATCCGCTTCATCGAGGTGACCGGTGATGGAGATCCGAACTATGATTGGGCCGCATCCGGAACAGAGACAGAAAGGGGAGTGGTTCTCTCTCATTCCGGCGACAAGGATCCTGTTGCCTTCGATCAGCACCTGTACTACGACACAGATACCGGCCGGCTCTGGATGGCTTGGGGCGGCGGTCGAATCTTCATCTCTGAACTTGACCCAAACACCGGTCGCTTAATAAGTGACCCGCCTGATACAGAATTTGATACCCACCCAGAAGGCACGCACACACAGGTAGCAAGTTGGGATGGTGATGAGTGGACCTATGGCCGCAGATGGATCGAGGGACCGACTATCTACAAGCATGACGGTTACTGGTATCTTTTCGCAACTTACGGCCTTTGTGATAACATCTACTCCATCCGCATGGGGCGTGGCGACGGACCCACAGGCCCATTTTATGACAAGGATGGAATCGCACTGACAGAATATGACGATGTCGAGGATGAATACGGAAACAGCTTCTTTCTCGGCGACGATGGAGAACATCTCGTTCCTGGCCACGCCCATATCTGGGAAGAGGATGGGCGGTGCTTTTTGGGCTATGACTACCGAACCGAGAAGGTCTCTCGCGCCGTAGAAGAACCGGGTGACTTCTTCGGTATCCGCGAGATACACTGGGTTGATAACTGGCCAACAATATGGATCCCTATAGAAGTTACATTCAATGCTAATGATTATCCAGAAGCAATAGGTAAGAAAATTGGTATCCACTTCAAAAACACTGGGGAGAAAAATTCTGTTTTAGCAGTCGATCATGTCTCATTAATAATCAAAGGTTAAATGATATGTGTTGTAAGAAGGGCACTGGAAACCGCTAAAGAATAGTGGTGGCTGGTTCTCTTTTTATATTGGTTAGAAGTATTGTATCACATTAATGCGAAATGAGCATCGGGCAAAACTGTAAAGGAGGTACAGGACTATGCGAGCTAGTGTAAAGAGCGCCTTTCTCGCCTCTCTGGCAGCTATACTGCTATTTGCCCTGGTTGTGGTGCCGTTGGCGGCTTGCCAGGGACAGCAAGAACCATCAGAACCACAAGGGTCTGAAACCAATACCTTCCCTGATAGGAACCTAGAGGCTACCATAAGGGATGCCCTCGGCAAGCAAGTTGGCGAGCAAATTACATCTGATGAACTGGCTGAGCTTACCACGCTAAGTGCCGAGTCTAGCGATATTACCGACCTCTCCGGTCTGGAATACTGCACCAACCTGACTGAGCTCGACTTTTGGGAGAACCAGATAAGCGACATCTCCCCTCTTGAAAACCTAAATGGCCTGACTGAGCTCGGACTTGGTGGGAACCAGATAAGCGACATCTCTCCCCTTTCTAACCTTACCAGCCTGACTGAGCTCGGACTTGGTGGGAACCAGATAAGCGACATCTCTCCCCTTTCTAACCTTACCAGCCTGACTGAGCTCGGACTTAGTGGGAACCAGATAAGCGACATCTCTCCCCTTTCTAACCTCACCAGCCTGACCGAGCTCGGACTTTGGGGGAACCAGATAAGCGACATCTCTCCCCTTTCTAACCTCACCAGCCTGACTGAGCTCTACCTTAGCGGGAACCAGATAAGCGACATCTCTCCTCTTTCTAACCTCACCAGTCTGACTGAGCTCAGCCTTTGGCAGAACCAGATAAGCGACATCTCCCCTCTTTCCAACCTCACCAGCCTGACTAAACTGGAGCTTAGCGGGAACCAGATAAGCGACGTCTCCCCACTGGTGGAGAACAGCGGACTGGGAGTAGGGGACCGTGTGTGGCTTGAAAACAATAACCTGGAACTATCGGAAGGCTCCGAGGACATGGAGAATATCAAAACCTTCGAGGATAGAGGGGTGGTAGTTAATTATTGATGTGTCGGTGTAAGGGGGTATGTAACTAAAATCTAGGAAGGGGGGAATAAGCGAATGTTTCCGTTTCCTGTTTACTTTCATTTTTTTGGGCTATAAATCTCATATTAGTCATACTAGTGGGGGTCTGGATATTCTTGGTAGTGATGGTTTGGAAAAAGAAAGCTAATATATTCCGTGACCAGATGGAACCAAAGTTAGCCCAAAGACGTTACAAAATGCTGAAAGCATTCCTGCTGGTAGCCGGAATATAGTATGCGGGGTATTGGCTTGGTATTCTGGGAATTGTAATGACATTTGACCCAGGTTATGGCCCTCTACTAGGTGTCTTAATCGAGTTTGGTTTTGCTTGTGGTGTTGTGCTGTTTCCTATAGCAACTATTGGCGGCTTTGTTATATTTCTCATAGGACGACGAAAAACAACATAAAGGAAGACCGAAATAAGTACAATTTGACGTAATACAATTACCAACTTTGCGAACGGAAATGGGGGTTCTCCGAACTCTGAGGAATAAACCGCAACTAATTCGTGGTGAAGAAATTACCTAACCGATTGGTGGACATAAGGGGACTTGAACGCTAGGCACCAAATTTATTGAGCTTCAGGGCATTAGCCATTGCCAGAGTCATAATATGCTTGCCTAGGAACCTTCCCAGTCCTCCAGAAACGCAAGCTGACTCGGAAAATTCGTTTACCCTATCAGGACGGCACCACTTAGAATATAAAAGAATAGGCACCGGGTGCCAGCTATGCCCCTTGAGCAAAGCTGGCGTTGAATGGTCACCGGTTACCACAACGACATCGGGCTCAAGACCCGTCAGACTAGGTAGTGCATTATCTACCTCTTCTATAACCCTGACCTTCCTGTCAAAGTCGCCGTCCTCACCAGCCGAATCAGTTCCTTTTATATGTAAAAAGAAAAAGTCATAATTAGTGTAATTTTGTTTTAGTGTGGCGAATTCATCTTCAATTGTACTGCCCGTTTCCAGAACCTCCATACCGACTAGATTAGCCAACCCCCGATACATAGGATAGCTAGCAATGGCTGCTGGCTTCAATTTATAAACCTCACCGAAAGAGGGGAATTGAGGTAGCTGGGAGAAACCACGGAGGAGAAGCATATTGGCTGGATAATGCTCAGCCAATGTTGCCTTGGCTTGGGCTGTAAACTGGTTTACAATACTAGCCATCCTAGTTGCTTCTGGACGTAGGGCGGTAACAACCTCCGGAGCTACTCCTATCTGCTGGGGGTCGGAGTCACTGACCTCAGAGACAAATCCATTCCCCCGAAATACCACTATTAAGCGGTGTTCCTTAACCGGATAAACAAAAAGCTTTACTTCTTCCATAAGCATCCCGTCTAGCAACTGGCACAGCTTAGCGCATTTCTCGGTTGAGATACGACCTGCCCTGCGGTCGATAATCAAGCCGGTTTCATCCACAGTGCAGAAGTTACCCCGAGTGGCTACATCCCCCTGTTGAAGGTCGAAGTCTATTCCAATTGCCTCTAGCACACCCCGACCAATATTAAAGGTGATAGGGTCATAACCAAAAAGAGCCAAGTGTCCGGGTGCGCTACCTGGAGTTATCCCCGGGCTTACTGGATCAATAAGACCGCATATCCCTCTAGTTGCCAACTTATCAAGGTTTGGCGTATTGGCTGTCTCAAGTTCTGTCTTACCTGTTTGGGGATTGGGTAATCCGCCTAAGCCATCAATAACTAGTAACACAATTCTGGTAAGTGAAGACCTAGAAATTGGCTTTATTAGCTCTATGAGGTCGGTTGTCAACCTCTTCTCTTTCCAATCTTTATCTAGCTTTTTATCAAGCAATACCTCTACACCGGGCAGTGTTTTATCACTTAGGAACCTAAGTGTAGCACCTCCTCCGGTAGAGACAAAGGTCATCTTGTTGGCTAGTTTCATATCATTTACTATCTCAGAAGTAGAACCTCCACCGATAATAGTAGTAGCATCAAGATTAGCCAAAAGTCTAGCCATGGCTTTTGTTCCCTTAGCAAATTGAGGTGTCTCATATATGCCCATAGGTCCATTCCAGAAAATTGTTTTGCACTTGTGCAGTTCTTCGGAGAAGTTCTGGATGGTTTGGGGACCTATATCTACAATCTTTGAATGGGGTGATATATTTTCTATAGATACGACCTTGACTTCAGCTTCATTGTCAAGCCCATCAGTAACAATTACATCAACTGGTAACAGTATACGTGCCCCATTTCTTGACGCTTTTTCCATTAACCCAACAGCAGTGTCCAGCCTATCTGCCTCAATCAACGATTGACCTACCTCATAGGACTTAGCTTTTAGGAAGGTGGCTGCCATACCGCCACCAATTAGAAGAGAATCTACCCTATTCAGAATATTTGCCAGCATGCCAACCTTATCGCTTACCTTGGCCCCACCAAGAAGCACACTGAATAAATGAGCCGGATTTTCTAGTATACTACCCAGGGTTTCGAGTTCCTTCTCTAGCAACAATCCAGCTACCGAAGGGAGGTAGTCAGCAACCCTTACTATTGAGGCATGACTTCGGTGAGAGGTGCCAAAGGCATCATTAACATATATGTCAGCTAACTTCGATAAGGCTTGAGCAAATACAGCACTATCCCTCTCTTCAGCAGAATGAAAACGAAGGTTTTCGAGAAATAAAACATCACCGCTCTTCAAGCTCGCTATTGACTTCCTCGTTTCAGCCCCAATACAATTATTGGTAACTCCAACCTGCTTGCCCAATATTTGTGATAAACGCTGAGCAACAACAGTTAATCGCAGCTTATCAACCACCTTTCCATCAGGTCGGCCTAGGTGAGAGCAGAGGATAACCCTCACTTGTCGGTCAATGAGATATTCAATAGTAGGTAAAGTTGCTCGGATACGACTATCATCAGTGATTTTCCCTGTCTTCTCATCTAGAGGAACATTGAAGTCAACCCTGACTAAAACCCTTTTGCCACTAACATCAATGTCCCTGATTGTCAGCTTGTCCATATACCTCCTTTAGGCATCAAGATCGTTTATTCACCTCATATCTATAAGCTTAAATATAAGAATCAGGTGTAATAGCTTACACCTAATAGTATGCCCATATTTTCTTGATATATACCACTTACTCTTAAAGGACATATTCTCTCCGATGGAGACTGATTATTAAAACCAAGATGACTTATTTAGGGGTCGACATTATCATTAAAATCTTTCCTTGATAAAGAACCTTTTGCTATCTCTGTTAGCAGAGGAGTAGAATCACGGTTAGGAAATAAGGCTAAGACTTGTTTGGCTATCCCTTTGGCATCAAGACCGTACTTGGAGCGAAGGATAGCTTGAGTGCCTTGCTCTACAAATTGGTCAGGGATACCAATACTTTTCACCTGAATATCCCTAATATCTGATTGTTGAAGAAGCTGGACTACGCTACTACCAAAGCCACCGCTTAGAGCATTCTCTTCAACTGTAACCAAGCGTTTAGTATATCTAGCTACGTCTGCTATGAGTCTCGAGTCCAATGGCTTGGCAAAGCGGGCGTTAACTACAGTAGCTTCAATCCCCTTTGAGGCTAACTCCTGGGCTGCCTCAAGGGCAGGAGTTACCATAGTCCCTATGGCTAATATGGCTACATCCTTTCCGTACCTTACGCTCTCCCCTTTACCTATGGGAATTTGGTGAAGTTCCTTATCCAATTCTGTCCCTAATCCATAGTCGCGTGGGTATCGTATAGCCATAGGATGGTCTGATTTTACTGCTGTGTAAAGCAAATGCTGAAGCTCATTTTCATCCTTGGGTGCAGTTACAATTAGATTAGGAATAATTGTTAGGTAAGAAATATCAAAGGCACCTTGATGCGTCTTACCATCCCCACCGACAATGCCACCCCGGTCAATAGCAAAAATAACTGGCAAATCTTGAAGGCAAACGTCATGTATAACCTGGTCAAAAGCACGTTGCAAGAATGTAGAATATATAGCCACAATAGGTATATAACCCTGGCTAGCCAACCCGGCGGCAAAGGTAACAGCGTGCTGCTCGCAGATTCCAACATCGAATACACGCTGGGGGAACTCAGCAGCAACAATACTCAAAGAAGTTCCCTCGGGCATGGCTGGGGTAATCGCTACCAGCTTGGGATTCTGCCGAGCCAGTCGAAGCACAGTTCGAGCAAATATCTCACTATAAGTTGGTTGTACCTTGGTGTTTGAACCTTTGGCTGATACACCATGGAAGTAAACAGCGTCTCCCTCGGCTGGATGATAACCTTTGCCTTTGGTAGTAATAACATGGACTAAAATCGGTTCGAGATGATAGTCTCTTGCCTGGCTAAAAGCTAGTTCAAGCTCTGTAATGTTATGCCCGTCAACAGGTCCGATATATGTGAAGCCGAACTCCTCCCAAAGCATTGTCGGCAAAATTAAGCCTTTAAAGCCGGTCCTAACCTTTTGACCTGCTTGCCATAGTCTATTACCTAATGGGAGGGTGGTAAGTAGCCGTCGGCTTTCCTTCTTTGCCCGATAGTAGCGGTAGTTAAACCGTATCCTAGTTAATAGTTTAGCTAAGGCTCCAACTGTAGGCGAAATTGACATTCCATTATCATTTAGAACCACAATGAGCCTGGAACCCAACTGTCCTACTTGATTCAATGCTTCTAAAGCCATACCGCCGGTTATAGCACCGTCACCGATAATAGCTACAACATGATAGTTATCATGGGAGAGGTCACGACTAACAGCCATACCAAGGGCAGCCGAAACTGAGGTGCTGGCATGACCAGCACCGAACGGGTCATGCTGACTTTCGTTACGGCTGGTATAACCAGATAACCCTCCAAATTGACGGAGAGTAGTAAAATGCTGTCTCCTGCCAGTAAGCAATTTATGAGTATAGCTTTGATGTCCCACATCCCATACAATTTTGTCTCGTGGGCTATCAAATACCCGATGCAGAGCTATAGTAAGCTCAACCACACCCAGATTGGAAGCTAGGTGCCCCCCCTTAGCAGTTACCGTAGCCACAAGTTCCTGTCTAATCTCAGAAGCCAATTGTCTGAGCTCGGGTTGCGTCAGCCCTTTTAAATCTATAGGACTATCTATTTTGTCTAACAATCGCAATATTTTAGCCTGCTGACCAGCCATTAAGCTAACCTCATACTAGCAATATAGATAGTGGTTGTCAAGACTGAGTACTCAGCCATTGCCTTAATGATACATCTTTCCCTGCAAGTCGATTCCCTGATTACTGTATTTGTGCCATTTGATATGTCAGGTGAGTATACTCTGATACATAAAAAGACATTTGTCAAGGTTAATGCTATTGAAAACTGACTTGACCCCATAGCGCCAGTTTGCTACCCTACTTACGGTAGAGCCTTTTGGCATTATAAGGAATATTCGCTAAGGAGAAACATGTCCCCTGATGAGCTTCTCAGTTTAGGTTTATCTAAGGAGCTAGTAGTGCTTATTATTTCTGCTTTGCCTATAACCGAACTCCGCGGAGCATTGCCGGTAGCGATAAATCTATTTAACTTCCCGTGGTATTATGCCCTTCTATTGGCAATAGTTGGTAACCTCTTGCCCGTGCCTCTCATATTGTTATTCCTCGACGCCTTTTCCAGACTTCTAAGCAAAGTAGGTATATTAAAAAGGGCACTCGACTGGCTTTTTGAACATACCCGACGGCGGGGGAAAATTATTGAAAGGTATGAGCGGATTGGTCTGATGCTATTTGTTGCTATTCCACTACCGGTGACCGGTGCCTGGACGGGTTCGCTTGCTGCCGTTCTTTTTGGGATAAAATTCAGACACGCCTTCCTATCCATTTTCGCTGGGGTATTTATTGCCGGTGTCATTGTCACCTGCCTGTGCCTTCTTGGCTGGACTGGGGCTATAATTGCTGGCATTGTACTCATCAGCCTAGCTGTATTTGGCTTGTGGAGAATTTGAATATCGTTAAAGCATAGCCAACAGATAGAAACGGTGCAACTTGTAAATCGAATAGAAGCTGTCTTGACCTTCACTTCACCCTGTGCTACATTTGATAGGTAAATATATTGTCCCTGTAGCTCAGTTGGACAGAGCGGCTGCCTTCTAAGCAGCGGGTCGTGGGTTCGAATCCCTCCAGGGACGCTTTACTTTGAAGCTGATTATTATTAACAAGGTTTGTTAACAAAGGTGCAAATTTTGAGGGGATAGGGTGCTTACCATTAAGCATCATGGTCAAGTAAACACGAGGGATACCTGGTTCTATTGCCACTTTTGATTATTTTACTCTTTTCATGGCTAGCATACTCCTATATCTACTATCTCGCTGAGGTCTGCGGTCAAGTTGAAAACGAAGCGTTCCCATTCGCCACTATTGATATATTTACTGCGAGTGTCTTTCAATATATACACTCCGTAGGGATGCAAGGCTCTTATTGTTATCTCGGCATAGCGTATAGCGTCTTTTTTTGATTGATTTGATAGTTTCTTCAACCGATACATACATAGGCTTAATTATAGGGTTTTTATAGGTAACAGCATCGAATCTATCTCGTATATGCTTTCTTACTATTTGCTCCAACTCCGCCCTTCGCAATTAGATACTAATCTCTGAACCTCTTTTAGTATTTGAACCTGTTCACTCTCAAAGTCCATTACTAATCATCCTCACTTTCCTTATAGCAGTCCCCGCAGTTATGACACGCTCTACATCTAGCATATTATTTAAGGCTCTTTCAACTGTCTTCTAGTTACAATCCATATCCTTAGCTACCTTCTCTTTAAGCTCTGCCAGTTCCATTTCACCTTGCTTCAAGTATTGCCTTATAGCTAATTCAAAGAGTTTCTGCTTTGATTGGTCCTCTTCAACTGTTGTTGTCTATATCAATTTACAATAAGAACTAATTTAAAGTGCCCGCTTCTATAGGTGGGCGTGCGGAACATAGTTGTGACCGTTGAGAGTGAAGTGATATCGGCGAGTTACTGATGTAATAATACGTCACAATGTGCAATGAGCTACATAAAATGGGTATATGAGATAAACCCGTTAATATTACATCTAGGCTTCTCGCCACTCGATTATACAGCTAGCCCAGAGACGGCTTACAGCCGTTTCTAGAACTTTCTGGTTAAGTGATGGCACATCCAGTAAGGGCAAGACTCGGTCTTCAAATGATTTAAGGAATGGACATCTTTTTTGCAATAGGAGTATGGTATATCGTGGTCCTCCGTAAGCAATATAGTTCAGGAGTTGCGCATGGGGTTCGAGTCGTTCCAAGACGTGGACGCACACCCTATCCAGAAACTTTTGTATCTGATTTTGGCGGTGCCGTTGAAAACGTTGCTGTGATGACCCGCCCTTTTTGTTTCGCCCGTGGACAAGACCTGTTCCCACTTTAGCGGTGATGAGCTTTTCTCCTTCACAAACACCAACTGCATATGACCCCAAATGTACCAGAATTAGCCCGATCCTGAAATCACGATTAAGTAATAAGCGCAGAGGCTCGGCAACATAACCGGCGAATATGGCTTTTTCTCTGAAAGGAAATGGTGGTAAAATCACGTATTTGTGCACGCTGTCCCAGAAAAGGACCGCACCGGTCATCGAATTGGCGGCAAGCTGACTAATCTTACCGGGAATGAATTGTGCCCCAGCTTTCTTTATCAAATCCTCGATTTCCGGTACGGACAGACCAGGTGGCATATATAATGACATAGCGATAGGAGCGGTAGTATCTTCAAGCTCGTTGAGGAACTCTGGTATTTTGTCTCGACGTAAAAAGAACTTCCTTGATACAAGGTTCACTTAAATGCTACCTCATCGATGATTCATTAAACAGCACTACAGGCTGACAACTGTAACTCCATCACCGCCTTCTTCTTGCCTACCGGTTCGGAAAGACTTAACCAGCGGATGGACAGTAAGAGAATCTCTAACTATCTGGCGCACCGTGCCAGTGCCAATACCGTGGATAATTAGCACTTCGCTAAGGTTTGCCAGAGTGGCATCATTCAAATAACCATCCAGCATCACTTCTGCCTCGTCGGCTCGTTTACCGCGTAGGTCAAGTTCACTTGAGATTACTCGGGCTTCTGGCTTGGTTATTTTGCTGGCAGTTACTGACTGTATAATGACTCCGGGGAGTGCTTTTTCTATACTATTTATCCCCACTTTGAGCGTTATCTGCCCAGTGCAAAGCTCAGCTTCCTGTGTTTCCTCGGAGATGGAACGTACCGTGGCTTGCAGATTGGTCTCCTTCAAGTAGACGGTGTCACCTACCGAAATACGAGGCTCGGCTTCTGATTCCGGCACTTTTGGAGCCCATACCTCGCTATCTAACTGTGCTTGCACAGATGCTAGCGACCTCTTTGCCTCGTCAACTGCTTCTCTTGTCCTCTTCTTGCGTAACTCCAAACTCGCCTGACGGATTTGTCTATGGAGTTCGGCAGCTTCACTCACTACTCTATCCCTAGCTTCTACAATAACTCGCCGTTCATCAACTCTTATCTGTTTGAGCCTGCTTTCCAGTTCAGCATTATGTGCTACAGTTTCATTTTCCACTTTTTCTAAAAGCTTTCTAACCTCTGTAAGCTTTTGTTTTTCTGCCATGATATCAGCGAGCATGGCTTCTAGAGCAAGAGAGCCTTTGGATAGCATCATTCTGGCTTCGTTGATAATAGTGGGCGGTATGCCTAGGCGAGCAGAAGTGACCAGCGCATTGCTGCCGCCTGGGATTCCCACTGTCATGTGATAGGTCGGAGTTAGGGTAACGGGATCAAAGTCAAAGGAAGCATTTTGCAGTCCCGGGGTTGTGTGAGCAAATGCCTTCAGGTCTCCATAATGTGTGGTTGCCACCGTTATTATTTTCAATGACAGAAGGTACAACAAAATGGAACGGGCTAAAGCAGAACCTTCCGCAGGATCGGTGCTCGTGCCTAGCTCATCGAGGAGGACCAGGCTTCTATCGGTAGTGTTCTTGATGATACGCACGATGTTTCCCATGTGCCAACTAAAACTGGAAAGTGTTTGCTCAATGCTTTGCTCATCACCAATATCAGCAAATACGCTATTAAAAACTGGGAGACGGGTCTCTGGGGAGGCCGGAATTGGAATCCCTGCCTGCGTCATAAGGATTAGCAGTCCAATAGTCTTTAAGGCTACGGTTTTTCCGCCGGTGTTTGGACCAGTGATGACAAGAATGGAAAAATCTTGCCCAATCTCTACTGAAAGGGGAACAGCTTTCTGTCCAAGCAAAGGATGCTTGGCATCAACAAGTCTGATAAATGCACTTGAGCTGCCTGTGTTTGATGTATTAGATAAGTTAATTAAACTAGGTTCAGAGGCTTTTATTGTGCGTGCGTATCTGGCCTTGGCTAGTATCATGTCCAGTTCTGCCAACTGTGAGATACCAAGCAGAATCTCTGCCTCGTTTGTACCCACTGCCATGCTTAGGTTTCGGAGAACCTTTTCCACCTCATGCTTTTCTTCCGTCACAAGCTCACGGATGGCGTTTCCCAATTCTATTGTTGCCCACGGCTCAACAAACACGGTGGCCCCAGTGTTGGAGACATCATGTGTGATACCCATTATTTCCTTTTTGAATTCTACTTTGACCGGTATGACGTAACGTCCCTCGCGCTCAGTGATGATTGTCTCCTGAATTATCTTGTGCCCCATGGGTGTCCTCATTATCCCTTCCAAGCGGTCTATTAAGCGCTGACGTTTTTCTTTCAGTTGTGTCCTGATTGTAGTCAAACGCGGTGAAGCACAGTCTAATATCTCCCCCCTAGCGGAAAGACAACGAGCAATTTCCTTTTCCACGGTGGGAAGCTCCACCATATCTTTGGCAATATTCCAGAGCAGAGGCACTTCTTTTAACATTCTATTTATACTGCTGCGTACCTGACGCATAGTGGCCAGGGTTTGCTGGATTTCGACCAACTTTTGCGGCTCAAGTATTTTCCCCAGGGATGCCATCCTAACCACTTCCCGAACGTCGAATGCCCCGCTAATAGTAAAACTGGGCTCTACCGATAATAAATAGCGTGCCTCTGTGGACTGCCTGAGCTTCGAGGTGACCTCATCATAGTGGGAAAGCGGTTTCAAGTTAAGAACCAGCTCACGGCCGACAGAAAAGGATGTGTATCCTGCGAGTATCTTTCTGACCTCAGGAAACTCAAGTATTTCTATGCTCTTCTCATCCATTCGCAAGCTCCACTTCAAGGTTACTGCCTCATTATAACACGATAGTATAGTCTTTACGTTGTTAGGTAGGATGCAAAGAACATTGGGAATACGATTGATATAATTATGTACCCAGTTTAATCCAGTAGTTAAGGAGCTTACCCTCATAGAAAATTCTAACCTTTTCGGGCAGTGTTTTAATCGGAGTTTATACTGGTAATCTTCTTAGATATTGCACTATAAACATCGCCAATCTGTGTGATTACTTATCTCAGTTAATTTGGAATGTACGATTCGCCACTGTATAATGTTGAGAATTCCTAGGTAGATTGTTGGTCTTACGTCTGCATTGTGCCAGGATGTCGAACAGAAAGGAGGCAAGCAGTACCCGCCTTTTAATCGGCCTGCTTCACAGAAATTGAGGTGGTAAAGATACGGACTGCCAATTTGATTGGGGCAATCACAGCAAACTTGTACATGTCGCTGGTCATCGCTGTGTTCGTAGCACGCATGTTGGGGCAACTCGAAATCGGACAGTGGATCGGCTTAATCTCGAATCTTGCGCTCATTCCTTTAGCTTACCTATTTGTGGTCGGACTCCACACAAACCGACGTAGGATCTACTTCGTACAGCTTATCCTAATGACCTTATTTTTACTCTTCGAGTTAATAGTAGACCACATCCTCAGGCTTGACTTCCGTAGCGTACAGTGGGCCGTAGTGCCCTACGTAATGTTCTTCTTCGGTGCTACTGGAGGCATGATTGGCGTAGCAGCACAGGCAGGTAGACCGTGGACCATTGTGACTTCGCTTATATTTCTTATCATGGCGGTGCTGGCTTTCATCCAGCGCTCAATAACAGGGCTCTAGTCCTTTCGAACCAATGTAACCGGGTGGTTACTAAGCGGAACAATCTAGCGTGAAAAAGGATGATTCTAAGCTAGGAGTACCCCCAGTGCGACTCGAGCACCCGACTCGCATTCTAGAAATCTGTCTTCTGGTGCCCTAGGGAGTCCATTACAGAATTTGACCATTCTTTATTCGAATCGAGGACATTGCAGAGAATTGTCTTATTGTAAGTGGTAATAAAAATGGGGGTATGGGGATTTCTCCCTTTAGTATCTACGATAAGCTACATGGTTGGACCAGGTATTTAATTGAGACTAACTCGACCCAAATTAATGTCAGTGTACCATATAGACGTTGCAACAAGCCATCAATACAAGTAGCCGCTGTTAATTGGGAAATAAAGAACACGGCAAGGGCAAGATATATAATAACGAAGGAGAATTTTGCAAATACCCGCCATGCCATTTTGCGGGATGCTACTCTAGCAAAGGTATACATTCCGAATAAAAGTGCTAGGCAACCGAAAAAAACAGAGACATTGTGCATAATACCTGTTGGCGTCCTTACGATGTGTGCTGCCGTGGGGTCAGCTCGTAAAACACCTCCCAGAAGGAAGCCGATTCCGTGGATGACAAGCGAGAGTCGTACTATTTTTGCTTTCCGATGGGGTCTCAGACTTCGACTCAACTCACAGGCTAGACCAATCATAAGCAATCCATAAGTAACGAAACCAGTGATCATAAACCCGGGGTGGGGGCTGTCCTGTGATGATAGTTGACTTATCGTTTCCGATAGGTGGCTATAGCCGGGATTCATCAGTGAACTAGCAATAGCAGAAATAATTAGTACCAATGGCGCCAGAACTCCGCAAATGGCCAGTGGTGGTGACTGTTTACGCCTAGATATATTATAGGTGATAATCGTACTATCCAAAAATTCGCCCTTGGTCTATCTTTTCCTTGCTTGCCAGAAGTGATACTCTTTATTGAAAATAAGCCCCTTCTTAATGTCAGCACTACCTTTGGCTCTTTTGAGTGCAGCTAATGAATATCTGATAGCTAAAAAAGCGGAGAGCGCTAGAGTATAGATGATGAGTATGCCTGAGCCGTTGGCTAGCCAGATAATTAACGGCAGGAAAGCCAGCCCGGCGCCAAATCCTAGCACAGGATTGCTAGTGATGAGGACGACTATAAATGTTATGGCGAAGCTAATGGCAAACTCGAGGGGAATGAGAGCCAGGAGCACCCCCATGATAGTGGCTCCTCCTTTGCCTCCTCTAAATCCCAGAAAAATAGGCCAGTTGTGTCCAGCTACGGCGGCGAAGCCAACAATTAATACCAATATCAAGGAGAGACCCAGCCAGCGGGCAACAAACACTGACAATAAACCCTTGGCTATATCAGCGATAAAAACGGCGTAACCAACTGCCGTTCCTACCTCGTGCATGACATTTAAAGCTCCCATATTACCGCCACCTACTTGCCGAATATCCACTCCCTTTATGAGACGACCGGCGATATAAGCAAAGGGGATGGAACCCAACAGATAAGCAATAATTATGGCAATAATCGCATTGAGTATCATTCAGTAATACCTCCTCTAACTTCTTGCTGTGGCAATAAAGAGATGTCAGAAGCAGGTCAGTCGCCGGCGTAAAAGGAAAGCCCTATCACACCGGGTCCGCAGTGTACTCCAGCAACCGGCGCCCAATCGTTGATGTAAATTTCAGCACAATTAAAACGAGATGATACCTGGTCCTTAAGCCACTTTGCCTGATTGGGCACATTGGCATGGTCGATGCTGATATGTATAGGCTGCCCTGTGCCTACTCTTTCTTCTGTAATCTCCAATAATCTATTCAGTGCCTTCTGCCTAGTTCTGACTCGCTCTACAGGCTCCACAACACCAGTCAATGTAGGTACTTCGATGATGGGCTTAATAATGAGCAGACTAGTCGCCCAAGGAGCTATCTTGCCGATGCGTCCTTTCTTTGCTAGATACTTAAGTGTATCCAGTGTAGCTATCATATTAACCCGACTTTTCATGTTCTCGGCTGCCTTAATTACATAGGGCAAAGGCTTACCATCTGCAGCGGCACGCGCCGTGGCAAGAACCACAAACCCGTAAGCTCCCACCGCCGTCCTAGAGTCAATGACCTTTATTGGCGTCTGCGAAAAGGCTTCCCTTGCTGCTACCGCTGACTGCAGACCCATATGGCTAAAATCTGAGGTGACCAGAATACAAACTATACCACTCGCTTCTATAGCTGCCTTTTCGAAAGCATTAATGAAATCTTGAGGTGATGGAGCCGATGTAGTTGGGAGCTCTTTCGCTTGCTCCAGTAGGACATGGAAATCTCGAGGATTTAAATCTATGCCGTCTCGATAGACCTTCTTCCCAAAGATAATGGTCTCCGGAACTAGATGAATGCCATACTTCTCTATTAACTCTTTAGGTAAACAAACAGAGCTATCGGCAACTATTTTAACTCTATCCATACTTGTTGCCACCTTTCACTCTCAAATGCCATAATAGTCTGGTAACTACAGGATGCTGTTAACCTATTGCTGAAATACCAAAGAATTAATATTGCATTTCATTGAGTTAAGCTTTTATATACTTGAATTAACTGGATTATATAGATACCTAGAGTATCTAGGTATTAAACTAGTGTAGCATATGTTACCGTGGTTTGCAACAAGATTTGGTCACCTTATCTGATACCAAAAACAGTCACGAAATGACAAGGGGAAGCGAGTTGGAGATATTAGAAGCATCAGCTCTGTATGGCTAGCACCCATAAATTATTTTGGTAGACCTAAGAGTACTTAAAACCTCCAGCCGATACAAGCTATATACAGCATATACTCTTTTCTTAATCTGCTATAATATAGAATTAAAGCGGTACTTACATCTCATTACATTTGCCAATCTGTGGAGGAGAACCATGATAAATCCAAAACTTAAAACCATGGGTGAACAATTTGGTCGACGTTCCTGGGCGGAACCTTGGAAAATCAAGATGGTAGAACCGATTAGAATGACTAGTCGGGAGGAGAGGCAAAAAGGGATGGAACAAGCGGGTTATAACACATTTCTTTTACGCTCTGAGGATGTATACATAGATCTGCTTACCGATAGTGGTACAGGTGCCATGAGCGACCGTCAGTGGGCTGGCATAATGTTGGGTGACGAAGCTTACGCTGGCAGCCGAAACTTTTACCACCTGGAAGAGGCAGTTCAGAATTACTACGGCTATCGATATATGGTGCCAACCCATCAGGGGCGAGGCGCTGAGCACCTGATAAGCCGAGCATTAATAAAGCCAGGCCAATACATACCCGGAAATATGTACTTCACTACCACCCGACTGCACCAAGAAATGGCTGGGGGTACCTTTGTAGATGTTATCATTGACGAAGCGCATGACCCCGCTAAGATACACCCATTCAAGGGCAATGTAGACTTACATAAATTAGACGAGCTAATCAAGAGCGTAGGTGCCAAAAATATTCCCTATGTCAGCTTGGCTGGAACGGTGAATATGGCGGGAGGCCAGCCAGTAAGTATGGCCAATGTGCGGGCACTGCGTATGCTGTGCGACCGTTATGGTGTTCGTATCTATCTGGATGCCACCCGCATGGTCGAAAATGCCTTTTTCATACAAGAGCGCGAAGAAGGATATGAAGATAAATCTATTGCAGACATTCTTAAAGAATTTTGTAGTTTCACTGACGGTGCCTGGATGAGTGCTAAGAAGGACAATTTGGTTAACATCGGTGGCTGGCTGGCAGTCAACGATAGCGACCTTTTTGATATGCTTAGAAATATGGTCGTAGTTTACGAGGGGCTTCACACATATGGCGGAATGGCAGGACGCGATATGGAAGCACTAGCCATCGGCATCACCGAGGCAGTGGAAGATGATCATGTGCGCTCGCGTATCGAACAGGTTAGATATCTGGGTAGCCTACTCATCAATTGGGATATTCCAATCGTAAAGCCAATAGGCGGTCACGCCATTTTTCTAGATGCTAAAAATATCTATTCTCATATCCCCCAACATCACTTCCCAGCCCAGACCCTGGCTGCTGAGCTCTATCTAGATTCGGGCATTCGAGGTATGGAAAGGGGTATTGTCAGTGCTGGGCGAGACCCTGAAACCGGTGACCACCGTTATCCAGCGCTAGAGTTAACACGTCTGGCAATCCCCCGCCGTGTCTACACACAGGCACATATGGACGTGGCCGCTGAGGCGGTTAAAGCTGTATACGACGACCGCGAGCATATGCGGGGCATGAAGATGGTGTACGAGCCCAAGTACTTGCGTTTCTTTCAGGCGCGTTTTGAACATATAACATAAGAGGCGAGATATACAGGTGGTCAAACGTGGAGGAATTTAGCTCCTGTTGGAGGGGAGTAACAATGCAAGAATATTGTATGAAATGCCGAGTCAAAAGAGAAATGAAGAATGCCAAGAGCATAACTATGAAAAATGTTAGGCAAGTGACCTAAGGTGTATGTCCCGTCTGTGGAACTAAAATGTTCCGCATTAGTAAGAGCTATTCAGCCCCATCTCATTGCCAGATACTTAATCTTAGCGTATATCCGGTTATCATATGCGGGATAGGACCCTTAACAATGGGGGGGGATATCAGCATACTCCTAACCTGGGGCTGAGGTATGTGTAGCGGCGCTGGACCTTATAATTCCTGACTGCAATAGCTATAGCGTGCTTGCTACCAAGCAACTCTATGAGTCGCTTGGTGCGGATTACTGCTGTATATAAAAGATTGCTTTGCAATATCACGTAGTGCTGAGACAGAAGAGGAACCGCTGCAGTGGGATATTCACTGCCCTGTGATTTATGTATGGAAATAGCGTGGTCAAGTACTAATTCATCCAGTTCACTCCACTAATAATCAAAAACAGTGTCCTCATATTAACCCCAATAGCTTTTCTTAACGCCTCCTTCTGTATTTTTGGCCAACTGCATCTAATTAACCCGTTGTACCCGCTTGATTGCTATATCCACATCTAACTGGGAAAGTTATTTACGGCTCAAGCAAGGGCTTCAGCATCCTTGCTACATTCCCATTAGCCATGTGCATAGGTTTCAGGTATACTGCTTTGAAATTGTCCCTTTCCTTAATTACCACATCTAATTGCTCATTGAGTACTGCTGATGCGGTTTCCAGCAACGATTTATCTACCTCCAGCAGTGAGGCTGCCTTTTCCTTGAGATATTTATATGAGCACTAAATATGGACCTCACCAACCGGCTTAGGTATTCGGAATGTAGATATAAAGCCGGAAGTGACATAGTATTGTCGAGGATTTACACAAGAGACGCTATCATGCCCACCTCAATGTGGGCGTAGTCCTATATATTGTTATCTTGGGCTCTTCCACTAAAAGTGTCTCAGCTTTTCGGAGCAGCCCTTGCCTTATAGTTGACTTTTCCCATAATCTCCAATCCTCAGCTTTTACCCAGGTGCTTACTACGGCGATGATAGAAATATCTTTCTCGCTAATGAGATTCTCAGCACCAACGAAGCCAGGATATGTCATGGCATGCGACCTAAGCTCCAGCAATATAGGATTTATGTCCTCCCCCGTCCTCACCTTGTATCCAACGATAACCTTTATCATTGTCATTTCCTTTCTCTTTCTATCATTTGGCTAACTCCGTTTCTCTCCAATTAAGAAATTATTGGCTTGAGATTAGTAAGATTGCAGTATTAGGAGGACCATGCCTACATAGAGCATAACTGAGCAAATACCAAGCAACATGTATAGCACATGTAAGCATTTCATAGCACAAGTTTATCGGTACTAAATCGTTGTTGTCAATACTCACACATCGTGGGGAATGAACTCTGCCAGTGCACATTTTGAGCCCTTGTCAAATTTTGTGGGAATTCGTTCCCAGTCATCTCTTGGATTAGACCATCGCGTCTGCCAACTCTGGAGCTCTTTGTATCTTTTGAGAATAATGTCTTTGAAAGACTCTCATTTCAATAACAGAATCATCAAGTTCAGGTCCCGTTAAGTAGCTGCCGATGCTTGCTCAGCCTTTCCACAGTCCTTAACATCAGGTAGATAACGTCATCCCGGCGGCGGAGGCGCCTGGCAGCATTGGTCCTGAGTCTCACCTTACTGAAGATGGACTATAGAGGGTTGGTAGTCCGCAGATGTATCCACTGCTCCCTGGGGTTATAGTAGAAGGTAACGAAATACTTCCATTCATGGAGCACCGTTTCAGCGTCTGGCCGTTGGTAAGCAACGATAAGGTCTGCTACATAGCGGTCGCACATCTATGCACAGATTTCATAACTACCTTCCCGTGCCATCTCTCGTAGCCGATGGCGTGCCTCAGCCCGCAGGCGTTTCGGTAATCTGGCATCTATACTAGCAATGCGCTGATTCCAGCATCGTTGATGTTCTGTATTAGGATAGGCTTCCAGGGCATTAAGAATCTTGTTCCTCTGTTCTTTGCTCATCTTTCTGTGGCATGATATTGCCAATGTGTATCCACTACTCTCCACTTAAATGGGTTATTTTCTCTACTTGAAAAGATACGCCTTTTCTGCCTCCGGCGTCATAAATTTCCACAACTTCTGATGTGAGCTCCATAAAAAGTATAAGAAGCCTCACACTTTGGAGGCTCTTGCATATTATTTCAATCGGGCTTATTGTTGCAATAGGTTTTAAGGGCTACGGGCTTTGTTAACATCTAGGCTCACCTTTTAGCTCACCCCCGGATTGCCACGAGCAAGGGGCCATTCCTGGCTTATAGGTGTCATTTTTAGTCTGATACGGAGCATTGCAATTACTAATAACCTTGGAGTAATATTCATCTACATTAATATTTTGTTATGGATTTACCAATGTCAAATAGAGCAACTACTTTACCAAATTCCCCTACCCTACTGCAGCTTTGGGATGCCTTTGACTCAAAGCAAATGGAAGCCACACAAGGTAAACTTTATTCTAATCGGCGGGTTGTGGGTTCGAATTCCTCCAGGGACGATATAAATATGAGTGACTAGCACTATTCCAATTGGTGAATGTTAGTGCTACAATCAAGAAAGTGAAAAGGTAGAGGGCAGAGGATAACAGGTCTATTATCCGAGGCAAGAGTGGTTATAACCAGAAAAGGCCTGACTTTGACCTTCAAGAAAGGCATTCTTAGTTATGGCACAAATACAACGGAATAGAAATCTGGATACAAAATTCCAGATATTAGTTCAGATAGCTGCAAATCAGCCTAATATCCAGCAGAAAGAAATTGCTCAAAAACTCGATGTCACCCCGCAAGCGGTTTCGGAATATATTAAGGAAATGGTGAAGGACGGCTCAGTTACATCAGATGGGCGATCCAGATATAGAATAACCAATGAGGGCGTAAACCGGGTTTTAAAGGCGCTTAGAGAGCTACGAGGCTACCTCCTATTTGTCGAGAGGGCAATAACCAATATAACGGTCTGCACCGCGGTGGCAGACCGCGATATATCTCAAGGTCAAATAGTGGGGTTAAAGATGAAAAATGGCTTACTCTTTGCCACCGACGCTTTAGGAAAGATGGCAAAAGCTGTGGCAGTTACCAATACCAGAAAGGGTGAAGATGTAGGGGTATCAAACATAGAGGGAATAATAGAGTTTGAGATAGGAAAGATATCTATTTTAAAGGTGCCTGGTATTCAAAGGGGCAGTTCTAGGAATGTTAACCTGGCAAGGTTGAAAAAGGAGCTTAGCCAGAAAGAGCTTGTTGGTACTATAGGCATTGAGGCTTTAATTGCACTACGGCGTGTAGGCATTGAACCTTCCTATCTCTATGGGGTGACAGAGGCGGCTATTGAAGCGGCTCACTCCGGTTTGTCATTCCTCATACTCTGTAGTGAGGATGACATACCTAACCTACTTAAACGACTAGATGAAAATAATCTAAGTTACGAAATCCTAGATTTAAGCACGGGTGACAATCCGGGATAATACCACATTTGATGGTTTGACATTCTCCTTCTAATTCGCCTCACTTGTATTCTAATCTATCTATCATCAGCAAGTTTTGAGCTATTGACATGTATATTAAATGATGTTATAATCAAGTAATCTTGTTTGGAATCAAGAAACGTTACATTTGAACCTTTACAGTTATATGTATGCAGCAAGGTGCCCTAAAAGGGCTTAAACGGGGAAGCTCGGTGGGAATCCGGCACTGTCCCGCAACTGTGATTTAGCCCTGATATTAAATCGGTTGGGCTAATAAGTCAGGTCGAACGCCTTGTGGTGAGCCGAATGCCTCCGAGGAGAGGATGCAGGCAGAAATATCTTAATATTTCTGCGAGCCCCTTGTCTTCTTGTGGAGGCAAGGGATTTTATTTTTGGGAGAAGGAAATGGCAGAAACAGGGGTAATAATCTTAGCCCACGGTAGTAGGAATGAGGGTGAAGTTAGTGAAATTTTAAGGGAGGTCACCCGTATGGTAAAGGCATGGCTTCCTCCGGAGATAAAGGTGGTGGGGGCATCGATGCAATTCAACCACCCCGACTTAGAAGAGGCAGTTGAGCTTATGCTAAAGAGGGGCGTGAAGCGGGTGGTGATAATGCCTTACTTCCTTTTCCAGGGTATACATCCTACTAAGGATATTCCCAACCGTATCGGCGTCATCAGGCAGAGCAATCCAGAGGTAGAGTTCGTTTTAGCAAAAACACTGGGGGCAGATAAACATTTAGCCAACCTTGTCGTTAAGCGCATATATGAAGCAGCAGCAGAACTATCACTGAATAATAGCTTCTCAGTGAAGAATAATGCTACTAATAATATCGAGACACGCAGTATGGCGATAATAGAGGATTTGCTGCCGTCAATAGAATGCTCTGAGGAGGAACGACAGATAATAAAGCGTATTGTCCATGCCACTGGCGACCCTCAGGTGGCTAGTCTCATCCGATTTCACCCCAATGCGGTATCGGCCGGTATTACCGCTATTCGCCAAGGAAAGCCGATATTCACCGATGTCAGGATGGTTGTGGTGGGTATCAATCATAATATGGCTCGAAAATTTGGCTGTTCCATACATTGCGCTTTTGATGAGCCTGAGGTGATGAGGCAGGCACCAGAGGAGAATACTACACGTAGTGCGGCTGCCGTCCGTAGTCTAGGCATGAGACTCGATGGTGCAATTGTGGCTATTGGCAATGCTCCCACCGCCCTGTTAACCCTGCTTGAGTTAATTGGCAGCCGAGGTGTTCAACCTGCTCTCGTTGTGGGAACGCCCGTTGGCTTTGTGCAAGCTAAAGAGTCGAAGGCGGAGTTGATGAAGAGGGATATACCCTATATCACCATTGAGGGAACTCGGGGTGGAAGTGCCGCCGCTGTAGCTACAGTCAATGCACTGCTAAAACTTACCCAAAAGGTTCATGAATGAGTCAATTATCATTGCCCAAAGAGCTGGGATTGAAGGAACTGGTGCTGTGGGTTACAACCGACTGTAACCTGCGCTGTCGCTACTGTTACGCAAGTGGTGGCGACGAGGCGGAATACATGGATTGGCGAGTAGCCAAGCGAGCCTTGGATATCATGGTTGGTCAATTTAGTCGTTTCAAGATTCAGTTCGCTGGTGGTGAGCCACTGCTTAACATGGACTTGATTGAGCAGGTAGTGCGCTATACGCAGGGTCTGGGCATTGACTATCAACTCCAAACCAACGCTACCCTCATTGATGACGAGGTTGCAGCAGATCTTAAACGGATGGGAGTAGATGTGGGCGTGAGCCTAGATGGCTTGCCCGAGGTAAATGACTCTTTGCGTCCTTTTGCCGATGGGCGTGGTTCTACGCGAGCCACCATAGCCGGGCTGGAGAAGCTTCGGGTGGCTGGTATTAGTGTGGGGTTGACCTGTGTCCTATCCGCCGAGAATGTCGCTGGGTTACCCGGAATGGTCGAGCTTGCCAGCTACTTAGGGAATGTGGAGGGTATTGCTTTTGACGTGCTGAGACAAATAGGAAGGGCTAGAGAAGATAGCGTGAAGCAAGCAGCCCCTACTTTAGCAGCCCGCTCGGTAAGTGCTGCACTCAGGCGGGCGGATGAGTTGGCACTTATAGGCGGAAGAAGGGTAAGGTTTCGCGAGGCAGAGCGTATGCGCTATCTTCTAATCAACGGGATAAGACGCCGACACCGCTGTTATTTCGATGCTGGACAGTTGCTTATGGTCAAACCAAATGGTGATGCATATCCATGCGCATCCTTGGCTGGTTTCCCCCGCCAGTTTTACCTAGGTAATGTTCTGGAGCAGGGTTTCACTGATGAAGTAGGTGTTAATTTGCAGAGGTGTCGGCAGCTTATCACCCCACCCCGTTATTGCCTTACTTGTAGTAGACACTGGCTCTGTGGTGGTCAGTGTCCGGCTCAGACCTTTGCCCAGCAATTGGTTGGGGAGATAAAGCTGACCGAGTGTTATATCAAAAGGGCATTCATTGATTATATATCTGATGCCAGAAAGGAAATTATGAGCTATGAATCGGCGAATCAGGCTAGTTTATCCGTTTAGCACTATTGTTGGACAGGAGAACATGAAGAAGGCACTTCTTCTTAATGCCATTAACCCTAAAATTGGAGGGGTGCTTCTTCGAGGTGAAAAGGGGACAGCCAAGTCTATGGCAGTACGGGCTCTGGCTCAACTCCTTCCCCAGATTGAGGTGGTATCTGATTGTCCCTTCCTGTGCGAACCTAAGTGTGTAGATGAGCTATGTGATACTTGTGCTGCCAGAGTAGCCAAGGGCGAGAAGCTTGGTGCTGCCAGGAGGCAGGTGCCTGTAGTGGAGATGCCAATAGGAGCTACCGAGGACAGGGTTGTGGGCACGCTTGACATTGAAAGGGCAATTAAGACCGGGGAGAAACACTTTGAGCCGGGACTTATGGCTGCTGCTAATCGGGGCATCCTGTATATTGATGAGGTTAACCTACTGGATGACCATCTGGTGGATGTCCTGCTTGATGCTGCTGCTATGGGGGTGAACTTCGTGGAGAGGGAGGGAATCTCTTTCAGTCACTCGGCGCAATTCATTCTGGTAGGCACCATGAACCCCGAAGAGGGTGAGCTACGTCCGCAACTACTAGACCGTTTCGGGTTGGCAGTAGAGGTCAAGGGTATTCCAGACCAGGAGTCCAGGGCAGAGGTGGTGCGAAGACGGATAGCCTTTGAGGAGAATCCGGTAGCCTTTGTCACTACCTGGGAGGGTGAACAGGAGAGGATGCGACAGCAAGTTATGGAAGCCAAGAATCTACTGCCTGAGGTGAAACTCAGTGAGGAGATGCTGAAGCTCATTACCCAGATATGCATTGACTTCGCTGTTGATGGTCACCGGGCTGATATTGTGATACATAAGACTGCCACCACCATTGCTGCCTACCATGCGAGAATAGTGGTGAGCGAGGAGGATGTCAAGGAGGCGGCTGAGCTGGCACTTCTGCACCGTCGCCGTCGCCAGCCCTTTGAGCAGCCGGAGCTAAACCAGCAGCAGCTAGAGGAGAGCGTTCAAAGGTGGCATCAGAATCAAGAAAATCAACCCCAGGGTAAACAAGAGAATGAGCAAGCCCCTCCGCCCAGTGACCCACCTCCTCATAATGATACCGATGATTCTCCCGAAGATAAAGAAGAACCCGAAAGAGAGCAAGTCTTCGAAGCTGACCTGCCATACCGGGTAAGACCATTGATTACTCCTGTGTTGGATGAGGTGTCTAGGGGTGGGGCAGGACGACGGTCAAAGAGCAGAACCAACTCCAAGACGGGGCGTTATGTGGACAGTATCATTCTCCAAGGGAAAGTTACTGACCTTGCTTTTGATGCAACCCTGCGGGCAGCGGCTCCCTTCCAGGTGCAGCGAAGGAAGGAAGTACAGGGACAGAATGCCCTGCTCATTGAGAGCCATGACTTGCGAGAGAAGGTGCGGGAGAAAAAGGTAGGCAATCTCATTGTGTTTGTCCTTGATGCCTCGGGTTCTATGGCTGCTGAAGAGAGGATGGTAGCTACCAAAGGGGCAGTCCTGTCCCTGCTGCTGGATGCCTATCAGCGGCGAGACCGCGTGGGGATGGTGGTCTTCAGAGGGGAGAAGGCAGAGCTAGTACTGCCCCCGACCAACAGCGTGGAACTGGCTCAAAAATATCTAACCGAGCTTCCCACCGGTGGGCGCACTCCCATGGCTCACGGGTTGAAACTAGGTCTGGATGCTATCAAGGAGTACATGTGGAGAGATAAGCACATCATTCCTCTTCTGGTTCTGGTCTCCGATGGGCGGGCGAATGTCAGCCTAAATAGTGGCAACCCCGTGGAGGAGGCGAAAAGAATAGCTCAGGAGATAAAGGCAGCAAATATCAGGTCACTTGCCGTTGATACTGAACAGGGCTTCGTTACTTTCAGGCTGGTAGAGCAAATCTGCACCGAACTGGGAGGGACTTACCTGCGGCTTGAGGAGCTGAAATCGGCTCCTATAGCTTCAGCGGTAAGGGACAGCCTGGGCTATGCAAGTGAATTGGGTGATAGATATAGAGAGGTGAAAAACTGAGGGCGATTGCTAGCACTGTCTACACTGGAGACTGATAGAACCAAGCAAGAAATGCTGAAGTCAAACACCCTCAGCCTTATCTCATTATAACAAATTTGGGCCAAAGGGGAAAGGTTGATGAAGAAGATAATGTCACTCGTAGTTGCTATTACTTTAGTGGCAAGCCTCTTTGTTGCTTCATGTGCTCCTGAAAAGGAAGAAGAGGCAATACCAACGACAATCACTATTGTGGACTCAGCGGGAACGGTGGTTGAGGTTCCCCAACCCCTGGAAAGAATAGCTTTTTGGGATGTTGGGACTGCTGAGGTAAGTCGTGCTCTTGGTGCCGGAGATAAGTTTGTTGGCATCAATGAATATATAACTACATACTATTCTCATTTTTGGCCAGAATTACAGGACAAACCTACAATAGGTTCCTATGTTAACCCTGATTACGAAAAGGTCATAGACGTTGAGCCCCAGGTTATATTTACCGTTATTGGCTACCCACCAGATGCAGAGGAGCAACTGGAGCCGGCTGGCATTAAAGTCATCAGAATGAAATTTAGCCATCTGGAGAACCTTACTAGGGATATAGTAACTCTGGGATTAATCCTGGGAAAGGAAGAGGAAGCTGAGGAGTTTACCAATTTCCTCCAGTCCAAACTTGACTTTATAGAAGAGAGGGTACGGGAAATAGAGCCTGAGGAAAGGAAAACGGTCTATTTTGAAGCAGGTCATAAGGATTATTACGCCAGAGGTCCGGGTTCTGTTGAAGATGAGCTTCTTGGCAAAGCTGGGGGAATTAACATCTTCGCTAACCTTAGTGTGTCGGGCTCAGAGGTTGAACCTGAAGAAATACTAGAAAGGGACCCTGATGTGATTCTTAAGGATACAATGGGGGTGACGTATGGAGGTTACACTGCCACCTATACAAGTGATATGGAGGCGAAAAGAGACGAAATGATGAGCCGTCCCGGTTGGAGCGAGCTCAAAGCGGTGAAGAATGGACAGGTATATATAGAGGGTGGAGACCTCTACGGACCTAAAGTGGTGATATACCTTTGCTATGTCGCCAAAATCCTCTACCCCGATAGGTTTGAGGACTTAGATGTTGAAGCTTTTCATAGGGAGTATCTCGAGAAATATCAAGGTTTAGAGTTCAAGGGAATATATGTATACCCATGTCCTTGGGCTGAATAGGCAGAGTAAAGGAACATAAGGAGGAAGGTTAAACGAAGAAGATAATACCAATAATAGTTGCTGTTGTTTTGGTGATAAGCCTCTTTGCTGCTTCATGTACCCCTGGAGAGGAAGCTTTACCAAGCTCAATCACCATTGTGGATACAGCAGGAAGGGAGGTCGAGGTTCCCCAACCTCTGGAGAGAATAGCTGTTTGGGATACTGCGGTTTCTCAGGTAATTCGCGCCCTTGGCGCCGAGGATAAGATTGTTGGCATCCTTGACTTGATGGCTGACCCGATGTACTCCGATTTTTGGCCCGAATTACAGGATAGACCGACAATAAGCTCCTGGTATGAGCCTGATTACGAGAAGGTCATAGACGTTGAGCCCCAGGTTCTGTTTACCCTTGTTGGCCGCCCTCCAGATGCAGAGGGGCAACTGGAGCCGGCTGGTATCAAAGTCATCATGTTGAGCTTGAGTACACTGGGGACCCTTACCAGGAATATAGAAACTGTGGGGTTAATGCTGGGGAAGGAGGAGGAAGCCGAGGAGCTTGCCAATTTCCTCCAGTCAAAACTCGACCTTATAGAAGAGAGGGTAAAGGAAATAGAGCCTGAGGAAAGGAAAAGGGTCTATTTTGAATCAGGTCATAAGGACTATTACACCAATGGTCCGGGTTCCGTTAACGACGAGTTTGTTGGCAAGGCAGGAGGAATCAACATTTTCGCTGACCTTGGTGTGTCAGGCTCAGAGGTTGAACCTGAAGAAATACTGGTAAGAGAACCTGATGTTATCATCAAAGACCCAATGGGGGTGACGTATGGGGGTTACACTGCCACCGATACGAGTGATATGGAGGCAGAAAGAGACGAAATGATGAGCCGCCCCGGTTGGAGCGAGCTCAAAGCGGTGAAGAATGGACAGGTATATATAGAGGGTGGAGACCTTTACGGACCGATGATAGTGGTAAACCTTTGCTATCTCGCCAAAATCCTCTACCCCGATAGGTTTGAGGACTTAGATGTTGATGCTTTTCATAGGGCGTATCTCGAAAAATATCAAGGTTTAGAGTTCAAGGGAATATATATATACCCATGCCCCTGGGCTGAGTAGGCGGAGCTAAGGATTATATAGTGTGGTGGGCAAGTCATACCTTGCCCCCAGAGAGAACGGGAGGATTGCTAGTGGCAACAAGAGTGGAAACAGTTGAAGCCAAGGAGGTATATGCCAAGCTTACAGCCAGGAAAGTGCTTTTTATCGTAGTAGGTCTTGGCGGTCTGGCAGCCTTAGTCTTGGTATCCACTTCTCTTGGCTCAGCCGATTTAGGGGTGAGCAGTGTAGCCTCTGCCATCGCTGCTAGGATATTTCCGTTCCTTAATCTGGAGGTAAGTAGTAAGGTCGATGTCATCGTTTGGGATATAAGGCTGCCCCGTATTGTACTCGGGATAGTTGCCGGGGCGGGACTAGCTATCTCCGGGGCGGCGATGCAGGGAATTATGCGAAACCCTTTAGTAAGTCCCTTTACCGTAGGGATATCCTCGGCCGCCGGCTTCGGAGCATCGGTAGCTATTATCTTTGGAGCAGGAGTGGTTGGTGTCCAAAAATATCTGGTGATTTCTAACGCCTTTGTTTTTGCTTTACTTGCCGCCTTTCTGGTCTATAGCCTTGCCAGAATAAGAGGCATGAGACCGGAGACTTTAATCCTGGCTGGAATTGCCTTGATGTATTTCTTTTCTGCTGCAACTTCACTGCTGCAATATATTGCCAGTCAAGAGGAGCTTCACGCCGTAGTCCACTGGCTTTTTGGAAGCCTTACTGGAGCAAGCTGGGAGAACATAATGGTGGTTTCGATTATCTTCGCTTGCTGTCTTCCCTTCTTAATAAAGTATTCTTGGGATTTGAACGCCCTGGTTGCCGGCGATGATGTAGCTACAACTCTCGGGGTCAATACCCGCAGGGTAAGGACAGTTTGTATGGCGCTGGCGACTTTGATTACCGCCGGAATCATTTGCTTTACCGGGATAATCGGCTTTGTTTGCCTGGTAGCGCCGCATATAACCCGAATGATAATCGGAGCCGACCACAGATTTCTCCTCCCCTGTTCCTGTATCCTGGGTGGGCTCTTGCTCTTGGGAGCCGATACCATAGGAAGGACTGCTTTTCAACCGACCACTATCCCGGTGGGAATAGTAATCTCAATTATCGGTGTTCCCTTTTTCGTCTATCTACTTTTAAGAACACGAAAGGAGTATTTTCAATGAAGCTGGAAATAAGGGGAGTAGAATTCAAATACGGAAGCGTGCTTGTCCTGGAGGATATCAGCCTGGGCATAAGTGATGGGGAGGTGTTGAGCCTGGTGGGTCCCAACGGCTCGGGCAAGACTACTCTCTTAAAGTGTATAAACAGGATTTTGAAGCCCAAAAGGGGGGCTATACTAGTAGAAGGAAGAGATGTAAGCAGGGTGGGATTAAAGGAGCTTGCCCGCTCTCTGGGCTATGTTCCGCAAAGCGCTCCACCTTCCTTCCCGCTCACGGTTTTTGATGCGGTTCTTTTGGGGAGAAAGCCCCACGTAAATTGGAAGCTCGGTGAAAGGGATAAGGAGATAGCCTTTGGGGTGCTCAGGCTAATGGAACTCGATGATATGGCACTCAGGCTGTTTAACGAGTTGAGTGGAGGTGAAAAACAAAAAGTGCTTATGGCAAGGGCGCTGTCACAGGAGCCGCAGGTTTTACTTCTTGATGAGCCAACAAGCAACCTTGATTTAAGGCACCAGCTTGAGGTTTTGGAGCTTTTAATAGATATGGTGAAAGAGAAGAGTTTATCGGCAGTGATGGCAATGCATGACCTGAATCTGGCTTCAAGATTCTCGACCAAGATAGTGATGCTAAAGCACGGCAAGATATACGCTGCTGGCGAACCCAGGGAGGTTCTTAATTCAGATAACATAAAAGAAGTATATGGAGTTGAAACTACTGTAAATAGTAATTCGGGGAGACCTTACATTATACCTTCGACTCCAATAGGAAAGGCTCACAAGACGAAAGTCATATCAAAAATAATGATTCGGGAAGACCTTACATTATACGTTTAACTTTAGCAGGAATGGTTCAAGGATGAAAGTCATATCCAAGGAGGACTAAATCGTGGAAAAGGCAAGGATAGCTTACCTCACCACCACTGAAACCGACGTGGTTCCCCTCATTTCAGCTATTAAGGCTATAACCGAGGAGAAGGGAGAGATTATAAAGGTCTGCCTACGAACCGGAGGGGATTTCATGCAACCAGGCAAGTTGGATGAGTTTATCCGTTTTGCCCAAGAATCCCATCTGGTGGTCATGCATTTTATGGGGAGCGAGAAGAGTGTCCCTGGGTTCGACAGGCTTATGTCTTCGCTGGAGAGTAGAGGTGTTCCCATCCATGCCCAGCCTGCGACTACTGAGCCGGATATAGCGTTAATGAAGCTTTCCACTGTGGACAAAGATGACTATCGCAAAATCTCATGGTATATCTATTATGGGGGAACTGAAAATTTCAAGAATCTTCTCCTGTATACCGCCAACCGTTTTGCCGGCGCTGAATACAAGGTTGGTGAACCGGAGAGACCCCCGTGGGAGGGAATCTATCATCCTGATTTTGCTTACCTTCCAACTCTGGATGAATACCTGGAGAAGAAGCATATAGCCGGTCGGCTTACGGTAGGGCTGTGGTTCTATCAAAGCTTCTGGCAAGCTAGAAACACCGCCTTTGTTGACAGCCTAATCGAGGAGATTGAAGGGCAAGGGGCAAATGTCATCCCGGTATTTTTCTATGGCGGTAAGGATGCGGAGCTAGGCACTAAAGGAGCACAGTGGGTGGTTGAAAACTACTTTGTCAAGGATGGCGAGCCCCTGGTTGATGTCCTGCTTAGTCCGTTGATGTTCTCGATGTCGATGCGGATGTCTCAGGAACCGGAAGACAGCGAAATGATACCACAAGAGACCCGAGGCTTCTTAAACAGGCTACGGGTGCCCGTCATAAAGGTAATATTAACTCACAATACCCTTGAAGAATGGCAGGATAGCCTGCAGGGGATAAGTCCTATGGATGTTACCATTGGTATAAGCATGCCTGAGTTCGATGGCATGTTGATTACCGTGCCCATAGCCGCCAGAAAGATTTCTGAAACTGACCCCTTAACTGGAGCCAAAATAATCAGTTTTGAACCTATCGCCGAGAGGGTCAACAAGCTAACTCGCCTCAGTCTGAATTGGGCAAGGCTGAGACACATCCCTAATGCTGAAAAAAAGGTGGCTATCATCTTCCATAACTACCCACCCCGAAACGACCAGATCGGCTCTGCCTTCGGATTAGATTCACCGGTTTCGGTGTGGAACATTCTGCGCGACCTGAAAGAGGCAGGATATGAACTGGATTATCTGCCCGAAAGTGGACAGACCTTGATCGAGGATATAATTGAACGGCTTACTAATGACCGCAGGTGGGCTAGCCCTGAAGAGATGGCAAAAAGGGCAGTGGACAAGGTTTCTCGTGAGCAATACCAGGGCTGGTTTCAACAGCTTCCTTCAGAGGTGCAAAGCAAAATGACGCGGGCCTGGGGTAAACCTCCGGGCAAAATATTCAACCACCGGAACAAATTACTCATCGGGGGACTCATCAATGGCAACATCTTCATCGGGCTCCAGCCGCCAAGAGGGTTTCTGGATGACCCGGCTGCCATCTACCACAGCCCCGACCACCCCATCCCCCACCACTACTACGCCTACTATCAATGGATACGCAATGTTTTTGGAGCCAACGCAGTTATGCATGTCGGTAAGCACGGCACCCTGGAGTGGCTGCCAGGAAAATCAGCCGGTCTTTCCGAAGCTTGTTTCCCTGATATCGCCATCTCCGATTTGCCTAACATCTATCCCTACATTATCAATAACCCCAGCGAAGGCACTCAGGCAAAAAGGAGAAGCTACTGCTGTATTATTGACCACTTGGTTCCGGTGATGCACAACGCCGATGCCTATGAAGAGATAGCCGGTCTGGAAGTCCTAATAAACGACCATTATCACGCCACCGTTGAAGACCCGGGGAAAATCCCAGAATTACAGAAGATGATATGGGAGAAGACTTGCCAAGCCAAGCTTGACCATGACCTGGAAATTGACGAAGCGGCAGCTTTTACCGATTTTAACGGCTTCATGGAAAAGCTGCATGGCTATATAGACGAATTAGCTGATGCCCAGATTAGAGACGGGCTGCATACCCTGGGAGAGCCGCCGGTTGACTCGCACCTGGATGAGTTTCTGGTTGCCCTGACCCGGTTGAGTAATGGTGATGTGCCCTCACTGAGGCAGTCCCTGGCTGAAATGAAGGGTTACGATTATGATGAGCTTCTGGCAAACAGGGGAAAGTTGCACTCTAACGGTAAAAGCAACGGGGACATAATCGAAGAGTTACACGAACTCTCTCTACAGCTTGTGGATAGACTTCACAGTCAGGAGTTCAAGGAAGAGAGCATTGATGCCGTAACGGGTGAGGTGATAGAGAAAAGCAATGCTACCGTTAAGAGGGTGTTAGCCTATATCACAAATTCCATTGTCCCCAATATAGCCGCCACCACTGATGAATTAACCAATACTCTGTTGGTTGCCAGTGGGTACTTTATTCCACCCGGTCCCTCGGGTTCCCCCACCAGAGGTATGGCGGATATTCTGCCCACCGGAAGAAATTTCTACTCCGTTGACCCTCAGGCGATACCCTCCCCCGCTGCCTGGAGGGTGGGGATGGCTCTGGGTGACGCCCTGCTGGAGCGCTATCTGAAAGACGAGGGGAAATACCCCGAGAGCATCGGCATTATCGTCTGGGGCTCGGGCACTATGAAAACCAAGGGGGATGACATCGCTGAAATCCTTTACCTGATGGGAATTGAGCCAATCTGGGAAGAGACCAGCGGCAGAGTAAAGGGAATCGAAGTTATTCCCCTTGACGAACTGGGGCATCCTCGCATTGATGTTACCCTTCGTATCAGCGGATTCTTTCGGGATGCTTTCCCCAACATTGTTTGCCTTTTAGATGAGGCGGTGGAAATGATAGCCAATCTCGATGAACCTCTGGCAAGAAATTACCTTGCCAAGCACGTGGCAGAGGAAGTAAGGGAGATGGTGTCTCAAGGCACTGAGCCGCAGCAGGCACGAGAGGAAGCCTGTTACCGAGTCTTTGGCTGCAAGCCCGGGACTTATGGCTCTGGGGTCAGCGAGGCTGTATACGCTAAGAACTGGAAGGACGAGAAAGACCTGGGTGAGATTTATGTAACTTGGGGCGGCTACGCCTATGGGAAAAAGAATTATGGAGTAACGGTGCCGGAGCAGTTCAAGAAGCGGTTGAGCCGGCTTGATTTAACGGTCAAAAACGAGGATACCCGTGAATACGACATGCTGGATGGCGATGACTGGTATGCCTATCACGGGGGAATGATTGCCGCCGTCAAGGCGTTCAAGGGGGAGCTACCTCACTCATATAGCGGTGACGCCTCCGACCCTGACCGGGTGAAGATAAGAACCACCGCCGAGGAGACCAAGCATATCTTTAGAGCTAGGATTCTCAACCCAAAGTGGATTGATAGCATGAAGCGCCATGGCTACAAGGGTGCATCCGACCTCTCCGGGGTAGTGGACTTCGCCTTTGGCTGGGATGCCACCGCCGAGGTTCTGGAAGACTGGATGTATGAGGAGTTGGCCAAGAAATATGCTCTCGACAAGGAAATGCAGGAGTGGCTAAAAGAGGTAAATCCCTACGCTCTCCAGAATATCGCTGAAAGACTCTTGGAAGCTATCGAGAGGGAGATGTGGCAGGCAACGGAGGAAATGAAGCAAGAGCTACAGAATATATATCTGGATGTTGAGGGGGTGCTGGAGGAAAGTTCCTTAGAGGTGTAGAGCAGGAAATGAAGGAGGAACTGCGCCATATCTATCTTGATATTGAAGGCGTTCTTGAATAAGGCACGGTGTGGGGAGGTCAGAATTATTTCACATGAAGTTTGAGTAACAATGATTACTATTGAGAATCTGACCAAGGTATACGGCGAGGTAAAGGCGGTTGAAGACCTGAACCTTGAGATACGCCCGGGCGAAATTTTTGGATTTCTGGGTCCCAACGGGGCGGGCAAGACCACTACTATCCGCATTCTGACCACCTTAACTAAGCCGACTTCAGGAAGCGCTCGGTTAAACGGATTTGATGTACTGAGGGAGCCCCTCAAGGTGAAGAGGGCGATTGGAGTAGTGCAACAACACATAAGTCTAGACCGGGATTTAACTGTGAGAGAGAACATGCAGTTGCATGCTCGCCTGCACCATCTTAAGCCATCTGAGCGTAAGCAGCGCATCACTGAGTTGCTCGATTATGTAGAGCTGACTGAACAAGCCAACCAGATAGTTGAAAAACTTTCAGGGGGGATGAAAAGGCGGCTTATGATTGCTCGCGCCCTTATTCACCGTCCCAAGTTGCTTTTCCTAGATGAGCCAACAGTGGGTCTGGATGCCCAAACACGACGTCGCCTGTGGGAGTTAATACGGCGTATGAACCTTGATGGGACTACCGTCTTACTTACCACTCACTATATTGAGGAGGCAGAGGCTCTGTGTGGGCGTGTAGGCATAATCCACCAAGGACATCTGATTGCTCTTGGCAGTCCCCTGGAGCTGCGTCAGCGGCTAGGGTTGGTCACTGTAGAAACAATGTCTAACAATAAAGATACTCACTATATTTATTTCCCTGACAGAACGGCGGCGACAATCTATGCTCAGGGTTTGACCCCTGAGGTTAAGACCATCATTGTCCGGGAGTCAAACCTGGAAGATGTCTTTGTGGAGCTAACCGGGCGAAAGGTGGGTGATGATTAAATGGTTAATATATTAGTGGACAGCTATTCAGTCTTGTGGGAAGACCTAAGGGTTTTAAGGCATCTTTGGCAAAGGTTCCTCATCACTGGCTTGGTAAGTCCTGTTCTCTACCTGGCAGCCTTTGGATGGGGGCTGGGGCGAGGCATCAATGTTGAAGGTGCCAGCTACCTCGAGTTTGTGATACCAGGCATTATCGCTCTCACGGCGATGACCAGCAGTTTTAATGGCGCCGGGATGAAACTCAATGTGGATCGCCTTTTCTACAAGTGCTTTGATGAATGCCTGATGTCACCCATCAGCCCGCTTTCGCTAATCATTGGTAAAGCCTTGATAGGTGTAGTGCGTGGCCTGATCAGCTCGGTTGCCTTTTTGATAATAGCTTTCATTATTTCACCTACACTAACGTTTAGCCCTCTCTTTGCCGTGGCTTTGGTAGTCACCTGTTTTGTCTTTGCCTTCTTCGGGGTGTTTGCCGCATTACTGGCAAAATCGCATCAGGATATGGCCACCTTCAGCAGCCTGGTGATACTGCCGATGACTTTTCTTGGCGGCACTTTCTTCTCCCTAAGCCAGTTGCCAGAGGCACTGAAGGTCATCCTATATATTATCCCCCTGACTCATTCCAGCCAGTGCCTACGAGCAGTGACTCTTGGACAGCCTTTCCCTTGGCTATCCCTGCTGGTTATCGTGGGCTTCGGGCTGGTCTTCTTTCTGGGGTGCGTGCTGGTGCTAAGGAGAGCCAGTGTATAAAAAGAGGAAGCGATGAATAAACCCTACCCTATTTTTCTAAATATCAATACTAAGAGGTGTGTGGTTGTGGGAGGGGGGCATATTGCCGAAAGGAGAGTGAAGTCTCTCCTTGAGTGTGGGGCTAAGGTGAAGATAATCAGCCCGGAGCTTTCCGATAACTTGGAACTAATGGCTGAAGAGGAGCTTATTGAGGTTGTGAAGCGGGATTTTAGACCTGGTGATCTAGAAGGTACTATTCTGGCTATCGCTGCCTCTAATCAAGCAGAGGTCAACAGTGGGGTGGTTGAGGAAGCAAGGTGGAGAGGAATGCTAGTTGACAACAGCACTGAGCCGAGCCAAGGTAACTTTATCCTGCCCTCTGTGGTTCGGAGCGGTGGCTTGGCAATAGCTATCTCTACCAGCGGGGGTAGTCCATCTCTAGCTAGAATGATAAGGGAGGAATTGGAGCAAAGCCTGGTCCCGGAGCATGCCACCCTCATCAAAATCGTCTCCGAAGTGCGCGCAGAATTTGGAAGAAGAGGCAAGCGGCTTCCCTTTGAAATCTGGCGAAGCTGTATTGACCCAGAGTTAATGAGTCTAATTAGGAAGGGTAAAGTTGCTGCTGCCAGAGAGAGGCTTACCCAGAACTTAGAAAGTGGAGAGCTGAAGAGGAAGATAATCTTGGTTGTCGGTACAAATCATAAGAAAGCGCCGATAGAGGTGCGGGAAAAGCTTGCCTTGACCAGTAACCAACTGGAAAAAGCTCACCATCTCCTCACCAGCTATGTAAACCAAGGGGTCATTCTCAGCACCTGCAACCGGAGTGAGGTCTATACCCTGGTATCCGACTCTAAGCAAGGAACCCAGGAATTGGAAAGCCTTTTCAGTGAATGGTGTAGTGTCTCCTTGAATGATCTCTACAGTTATCTGTATACCTATCTTCAGGAGGATGCGGTAAGGCACCTTTTCGAGGTATCTTCAGGATTAGATTCTATGATTTTGGGCGATGAACAGATTCAAGGTCAGGTACGCCAGGCTTTAAAAACAGCCCTGGCTGGAGGCTCACTAAAACATCCGCTCCTGCGCTTGTTCCAGCAGGCACTAAGGGTGAGTAAGCGAGTGCGAAATGAGAGTGGAATCAGCAAATATGGGGCATCGGCGAGTCGTGCCTGTGTAGCCCTGGCTAAAGAGGTCTTTGGTGAGATTGGAGCTTGCTCGGTGCTCATTATCGGTGCTGGACAGGCGGGAAGATTGACGGCAAAGGTGATGAGGGACAGCAATACCCAGCAACTCACCATCATCAGCCGCACCCGCCAGAAAGCTACAGCTCTGGCTGAGAGGTTCAATGCTCAGGTAGCTACTTTTAACGAACTAACTGAATGTTTAGCCAACTCGGATATCGTCGTCAGTTCCACAGGGGCTAGTGGATTCATATTGGGCTTTGATGAGGTTAGACAGGCTATGCAGAGACGGGAGCATCGACCTCTCCTATTAATTGATATCGCTGTTCCCCGTGATATTGACCCCCAGATAAAAAGGTTAGGAAATGTTTTTCTATATGACATTGATGACCTTGAAGCGGTTTCCATATCCGACAATCAGGAAAGACAAAAGAAGTTATCAAAGGCAGTAACTATTATTGATTCCGAGGTAGCTAAATTTATGGAGTGGTGGCACGCTTTGGAAGTGGTGCCAACTATTATTGCCCTACGAGGGAAAGCTGAGAATATGCGCCAAAAAGAGGTGGACAAGAACTTAGGCAAGATGTCAGAGCTTTCAGAAGAAGAGCGGACGAGAATTGATACTTTGACGAGGACCATTGTCAACAAAATACTTCACCATCCCACCGTCTGCCTCAAGGATAGGAACAAGGGGCAGAAATATCAGTCAATGGTCGAGGAATTTTTCGCCTTAGAAGACGGCGATTTGAATTCCAAAGGTAAAAAATGAGACAAACAAAAGTGATTATCATTGGTTCTCGTGGCAGTCAACTTGCCCTTTGCCAGACGCAGCACATTGTTAATCGCCTGCAGGCTTTCCATCCTCAACTCAGGTTTGTCATCAAGCGAATAAGAACTAAAGGTGACGAGCTTGGTAGCGAACCCTCATCTCGCTTTGAAGGGAAGTGGGATTTCGTCAGAGAACTGGAAGCAGCTCTGCTGGCTGGGGAGATAGACCTGGCAGTACACAGCTTTAAGGATATCCCTCTTAATCTCCCCCAGGGACTGGAGATAGCATCTGTTAGTCAGAGAGAGGATGCGCGGGATGTGTTGGTATCGATGAAAGCTAACTCCCTAAGCCAGCTTCCCCGTGGTGCCAGCATTGGCACCAGTAGTCTAAGGCGCACTGCCCAGCTTAAGTTCTTCCGTCCCGATCTCGATATTCGTGACATCAGGGGGAATATTGACACTCGCCTGCGTAAAGTCTCCAGCGGGCAGTTTGACGGCATCATCCTAGCTGCCGCTGGGCTGATACGGATGGGCTGGGAAGAGCAAATCACTGACTATCTTTCAATGGATATTTGTCTTCCCGCTGTGGCACAGGGGGCGTTGGCGATAGAGGTGCGGGAAGAGAACGAGGAAATAAAACGGTTGGTATCATTTCTCAATCACAAAGCCACAAGACAGGCTATCACTGCGGAACAAGTTTTCCTGCGTTGCCTCGGCGGTGACTGTCACACTCCCATTGCTGCCTTCGGTCAAATCAATAGCGTAGTTCTGGAGCTTGAGGGTATGGTATCAACCCCAGACGGGGGCAAATTACTGCGAATGAGGGTAAAGGGCAGCGCTGAAATTCCGGAAGAGTTAGGCAGTCTACTGGGGGAGAAGCTGATTGCCCTGGGAGAGAGAGAGATTTTGGGAGG